>Ga0164243_10006889_pt1 | contig 17115 bp, 23 predicted proteins | sample OricompcompostOP_FD_108781 | JGI IMG/M metagenome (GOLD analysis project Ga0164243, IMG submission 108781) | Organic Plus compost microbial communities from Emeryville, California, USA - Original compost - Organic plus compost (OP) | ecosystem: Engineered > Solid waste > Mixed feedstock >... | reverse complement strand
GCGTTGCGCGCGATTCAGGTAGAGATCACCATGAGCGCTACCTACCTCACGGCCGTTCTGGTGGAGGAAGACGGTTACCCCGTGCTCTCCGTCGCACGGGTGGACGCAAGCCGCCGCTCAACGCGGGTCGGGTGTCTGTACCAAGACGGGGCGTGGCACTTCGCCACTCCGGACCATGGCGTGATCGGGCCGACGCGTGAGCCCCGTTCGTCCGCGCTGAGGCTCGCTCAGCTCATGCACCTATGAACATGTGAGGAATGGACCAGATGAAACCCGAACACGCGTTGAGCGTCGTCCTGGACGTGTTCACAGAGACGACGAAGAGCCGCATACACGGGCGCGTGGCTGAGCTGGTCCGCGCGAGCGCGTATGACGACGTGTCCAAGAAGCTTCTCAAGGTGCCGAACCTTCCCGAAGCGGACGCGCTACAGCGGGCCCTTGACGCGGCTCTACCCGTCGTCCGGCAACAGCTTGGGCGGTATGGCGCGCTGGGCGGGACCGTGGACGACATCACGCGGGAGATGCGGGAAGGGGTCACGTACCTTGCCACGTCCGGCCCCGTGGTGGACCCGCCCACCTAGACCCGTACGCCGGAACCTGGACGACCCCTGTTCCGGCGTGCGTACGGGGCCCCGGGACATGGGTCGGTACGGGTGGGTGCTCTTCCTATCCGCGTTCCCGGGGCCCTTCCACGCGTGAGCCCCCGTCCGGGTGTGGTCCGGACGGGGGCTCTTTGATGCCGCCCCGGGACGTGCCCCTAGATTGCCCCGGGCGGCTGGTAGCGGGCCCGTACGGGACGCGGCTTCCCCCTACGCCCCGCACGGGGGCTTATTGGACAAGCTACCCAACAAACCGGGGTGAAACACAAGGGGTCACCAAAGAATCGCAATGCGCACGTATAGCGCTCGCGCAAGCCGTCAACGCATCTTTCGCTAGCCACTTGCGTACGGCGCTGAGAGCCACGCTAGCGCGCTAGCGACCCCAGACATAAGGAAAGCCCCCCGGAGTCTCCCCCGGGGGGCTTCCTGTCAAGCTAGGGACCAGCCGTCCGCCAGCATCGCCCGTGCTCGCTCGGAGCGGGCCCGCTTAGCGGCCGTGTACGCCGTGACCGTAGCCAGTTCGCGCGCCTTACACCGATTGAGTTCGTCCCACTCAAGCGCGGTCACATCATATCGGCTCATGTCGTCTCCCTGTTGAGTTATCAAGGTGTCTTGCTTGTAGGAACTACGTTAGCCGCTTGTGCAGCGCTGCACAAGCCGTTAACGCAAAGAAAAGCCCCCGGGGCCGAAGTCCCGGGGGCTCACACGCTGGTCACGCGTACTCTTTCATGCACTTGTGAAGCCATTGCCGCGTGATGCCGAGAGCCTCAGCGGCGGCCGTCTTGGTCATGCCCTGAGCCATGAGCGCGGCCCCCTCAGCGGCAAGCTGGGCCTTGGACGGGGCAACGTCGGCCGCGTCAACGGTGTCCACGGTCGCAGTAACCGGCACGTCAACGGTTTCCGCCGGGGCGTCAACGGGGGGCGTCCAGTCGTGAACTTCGTCAACGATCGCGAACGTCGGCCGGTAACCGTCGCGTTCGGGCGTTGCCGTAGTCGTTTCCACCACGCGGGGGGAAGCGGTAACGGTTTCCGCCGGGGCGTCAACGGTGGACGACTCAACGCCCAAACGGTGACACGCGAGCGACACCGCCGGGGGAATCGCGGACACCGCGATAGAGAGCGCGACCATGAGCGCGGGCCCCTCCCCCAGCTCAAGGAGATGAGAAACGGTCTGCGTCGCGAACATCGCGCCCAGCGCGCCGGTTACGTGCCACGTACGGCCCGTGCGGAACGCGGCGAAGCCCCACACGTCCAGGACCAGCGGCAACAGCGCGGCCGTGTACGGGTCCCACCCCACGGCGACACCTAGTTTCCACTCCGCAACGGCCCCGACTACGAAAGCCGCGATCAGGGAAATCCAGCGGGCAACGGTTACGGTCTTCATGGGGGGTGCCTTTCCGGTGTGCGTTGACGTTGACGGGAGGTGACACTAGCGAGCGTTGACGACTTGCGCAAGCTGTAAACGCAGAAAGGGCCCCGGGACCGAAGCCCCGGGGCCACTCCCCCGCGCTAGCGCGCTAGCGTCACACCCCCAGCGCCCACCGGCCCAGCACGACCACGCCCAGCACAAACGCGCTGAGTGTCGCGAGACAGAGCCCAAGGACCATGACGACGGCCACGACGCGAGCGAACACGCCGGGGCCGTCCGCGTTGCCCGGGGTGTGAATCGCACCGATCGGCGGGACGTCGTCGGTCGCTAGCTCTCCCACAAGGTGAGCGAGCGCGGCCCCCATGTCGGGCGTCAGGTAGATCTCTCGCCCCGGGTCGCCGGTCCCCCCAGAGAAGTTGAACACCACGTGTTCGCCGTCGTGGTGGACCGTGAGAGCCGCGCGCTTGTCGTCCGGCTGGTCCTTGTCAAGGTCACACTCAAAGCTGAACGTGTCGCCGTTCATCGGTCGAACCTCCCGAGACCCCAGAGCATCCGGTTTATGTCGTCCTGTACTGCCCTACGAAGCCCTCACGCGGTCGCTCGCGGCTTCCGGCTGGTCCGCCCGGGGGCGTCTGTAGTCCAGGGCCCCTAGCTCTCTGAGAGCGTCCCTCAGCTCTTCCGCGTCTACCCACATGCTCCAAACACGGCCGTCGTCCAGCCATGAGAACACCACATCTCCGTCACGGTCCACGCTCACCGTGTAATCCCGATCGCCGGAGATGTCTACGGCGTGACTCACCATGCGTGAAGCTCCAATCTGATCGTTTCTGGATAGCTTGTGAAGTCCCACCACCAGACGGCCGCCGCCCCGATGATCAGGACGACGGCCGTCAGGAGGAGGATTCGCGGGGATCCGGTGGGGATCACCACCTGTGCGCGCTGCACCACGACGCGCACATGTACGACGTGACGTCGGTGCGCAACTCGGGCGCGACCTTGCCGGTTCGTGGGTCCGTCCACACTCCCCCGTAAACCTCGGCTTCCATGGTCGAGATCGCGCCGTAACACAGCTTCCGGCGCGCTTGCCGTTTGAGCCGCTTCTTCGGGTCCCGGGTCGGCGGGTCCGGGAGGGGACCGCCGGACAGCACCCATGCCGTACCGGCGATCCCCGCGGCCCACCACATGGCAGGGTCGATGTCGCTCACACCCATGAGAGATCTTCCGGGCAGCACCCGCGAGCGGGGTTGGACGCGTCCGCGACGTAGCGGAGGACGTCTTGCGTGGTGACGGCCACGGATCAGCCCTCGCGGGTGAGCGGGCCGTAATCCCGCTCCACTACGTCAACCGGGGTACCCGTAGAGCTAAGGTCCGGTCGCAGATGCAGACGCTTGGAATCCACGGAGTACCACCAGCGGTCGCCGTCCGAGTCGCGGTAGGCCACATCCGGGAGGTACTTCGGGTCCGCGTCCTGCATGGTGGTGACTTCCACCGCCGCGTCCTCGCCGTCCAGCAGGAACCGCGCGAACCGCTCAACGGCGTCCACCTTGTCGGCAAACTTCACGCCGTCCTGGTAGCCCCGGGCGTTCGTTGCCATCTTCTCGACATGCTCACGCGCGAGCGCGAGCGCTTCGGCTCTTGTCATGGTTCGTTCTCACTCCCGCCGCGTAGGGGTGTTCGTGCGAGTTTCAGAAAGCGGGAAGGCCCCGGAGTCTCCCCCGGGGCCCGTTGTGCAGCGCTGCACAAGACTCAGCTAGCCGCCGCAAGCTTCCGCATCTTCCGGACGGCCGCCGCACGGATGTTGACCACGCGGGGACGGCTGAGCCCTAGCGCGTCGGCAATCGCGCGGTCCGTCATGCCGTCCAGATGAGACGTGATGATCTTCTGTTCGCGGTCGTCCAGCGTGCCGAGAACCTGAGCGAAAGCCGCGCGGTTCTCAGCGTCCGCGTAGGGGTCCCCCGCCTCAGGGTCGGCCGTCGTGTCGTGGGCGTCCCCCGCGTCGCCGTCGTCCGTCTCGGACGGGGCGTCCAGGTACGACACGGCCGCGTGGATAGCGTCGAACGCTGGGCCGCCCAAGCCCCGCCCCGGCTCAGCCGCGTACGTGTCCCACTCCGGGGCGTTGTCCGGGTCCCGGGACACAAGCCGCTCCCACCTGTCTAGCCGCGCGTCCACGATCTCACGCGCGATCATGTCCCCCGCGTCCGCGAGCGGCTCAAGGTCGGCCGCGCTGAGGCATTCCAGCCCCGCCCAGTGCCGCGCGGTTACGGCGTCCCCGTCCGCCTTTTCCATGGCGAACCAATACCGCTGGTGGGCGTTGCGCGCGATCCCCCGCGAGTCGTACGCAGCGTTCGCGGATTGCAGCATCTTGGTAATCCGGAAGTGCGCGAACGTGAAGAGCCCCACACCCCGCCCCGGCTTGTAGTCGCGGACGGCTTCCACGAATCCGAGCAACGCGGCTTGCTGTAGGTCCGGCTTGGGTGCCGCGTCCACAAGGTGACGGTGGACCAGCTTCCTTATGCGGGCTTCGTGACGCGTGATCAGCTCGTACATTGCGTCTTCGTCCCCGTGCTGAGCGAGCGCGATCACGTGCGGCTCAGACATGGTTTCCGCGTCGGGGTACCGCTCTCGGAAGCTCAGTGCCGCATACCGAACGGCGTTGATCTGGTCCGCGCTCTCAAGGTTCGTGGTCTGCGTCGCGCACTGGAAAGCCATGGGGTTCTTGCCTTTCTGAGTCTGCGCAAGCGGCTTGCGCTGATCTGGACACAAAAAGGCCCCGGGGCCGGACGTGACCCCGGGGCGACGTTAGCTAGCTAGCGTGACTCCACTCTCAGGCGGCTTGCTTGTCCTTCCGGCCGTCCCACGCGTCCAGCGCGTCACGCAATGCGGACAACGGCTCACGAAGCTTGTCGATCAGCTCAGCCGCCGCGTCCATTGCGCCCGCGTACTCAACGGCGACCGCTTCCCTACGCGGGTCCAGCGCGGTACCGGCGGTAGGGTCGGAAGCCCCCTTTGCGTTCTTCTCGCGGGGCGTGACTGGTGACGGAAGGTGGCGAATTTCAGCGGCCGTGAGCGCGAGCCTGTGAAGCTCTAGAGCCGCGCGGACAAGGCTCTCAGTGTTGGTCCGCTCAACCGTGTTCGTGTTCTGGGCCATGGTCGGCCCCCTTTCTAGGGTCGGTAAGTAAGTGCTGTCTTCGCTGGTGGGCATGCTTGTAGCGCTGTTGAGTTATCAAGGAACGGGCCGCCGCCTCCCTTGCCCGGGGACCCGGGCCGCGTTGGCGGCTTGCGTGATCCTTTGTACACGGGGGCCGTGAGCGACGCTAGCTAGCTAGCGTGACTTCCGATCACGCTGCGTCGCGATCTAGACCAAAAACCCTTACGACGCTGGGCTTTTAGCGGCCCGTGTGAGCTGCGTCACAAGTGAAGATCTCGGTAGTCCCCGCGCTCAAGTAGGTACTTCGCGGCGGCTACCAGACGTTCCGCTTTCTCCCCCATGAGCCCTAGCGCGCTGTTGCACGGTTGACAGAGAAGCCCCCGAACCTCCCCCGTTGCGTGGTTGTGGTCCACCACCAGCCGAGACCCACGCGGGTATGCCTTCCGCTCGCACACGGCACACCGCCAACGTTGCCGACGCGCGAGCCGCTCATACTCGGCAAGGGTGATCCCGTACTGACGCCGGTACATCGCGTCGCGAGCCGCACGCCGTGCGGACGGCTGAGAGCGCTTCTTACGCCCCTCAGCCGTCACACACGGCTTGCAACGCTTCGCCGTACCTCGGTACTGGCCTAGCGGCTTCTCTTGCCCACACGACGCACACACGCGCGTGTATGGGGTCACTCGGTAGCCCCGTAGCCGTGACCCCACGTCGGCCCGTACACTTCCGGGTCCGCTTCGATGTTCACCCCGAAAAAGGGCATGGTCATACAGCGGCCCATCTCGCGCGCCACTTCCTCAGCCTCCCCCGCCGGGGCGGAAATCAGTACTTCGTCATGAACGACACCGATGATCCGGGGCAGTAGCCCCGCGTCGTCCATTTCCAACAGCGATTGCCCAAGGATGTCCCGGGCCGACGATTGGCACATGAACGCAATTGCCGTGTATGCCTTGTCGCGGTTGAGCCTGAGCAACCGGCCGGACGGAGTTTCCACCGTCATCTTGTTCCGGAACGCTTCGTTAGTGAGCGTCTTGCCGTACCGCCGGATTGCCGGTAGCGCACGGTCGTACTGGGCAACGGCGCGCTTCACTTGCTCAAGCGGCAAGCCGGTTTGCTTCGCGAGCGTCTTCACTCCCCCGGCGTACGCTTTGCCCAAGCTGATCGTCTTACAGAGCTTCCTACGCGGGTCGTTCTTTAGCTCCTTGTCCGTGACTTCCGGCCCGATGTTGAACACGAGACGCGTTGTCAGGGTGTGAAGGTCTTCGCCCCCGTTCACCCGGGCAACGATCTCTTTCGCTTCCGCGAGCGCGACCAAGACGCGTAGCTCAACCTGAGCGAAGTCACTAGCTACGATCACTTCCCCCGGGGCGTCCGCCACGATGCACCGGCGGATACGCCACTCTGACGACGGAAGCTGTTGCAAGGGTGGGGACGACACGGACCAGCGCGCCGTACGCGCGCCCAGCGTGTTTATGTTCGGGTGAATGCGCCCCGCGTCGTCCCGGGCGTCCAGCATCGCGGCACAGTACGACACGGCCCACTTACCGGCGCGCTTGCTCCGTAGAACCGCGTCGGCAAGCGCGTTCGGCTCGCGGGCCCCAATGCGGTCCCATTGCTTGTCAAGGTCGGCAAGCGGTAGCAGAACCTCTTTCCCTACGGCCAGTTGTCCGCTCGCGGTTTTCTCCGTGAGCGTCTCCCCCATGCCGATCAACGCGGCCCCGACTTGCCTCGGCGCGTTCACGGACGTGACGCCGTACCGCTTCGCCTTGTCGGCATACTCGGCCGCCTCAGCCGTGAGCGTGTCGCGAAGCCGCTCCGTGTATCCGGCGTCAACCGCCATGCCGTTTCGCTGGATTACCGCGCCAATGCGCGCTATCTCGTGTTCGTACTCCACCAGCCGGTCACGGACGCCCATACGGCGAAGCTGGTCCGCGAGCTTGGGCAAGAGCCGGGACGCTAGCAACACGTCCAGGAGCGCGTACCGCAGATAGTCAGGGTGGAAAAGGTCGATCTTCGCCCACCCCGTGACCTTGGTCTCGCCCATGGCGTTAAAGACCTTGGTCAACACGCGTTGCCCGTCGTCGGCTTCCGGGTCCACGTAGCGGACGCTCAGCGGCTTAAGCGACGTGCCCGCCCCACCTTCCTCAACCGGACGGGAGTCCACAAGGTGAGCGAGAATCTTCGTGTCCGTCACCTTCCGGAACACGTCGTCAAGGCTCGCGAGCCCCGCCCGTTCGAACGCGAGCGCGTCAAACGGCGCGTTCTGGATTGTGATCCGGGGTAGCTTCGCGAGCGCCCAGCGCACGAACGCGCGGAAGTCGTTCCCCAGCTCTACCGGGACAAGCCAACCTTCCCGGGCCGTCCCGAACTGGACCAGCCGGACGCGGAAGCTAGGGCCGAACGTGTCCAGCCCCGTTGTCTCAGAGTCCACCGCCACGACTTCGCCGGATGTGCAGCGCTGCACAATCCATTCCCGGAAGCCTTGTAGGTCTTCGCGGCTCTCCGGGACGTAGCCCCGGCATGCCTCCCCCGCCACGCGCGCCTCAATCGTCCGCACGTCGAACCTCCTTAGTTGCCCTTGAACGCAGCCCGTTGTGAGGCATGGACAAACACGCGTTCCGCCGCACGCTCGCGCCGTTGCGACGTGCGAGCGACAGACACAACGCGCGTGGTCTCCGCCAGCACGACGAAGTCTGAGGGCGCTTGGAACTCCGACACCAGTACCAGCGCGCCATCAGCAGCCCACGCACGTGCCTTGTCCCAAAACTCATAAGGTCGCCAGACGCCCGTGGAGTACGTAGCCGCAGTGATGTACGGCGGATCGCAGTACACAACCGAATCGTTAGCCGGGCGATAGGCCGTGTACGATGCACACCGCAGCTCTGAGATAACGGGCCGAATCGCCTCGGCCTTTCGCAAAAGGCTTGCACGTGACGAGGATTGATCCGGGCTGCCATCCGACTTGCGCGCAAAACCGCCGAAGTACTTACCTCCGAAACTGCATGCAAAGCCCGCGTATGCCCGTGCTGCACTATCGCCCACTTCGGAGCGCAGCGCTGCGTACTCGTCTGGAGTTACCACGTCCGGCGGTACCCAGCCCGCCAGCACCGCGTTCCACAAGGCAACCAGTCCCGCGTGGGCGTCTCCGGCTTCCACTACAGAGAACGAACTTGCAACGGCCGACAGGACGCTTCCGCCACCGACAAACGGCTCTATGTATCGCGTGCGACCCGCCCCTGTGATGATCGGCCGTAGAAACGGCACTGCCCTGGATTTGCCGCCCAGATACCGCACGTCGAACCTCCCTGTAGACGCAGAAAAGCCCCGCCCAGAGACGCGCTAGCTAGCTAGCGTCACCCCGGGCGGGGCGTGTGCGAGCGGCTTACCTACCGCTCAAAGATCCTTGGCTCAGTGCTGTTGTCCCTCCCGTCCGGCGGGGTGTTCGCGGAATCTTCGGATTCTTCCGCCGTGAGCCGGACCCCAAGAAGCGTCATGCCCTTGTTCGTACGGTGCCGGACCGCGCCCCGCTCTTCCATGGCGGCCCCAAACTTGCGCTTCGTCCACCGCTCGCGGGGCTGTAGGTTCTCAGCCTCACACCAGTCCAGATAAGCGCCGAACGCGTCCGAGAGCCCCACGGAGTGAGCCGTATCCCCCGTGACCGCCAGCACATCCGGGAGGAAGCCCGCTAGCGGGTCGGACGTCTCGCGGTACTCCCGCGTTGCCTCCCTGATCACGTCCGGGTCCTGTAGCCCGTTCGCGTACCACTCAACCGCGCCCCGGACGGCCCACGCGATGATGCCCGGGGCTTCACTCCTGAGCGTCCCCGTGAGCGCGTGGTCCCGTTCGTCCGGCCGGAAGAACCGCGCGAATTGGATCAGCTTGACGCGTCGCCACAAGCCGTCGTCTTGACCCTGAAAGCGGGGCTTGTGATTCGTCGCGAGCATGAGCAAGAACGCGGGGCGGAATTCGAAAAACTCCCTCCGCAGAAACCGCGCGCTGATCATGTCGGCACCCGTGACCCGCTTAAGCACCGCTTCCGCCATGGGTCGGCCGCTCTCCCCCTCAGAAGCCATGACCAGTCGCGCGCCCCGCAACGCGGCTAGATCGTTGGGGATACCGCCGGACGGCTTCTGTTCGAACGTGGCGAACGGTGTGGTTGTGCTGATCTCCCGGAAGACGTGCGTAAGCGTGTCCGTGAGAACGGACTTGCCGTTAGCCCCCTTCCCCCAGAGAACGCAGAACGCTTGTTCCGACGTGTCCCCCGTGATGCCGTATCCGACAAGCCGCCTGAGGTAGTCGGCAAGCTCAGGGTTCGCGGGGAAGATCTCGCGTAGGAAGCTTTCCCAGCGCGGGGCGATCGCTTGCGGGTCGTAATCCGCGTCCAGGTGGCGTGTGATCATGTCCCGCATGTCATGCGGCCGTAGCTCTCCGGTCTGGAGATCTACCGTGCCGTTCCGGAAGCTGAGCAAGTCGGCCCGTGCGTCGAACACGGACGCGGACACGTGGACGGCCGGAACCGCGCGAAGTTCAGTCATGAGCGCGTCAATGCGAACCGTCGTCAGAAAGCCGTGAGCTTCCTTGGTCTTGCCCGCGAGTGCGAGCGCGGCCCCCATTCTGTGAACCTCTTGCCGGACGCGGGTCTCTGACGCTTCCCAGCGTCGGCCGTTCCACACGTGATAGCCAAGCCCCGGGGCGTACCTGATCCGGCCCCCAGTGAAAGCCACCAAGGCATGTGCCCTGAGCGTGTCCGTGTCGCCGTAGCGTTCCATCATGTCGGCTAGCAACTGGGCGGCTTCGTTCCCGTCGTCCCGGCTTACCGTCTCCGTCCCGGTCCGCTGGTCAAGGTCGCGCGCCTTCGCCTCTCGCGCAACCTCCTTCGGGGGGGCGATAGGGGCTGCCATTCGGACTGCAAGGTGAAGCTCTCCCGCGAACCCGGAAGGGTCTGCCTCCCGCCAATCCGTGATGTCCTTCCCCGGCGCACCCTCAGGCCGACGGAGACGTAACGGCTTGACGCCCCGCTTCCGAAGCGCTTCCCCGAGCGTGGCCGTGAATTTGTGTCCGGCCGTGTCGTCGTCCCCCGCGATCACTACGGGATGCCCGCGAAGCCCGTTCGCGATCTCGTCCACCACGGCGTCGTTGGCCACGATCCCAGCGCCCCGCACCACAACGGCGTCATAGCCAACAGCCGCAACGGTCAAGCCGTCTGAGGGGCCTTCCGTGACGACGTACACGCCGTAGTCCGCCCCGCCCCGCAGAACGCCATACTTCGCCCACGCGATCGGCTGAGTGTCCGTCTTGCTCATGCGGTTCGCGAGCGAGACCCAGCGCGCCGCGCACTCCCCCGACAAGTCGCGCCCCTGAGCACCCCGGGCCACTCCGTCGAACCCATACAGCGGGACGACCAAGCGCGGGTAAGACCGGAAGCGCGGGGACAGATACGGGAACGGGTCCGACGCTCCGCGCGGGGACAGCCCGAGCCCGAGCCGTTCCATGGTCGGGATGTCCAGCCCGAACCGGTCGCGTATGTAATCTCCCCCCGCTCCCACAAGGTCAAGGTGACTCGGCATCTCCCACCGCGCAACGGCCGCGTCCAGCCACACGCGCAAGCTCGCAATGTCCGTAACGGACGGCCCCGGAATCTCACGGCCGCCGGACACCACGCGGGCCCCCTTCCCGGGCGTCCAGTTGAACAAGTCGCGCGGCTTGTACGGGCCGCCGGGAAGAGCCTCAAGGATCTTGTCTTGTTCGCAACCGGCGCGACAGAAGACCAGTAGGCGGCCGTCGTCCTTGAGCGTGAGGAAGAGCGACGGGTTACCGTCGTCGTGGGCGGGACACGGCACAAGGTAGCCGCCCGGGTCTTCGCGAACCTCAGCGAACCTGTCAAGGAACCTTGAGAAATCCATGTGCCGTGTCCTTCCGCATGACGGGTGCGTACGGGACGGTTGTCACTCCGAAGCGTCCGGAGTGTTCGCGGGAATCTCACGCATGTAAGCCAGGATGCGCGCGAACGTCGCGAGCGAGACGACGACGTAACCAGCCGCCGGACCCTTCCCCCGCCGCTTGACGACGGCCGCCCCGTACGGGACACCAGCGTGACCCGCCTCCCGTTCGGCTTGCTCAACGAACGCGGCAAGGTCGATCTTCGCCACGTTCTTGCATTCCAACGCGAACGGGACCGCGCGGATATCCCCCGTGTCATGCCGTCCGGTCTGCGCAACACGCCGGATGTCGTCCCCGTGGTCGCCCAGCTCTTCACGGAGGAAGCGGGTAACGGCCGTCTCCCATTCCGTCCCGCGTCGCTTGCTTGGGTTACTCACGAGACACCCCCTTTGACCTGGGGAAACTTTGCCGGCGGATACGGAGAGTCACCCCGCGGGTTACTGCCCGCTAGCACTACGTGAACGTCTCGCGCGTACGCGGTCATGATCGCCTGAGCCATGGCGGCCCAGTCGTTCCGGGTGACCGCATCTCGGAAGACGTACACGACGTCACGCGGTCGCAACGTCGCCACCATGCCGGGCGTTACCGGCGTCTTCCCCGTGACCCAAAGCTCAGTTATGGGGTCGCCCCACTTGAGCACCATCCCGAACCCTCCCTAAACACAAAAAGGCCCCGACCCTACCGAAGTAGAGCCGGGGGCTTTTCCCCTGCGTTGTTAGACGGTCGTTGCGCCCACCATGCCGACCGCCTCAGCGCTCAAGAACGCTGGACCTTCCGGGACGCCGTGTCCCGAGATTGCATTGTGCAGCGCTGCACAAGTTTCAGCCACCGGGGCCGGTTGGGCGGACCAGAGCGGGAATTCCGCCAATCCGCCCAGCGTCACGAGATCATCACCCGTGAGCCCTGTTACCCCGTACGTGCCGTCGTCCAGACGTTCTACCCTGATCATGGGCGTTGCCCCTTGTGCCGTGACCCGTCCTTGGGTCGCTCTCCCCTAGATGTGCGTCCAGGACGTACCGCGCACGATGTGACGCACGGTCCGGCTGGACACGCCGAACGCGGTAGCGAGTGCCGACGCGCGGCCCCCGGCGGCATGGGCGGTCCGGATTGCCCGAACCTTACTCGCCGTGAGCTTCGCGGCGCTGTTGCGCTCCCCCACGCTTGGGGGAAGTGCGTCCGACGTGTCCGAGGTTACACCATGTGACTGCATACTTTAACCCTCAATTGATCACGGAGAGTGGTAAACCTCCCCCGACCGTTGCGCGTCGGGGGAGGTAAAGGGACTGCAAAGACGGGGCTCAGAAAGGCGGCTCTTCGCCGTACCCGTCGTCGTCCAGAGCGGGACCGTTGTACGGCTTGTAGCCCGTGAGAGTCGGCTTCTTGTAGGTCACGGGCTTGCCCTTCCGGGGGCCGGACTTCGCGATAAAAGCCACTTCCTCAAGCTTGAGGGTTGCCGTAACGCCGTTGCCCTCATCGTCCGCGTCTTCCATGGCGTTCAGGTACTCAGGAAGCGCGCGAACAAGGTCCCAGCTTCCGGACCGCATTTCGAACTTGCCCAGCTCAGGGGCGTCCGCGAGCCGGAACACTACGCGCGTGTCCGGACGCGGGCCCCGCTTGCGCTTGGCAAGGTCTTTGCGGTCCGCGAACGACTCAGGGCACCCGCACGGTTGGCCGATTTCCTCAGGGGCGTCCGAACTGAGGTAGGCCACGCCGTCACAGTGGTGAATCAGCTCACCCTGATTCCAGAGCTTAAGGTCAAACTCAACGGCGTCCGTGCCGGAGATGATGACCTTGACGGCCGCCTTGTCCGTCTCTACCTCAAGATTGTCTTCCTTTTCGGTGTCCCACTCTGCGACCTCGCCCCCCATGCGGGAAGCGATCGCGGCGGCTACGTCGGGGTCCCCCGTGGTGACCCGCCACGCGTCCAGGGCAACCGGGTTCCCGGCTTCCTGCTTGCCAGAGCGGAACCGGCCCACAATGTCAGAGACGGGGCGCGGCTTGGGGGCCGCGTCCGGGTCGGTGTCGAACACGCGAATACGTGGCGCCATGCGGTTGTGACCTTTCCTGAGTCGGTCCGAGAAATGGGAGCGCCCCGGGGCCGCGCTAGCTCGATAGCGTCGCTCAGGCCCCCGGGGCGTCGTCCCCGTTGTAGTTGTGTTGTCACTCCCCCGCCGGGAAGTGTTCGCGTCAGATCTGGGCGACCACCAGCCACGCGACGAACGCGACATTGACGGCCGCATGGATCAGGTACCCGAGAGACGAAGCGCTCTCCTTGGATCGCACCGAAGCCACGACCCCGGACAGAACGCCCAGACTCAGCCACGCCACCAGCGCGTAAATCATCGCGCGCGCCTTTCCGTCCCGGTCACCAGAGAACCGCCGGTAGCTACCGGCTTGCCGATCACGTGCTTGGACGTCTCGCGGTCCCACGTGAAGACCTGACGCAGGGCAAGGAAGATCTCAAAGACGCTGGGCCCGATGTTCACGGGCTTGAGCGCCCACCGTTCCGGGGTGATGTGCAGCACCGCGCCCGCAGTGATCGCGGGCATGGGCGCGCTCTCGCCGTCCGCGTCAATGATCCGATCAGCGTTCGCGTACGCGCTGAGCTGTAGCGCCACGTCCGGATAGGTGTCCTTGGACGTCTTCCAATCCACGATCACGGTTTCGTCCCCGATACGCAGGACCGCGTCAGACGAACCGGCGTAGTCGTGGGTATCGGACCACATGACGTCTTCGGCCGAGATCAGTTCCGGCTGTACGCGGTCTAGGAACTCCCCGAAGTGGCGCTTGTACGGGTCCAGGTCCATACCGACCCGGCGGACGTTCTCACCCCTCATCATGCGTTCGAACATGTCGTGAGCCTTGGACCCGACGTCCGCGCGTGCCTTGGTGTACCTACGGTGAGCACCCTTGAGGTAGTCCACCGCGCCGTCACGGTCCCCCGCCGCGATTGCGGCGACGGCGTCTAGGTTGTCTACAGCCGCTTCGGCCGTCATCTTCGCGGCCCAGTACGTGAGGAAGGGCTTCGGCAACATGCCGACAATGGACGTGACGCCCGGGGCCTTCCTACCGTCCGTGGGTTCCACGTAGAAGCGCGAGCCGCCCCGCTGGATTGTGTTGACCTTGCCCATGCATCCCCCTCAGGGATCGTGTGGTTTGCATGGGTGTTGTCACTCCGGCGGCCCCGGGGTGTTCGCGGAAGGTCGCGAGTGTAGAAGTGTAGGTTTGAGCTTCTTTTCTGTTTTCCCTTAGAGATCTCTATAGGAAAACCAGAAACAGGGTCCAAACCTACACTTCTACACGCGAAGAGCCCCGGGGGATCATGTCCGCCCGGGGCTCTCGTCTATCGGCCGCGTTACTCGGCTTCGGTCGGCTTCGGCTTGTCCGCGTCTGCGTCGTCGGCCGCGTCGTCGTCGGCTTCCTCGCCCAGCATCTCAAGCCACGCTTCGGCCGTCTCCCGTACGGCCCTCAGCTCTTCCCTGAGGGCCGATTGCGCTTCCGGCTCAAGGCTGGACGGGTCCGCGTCCCCCGGGGCCTCAAGGGCCTTGTGAGCCCACGCGACGGCCTTGGTGAACAGCTTCGCGGGGTCGTCCGTGGGGAACCGCACGGCCGGAAGCCGGGGGACGTCCGGGGCCTTCCGGCGTTCGTTGATACTCAGCGGGTTAATCCCGTAGTACTCGCACCACTCTTCGTAGCTCGCGGGCTTGTCGGTGTCTCCCCCCTCAATCGCGCGAGCGTCGGCCATTTCGTCCCGGATGATCTCACGGGCCGCGTCGCTCGCGTGGTACCTCACGGCACCCTGTAGGTACTTGGTGTTCTCTTCGTCCAGCCCCGCATCCCGGTAGATCGACCGGGCTACCTCCGTGTACGCGGCTGAGCGGCCCGTCATGTCCGGGTTACCCCGGGCGTCCGTGTAGAGCGTCCGAAGCCGCGCGAGATTCCCCGCGAGCGACTTCATGACCCCTTCCGCCTTCCCGTGGATTTCCTTCCACTTCTTGACGTCCTGGACGGCCGCGCGCTTGAGCGGGGCCGCCGCCTTGTCGCGCTCTTGCTCAGCCAGCACCGCGACCGCTACGGCCTTACCGGGCGTCCCGTCCGGGGCTTCGGCAAGCTCCTTGAGCTTCGCGGGGTGCTTCTTGAGGTACTCAGGGGACCAGTCAACTACCCCGCTCTTCGCGTCGTCCTGAGCCGGGGCGCTCGCGTCCCCCTTGCCCTTGGTGCTGCCTGTGCCGCCGCTCGCGCGCTTGCGCTGGGACGGCTTGGGGGCCGGTGTGAAGTCGGCCATGATTCTTTCCCTCCTTGGGGAAGCCGGGAAACTTGCTTGCATGGGTAAACCTACCCTACGCCCCCGGCGTCCGCGCGCGATACATGCCACAAAGGTATAGCCCCCGTTCACGCTAGCGAGCTAGCGCGACGGGGGCCGACCCGGCGGGGCTACTCCCAATCGGGGTGAATCACGTACTCAGTACGGCAGATACCGCACATGGGCCGCTTCTCTTCCAAGACCTTCCGAGAGACCCAGATAGCCGAGTCGTCGTCACACTTGCATATGGCCTTGGGCTTGGTGTTCTTGCTGCGGGGCTTCCGGGGGCCGCCCAGCGTGCCCGCTTCGCCGTCTCCCCCGTTCCCGTCGTCCCCTCCCGGGGCCTTGGGGTCGTCCCCGAACGTGAGCCCCATAAGGTCGCGCCATGCGATCTTGTCCGCCTCAAGCTGGGCGATCGTGTCCGCGTACTCTTCGCGGGTCGCGTCCGTGATCCGGACCGCAGAGAAGCCGCGTGTCTTGTCGGGGGCCGCGTCCACTTCCTTGCCCTCAGCGTCCGTGACTTTGGGCCACTCAAGCCCAAGCTCTTCGGCCGCCGCAACAAACTTGCGGTTGTGGTACGCGTTCCGGCGGCTGGTGTCCTTGATCCCGCGAACGTGGCTCAGCGCGTGGGCCGCTTCGTGCAAGAGCGTGGTCATGGTCTCGTGAGGCTCGCGGCTCAGGCTCTCGCCGGACACGAAAAGCTCATGAGCCTTCCCGTCCGGGGTGTTCCAGTGGTCGGGGCCGAAGTGTCCCCACGTGATCGCGATCCCCCGCGTGGTCGCCGTGAGTCCCCCGCCGGAGACAAACACGACGTCCGGAACCTCAGGGTTGCGGGCTTGGATCGCGTCCCACGCGCGTTCGAACGCTGCCACCAGAAGCGAGCCGGTTGGGGTCGTCATGTCGGTTACCTCCGTTGGTTGCTTGCGTGGTACCCACGTTAGCGGCTTGTGCGGCGCTGCACAAGTCGGCAGACACAGAAAAGCCCCGACGTTAGCTAGCTAACGCCGGGGCCCTGTGGGCTACCAGGTGAACGGGCCACCGCAGTCAAGGCACGTCCCGCGCTCTGCCCGGCGTCCCGTGACCTTGCACCCGCAACCCGAGCACTCCCCCACCTTCCAAATCTCCTCAATCCCGCCGTCCGGCAAAGGAACGCGCTCCCAACCCTTGGCGGCGTACCGGGCGCACATGGCCCGCCATTCCTCCCGGGCACCTTCCACGGTGCGCCACTCGGTCCCGCCCCGGCGTCCCACGCCGTCCGGGCCCATGAACTCTCGGCCCATGTGGTAGGGAGTCCGCTTGTCGGTGGGGTCGTGGCGAAACTCAATCACCATGGCCGAACCGCCCGGGTGCTTCCACGCCATAACGCCGATGATCTCCATTGGGGTACCTCCCGTGTCCGCTGTTCTGTTGTCAACGGGCCCGACAGTACACGGGTTGTGCAGCGCTGCACAAGTGGCTTGCACGAGAAGAAGGGGCGAGACTCCGAAGAGCCCCGCCCCGTCGCGCTAGCGAGCTAGCGCCGTTTCGACCCGTGCCAACAGCTCAGCCTTACCGGCCCCGTTGTAAACGATCGCGTCCGCATCGTCCGGGCCCACGGCCGTCTCGCTCGCATGCCCGCCAACGGTCACGCCGGGACGGTCGATCCACAGGACCAGCATGCCCATGTGGCGCGCTAGCGCGACTTCGTTCGGGAACCGAACATCCGTTAGCGCGACCCATCGTTCGCGGTTGAGCGCGTCCACGATGGAGCGGTGCG
>Ga0164243_10006888_pt1 | contig 17115 bp, 17 predicted proteins | sample OricompcompostOP_FD_108781 | JGI IMG/M metagenome (GOLD analysis project Ga0164243, IMG submission 108781) | Organic Plus compost microbial communities from Emeryville, California, USA - Original compost - Organic plus compost (OP) | ecosystem: Engineered > Solid waste > Mixed feedstock >... | reverse complement strand
AGCGTTTCGTTTCGAGGTCTTTTTATTATTCTCATCTCTTCGTCTTATTCCTGCCCATGATAACAACCCCCTAGCTCCCCTCAAGCTTCCTCTTCCTTTTCTTTTCTTTTTCTTTTTTTTTTTCTTTTTTTTTTTTTCTCTTTTCATCTGCTGAGCAGGTTCTTCGCTTTTCCATTTGCATTTCATTTGTGGTTTGCATTTAGCTGCTTCTTCTTCTTCTTCACTTCTTCTTCACCATTTCCCCTTGCATAAGGTCAAGGCTGAGCGCCCAGGGTCACGAAGAACGTGCACGGGAGATTTGTCCGTGAGAGCAGCTGCATCCAACCCACCCCTGTTCTCTATAGCTACTATAACACATCCCTCTCCTGCTCTCTCCTTTCCGCTCGGGGCTCGTTTCCTTTTAGCACGACTCACAGGCTGAGCCTTTTTTTATCTTGGGGTGTTCGCTGCATTTCTTCGTTTCGCTCTTGACAGGCCGGGCCTATTTTTGTCTTTTATAAGTCTCCTGCTCTGGCTCAGGAAGACGGGGGACACTGGGAATATAAGTCAGAAAAGGGGAGAACCAAAAAAAAGAAAAAGAAATTAGAAAGAAAGGAACACGAGAATCAAGATGGCCATCTCCAAATCTCTCACCAGGAGTGCCTCCACAGCTTCCATCAGATACAGGTAAGCTCTCGAGAGAAGCTCTCACATACGAGATTCCGAGTCCTACTTATGCTAACAAACCCGCTACTAGATATGCTTATGGAGAGCTCATCCGCGTCTATGTCGGCCGCGAGAACCGAGAATTCATCATCAACAGGGCCCAGCTCTGCGCCGCCTCATCCTATTTCCAAGAGAAGCTCAAGCTCGTAGACGACTCCTCCGTCATGCACCTTCCACACGACTCGCCCGCCATGTTCGAGCTGTTCGTCACCTGGGTCCACAGCCAAGTCTCCTTCCGCAAGTACCTCGACGACACCATCACCATGGCCTGCAGCCAGGCCGCCAACGTCCCCAAGGGCGTCGACTCGCCCACCCTCTGCCAGAAGCTCCACTGGGCCCTGGTGCGCCTGCACCTCTTCGCGTCGACCCTCAACATCCCCACACTGCAAGATACGGCCATGGACGCCATCCAGGACCTCTACCTCCGCCGCGACTGGGACGTAACGCCCCGCTTCATCGCCTTCCTCTACGAGCAGTGTTCCCCCTCGGCCTCGCTGCGCCTCCGCCGCTGGGCCGTCGCCATGGTCGCTTACACGCTCTCCTCCACAAACTCCCTCGACCGCACACCAGACTCCGTCCCCGCCCAGTTCCACATCCTGCTCAAGACATTCCCGGTGTTCAGCGCCGAGTACGCCAACCACCTCCGCAAGATGTCCGTCTCCGGCCTAGATATCCGCGTCAAGAACCCTCAGCTTCGCATCCCCGCCAACCGTCTGCGTAACGAGGAGCGACGCTTCGCCTTTCGGCAGTGCGCATTTCACACGCACCGCGCCGCTGTTGGAGAGAAGAAGTGTCCCCACGATTTGGCGGAGATGAAGCTTAAGAGGATGCCCATCATGGCTCCTCTTGTTGAGGACATTAGCGGGTTCGAGGAGGCTTCGAAGACGCCAGGGAATCCGGACGTGCCGAAGCCTTTGAGGCGGCTTAGGTCTATCTCGGGGAGCCAGATATGAAGCGTGGTTTTTATGGTGGACGCACGCTAGGTTTGGCGATGGAAAGTTGGAACAAGCATCTTTACGTTTACGACTGGAGCAGTCTGTCCAGCCTCACGTTTCTTATGACTTTTCCTTTTCGTCCTTTTTTTTATTTTATTTTTCCTTCCTGTTCACTTCTTCTTGGTTCCTCGAAGCACTCTTAGGCAACATCTATAGCATTCGAGACCACCCTTTGCGGGCAACCATTCCCTTTGTCCCCATACAATTTTGTTTGCCGAAATAGCAAATACGCCATACCCCCCATCTTTCTCTTCTTCCGATGCGAGCGGCACTCGTTCCATCGCGGGGTCCAAGTCGATAATCTCCCCCATTTTCCTATCTCTTATTATACCCGCTCCAGAAGAAAGCACAGATCTCTTTCCAGAATGAGAAAAAAAAATTCAAATAAATGTACTCGAGATGCATTGATAGCTTAAACCGGGATACTACAAAAAAAGTAAAATAAAACATCAATTGAAGGGGTAACTATTAAAGTGCTTGCATCCATTTACACTCAAGTTGATGGAAATTAATTTCGACAACCTCCCGCAAGGGTTCATTCCCGTGATGTCATGCGTCAAGGATGGTCAAAACGCCCCTCCTCGAGGACCCATTCTTGAATGCGCAAGTCATTCAATCTTGTCTGCGCTCTGTCCTCGTACAGCTTGCATTTGATTAAGGTCATGCGAAGCGACCCTCGCCTCAAGCCCCGGCCGGAACTTGCCCTTGGTTTTTTTCTCTTCTTCCCTTTTCTGGTTTAATGGCTGCTCGTGCAGTGTTACATGGAGGAATGGAGTAATGATCGGCAGGAACAGCGCCTCGAGCTGAGGATACGAGAAAGCGACAGCCGCAGAGAGGCACGAGCAAACGCAATTCATGCCGGTCTCTCAAAATCAGACAGCGATCCGGTTTTTTTATGGAAAAAAAATTCGTCATTTATAGATACTAAATAGGCAAGGCCACCTTCTGGCCCTCCCATTCGTCTCTCAGATCGACATCAGCTCGGTCAACATTGTCATACCCTCATCATAACTGTAATCTTGACACGTCCAAATGGAGGGGACAAGAACAAAAAGGTAAAAGAGGAATGAAAGAAAGTAATGAAGAAATGAGATGAAGAGAAGAGAGGGAAAAATAAAGGGTAAAAAAAGTTAAAAAAGACAATCCTCCTGGAGCCTCCTTGTAAGGAAACTGGTATTCCGAAGGCACGCCAAGGCATATAAGAAGTAGAAAGTAGAAAGGTAAAGGCGAAAGCTAAGTTGGCAAATAAACGTAACAGGATAAGAGTCGAAGAAGAACGTCGAGAAGAGGAGTATGATCATCTATACATGAACCCTCCAGAAAAAAGAACATGATGGTTTTCGTATCGTCGTAACTTTTCATAAAACGCCGGCCGTGATAATACCCAGAGAGGAACAGAAGGGGAAAAAATAAAAGAAAAAGAAGGGGGAAACCCCCGATTTCAAAATAAAATTCCTCAGAGGCAGAGATGCGTCAGAGGAAGCAGAAGGGAAAACGAAACAAAAGAAATGTACGCCTGAGATATGCAAGTATGCAAATCGAGATGGCCCCTATCATAAGGCGGAAATCAAAGCGAGGATGTTGCAGTAGTAGCTCCTTTCGCGGTGTAGCAGCGGAGGTCATAGAGGCACTCATAACCGCCTAGTTAAAATGGAGATTCCGATCGTCTCCAAGTATGATCCCGCTGTCGGAACTCTCTTAGGCGCTCATTGATGTAAGTCAATCGACTGGCAAGGTTCGCCGCCCTCGCAGGGGTATCGGCATCATTGGCAGCAGGCTGCTGAATAGTAGCGAAAGGGCGACGGACTTCGCCAAAAGCGAGGTCTTGAGGTTGGGAGAGACGATTCGGGAATGAGAGGCTAGAGGGCGGGGCCGAGAATGGGGAGCCGAGCCGCGGTGGTTGAGCAGCAGGAAGCGCAAGGTTTGCAGTAGATGCCATCGCGGGAAACTTTGACCCGCTCGGGACTGATGGTTCGGCTGTCGCCACCAACTCTTCGATATGAGTGGTGCGCGGGACAAAAAGATCGTCATGCTGCCTCGAGCTAGTCGAGCTGAACTCCAGCTCGGGTTTGGCTGTCGTGCTTGCACTAGCGAGACTGTCGCCTGCAAATCCTGGCGCAGTCCATAGATCTGACCCAAGACTAGGTCGCTTGCCCTTCCGCAATTCGCTGGCTGCTTGGCGAGATCTACGCTTTTGGAGAGTATTCGATCGGCTCCTTGTGAGTCGCGCTGGTGATTGAAGCCCGCCACGACGAGGCTCAAAGGTGTTGGTCTGGCGCTGGGGCATCGACGAACGGAAAGAGAAGCCGCCAGCCAGAGTATTGGTGGAGCTAGGCCCATAACTTCGGGCAGTGAAGGGAGAACCAAGCCGGTTGCGAAGGCTTTCAGGGAGTTCCAAACTAAATTGGGTAGGCTCGACTACAGGCTCCGTGGCAGGGTTTTCTAGTACCGTAGACTCTAGGGCTGAGCTCGTCAACTGCGCCAGTGGGCCAGTCGGCTGCATGGAGTCGGCGGTGCTGAGAGCCAGTGACATGTTCATGTCACGGGCCGAGAAGACAGAGGGCGATCGAAGCGGGGTAGATTTGCGGTTCCAGTGACGAGCGATCGCTCGTCCGAAGGGGGTAGGGCTGTGAGAGAGATATTGGTGTGTGCGGGCGGCCGACGATGCTGCCTTCATTCGGCACAATTCTCGTAGGCGAGCTCGCGTCGCAGAACATGTGTGGGGCCACTGGATATAGGCATTTGGGCCGTCGGCTGTGGGAGTGTTGCTTCCGCTCTTCTGCTCAACGGTGAGAAGGGGTCTCGATCCCTTCCAGCTCCGCTTCGCCTCCCGTGCGACGCGAACACAGACTCCATCAGGAGGAATACCATTTCGGCCAGCGCGGAAGGGTGTCACCTTGGGGTCTTGACAGTACATTAAATACGTTGACCACAGATGCTCACTCATTGCCTTCGTCCACGGCGCCCTTCGCATTTTCCCTTTTGATTTGGCGGGGAGGGCCTGGGGGATATCGTCGGTAATTTGGTTGAACACCTGTGAAGATTCCCGTTCGTATTCGGGACTTATGCAGTGGGCCTCGTCGGAGGCCAGCGAGATACGACTAAAGAGAGAGACACTGGTATGGGTGGATCTCGCGGTAGATGGCCGGCTCGATTCGCATTCGGGGCTAGACTCGGAACTGCTGATCGCAGAGTCAATAGTCCAGTCAGGATACCGTCGTGACGATGATAGAGATGCGCCTGCGTCTGGCGCGGGTGTCTTTGGAGGAGAAAATGTGCTCGCCCTCAGCCTCTGGAGGGGCATTCCACATTCTTGAATGCTGAACCGCGGAAGAAGAGGAAAGGGTGCAGCGCGTGTAGAAGATTCGCTCGGCTCTTCAATGTCGGGAACCTCAATACTGGGAATCGGGACATCGGCGGCGGCAACGGATGCGAGGAACTGCTGTGTAGGCGCAGTCAGATACGATGCTTGCGACGCGTTGCGACGCTTGAGCCTAAACTTCGGGCGTGGAGGAGATGGCGGCTGGGCTTCGCTGTCTGTTGTAGCTAAGGGTTCAGGCGTTCGGGGCTCTGGGAAGTCGGGGTCGTGGTAGCGGAAACCCCTTGGTAGGGTAGCCGCACCGGAATGGATCGCGCTCATGGTCTCCGTGGTTGTGTTGCGCCTGATGGAATGCGACGAAATTGTAATAGGATATTTCGGATAAAAAAGGGTAACCGCGTCGAAAGAGAACCCGTGTTTCGGCGAGGATAATGGTAAGAACAAAGAAAAGGAGAGACCGAGCTCCTAAGAAATCGAGGTCGAGATATCGAAGGAGAGAAAATGGGGTAGTAGACGCGCCGTTGCAGCCAGGTTCAAGGCGTGTCGCGCGATAGGTCAAGGGGTTGAAGAGGGACGATGCGAGACAAGGTGTCGGTCCATCAAAGCGTAGAAGACAGGTGCTTTTCACGACCTGATCGATAAATTTAATTCTCCAAGACCGACCTCTTGTTGCTATGCGGTTTGTTCTGCGCGGGTTCGTCAATAGTGGGCTAAGCTGGGCGTCGAGTGCGACAGAAAGTCGGATGGCTGGGGACAGATCGGACGGAGCGGAAGTGGCGCTTTATCCAGAAAGCCGACGACCAAGAAATTAAACGCAGTAGCAAGAAACCTGCAGACACGCGCGAATGAGTCCCGTCGCTGGACCCAGCAAAAAGTGAAGAATAGAGTGTGCTTAAATCGGCAGGATATGGAGCAGAATTGCGATGAAATGGAGTGGAGAGGAAAATATTAGAGGGCGTCGTAGCGTCGTGGGAATCGTGGGCACACTAATCATGGGGGATGAGGACTAGGGAATTAATGGGCAAAGATCGTTGGGTTCGGTGCCGCAATTCTGGGGTCGTAGGCGTGGTTCTCCTGTGCTCTGTGCTCGCTCTGCGACAGGCGGAATGGAATTTAGGGTGGCGGCCAGTGGAGATTGGGGTAAGGGCGGCCTTGACTCGATCAATCTTGCTTCTTCAAGAGGTGACAACAGACCAAGCTCAGGAATTGGCACCACCACGCCGTTTGGAAGATTGTCGGCCACCAACAAGCACAAAGGAGATAATAACGAAAAAAAGGAAAGAAAAGAAAGACTTGAGGGTTAGTAAATTGGGGGAGGGGGGATGTTGGAGAAGGAGGAAAAATGAAATGAGGACAAGAAGAAAAAAAAAGAGGGTAGTGGTAACTCTTTCAAGATCGATGGGAGGAGGAAAGAGCGGCAAAATTGGAACAGGGAAATGGGCTGTAATAACCGGCGGTTGTAGTTTAGCTGAGCATCTCGAGTAATGAAGGAACATGGGAACTAGGGCCAGGACAGTACAAAGGAGTGTACACTACCCGCGTCTTCGTACCTGCCGGACAATCGATACTTCGTACAGTGCCTGGCATCCAGTACTTACCAACTTTGTACTTAGCACGGGGCACGGAGCCTAGAGTACAAGCTAATCAGTGTCAATTGACCAAATCAAACGTGGTTCTCTGCTCTGTGCTGTCTGATCTGTCCTGAACAGTGAAGCAACACAGCGTAAACACAAAATTAGCGTGGCTAGGCAGGCACTGTGGATGTACCAAGATACCTATTTCGCACTTTTACTTTGTACCGATTCTGTTTGGGAGCAAGATAATAGAGGTACCTACGCTAATTCAAAGCTTAGCCAGGGCATACAAGACTACAAGTACACTCAACTAGTGCAGTACTTCAGAACCTTGTTCAAAGGGAAGGACAAGGATCAAATTTGATGTCCATCAATGTTGTCTACATATGTACCGTACCACTGACGTTGGTACGAAGTAGTTGAAGAAACCTGGGCGGTAAGAGATATCAATTGATCATATCTACTGAGTAGTCAGAGTCGGATGTACACTATTCACACTCCGTGAGGGGAATAGCGCATTTTCGTCAGTCGCATCGTGCGTCTTGTGCCCATGCAGTCAAGAGTCCCTGCAGTCGGGTAGCGTTGAGGCAATAGTTGGCATGGATGGACCATCAACAAGCCGACATTGGGAAGATCATGTCCACGAGTCGTCAGATCACCTTGCGGGCCCTACAATTGTACGTGTACTTCGTAGATATTTCATGGGGGCGGGTCCGGTTCTTCTTGCGCCATGTATTAAATGCCATGTCCCTTGACTTCGTGCAGGCCGCGGAAGACGATTGTACATTGAAGGAATGTGGATTTTTGAGACCAAGATCAAGCTGGTCCTGTAATTCTGTGCGAAGACGTGAGTAATATCCGGGCCAGCTTTGGATATGCCTTACCTGGCGGGAAAAAAAAGAAAGAAAAAAAAAAAGACGAGGTAAAATAGTGAAATAGAACATTACCCCCTAGGATAATTGACCTCTCATCAGCAAGCCCCTGGCTCCGGAAACATGATGGCAAGTCAAGCACTTGCTTCGTGTTGTTCTGCAGGATATGTTGTATTCGGTTCGGTGGGCTCGCCTAGCAGTGGAAGAAGTGGGCTCAGTTATCCTGGCGCTATGCCATAGGCCTTCGCCTTTAGCTTGCGGCGACCGCTCGACAGGTTGATGCATCCCGCTAATGTAAAAGGATACGGGTGGAGGCGCAGATTGTGGCCAGTCCTGGGGGACACGACAGTCAGGAGTGCATATGCATCGATCCCCAACTCTCAAAAGCGGCGAACGGGAGCTATGAAAACGGATAGCTGAGGCCGGATGGAGTTCATCCATAGCGAATCGATTTGGAGGAGTCGCGTCTGGCGAGAAGCGCGCCAGACCAAAGGATTGGTTCGGGCGATGGCTGGGATCATGCTGTTGTTTGCGGCTGTCATTGGGCATTGGGTTGCTGCGAAGTAAACCGCAGCTCTCCGGCAGCTGTTTGTCGTCCTCGTTGGCTTGGCCTGGAACGATTGAGACTACTATTTGTACAAGCTACCTGCTCGACTGGGCCGATACTCAGACAACACTCAACATCGCATCTGATGTCGTTGTAACTCTCGTCTTCAATCGCCTGCCTACCCAAGCGGGCTTTAAAAGCTGAGGCAGTTTTCGCATTGGCCAGAACTATGACATGGCTCGCTCTTGATCAGTCTCTTCACCCCACACCCGCATCCCTTACACGTGCGTCGACAACTCGGAAGCTCGACCCGGAGGCAACAGAAAATGGACAGGATGTGATGACGAAGACCAATAGTGACAAACTGACAAGGTACAACAAATATTAAAGACATCACACCAAACCAACCATTGAGGAGTTCGCATCAAGATTCGGCTCCTAGCAGCAGACTTTTATTCCTACAGCTGTGTTGTGACGCGATCAGTCTGTCGCCAGTTTGTTTCTTCTCGATGACGAGTCGCTACTAATTTTCTAGAAACACCTGCAATCAATAAACCCTCAAGTTGTCGACAAAGATGAGGGGCACCTGCCAGTTGTCAATTGAGGTGGGCGGGGACTGACGTCCAAAATTCTTGGAGAAACCGCGTCCCTGACACGAAAAAACGCGCCTGTCGCGCTTTGTACTAGGGTAGCCCCGCTTTTCAAGCCTCCAACGGTGAATGCAACACAGTGTATTTTGTGCAGTTAGGATAAACTGTGTGAAGTCGTTGCATAATGATGATGTGCGGCAGGGGCATTTTTTTCCAGAATCTATGAGGCACGAAGTACTTTGTCGCCGTTGAGTACGAAGGTACCAAATGTCCAATATCAATTCGGTCCACGACTGTCCCCAAGAATTCCAAAGTGAAAAATGGTCTGGCCTCGTACGAAGTAATAACGCCTAAAGAATTTGCCAATTACAACGGTATTTGCCATTTTGTACCTCGGTAATAAGTCGCCTATGTAGTACTTCTTATACTGAGTGTACTTTACAAATCCCATGTATCAATATCCTCTCCCAGTCCAAGGCTGCGGAAGTCTCCTTGATAAGAACATCCGAGAACTTAGTTTACTTCGAAGAAAGGAACTACTTCGTACTTCGCCATCGGGGAAACCCCGTTTTGCCTCTTCTTTCGTAATAAACCCCCGAAAGAGCAAGGCCCAGAGTGCCATATTCGGCAGTGCTCATCAGGGATCAGCTCCCCACCACATACGACGTGCACAGCAAAATAAGTTTAGCTCAGCACATGTAGACTTGGATCTATCGTGACTCTGGGGCTTCGGCATTCCTCACCGACTCCAGTGGGCACCGGCCTTGCCTACTGCATTCTTACCCGCAAGCGCAAGTTTTGTGCCTTTAGCCAGGCCCAGTTCGTTAGGGCTTACATCGTGCTTGCTGGCAGGAGACCTCTTCGTACACTAGATCAATGTTAAAGACCACAGCTGAAGTGCTGAAGTGGACCACCCCGCATTGCCACGCTTCAGGCACACGCAGTTAAGGAAGCCAGAGCACGGTCTGAGCTAAGATGCGGTGAAGCCGACATGGTAGAGCAAAGTAATCTAGTACCGTATCACAAAGTGCTAGGCTGGAAGTGGATACGAAGCCTCGCATCAACGAATATCCCCTGGCAACAGGAGCACATACAAAGTAGGCGGTGAAGGACACATGTTGCTGTTTGGGAAACGCGCTGGAATGAAAAACGACGCGACTGGTGGTTGTCGTTTGATTTGGGCCGAGATGATTCAAGAAGCTCTGTCAACGTCGCCGATGTTTCTATCCCTGTCTTGCGGGCGACATAATTAAAAGTTATTACCTCTTAGTTTTCCCCCAAGATTGGAGGGGTATCACCAACAAAGACGTTCATGCGCCAGCCGATTACCGAGTGATGATAAACTAAGATCAACCCATGTTCTTAAGTCGAGCCTAGAAGTTTCATCTCTATTAAGCCGCTGGAATTATAGGAACACGACCAACCCGAACCGCAAGTCAATGAAATCCCGCCGACCTGATCCCTGCCTGGATTCGGTACAGATATTATATAAATCAAGGGATCCCTAGATCCCTTAAGGTGGCAGAAAGCGACCCATGAACCATCACGGCGGGCATTGACCTCATTCCTTCCCGCTCGATTCACGCTTACTTCGTGCAAGGTTCATTTAAGTTGGCGGCCAAAACACTAGTGGCAGCTCGACTGAATTCAAAATCCATCCCTGATCCATACACGCTTGTCCCTTACTTCGTGCCGTGCTGCAAACAATTTTTCAGACGGGGCCATGTGCCAACCACAGAAGTTGGTACAACTCTAACATCTGAAACAAGCCAAAATGTACGAAGTAAAACGGCAAATTATCAAAAGCAACACATTAGGACGATTCCTTCGCACCAGGGCGAGTTTGGGTGACTGGAGGTTAGATCAGGGAAATTGAGCTCTATGGCGCCATGACGATATCTCAGTGTCCGGTGCCACGCAGCACGAAATCGTGACCAGTCTCGCTGAGAAGATGATATTTGCTAAATGCTAGTACCTGAACACACCAAAAAGAGACTCCCGCCAAGCGATGTCAGTGAAAATCGGACAGGAGACGGGCGGAGAGACCGTCTTAGACTTGTCCAAGACAATGGGTCAATGGTGTGAGCTTGCCCAGAAGCGGAATCCCCCATGGAACACCAGTTGGTAGTAGGTCTTATCGCCAGCAATCGTCCAAGACTGACACGAACCTAAAGAATCTACCATCTGTCCAGACGAAAATAGAGAAGGGGAAAAAAACCATGTTTTCGAGCTCCTTGGTCATCCCAATCTTTCCGCTGCCGATACCAAGGAAAGGTGTGTGTCACTCTATGTTGTCTCATCGGCCTCCGTTCTTCCCTTCTCCTCGCTCGCTGAGGCGATCACGGGCAAGACACCTTCGTAGTTAGGTCGCACTTGCTTTTGCAATCATGGCAAGGACTCCTTTCTGTCTTAGACATGTGCCGCCTTTGGATAGCTTCCATTACGAGTTCAATCGATAGCGCATTCCGGCATCTGATCCTGTGATATGTTACATACTTCGGTTACTCGGGGAGGTATCCCAGATATGCGAGGCAGTTTCTCCTCCACATCCCCCGCCTCTTCTATCTTCTGCGGAAAAACGAGCCTTTGAAGCAACTGGCATTGCTTGCTACCAGAGCAGAGGCAGAGGCACCATAGAAGATGCTTCATACTCAAGTCGTAACGCGGATAGCGCGGTACCTTCCGCTTGCGAGAAGGGTCGCGGCTTTCGTTCTCTTGGTCCTCTTCTTTCATTACTTCACGCACTCGGGAAAGCCATACGCAGACGAAGTAATCCTCCGGTTCAAGGATTCCAAGGTGGTGTTTATGGAACGCTTCATGCAGAATGACATAAACGGCGGCTCTGACGGCTCGGCTCTCGAAGCGCTGTGCTCGAGCAAGAACTGGTATCCAGAGAGAGTGTTCAGCTGTTATGTCGCAGAGGGTGGGATCGCCTCAGTTCGACAATGGGAGCTCCAGTGTATTCGCCTTGCAATAGAGACAGGAGGTGAGTCCAATCGCAGGCGGGATACCTTCACTCAGACCATTCGATACTTAGACCTACGCGTCCAGCATCCACCCTCATCCTTCCAAACATCGTCAAACGCAAAGACCGCGACTACCGACATCAGAGACGAGCGCATGCCCCTCCCACAGGCCTCCCCATGGACTACATGTTCGACTTCCAACATCTCAGGGACACATTGGAAGCCCATTGTCCCCAGATGAAAGCCTACGCTAGCATTTCTGATCTCCACGACGTGCCTAGCCTTCTTACGCCAATAGATTTCAAGACAAACGATGTTTTCGGTGAATGGGAGGAGATGGCCAGAGTCTCCACCATTCCTGCTCCTGCGCATTGGAAGGCCAAGTTTGACATTTACATCGAGGCAATACGATCCACGAAAAGGCTGAACAGCAGACCACAGGGTGACCCTTATCGCGTGCAGTTGATGCCTTCAGGGATGGGTTTCCCTGTTTACTCCGACAGTCCAGAAACTCGCCATGATATCAGTGCTCTCCTGCGTTTCCGGCGCGACGCCCGACTCCTTGCCGGCGCAGCCCTCTTCAAACTATCAGGGAAATACGGCGCGAATGTCGACCCGCGCTCTGGCCGCGATGGGGACGGTTTTGCTGGAATCCACCTCCGCATCGACGCCGACGTGGAAGATGAGCTAGGGAAATCGATCCCCGAGTTCGCCTACCAGGCATCCGAAAGCGTCAAATATGTCACCGACACAGGACTCAAGATAGCGTTTCTCGCGACCGGCGGGCCACGGGAGACGATTACCGAATTCGTGGAAGGAGCTCGAGAGTTCAACCTTACAGTCGTAACGAAAGAAATGCTACTAGAAGGCGGCGATCTAGAGCAGCTCCGGAAGCTCACATACGACCAACAAGCCATCGTGGACTATGAGATTATGAAGCACGCGACGAAAATGGTGGGATTGGGCATGAGCAAGTTCTCAGGCGACCTCGCCATTGCGAGGGCGGAAGCGTATGGCAGAAAGCCTATCTTGAAGGTCCCCGAGCCTGACGATACGATGATGTGGAAGGACGAGCACACGACACTATTCTGGCGTATGCCGGGCGTTGATTGGGCGAAATGGGTGAAAGCTTGGTGGCCATAATGCGAGGATTGATGCTGCCCAGCTGAGGAGAACTCATGCTATGTATCACTAATTGGCTCAGGATAGGTTGAAGTGAGTCTAGAAATTCAATAGTGTCTGGTGGGATTTCAATTCGACAAGACGTTTACGTGAGCAATAGAGAATTTGATTAATCGGTATAAGACTATAACTCGATCACAATGATGCTACAATGATCATCCATTGATGGGTCAGGTATTTATATCTCGCCCAACCCTCACAAGACCAAGGAAATAGTTTCCTTATTCTTCATATCTGTCATTCCCTCTGTGGACCCTTACCTCATTTCGACTTAATCCAGATCAATTGATAAGAGTGCCCGAAACATTCCCGTTTGGCGCACCCATTGCAGCTCTGCAACCCTTCAGGTACCCCGCCATGGCAGCAAAAACTAAGTACATCACGATCTCCAACTTCAAGGAAGAGCTCACGGGATGGAGTCCCGACTCCCCAAACCAGCTCTACGCCATTGTTGACATGGGAAGGTTAGCAGATCCCCAGATCTCGTTAGATCTTGTAAAGATACCCAGATCCAAGTGTAAATAACCGCCGCTGACACTTCTCGCTTGCCCCTCCCCCACCCTTAGCAATGGCATCCGCTTCACCATCACAGATCTCACCCCGCCATTCACCCGCCTCCTAAAATGCATCTACCGCGAACGTGCAGGCATCTCCCTCTTTGACGCCCTCTCATCCTCTGCACCACCCTCATCAACAGACCTAAACTTCCCCCAAGCGACAATCACCCTAGTCTCGGAAACCCTCGCGCGCTTCCGGCGCATCGCCGACGCGCATGGCGTAGCGCCGGAGAACTTCTCCGTTCTCGCCACAGAAGCCATGCGTCGAGCTTCCAACGCCTCGGCGATGCTCGATGCTATCCATGAGCATGCCGGCGTAGGCGTGCACGTCCTGGCTCCCGAGATCGAGACTCTCTTCGGAGCCATCATGGGTTCTCGGAGCTCCTTCGCCAACATCGATCGCGGTGGGTTGTTTCTGGATCTAGGTGGTGGGTCGGTGCAGATGGCCTGGGCAGACACGCGGTTGCCCGAATATGAGGTCAAGGCTGCGCTGGCGGGTGTGTCGTTGCCATTTGGGGCCGCGAGGTTTATTCACGTGCTCCAGGGGGACGCTAAAGTTGCTGCCACTCAAAAGGAAGTGTTACGCTCGGGAATGCGCTCTGCTTTTGCTATTCTTTGCGAAAAGTTCCCGTCTCTGAAAGAGTGTTTGGCTGCCGGCCAGGGCCTCGATGTTTACCTGTGCGGCGGAGGTTTCCGGGGCTATGGCTCGATGTTGATGCACAACGATCCCGTGCAACCTTATCCCATCCCGTCTGTCGGAGAGTATACCGTCCCCGGAAGTTTCTTTTCACAGACCAGGCGTATGCAGGAAGTCAACGAAGAGTTCGGCGGCAAGATCTTCGCCATGTCGAAGCGTCGGAGGAGCCAGTTCCCCGCCGTCCTGGAGGTCCTCGAGGCTTTCATCGCCGCGGTTCCGGCTATCCGCACGGCGACCTTTTGTACGGGTTCCAACAGAGATGGAGCTCTGCTTATGAAACTTCCGCGCGAGCTCCGAGAGTCTAACCCGTTGGAGGCACTCGCGAACGTATCGCCGGCTGACAAACCCGTAATCGATGCCGCCACTGCCGTCTTGAGAGATGCGCTACCAAAGGACCAGGACCTCTCATCAGTGCCAACCATCTTCTCACTTGGCCTTGTGCCCCTGTTCGTGCAGAGGATTTGGTACCGTCTTGGAGAAGATGTCTATACCAACGCTGCATACGTGCTGCATGAGGCCGTGACAAGAGATCCTAAGGCGGCCGGACTGACGCATCTCGCTAGAGCGGTTCTGGGAATGACGGCAACGGCGAGGTGGGGATCGAGTCTTGGACCGATCGATGCGCAGTTGTACACGGGTTTGAAAGGTCTTCTGGATGCGGCGAATAAGACTTCCGGTTTTTGGGCTGAGTACCTTGGGGTGGTGGCGAATATCTTGGGAATCGTCATCCCGTTCAAGCCCAAAAAGGCCGAGGATATCACAAACGCTATCAAGTATGACACTCCTATTTTTTTTTCCCCTCCTCTTTCTTTCCTTCTCTTTTTCTAGATCTATATGTATTAGCGAGTTTGCTATCGAAGGTCGCTAATTTCTGTCCTAGAATCTCTGCATCACTGGATAACGGCAAGAAGAAGGACAAGATTAAACTCAAGCTCCAGATTGCCCCCTATGCGTTGCAGGGCGTGGATACGACAGTTCTTGAGAAGGTGGTTGAAGATATCGGAAAGCAAAGAGGAAAGAAGAGCGATATCAAAGTCCGCGTCGAGATATCTAAGCTTCAGTAAAATGCCTTCTTTTTAATAAACTAAAACCTCATAACTAGATTTTCTTCGTTATCTTTTTCAAATCGTCGACTCGTGCCTCATGCCATGTATGAAATAACGCGTAGCCGCCTCGACTAAAAACTCATCAATCATCATCTCTAAAAAGGAAATATCGTGCCCAGAACCTCCGGGAGGAACAGGGTTTCAGGTCCTAGCTTTTCCGTCGCTCATGTTTTTGTCATCATACTGCCCCCGTTTCTTCGTAGCCAACATCAAATCTCATCGTAAGAAATTAGAAAAGAAGCTTGTCCGACCAAAATGCAGAAAGGAAATGTCGAGAATAGCGAATGGGTAAAGCATAGCAAAGTCCAAAAGACAAAGGACAAAAAGTCTGAACGCGCATATGCAAAGCGTAAGGTCGTATCTCATCACTCAATAGTCCTCGTCCTCGTCGTCGCCATCGTCATGCGCATCGACGACTTTGGTGCTTCGGGAGGATGTCGATTTTCGGCTTCGTCGCTTCAATAGTCTCTTTAGCTCATTCTCAACAATTGTCGAGCCGAGAAGGTTGTCAAACTCGTTCTTAGAGCCGCGGAGCGCTTGGTCTATCGAGATGATTAGCACATATCCAGTATAATCGGAATCAGGGCTATTGTGCCTATGGGAACGAACTTACAGAAATCAACTCGGTTGTCGAGAATAGACTGGAAAAGCGCAGAAAGCTCGTACTTCAGCTCAACAGGCATCCTCGCGCGGGAGAGATCGAGCTCGAGGTTGAGGCTCTTAGGCGTGTAGAAGAAGCCTGTGTAGTAGGCCACCAACGCAGTGTACAGTCTGCGGGTGACTTCTCGACATCTCTTCTGGCTGCTGTGGGACACTGTGTAGATCTCCGCATTAGTACACTGTCTTCCCACATGTATGCCAAGACGGCTGAATCTCTCTATTAATAAACTTACAGCTGCTCAGAAGTTGTCGGTAGACAAAGATTAGCTGCCACAAGCAGACCCACAGAAGGGGCTTCTCAAAGGGCTGAACGGCCTTGCTTTGGGTCATGCAGCCGTCGAGTTCGCTGAGGATGTCGCGCTCGAGAGACTCCATGGCCTTCTTGGCAATGTGACGGAGCTCCTCGTGAACGGAGTAGGGAAGGCGCATGACGCCCTTAGACGTCCGGTAGTAAATACCATTGCTGTGGCTCGAGTTCTGCGTGTGCTGCGTCATCCAGATCTTGAACATGCAAGTCAATTTTCGGACCCGGTCAACAAGGTCGAACTAGGTGAGCGGTTAGCTTCTATTGCGGCTGTCGGTGGGAGCTGCCTTTTTTGGAGCTCACCTTGGGCAAGTAGTAGTCCCTGCTATTGGGCCGATCCGAGTAAGCCATCACAAAGGTTTCGACGGCCTTTCGGAACGGGGTCTTAGATTCGTATAGAATCTGCTGACCGGCCCACCGGGCGAGAGAACCCCAGCTCGGAATGTGCTCCCTCGGGATGGCACAGTTGGGTCCGCTCAGCCGACCACCGTTCTCCGGATGGTAGGCCTGGATGCAGAGCTGCATCGTCGGGGCCGATGGGTCCGTCTCGGAAAAGGAGATGGGGGCGTAGACGACTCGGCCAGTAAGATCATCTCTTCGGACCGATTCTCCAGCTTTGTCTGTGTGACGGAGAAAGGGGGGGTGGAAATTAGTCTTGGGTTTCTCAAAGAGTACTGGGGACTTATATGGACGGAGGCAGGACAGGTCCCCCTGCCACTTCGTGCCACTTCTACACCCCCCGCCCGCAAATGATCCACGTCTAAGACAGGAGGTAATGCAAGTTTGCGGGGAGCCCAAGGATTCGAAGGTGGAAAAGCAATCTGCAAGGGCAGAAAAAGGGAATAAGAAGAACAATAAAAAGACAAGGGACTTACCATGGATGTTGACAAAAACGGGTCCAATTGTTGACAGTTGCTCGTGGATGCATAAGTACTCAAACTTCTTGCACTGGGCGCAAACACGCAGATCGCACTTATATGGGTCCCGTCTTAGTACCAGCCTTTCCCAACGACGATTTCGCGAAGAGCCGCACGGGTTTTT
>Ga0164243_10006887_pt1 | contig 17120 bp, 18 predicted proteins | sample OricompcompostOP_FD_108781 | JGI IMG/M metagenome (GOLD analysis project Ga0164243, IMG submission 108781) | Organic Plus compost microbial communities from Emeryville, California, USA - Original compost - Organic plus compost (OP) | ecosystem: Engineered > Solid waste > Mixed feedstock >... | reverse complement strand
AATTTCGGCAAGGCCACGCTGCGCGACCGCTATCTGCTCGCCGGCGAAAGTTTTCAGGACATGTTCGCGCGCGTGTCCTGCGCCTACGCGGACGATGTCGCTCACGCGCAGCGGCTTTACGACGCCATGTCGAAGCTGTGGTTCATGCCGGCGACGCCGGTGCTGTCGAACGGCGGCACCACCCGCGGCCTGCCGATCTCGTGTTTCCTCAACGCGGTGCCGGATTCGCTGCATGGCATCGTCGAGACCTGGAACGAGAACGTGTGGCTCGCCTCCAACGGCGGCGGCATCGGCACCTACTGGGGCCAGGTGCGCTCCATCGGCGAAAAGGTGAAGGGCGGCGAGACGTCCGGCATCATCCCTTTCATCCACGTAATGGACGGTCTGACGCTCGCCATCAGCCAGGGCAATCTGCGCCGCGGCTCGGCCGCCGTGTATCTCGACATTCACCATCCGGAGATCGAGGAATTCCTCGAAATCCGCAAAGCCTCCGGCGATTTCAACCGCAAGGGGCTGAACCTTCACCACGGCATCAACGTCACCGACGAATTCATGGAAGCGGTGCGCGACAACAAGATGTTCGCGCTGCGCAGCCCCAAGAACAACGAGGTGATGCGCGAAGTGAATGCGCGGCAATTGTGGCAGCGCATTCTCGAAACGCGCCTGCAGACCGGCGAGCCCTACCTGCTGTTCATCGATTCCGTGAACCGCGCGCTGCCGAAGCACCAGCGCGAACTCGGACTGAAGGTGTCGACCTCGAACCTGTGCAGCGAGATCACGCTCGCGACCGGCATCGACCACCGCAACGAGGAACGCACCGCGGTGTGCTGCCTCTCCTCGCTCAATTTCGAGACCTGGGACCAGTGGTGCGACGAGCCGGGCTTCATCGAAGATGTCATGCGCATGCTCGACAACGTGCTGTCGAAGTTCATCAAGGATGCGCCGGACGGCATGGCGCGCGCAAAATATTCCGCCGAGCGCGAGCGCTCGATCGGACTTGGCGTGATGGGCTTCCACTCGTTCCTGCAGGCCCGCAACATCCCGTTCGAAAGCGCGATGGCGAAGTCGTGGAACATGCGGATGTTCAAGAAAATCCGCCGCGACGCGGATGCGGCCTCAGTTGCGCTCGCGGAAGAGCGCGGCGCCTGTCCGGACGCCAAGGAACGCGGCATCAAGGCGCGCTTCTCGCACAAGCTCTCCATCGCGCCGACGGCCTCGATCAGCATCATCGCCGGCGGCACGTCAGCCTGCATCGAGCCGATCCCGGCCAATATCTATACGCACAAGACGCTCTCGGGCGCGTTCTCGGTGCGCAACCCGCATCTCCAGAAAGTGCTGGCGGACAAGGGCGCGGATACGGAAGAAACCTGGCAGTCGATCGTCGAACATGAGGGCTCGGTGCAGCACCTTGAGGTGCTCGGCGAGCACGAGAAGATGACGTTCCGCACCGCGTTCGAGATCGACCAGCGCTGGATCATCGATCTTGCCGCCGACCGCACGCCCTATATCTGCCAGAGCCAGTCGATCAACATCTATCTGCCGGCCGATATCGATAAATGGGACCTGCACATGCTGCACTGGACGGCATGGAAGCGCGGCATGAAGAGCTTGTATTACTGCCGCTCCAAGTCGATCTCGCGCGCCGGCTTCGCCGGCCAGCTCGAGAAAAAGGAAGAATCCGGCACACTCACCACGCCGACCCGTACCGATTACGAAGAGTGCCTCGCATGTCAGTAACCTCGCTCACCAAGATCGATCCGCGCACGCTGATCAACAAGGGCCGCGTCGGCCTGCTCGATACGACCGGCACCTATGATGTCGATCGCTACGCCTGGGCCTATGAGTTCTGGAAACGCCAGCAACAGACCCACTGGATGGGCGAGGAAGTGCCGCTCGGCGCCGACATCAAGGACTGGGCGTCGACCCGCGTGACCGACAACGAGCGCGCGCTGCTGACCCAGATCTTCCGCTTCTTCACCCAGTCGGACATCGAGGTCGGCGACAACTATCTCAAGCGCTATATCCCGATCTTCCAGCCGCTGTCCGTGCAGATGATGATGGCCGCCTTCACCAACATGGAGACGGTGCACATCGATGCCTATGCGTTGCTGCTCAAGACGCTGGGAATGCCGAAGACCGAGTTCGAGGCGTTCCGCGACTATTCCGAGATGCGCGCCAAGGCCGACTACATGCACACGTTCGGCGTCGACACGGTGTCGGACGTCGCGCGCACGCTCGCCATGTTCGGGGCGTTCACGGAAGGCATGGCGCTGTTTGCAAGCTTCGCGATGCTGCTGAACTTCCCGCGCCACAACAAGATGAACGGCATGGGCCAGATCGTGACGTGGTCGGTGCGCGACGAGAGCCTGCACTGCGAAGGCATCATCAAACTATTCCACGAATGGAACAGCGAGACCGGTGCGGTGACGCAAGCCGTGCGCGACGACATTATCGATGTCGCCAAGACGATGGTGAAGCTCGAGCGCGGTTTCGTCGACCTCGCCTTCGGCCTCGGCGAGATCGAGGGCATGAAGCCGGAACAAATTCATGCTTACGTGGAGTATGTGGCTGACTGGCGGCTGACCCAGCTCAAGCTGCCGACCGTGTTCGGCTACTTCAAGACCACCGAGAGCGGCTACGAGCAGGTGAAGACTCACCCACTGCCGTGGCTGGTCGAAATCCTCAACGGTGTCGAGCACGCCAACTTCTTCGAGCAGCGCGCCACGGAATATTCCAAGGGCGCGAGCCGCGGCAATTGGGACGGCGACGACGGCGTATGGTCGGCGTTCGACAAGGCGAATGCAGCGTAGTTTTTTCTTCGTCATGCGCGGGCACGCCGTCGAAGACGGCTTCGCTCGCCTATGGCGCGCATCCATCAAACAAAGATATTGATTAACCGACGAATTGCCGGGTCAAGCCCGGCCATGACGGGTTGAATAGCGGACAGTATGACCGATCAATATTTCGGCCAGCCGGGAATATCCCACGGGTCCGCAAGCGGCTGGCGGGTAAAGCTGCCCTGCGCGCTGTTGCGGTTCTGGTAGTCCCACGAGCCACCCGGCGGATAGGCGTAATCCGCGTAGGTCTCTTCGAGCTGCTTGGTTTCGGTGCCCGCCGAAAGGTAGGAGCGCGGCTGCACGAGGTAACGCCGGCCCTGCCGCGAGCCGGGAGGAGCGTAATAACCCGGGTCCGACTGCCGATAATAGATGACCGTCGACTGCTTTTTGCTCTTGTTCGCGTTCTTGGGGGCCGCCTCGGCCGGGACCGCAAGCGCGGCGCTGAGGCTCAGCAGGAGGGCCGTAGAAACAAGCGCCTTGATGGACATAAGAGCCTCACAAATCAGCCGGTTCACTCAATCTAGCTATTGCCACGGGCATCGACAAGCGGATGCGGCGTTCTCCGCCGTTTCGGCCGGCAAAAAAACTTCCGCTGCGACAATATCCGACAAACCGCTAAGGCATTGCTATCGTCGGCGCCGTTTAGCTGTGTCATAACAGCCTTCCACTCCAGTCGCCGGGATTATCGCTACCGACGACAACGCGCAGGCTGGCCGCGTGGATCCCCCGTGTTCGGCCTCCGGGCACGGCGTAACATCATACGGCGCGCCCCGGCCAGGTCATTCCTTCGTCGGTTCGTCCGCAGCGTGCTTCTGCATCAGCGGAAACTGCATGGCCGCGAAACCGAACGTCAGCAGCGTGACGCCGAACACCTTGAAGTTGACCCAGGTGTCGGTCGTCTGCGTGCGCCAGACGATTTCGTTAAGCACCGCGAGCGCGAGGAAGAACACTGCCCAGCGCAGCGTGAGCTTGCGCCAGCCCTCGCTGGTGAGATGGAACATCGAGTCGAACACGATCTGCAGGAACGGCTTGTCGAAGATCAGTCCGCCGATCAGCACCGCGCCGAACAAAACGTAGATGATCGTCGGCTTGAGCTTGATGAATGTCTCGTCGTGAAAGAACAGCGTCGCGGCACCGAATACGACGACAATAATGGCCGTGACTACGGGCATGATCGGCAGATGCCGCGTGAGCGCATAGGAAACGGCGAGCGCGATGACGATCGCGATCATGAACACCGCAGTGGCGACGAAGATGCCGCCTTTCTCGCCACCGATCACCTCGGCCGGCAGAAATGCGCCGAGGAACGGCGCAAACAGGTTGGGCCGCGAATTGGCAAAGAAAAACAGCAGCAACGGGCCCAGATCGAGCGCGAGTTTCAGGAGGGGATTGAGTTTGGGCTTTTCGGCTTTGTCGGTCATGGGAGAGGTGTTTAGCGCGGGGAGGCGTCTTGCTCAATCGTCATGCGCGGGCACGGTCGCCGACGACGGCGTCGCTTCGCTCGCCTATATATGCCGCGCATCCATCGCTTCATCAAAATTTGTTCAGGGAGATGGATTGCCGGGTCAAGCCGGCCATGACAAACCTATAGACAATCACTCCACCCCGGCCACGGCGCGTGCAAAATCCTTTGCCTCGAACGGCGCAAGATCCTCGACACTTTCGCCAATGCCGATGAAATGCACCGGCAGCGCATATTTGGCAGCGATAGCCACCAGAATGCCGCCCCGCGCGGTGCCATCGAGCTTTGTCATCACCAGCCCGGTCACGCCGGCGACCTTCTGGAACTCGCCGACCTGAGAGAGCGCGTTCTGCCCAACCGTGGCGTCAAGCACGAGCAGCACGGCGTGCGGCGCTGTCACATCGAGCTTGCGCATCACCCGGACGATCTTGTCGAGTTCATCCATCAGCCCGGCCTTGTTCTGCAAACGGCCCGCCGTGTCCACGATCAGCACATCGGTTTGCTTTTCGCGCGCACCTGCCAGCGCATCGTAGGCGAGGCTCGCGGCATCGCCGCCCTGTTCGCGGCCGAAGAAATCCGCGCCGGTGCGTTCGGCCCAGATTTTCAGTTGTCCGATCGCGGCGGCGCGGAACGTATCGCCCGCCGCCAGCGCCACCGTCTTCCCTTCGGCGCGCAGCTTGGCCGAGAGTTTGCCGATCGTCGTGGTCTTGCCGGAACCATTGACGCCAACAACGAGAATGACAAACGGCTTGCGCGCGGCATCGATAACCAGCGGCTTTGCCACGGGCCCGAGAATTTTCTCGACCTCGCCCGCCAGCACCGCCTTCACCTCGTCGGCGGAAATCTCCTTGTTGAAGCGGTCGGCGCGGATGGCATCCGTCACTTTCGCCGCAACATCGACGCCAAGGTCGGCGCGGATCAGAATATCCTCGAGATCGTCGATGGTCGCCGCATCGAGCTTGCGCTTGGTGACGAGATCGGAAATCGCCGTGCCGATGGCGGACGAGGTGCGCTTGAGCCCGCCAGTGAGACGCTGCCAGAAGGATTTGGGGGTAGTGTCGTTCATGCCGCCGCCGTGATAGCGGTTTACGGATGACACCGGAAGACATGATTGCGCGGGTGCTTTACCGCGACGGGCTGATGCTGGTGGTGAACAAGCCGCCGGGTATCCCCGTGCATCGCGGGCCGAAGGGCGGCGGCGCGTTCGAGGACTATTTCGACGCCCTGCGCTACGGCCTGCCGCGCTCGCCCGCGCTGGCCCACCGGCTCGACAAGGATACCTCCGGGTGCCTCGTGCTCGGCCGGCATCGCAAGGCATTGGCCTCGCTCGGGCTCCTGTTCAAGCACGGCAAGATCGGCAAGACCTATTGGGCCGTGGTGGAAGGCGGGCCCGCTGAAGACGAAGGCACAATCGACATCGCGCTCGGCCGGCTGAACGAGGAGCGCGGCTGGTGGATGAAGCCCGACCCGCATGGCTTTCCCTCGCAGACGACGTGGAAGGTAATGGGCCGCGCGGAGGGCATGACGTGGCTGGCGATGGAGCCTCTCACCGGGCGTACGCATCAACTGCGCGTGCACAGCGCGGCGATGGGCTGGCCGATCATCGGCGACAATATCTATGGCAAGGCGCCGCGCTTTGACGGGCCGATCCTGCATCTGCACGCGCGCGAGATCGTCATTCCGCTGTCGAAGAACAAGCCACCGGTGAAAGTGACGGCGCCCGTGCCGCAGCACATGAAGGAGCGGCTGACATTGTGCGGGTGGACGGGGGAATCTGTAGCGACGGAGTGAATCGCGCCATTTTTGCCACGTCATACCCGGCCTCCCCAGGAAGCCAAATCCATGCGCCAAATGTGTCTGCTATGTCTCCGAACACCCGTCAATCATCTGTCCGGCCCATACAACAAGCCCGGCCATGACGCAAGATTATAAAGGCGGTGAATGATCAAGCCGCAATCAGTGCCTTGCCGTCGTGGGCGGCGATGGAGGCGCGCACGATCTGTCCCGGTGCAACATCCGCCGAAAATCTCACCTGCGTAAACTGTTCCGTGCGGCCCGTATTGCCGCGCTCGGTGAGAATATTTCGCGATGCGCCAACCTCGCGATCGAGATGTCGATGCAGCGCGGCTTCCCCCGCGGCGCGCAACAGGCGGGCGCGTTCCTTGACGACATCACCGCGCAGTTGCGGCATACGTGCGGCCGGTGTGCCGGGACGCGGCGAGAACGGAAAAACATGCAGGTGCGTCAACCCGCACTCCGCGACGAGATCGAGCGAGCGCGCAAACATCGCGTCGGTCTCGGTCGGAAATCCGGCGATGATGTCGGCCCCGAACACCATGTCAGGACGCAGGCGGCGCATCGTCGTGCAAAAGGAAATCGCGTCGGCGCGGGAATGCCGGCGCTTCATGCGCTTGAGGATCATGTCGTCGCCGGCCTGCAGCGAGAGATGCAGATGCGGCATCAGCCGCGCATCTTCTGCGAACGCCTCGATCAGGTCGCGATCGGCCTCGATCGAGTCAATCGACGACAGCCGCAGCCGCGCCAGCTCCGGCACCTCGCGGAGAATCCGCTTCACCAGCGTGCCAAGCTTCGGCATGCCCGAAGCACTTTCGCCATAGCTCGTGATATCAACGCCGGTCAGCACAATCTCGCGGAAGCCCTGTTCAACCAGCGCCTTCGCCTGCGTGATGACATCAGCTGGCGGCACCGAGCGCGAGTTGCCGCGCCCGAACGGAATGATGCAGAACGTACAACGATGGTCGCAGCCGTTCTGGATCTGCAGAAACGCGCGGGTACGGCCGTCATGGCTGGCGGCCGGCGTTGCGATGCCATCCTTCGCCCGCATGATGTCGCTGACAAAACTCTTCCCGGAAGATTCGGCCTGATAGGCCGCCGGCGCAAGCTTGTCCTGATTGCCGAGCACGCGAAACACTTCCGGCATGTCGGCGAACATTTTTGGATCGGTCTGCGCCGCGCAGCCGGTGACGATGATCGGCACATCGTTGCGCTCGCGCTTCAACTTCCGGATGGTCTGACGCGCCTGAGCGACGGCTTCGTTGGTCACCGCGCAGGTGTTGACGATCGTTACGTCACTCAGCCCGGCGCGCGCCGCGCTGTCACGGATGACATCGGACTCATGAAGATTGAGCCGGCAGCCGAACGTGACGACGTCGATGCTCATGCCGCCGATCCGGCAAACAGCTTCGGATCGAACCGTCCCTCGAACTCGTATTCGACCGGGCCGGTCATAAGCACGTGATCATCCGTCTCGCGCCATTCGATCAGCAGATCGCCGCCCGGCAAGGTCACGGTCACCTTGCGATCGGCGCGGCGCGTGCGCGCCGCCGATACGGCCGCAGCACAAGCCGCCGAGCCACAGGCCCTGGTGAGGCCCGCGCCGCGCTCCCATGTCCGCACGATCAGATGATCGCGCGCCTTCACCGCGCAGAGCGAAATATTGGCGCGCTCCGGAAAGATCGGATGGTTTTCCAGCATCGGACCGAACTTGCCGAGATCATACGCATTCACGTCGTCGACCCAGAACACCGCATGCGGATTGCCCATGCTGACCGCCGACGGCGAATGCAGGATCGGCGCATCGATCGGGCCGATCTGCAGTTCGATCGCGCGGGTATCGCGAAACTCCTCCGCCAGCGGGATATCCTGCCAGCCGAATTTCGGCGTGCCCATATCGACAGTGGACACCAGCGGCGTGTCGCCCTTCCAGCAATTGATGAGACCGGCCGGTGTTTCAAACGCGAGGGTCGGTTTACCGGTCTGCTTGAAAACCACGTCGGCCACACAGCGCATCCCGTTGCCGCAAGCGCCGGCTTCCGACCCATCGTTGTTGTAGATGCGCACGAAAGCATCGGTGCCCGGCGTGCGCGGCGGATAAAGCGCCATCATCTGGTCGTAGGGCGCACCCGAGGCTGCCGCACGGGCGTCCGCCGCGGAGATCGGTGCCGGCTTGCTGCCGGCATCGCGGCGCAGATCGACCACCACGATCTCGTTGCCGAGGCCGTTCATTTTGACAAAAGCATGACCCGCCAGTGCAGCCATCGAATTCAAATCATGTCCGTACACGAGATACCGCCGATCGCGCGGCTCTGTCATATTCGCGCCAGTTATACGGTCAATCCATCGTGATTGGCCAGCACCCGCAGGCCAGCCGGCGCGTGACTTGCACGCCGGGTTAAGGATAGTCTCAAGACAGAATCCCAAAACCGGCAGGAGCCCGCGATGGTCGAGTTTGCCCGTGTCGCCATGCTTGTCGCCTGTCTGGGCTTCGCCGTGCCGGCCGCAGCGCAGGCTCCCACGCCTGCCGATCCAGCCGCTGATCCAGCCGCTCCTCCAGCCACGCCGCCGGCAGCCGACACGTCCACACCGGACACCGCGCACGAGGATCCGTTTGGGGCCGAGGTCACCATGATGGAAAAGCCGATCGTGTTTTTCCGTGGCAACGGCAATTGGGATGCGGCCTTCGAAACCATTGTCGACGCGTTCAAGACGGTAAAGACTTTCGTCGCGAAGCAGGGACTCAAGCAGAACGGGCCGGCCATGACGATCTATACCGCGACCGACGACACCAGTTTTTCGTTTCTGGCCGCGGTGCCGGTCGTCCAACTGCCGCAGGAAACACCGCGGGGCGATATCGGCGCCGGGATGTCGCCGGGCGGCAAGGCCCTGAAATTCATCCATCGCGGTTCCTACGACTCGATGGACACGACCTACGAAGCGATCACCAATCATCTCGATGAAAAACAGCTCGACGCCAAGGATTTGTTCATCGAAGAATACGAGACCGACCCGGTGACGACCCCCGAGGACAAGCTCGTGGTCGAGGTCTATGTTCCGATCAAGTAGATTGCGGATCGGATAGTTCGGCCAATCAGATGAGGTTCGCGATGACTTTGCTGCGCTGGATGCTGCCGTTTGCGGCTGCCGCCTTGATGAGTGCACCGGCAGCCGCCCAGGATACCGCCAATCTGCGCCTCGTGCCACGCCTCACTGTCACCGGTGAAGCCAGCGTGACAACCGAGCCCGATCTCGCGCAAATCCGCACGGGCGTCACAAGCCAGGCGAAGACGGCGAAGGAAGCCGCCGAGGCCAATGCCAAGGCCGCGCAAAGCCTCGTTGCAGCGCTGCGCGCCGCCGGCCTGGACGACAAGGACATCCAGACCACCCGGCTGACGCTGCAGCCAAGCTACGATAATTCTCCAGGTCCGGCGCGCGGCAGGATCACCGGTTTCATGGCCTCCAATCAGGTGACTATCAAGGTGCGCGACATCGCGAAGCTGGCCGACATCATCGACCGCGCCGTTTCTGCCGGTGCAACCGACATCGGCAGCATCGATTTCATGGTCTCGGCGCCCTCGCAAGCGCTCGATCGCGCGCGCGATGGGGCGATGGCCGATGCGCGCCGCAAGGCGGAGATTTATGCCAAAGCCGCCGGGGCCACGCTTGGCAAGGTGCTGACGCTTTCAGAAGATCACGCGACAGCCGAGCCGATGCTGATGGCCACACGCGCCGCGGCGGCGCCGCCGATCATGCCGGGCGAAAAGACGCTCAAGCTCACGGTAACGGTGAGTTACGAACTGCGGAGCTGAATCGCCCGGGCTGCGCCGCCTGCGGCCGTCCCGGAAAACACCCGACGCCAGCCCTATGGCGAGCCGAACAGATAATCGTCCAGCGACGGCGCAGCGGGATCGTCGACATAGGGATCGTCTTCCATTTCGCCCATCAACTCGTGGCGCGGGAAGCGCGGCTCCCTCTTGTCCGCCTCGTCGCCGACGTAACCCTCCGGACCCCCGTTCTGATAAACGCGATAGGCCTCCGGCGTGCCGACATAGACGCAGCGGCAAATGTTCGGATCGGCGTAGAGGTACGTCGTCTTGCCGTTACGCGTGCGCGTAACCAGCCGGTCCGGCGGCAATGCCATCAGATGTTTCATCTTGCCGGACGTGTCGGCAAACCGCGGCACAAAACCGGAAAGAGTGAAAAGGCTGTCGGTGCGCGGCGTGAGCGGTTCAGGATCGAGGTTGATCTGCGCGAGGGCCGCCACGGCCGACAACGCCAGCACAACAAAAACGCCACCGGCTCGCTGATAAAAAGACATTCGTCAAAACTCCGTGTCGGGACCGGTTCTGGTTCCGAAGCGTTTCACCACCCGCGGCCGGCATTGCGGCCCACGAGAAACCAATAAGCCCCGCTGGCCGCAAGGGCCGCGCAAGCGGAGAGCCAGTACAGCACTTTCCCGGGCAGGAACAGTTGCGGCAGCAACAGGCTGTTCGGGACGATCCGATCGAACAGCGCCGCATAGGCAAGCTCAAGCGACAAGATCGCCCCGACCGCAAATGCCCCATACCAAAGCCAGGATCGCAAGCGCAATACTTCAAACACCATCGCCACGATAAACAACGAAAGGGCCGCCCCCAACCCCGCCAGGGCAAAAAGAACGCGCGCCTTCCGGCTGTGCGGCTCGGAAATAAACATCGCCAGGAAACGGATATGGCTCTCGTCTCCCCAGCCGGTGAGATAGGCGACCAGCATGAAAGTCAGCAGCGCCGCGACGGCTGCCGCGATCAGCGCAACAGCGATAACGAATAATTTTCGCACAACGCTCATAGGCGACTCGCTTATGGGAAATGCCGCTAGCCGTTTTTTGCGCCGCAGGAATTCAGCAAGGGGGGCTTCGATGCCGGTTTTACTCCGTCATCGCCATGGCACGCAGCGCCATGCGTTCGCGGGCTGAAAGTTTTTCCGTCTCGCTTTTCAATTGGCCGCACGCGGCGAGGATGTCACGGCCACGCGGCGTGCGCACGGGCGAGGAATAACCCGCATTGAAAATCACTTCGGAGAATTTCTCGATCTGGCTCCAGTCCGAGCATTCGTATTTCGAGCCCGGCCACGGGTTGAACGGAATGAGATTGATCTTGGCCGGAATGCCCTCGAGCAGCTTCACCAGCGCGCGGGCATCATCGAGCGAATCATTGACGCCTTTGAGCATCACGTATTCGAACGTGATGCGCTTGGCGTTGGTGGCGCCAGGATAATTGCGGCAGGCGTCCATCAGTTCGGCGATGTCGTACTTGCGGTTGAGCGGCACCAGTTCGTCGCGCAGCGGGTCACGCACCGCGTGCAGCGACACCGCGAGCATGACGCCGATTTCGTTGCCGGCACGTTCGATCATCGGCACGACGCCGGAGGTCGAGATCGTGATCTTGCGTTTCGAGATGCCGATGCCGTCGCCATCGGATGCGATCAGCAGCGCTTCCTTCACCGCGTCGAAGTTGTAGAGCGGCTCGCCCATCCCCATCATCACGATGTTGGTGATGTAGCGCCCGCCGTCCATCGGCACCGGGCCGTCGCTCGGCGGCATGCCGCCGGGCCAGTCGCCGATGCGGTCGCGCGCAACAAGAAGCTGGCCGATGATTTCGCCGGCAGTAAGATTGCGCACCAGCCGTTGCGTGCCGGTATGGCAGAACGAACAATTCAGGGTGCAACCGACCTGGCTCGAAATGCAGAGCGTGCCGCGGCCGGTGTCGGGGATATAGACGCACTCCACCTCATGCGGACGGTCGCCGCCCTGCTCGCCCGCCATTCGCAGCAGCCATTTTCGGGTGCCGTCGACCGAGACCTGCTCGGCGACGACTTCTGGCCGCGCCAGGGTGAATTTTTCCGTCAGCGCCGTGCGAAGTTCCTTCGACACGCTGGTCATATCGTCGAAAGACCGGACGCCGCGGAAATAAATCCAGTGCCAGAGCTGCTGGACGCGCATCTTGCGCTGCTTTTCCGGCACGCCGACGGCCGCCAGCGCCTCGGCCAGTTCCGCCCGATTCATGCCCACGAGCGAAGGCTGGGCCGGGGCGATATAGCGCTCCAGCGGGGTTTTCTCGATCGGGGACGAGGTTTCGGCGGACATTTCAGTGGTAGCCATGGCATCCAGATAGGACGATGTGTGGCCCGGCGCAAATTTAATGCGCTACCGGCCCGACAGCCGCCATAACGTCTTTACCTTGCTCCCAAGATGGGGCATCGACATCGGGCCGGGCCTTGCTGCAGCGCAGGTTTTTGGGAATGTTGGTACCGCGGCGGCACAGCCACTACGTCTTCGGGGTGATCCAGTCTGGGCTGACCAGCGCGATCGCGGCAGGAATTGCGAGCTTTCCGTTCTTCGCGGAAGGAAGCTTTCTGATGCACTGGGCGAAGTCCTGGCTGGTCGCATGGGTGTTGATGATCCCCATCGTCCTCTTTGCCGCACCGGCCATCCGCAAGCTGACCCACGTGCTCACCCACGAGGAATAGCTGTGGTTCGATTTTGGCGGTAGTTTGCGCGACGCGACTCACCGTGTGATTATTCGCCATGGCCATCGAACCGCCGCCCGGAAGCCAACTCGGCCGGAGCGCCCATATTATTGTATGGGTCGTCGTCCTGCTGATCGCCGGAGCGGGTCTGGCGTGGCTTTATCTCACGCCGCCCCGCCCGTCCCCGCAGACAATGCAGGCCAGCGATCAGGCCGCCCCCCAGCGCGCCGCAGAAGAAAAGGCCACTGCGGAAAGGGCGGCGGCGGAGAAAGCTGCTGCGGATAAGGCCGCCGACGAGCAGGCCTTCGCCGCGGCAACCGGCACAGGCACGGTGCCGGCCTTCGAATCATATATCCGGAACAATCCCTCGGGCGCCCACATAGCCGAAGCGCGCGCCCGCATCGCAGCGCTCTCCGAGGAAGAAAGCCGCCGCGCAGCCGAGGCGCGCGCTGCGCAGGAGCGTGCCGCCGCGGAACGGACGGCAGCCGAGAAGGCGGCGACTGAAAAGGCCGCAGCCGAGCGCGCGGCAGCGGCGGACAAGGCAGCGGCTGATGAAAAGGCGGCGGCCGAGCGCGCGGCGACGGAGCAGAAGGCCAATGACGACCGGGCGTTCGCCACGGCCACGCAGACTAACACCGTCGCGGCGCTGGAGACCTATATCCGCACCAACACGGCTGGCGCACATATCGCGGAGGCCCGGCAGCGCATCGCAGATCTCACGGAACAAGCCCGCCGCGCGGCCGAGGCAAAAGCCGCCGACGAACAGGCCTGGATCGAAGCCGCGCAAGCCGGCAACGCGGCGGCGCTCGAAGCCTATATCCGCGACCATCCATCGGGCGGGCGTGTGGAAGAGGCGCGGCAGCGCATTGCCGTCATCAACGAACAGGCGCGCCGCGAAGCAGAGGAGCGAGCAGAACGCGCGGCAACCGAAAAACTGGCGGCAGAACGCGCCGCCGACGATCGCGCCTTTGCGGAGGCCGCAAAGGCGGGGACGATCCAGGCCTTTGAAGGCTATATCCGCGGCAACGCAAGCGGCGCTCATGTGATGGCGGCATCACAGCATCTCGCACACTTGCGTGCCGCAGCGGAGAAGAAAAGCGCGCAGGCAACGTCGGCCCGACGCAGCACGACCAGGGACCGGCTGCGCGACTATGTGCCGCAGAAGCCGGTTTACAAGGCGCCGCCGCTCAGCGCCGCGATGCGGTAGCGCGAATTTTACCGGATTTCCGGCCGCCGCCCCGCATGCGCGGAAAAACCTACTTGCACTCCTGCGCAACCTTGTCGAGCGCCTGGGAGAGCCCCTTCAGCGAATAGGTATCCGTCGTCGTCGTGCCACGGGCCGATGTGCCCTTCACCACAGCATCGCCGGCACGGCGCAGCGCCTCGACGAGTTTCGTCTCGTCGGCAGCATTCTTGATCCACGCGCCGTCGTTCTGCGTGTACATCGGAAAGTGACTTCCGCCGACCTCGAGCGAGGCATCGGTCGCCGGCTTGAAGCCATAGCCGATCACGATCGACACCTCGTCCCTCACCTTCTCAAGCGGCCGCGACGAGATGAACATGTAGATCGGATCGCGCGGCCGATTGGGCGGATTGGTCGTCGCCTTCACCGGCTTGGCCAGCGCGAAGCACAACTTCTTACCGCTGGGGCTCGCAGTATAAACGCCCCAGTCCCCATACTGCCCGAGAAGCGTCGGCTGAGCGCCGCCAATGTTAGGCGCTGTCGCCGCAGACTGCGAAGGCGACTGTTGCGCCAGTGCAGGCGTAACAGCCAGCACGGCGCCGAGAATCAGGAACGAGCGGATCGTGGGCGGAAGGCGTATCATTCGCATCGTGATAAACCCCGATGATGCGTAGGCAAAATGCGGCGAATCTTTCGACTATCATAAGGGAAGCCGACAAAAATCGGCAATGTGAAGGCGTCGCAGGCGGAACACTGCAACAATACCTTGAGACGGGTTGGATTGGCAGGGCTAAGAGAGCGTTACGCTCCTTGCGCCGCAGCGCCTTCAAGCGTCGCACGCGCAGCCGCGCGATGCGCGGGCGTGATGTGGGTTGCGACGAGCCGCACGGCAGCAGCGAGTACCGCCGCGTCGTCGGCAAAACCGAGCATCAGCAGCATGTCCGGCACCGCGTCGAACGGCAGCACGAAATAGGCAAGCGCCGCGAGCAGCGAAAGCTGGACATGGCGCGGCGTATTGCGGTCGAACGCGCAATAATACGCCGCCAGCAAATCTTCCGCGAACGGCAGTTTCGCCGCCACGCGCCGGAATTTCGGCCAAAACTTCTCGCGCACGACCGTTTCGTCCTGCATCGCGTCCTGTTCGGCCTGCTTTGTGCGGAACATGATCCCGGGCCTCCTCGCCCACCGACAACACAGATATATGGGATGCGCGCCCAAAAATACAATCGGACAAGCGCCGCCGCAGCGTTCCCGGACGCACCAGCCATTCGACGTTCGCCCTAGCCCTCCAGCCCGGTCGGCACGTTCTTGTTCTCGCTCGTCAGCTTCATGCCGGACGCAAGCGCCATGGTTTCCATCAACGCCGCGAAATCCTTGCCGAGATATTCCTCCGGGCTGGACTTGAGCGTCGCCGCGCCGAAATGGCTTTGCAGCACTTCGCGCGTCGCGGCCGTCACCGGCATCGGCACATCATATTCGCGACCCAGTTCAAGGCCGAGATCGAGATCTTTGCGCAGGAGTTCCGGCGTAAACGTCGTCGTCCAGTCGAGGTTCACCAGCGCGGGAGACTTGTAGCGCGTGAACATCGAACCCATCACCGAGTTGTTCATGAACGCGAGAAAGGCGTGACGCGGAATCCCCATCTTGTTCGCGAGCAGGGTGATCTCGATCAGGTTCTCGATGACGACGCCCAGCATCACGTTGTGCGCGATCTTGCAGACGCGCGCGAGTTCTCCGTCGCCCACATAGGACACACCCGCAGGTGAGAAGGTCTCGATCAGCGGCAGCGCCGTCTTGCAGGCATCTTCCGGCCCCGAAATCACCGCCGAAAGTTTTCCCGCCTTGATGACTTTCGCATTGCCGGACACCGGCGCGGCGATGAATGCCGTGCCGCGCTCTTGCAGGCGTTTGCGGATTTCGGCCGAATCGTCGACGCCGATGGTCGAGCAGTCGACCGCAATTTTCGGAACTTTGCCGCCGCCTGAAAATACGCCGTCCTTGCCGAAATAGACTTCGGCCAGATCCTTGCCCGTCGACACAATCGAAAACAAAACATCGACGCCCGCAAGATCCGATGCCTTGTCCACCACTGTGCCGCCCGCGGCGGCAAGCGGCTCCGCCTTCGCCCGCGTGCGGTTCCAGATGGATACGTCATGGCCGGCCTTGAGAAGCCGTTCGGCCATCGGGTAGCCCATGCGGCCCATGCCGATCCAGCCGAGTTTCAGCGCACCTGCCATTGCCATCTCCTGTTCCCGTCACGAACCACCTGTCCCGGGGGTTCCTATTATTGCTTCGACGCGGATGGTTATAGCGGCATTTTCAACCCGCCGCGCGGCACAATCGTGACAAATGCGGCAGGATGCAGCGAGCGTCGCAACGCCTACGCCACCTCTTCGAGGATTTCCGCCAGCCGCTCCGGCTGGTCGATCATCACGTCGTGGCCGCTCGCCACGTCATAAACGCGAAAGCCGTTGCGCGCGGCCTTGGCCTTCGCCGCATCGAACGGCAGGTTCGGGTAGGTCGCGGCGCGAATGTAGCTGCGTTTCCCGATGCGCTCGCGCGCGCCCGTGAGCGTGACCTTGTGGGTCATGGTCGCGATCGGATGCGGCGTGCATTGACTGTCCACCCAGGCGGCGTCGCGTTCGTTGACCATGAACAGCGCCGCCGCGCGGGGCGGCAGCGTGATGGTGCCACTCGCGCGCGCGGCTGCGATGGCGTCGTGCGTCATCTGGTTGGTCTGGTCGGCGAGCGACTCGCCGTCTTCGGGATAGAACGCATCGAGCATCACAAAAGAACCGATCGCGCCATTGACCTTTTCCGCCACCGCGGAGATGACCATGCCGCCATAGGAATGCCCGACCAGCACGATGTCTTTAAGGCCGTTCCACTTGATGAGATTGACGATATCGGCAACGTGGGTATCGAGGTCGACATCCGGCGTGAGCAAATGGGAACGCTCGCACACGCCCGTCAGCGTTGGCGCAAAAACCTCGTGCCCGCGCGCCCGCAGAAGCGTCGCGACGCGCTGCCAGCACCATTCACCATGCCATGCGCCGTGAACCAGAACAAAAGTCGCCACGTCATCCTCCCCAACATTTTATGACGCCGTCATTCGGCGGCGCCTTGCACAAGCGCTTCAAAGAATAAAGCTGACCGCCCCCAATGGCCCAAGCTCTTCCGCGTCAAGCACCGCGCGGCGTTCGGCGAATTTCAGCGCGCCGCCGACGCGCCGCAGCCTGTGCTGATAATAGCCGACGAAAACACGCGGCGGTTCGGCGCGGCGATAACGGTAAACGATGAAGTTGGCGGTGACGGAAAGCTCGTTTCCGCCGTT
>Ga0164243_10006886_pt1 | contig 17121 bp, 12 predicted proteins | sample OricompcompostOP_FD_108781 | JGI IMG/M metagenome (GOLD analysis project Ga0164243, IMG submission 108781) | Organic Plus compost microbial communities from Emeryville, California, USA - Original compost - Organic plus compost (OP) | ecosystem: Engineered > Solid waste > Mixed feedstock >... | reverse complement strand
GTGCCGCGTCCCGGCGACGCCTTCGCCACGCGCATCGCGCACGTGATGGACGCCTCCGCGCCGGGCACGCCGACCGAGAGCTACAACAGCCGATACTGGCGCAACGTCGGCATCCCGTGGGGCGGCTTCTTCGGCACGCCGGCGGACGTGGTGCACTTCGCCGCGAGCTTCCTGCCGGATCGCGGCGATGCCGCGCAGCTCGATCCCGCGCTCGCCGCCGAGATGATCATCGACCAGACGGGCGGGGTCGCAGGCGGCGTGAACTCGCTGCGCGTGCACTGGGAGCATGGCGCATGGGGACTCGGCTGGGAGGTCAAGGGCGAGAAGACCGGTCACTGGACCGGGACGCTGACCTCCCCGCGGACGTTCTGCCACTGGGGTCAGGCCGGGACGCTCGTCTGGGCGGACCCGGATCGCGATCTCGGGCTGGCGGTCTTCGCGAATCGCAGCGTGGCGAAGCGCCTCTGGCCGCTCCGCCCAGCTCGCTGGTCCGACCTCAGCGACGCGGTGATCCGCGCCGCCGAGTCGGCCGATTAGGCGCGCCGTCGCCGCGCGATGATCCAGGCGATCGCCCCAGCAAGCAAGCCGCCAGCGGCCAGCAGCACGATCTGATCGCGCGCACCACGCGGGGTCGCGATCGCCTGCCCCGTGTTCGGCAGCTCGCTGATCGGCGTGGTAATGCCACCGCCTCCACCGTCATTGCCTCCTCCACTGGACTGCGTCGGCACGCGTGTCGGATTCACCGGCACCGTCGTCGGTCCATCCGAACTCGTCGGCGCAATCGTCGGGATGATCGGCTGCGTGGGCACCGGCGCATCGGTCGGCCCGGGCGTCGGGTTGACCGGCTGCGTCGGAGCCGGTGTCGGGTTCATCGGCTGCGTCGGAACAGGAACCTCCGTCGGCACGGAAGTCGGGGTCGGCACGATCGGCTCACACGGCACGAGCGTCGCGGTCGGCTCAGGCGTCTCGACGATCGGCGTGGCCGCCGCCACGCCAGCCTCATCAGTCGGCGACGGCGTCTCCATCGGGATGTCGCATGCGCGCACCTCGACGCCATCCGTGCCTTCGACGGCCTCTCCGCCCGGCCCGGTCCCCGAGGCCACCGCGACGTTCGCGACCGATCCCGTCGCGACATCCTCGGCCGTCACCACATACGTCGCCGTGAACGTCGCCGACTCACCGGGCTGCAGCGTCGCACCGAACGGACCGTCGATCGGGCCGAGCCCGGCGTGCGAATCGCTGACGGCGATGTTGTCGATCGGCAGGGTCCCGATGTTCGTGACGACGAAGGTGTAGAGGATGGTGTCGCCCGCCACAACCGTCGTATCCGGTGCGGCGATCTTGTCGAGCGAGAGACCGATCGTCCCGTCGACTGCGGGCACATCGACCTCATCTGGCGGCGAGATCGGCGGCTCGAGACCGGAGTCGGCCGGCGGCTCTCCCGCAGCGACGGCCAGGTTGTCGACGCTCCCGCGCGCAACGTCTTCGGCCGTGACCGTGTAGGTAGCGGAGGCCGATGCCGACTCGCCCGGTGCGAGCGATCCGACGTTCGGTCCCACGACCCAGATCAGGCCGGCCATCTCATCGACCACCGTGACGTCATCCAGCGGGACGTTTCCGGTGTTGGTTACCGTGAATGTGTAGGTGATCACGTCACCGACATTGACCGGATCGAGCGGCGACGCGTCCTTCGCGATCTCCAGCGCGGCCACCGGCTCGGGGGTGCTCGTGAAGGTCGCCGTCGGCTCGGATGTCGCCGTGTACGTAGCCGTCGGTTCCGACGTGGCCGTGAAGGTCGCGGTCGGCTCGGACGTGGCGGTAAACGTAGCCGTCGGCTCGGACGTTGCCGTGAAGGTCGCCGTCGGTTCGGACGTCGCGGTAAACGTAGCCGTCGGCTCCGGCGTCCCCGGGAGCGTAGCCGTCGGCTCCGGCGTTCCGGGGAATGTCGCGGTCGGTTCCGGCGTCCCCGGGAGCGTGGCCGTCGGCTCCGGCGTCCCTGGGAATGTCGCGGTCGGCTCCGGCGTCCCCGGGAGCGTGGCCGTCGGCTCCGGCGTCCCCGGGAATGTCGCCGTCGGCTCCGGCGTCAGCGGGAGCGTGGCCGTCGCAGTCGCCGTAGCGGTCGCAGTCGGCTCGATCACCGGGATCACCACGTCATTGGAGGTCGCTTCCGGCGGATCGTCGGGATATGATCCCGGCGGCTCACCAATCACCGACGCCGTATTGACGATCGATCCGGCCAGCACATCGTCGTTCGAGACCACATACGATGCCGTGATCGTCGCGGAGTCTCCCGGACCAAGCTCTCCGAGTTGCGGACTGTCGATCCACGTCACATTCGGCACACTGTCTGCCACCGTGACGTTCGTGAGCACGACGTTCCCCGTATTGGTAATCTCCATCGCGTAGATGATCTCGTCACCGAGCGTCACTGGCCCCTCGGTATCCGCCGACTTGACGATGGTCAGCGCAGCTTCCTGATCGAAGCGCACGTCGACGATGTCCTCCGGGGATCGCACGATGGGGTCGCATGTCGTGCAGGCAGGATCTGGTGTTCCCACCACACGGGCAACATTGTAGACGCCGCCGTTGTCGTAATCCCCCTGGCCGACGGTCATCTGCGCGACCGCTGTCACCGTGTCTCCAACCCCCAGCCTGCCAAGATTCGGCCCGGTGATCCACGTCAGTTCCGGCATGTCGTCGTCGATCGTGACATCCTCGATGCCCACGTTGCCCGTGTTCTCGACGACGAACGTGAACGTGATGACATCACCGACTTGCGCATCTTCGGCTCCGTCATTCGCCTGCTTGATGATCGCCAGATCGGCGTGCTGCGGCAGAATCACCTCGAGCGTCGCGGTCGGCTCGTTGAAGTCGCCGCACCCGACACATCCGCTCGGCGGAGTCGCATTCGCGCTCGCCGCGTTGTAGAGCACGCCAGAGTCGTCCTCTGTCTCCGTCACCACGTACTCCGCCGTGAAGACCGCCACATCACCCGGATACAACACATCAACGACCGCCGGCGAGATCTCGGAGAGCCCCTCCATCGGATCCGTCACCGTAACATTCGTGGCCGTCACGTTTCCGATGTTCGTGACGGTGTAGGTGTAACGGATGAGATCTCCCGGATAGCGCAGCTCACCTGTGTCCGGATTGTCGCTGGTCTTCTCGATCTTCAGCAGTGGCTCCGGGCTGCCCGGAATCGTCTCGGTATCTTCGGCGGTGGGTGGGTCGCAGGAGAGACACGTCGCCGGCGGATCGCCCGTCGCGACGGCCGCGTTGGTTAGCGTGCCATGATCGACGTCGTCCTGCGTGATCACATAGCTCGCCGTGAACTCCGCAGTCTCGCCGGGAGCGAGCGATGGCCAGGAGGCAGGCGAGATCGCGGAGAGGCCCGGCAGCGAATCGGTCACGGTCACGTTCGCGAGCGGTATCTGCCCGGTATTCGTGACGAGGAAGATGTACGGCACCGTCTGCCCCACCACGAGCGACTCGTAGTAGTCGCTGATCTTGTCGAGCGAGATGCCGAGCGTCGCGCGCTGAAGGGTCACACGATCCGTGTTGTTGTCCGGATTCGTGTCCGCGATCGGCATGCCACCCGATGTCGCAGGCAACGACACGGTCGCCGTGTTCGTCAACGCGGTCGCGGCCGACGACCCGCTCACGGTGCCGGTCACCCGATACGTGATCGTGCCCCCTTCAAGGATGTCGTAGGTCGTGTTGATCTCGTTGCCGGATCCAGTCGCCTCGCCACAGGCGCTTCCGCTCGATGCATCACAGGTCCACGTGACGTCCGTGATATCCGCAGGGACCGTATCGGCCAGGGTCGCACCAACCACATCGAACTCCCCAGGCTCGGCACCGGTGTTGCGAATCGTGATCGTGTAGCTGATCGCGCCACCCGGCGTGAACGTGCGCTGCGTGGTCGTCTTCTCGACGCTGAGATCGGTCGAGCAGCCGGGAGTCCCAAACGAGATCGCATCGAGGAAATTGCCAACACTGGGATCACCGGACCCGGTGCTGATCGCCCGGTACCCGAACCGGGTGACCATCTGTCCGATCGGCACGGTGTAGGTTCCGCTGTAGACCACCCATCCATCGGCGACGTTGTCCGAGGCTTGACGAACGAGTCGCTCCGAGCCCGGACGCCCGATGTAGAGTCCCATGACATCCGTGCCGACGCGCGCGTGATGGGCAAACGACCAGGCCAGTGTCTGTCCCTGAAGCGTCGAGGTATCGAGGTCCTGGTAGAGCTGGCCGACGTTCCGCGCATTGATCTCGGCAAACTGGTCGCCGTCGTACGCCTGAATGTCAACCACCTCCGCGACGCCGCTGTCGTTCCAGATCTCGACCGTACCACTCGGTCCCGTCGTACTCCAGATCACATCGGCGGGGCTCACGAATCCGATCGTGTGCCCATATTCGTCAGGCCCGATGATTGGCGTCTCGAAACTGCCATTCTGCAAGCCGAGCGGTTGCGGACAGGCGTAGGCAAGGGCACCGGGAGGGGAAAGCCGCGCAACATCCGGAACGACTGCCGGTGCGGTAACGACGGAAGCGACACTCAGCAGCGCCAGCATCACGGCGGCGAGAAGACGAAAGCCACGATCCCTGACCATCTTCATTCCCCCTCTGAACGGCCCAGCACCCCTCGTGTCCCGTCGAGATCTCGCCCTCATCTGCCGACGCGCGCTCCCGGCGCGGAGCAAGCTGGCGAATGTTCTGGCGCCGCACGCCATTCAGGCAAAACATGCACATATAGATAACCGTGTCGATACCCCAAGAGTACCACGATCCTCCACATTGTCCGCGCAATTCCCTCCCATTTGCCGCGCGATCTCTGGAATGTCGTATGCTCATCCCGCAAGCAGCCGATGCTTGAGCGACCCGTTCGTGGTGAAGGAGATGCTCCGCCGATGACCGTGATGTCCACGCGCCCCGCCGATCATGAGGAAGATGACGTGGCGTTGCCAGCAACGACACCGAACCGCACGCGGCGCGGACCGCGAGGCTCCCGCATGGGCATCGCCGCCTTCGGGATCATCATCCTCCTCGCCACGATCGTGCTCCCATCCTTCGTGAGCGCCGGCACTCATCGCTCCGGTGGCACCGTTGACCTGCCCGCAGGCCAGACGGTCACCGGCGATCTCAACATCCTCGCCGGCGACTCGACCATCGCGGGCACGGTCACCGGCGATCTCAGCGTCGCGGCCGCGTCGCTCGATCTGAGCGGCACCGTTCAGGGATCGCTCAATGTCGCCGCGGGAGACGTCACCATCACCGGAACGATCGCCCGCTCCGCACGCATCGCCGGCGGCGATGTCGAGATCCGCGGCGCGATCGACGGCGATCTGATCGTGCTCGGCGGGCGCGTCACGATCCCGAGCTCGGCCTCGATCGGTGGCGACCTCATGATCGCGGGCGGCCAGGTCAACATGCGCGGCACCGTGACCGGAACTACCAACATCACCTCGGCGGACATCACGCTCGCCGCGACGTTGCAGGACGACGTGAAGCTCTCGGGCAGCTCGATCGACATCCTCGGATCAACGAACATCGCGGGGGATCTTTCCTATACCAGCGCGAGCGAGGCGGACATCGCGAACACCGCGTCGATCACGGGCACGACGACCCAGCAGCAACCGGCCTCGATCGTGAGCGGTCGCAAGGACATCTTCAACCCCTGGCTCCGCGTGATCTGGGCGCTGATCGCGGGCGCGATCGTCATCGCGATCGCCCCGCGTGCCATGACGGCGATTGCGCAGAACGGGCGCGACATCCTGCCGGCCGTCGGCGTCGGCATCCTGGCCCTGATTGCAGTGCCGGTCGTCTCGGTCGCACTGATGGTGACGGTCGTCGGATTGCCGATCGGCACGATCCTCCTCGCGCTGTTCGTGATCGCGCTCTACCTCACGCAGGTCGCGGTCGGCACGGCGATCGGTCGCCTGATCCTGACGAAGCGCTGGGATGATGGCAGCCGCGGCTTCCTGCTCCTGTGCATGGTGCTCGGCGTGCTGATCATCTCGGGGATTCGCTTCATTCCGGTGCCGTACATCTGGGGTGGCGTCAACGTGGTGGTCACGATCTGGGGCTTCGGCGCGATCATGATGCTGCTCGGTCGCCTGCGCCCGACCTCCGCGCAGGAGGAGCGCTACGACGCGGTGTACGGCAGCTAGCGAAAGCCCCTCCACAAGCAAGAAACGGCAGGGCCCACTCCGCATTGGAGTGGGCCCTGCCGTTTCTCGTGCCACCACCACGCATGAGACCACGCCTTCGACGCGAGAGAGCAGAGCCGCCAGTCTACGCGAACCAGATCCATCCGCCGGGACGCGAGCGGATCGGGAAACACGACAGGGACCTCGCCGTCATGGCGAGGTCCCTGTCTCGGGGCACGTTCCCGAATGGCGATCAGGCGAGTTCGAGCGTCGTCTCGGTCAGCCCGGCACGCGAGATCGCGTTGAAGAACGCCTTGTACGTCACGCGCGTCTGGGCGCGGAAGTACGGGCGATACCCGAACAGGATCACGCGCCCATCGCCATAGGCGACGTCCACGAGCGCCGCCTTCCGCTCGAGATGCGCGTGCCCGAGGATCCAGCCGCTGAGGTTCGGATTGCCGACCGGATACTGCGCGACGACCGTTGCCTCCGGACCGACCGCCTCGAAGGCGACACTGTTCAGGAAGAGCACCGGCGTCTCGCGCACGAGGCCGAAGCCGAGCGGATCCTTCGTGTTCACCACCGTTCGCAGCAGCGAGCCCGGGCAGTAGAACTCGTCCTTCTTCAGCTTCGCGAGCGGCGTCCGGACCGGCAGCGCGAATGCCTCGATCAACGCTGGCGTCACCGTGTCGATACCGATGACCGTGCCACCATCCGCCGCGAAGTCGCGTAGCGCCTGAAGACCGGCTTCCCCGAGGCCACCAACGTACTCCGGGGGCACCGGGTCGCCATGACGTCCCTTCTCGCCGCGCCCCTCGACCAGATCCTTCTCCGTCATCTGCGGGATCAGGATCGCGTCGAAGCGCTCGCGCAGTCCGCCCTGGCGGATGTCCGGCGTCGTGAGCGTGGTGTACGGGGCGTCGTGCGCCTCAAGGACCCAGCGCGCCCAGCCTTCATCCATGCTCGCGGTCCACGGCTGGTAGACGCCGAGGCGAACCGCCCCCTGCTTCCAGACATCGAGCGGACCGCTCGCTGCGATCGTCGAGATGTCCACACCAAGGCGCTTGACGAGCTCCGCGATCGTCTCCGCCCGATCGGTCGCGTACGGCACGAGGATCGCACCCTCGACGAGTCCCAGCTCGCGCTGACGCGTCCGCAGGCGATAGACCGGGATCTCGCGGCGAAGCAGCTCCTGCACCGCGACGATGCTCGCGTTCGAGCGCTGGTCGATCACCCACGCCGTCGGTGTCGCGACGTCGGCCGTCAACGAACCGGTCGGCTGCGTGATGCGTGGCAGCACGGTCAGCGGCAGTGACGTCGGGAGCGGTCGCTCGACGGCGATCGCCTGCACGCCCATCTGGATCGGCAGGGTGTGCCCGGCGATGTCGTATGGCTTCTTCGGAGGACCACCCGGCCACTCGCGCAGATCCGGATAGCTCTGCACCTCGAGCAGCGTCTTCGCGAAATTCCCCGCCGGCTGCGCAAGGCGCACGAGGCGCGTGCCCGCCGGGTACGTGACGCCATCCGCGACGAACGCGTCGGTGGCCTCCTCGACCTCGACGAGACCGCGCTGCAGGATGTCGATCAGGTCGGCGAAGGCCGCCGAATCGCGCTGCTCCTGCGGGAAGACAAAGGCGTACGGCTTCTCGGACCGCGAGATCGTGCGCACCGACAATGCCTGGTAATCACGCAGCCACTTCTCGCGATAGACCGCAAGATGCTCGAGGAATGCGCGCGCCGAAATCAGGTCGTACTCGACGATATCGCGGAGTGTCCATTCGCCACCCTTCCACGGCATCGGATGATTCCACGTGCGCTGACGCGGATCGAAGCCATGCTCGGCGTCGAGGTCTTCCTCCTTGATCGTCACGGACGTGGCAAGCTTGACACTCGCCGCTTCGCTCAGGAGATCGACGCTTCCGTGATAATTGCCGTACGCAAGTGACGGGGAATAATTGTCGAAAATCGCGTTCGTCGCAACGCCAGCTTTCCCCTCCGCGGTCAGACGATACGCGATGTGGGTACCGAGTGCGGCGAATCCCTGCTGAATCACGGGGTCCTGATTCGGATCGAGCGGATCGATGAACGGCGGCACCATGAAGCGAACGCCATTGCGCCCCATCTGATGCATGTCGAAGACCGCCTGCGGATGCTCGCGATTATGCAGCTCCGCATAGAGGCGCGTCTCGACCTGCGTCAGCATGAACCAGTCGCGATTATTGTCATGACCAGTGTACGGATGGTAGAGATACGGGAGATCGACCCCTTCATATTCCGTTCCGAGCCACCGCGCATACCATTCCGCGATCATGTCGAGACCATCCGGATTATGCGTCGGGATGATCACCGTGATCGTGTTCGCGAGCACATTCTGCGTCTGCGGATCGTCGAGCGTGACCAGATCATGCGCCAGCTCCATCGTCATCAGCGCCGCGCCGATCTCGTTGGAATGCTGCGTCGCGAGAATGATGCCGACCGATCGCGCCTCCGACACGATGAGATCGACTTCCTCCGCGTTCAGCTCGCGCGGATCCCAGAGCTGCTGCAGGAGTTCACGATTGCGCTCCAGCGTGCTCGGCTGCAGATTCTCCGGCGACGAGATGTACACCGCGATGTACGGCTTGCCCGAGGTCGACGTGCCTATCTGTTCCACCCGGATGCGATCGCACGACCGCTCCAGTTCCTGGAAGTAGTTCACCATCTCGGACCACGTTGGCAGCCAGCCAGCCTCGCCGACCGTGTGCCCGAGCACGCGATCGGGCGACGGCGCTCCCTGGTTCACGCGCACACCGCGCCGCCGCCGACGTCGCGGGACGCCGGAGAGCACATCGCGTGCGGTAGCCAGCCAGTCGTCATCGAAGAGGAGCACCCCGGCATCGGAAATCTTGGTTGCCGGGGGCAAGGTCCCGTCAGTAATTCTCGCCTTTACCAGATATGGCGAGAGTCCGAGCGCATCCGCCACGGAAGAGGTGGTGAGATACCCTCGCAGTTCAGCTAATTTTGCCCTCGGCACAATCCACTCGCTTTGCTTTGGTAGAGACAAATGCAGTATCAGCGACCAACGCACCCCAAACAGGACGATTGTCATCGTATCTCTGCGTACGTTGTGTCTGGCACGGTCATGCGAATCACACGATGGAACGGCCACCATGGTGGGCCATGGTGAATCGACCGTTCATCGTCAACGTGGGGGGAACACCCAAGGAATCCTCGGAGGCAACCGCACGCATTCGCCACCGCAGTCTATCGTCCCCGATTCACACCAGATGGGCAAGCCCGTTTCCGGTTGTTCTGCTGTTAAACATAGGTCAACCGCGCAATCTTCGCAATGGCGTGATGCATGATCCCCGGCTGATACAGATTATGGTGCAAGGGGTATCTGCAAACCGCGACGATATCGCACTCATTCACTTCTGGCATGGCGATTTAACAGTGCATGCATTCCAGTGTAGGTGTAGGTGACGCCATATTCCGACTTCACCCAGTTCACGGCCTCCCACACGGTGCGGAATTCGCCGGTCGATGCGCGCTTCACCAGCGCCTCGACCTGTTCGGGCGTCAGGCGCGAGGGACGCCCCGGCGCCCCATGTCCCGGTGTTCGCTGGATCACCGCCTCGATCCCGCCCGTGCGATACCACGACACCCATCGCTGGATGGTGCGGTAATCCACATTCACGGCCTGACCGACATCGCCGATCTGATAGCCCCGTCGTAGCAGCCAGAACGCATGGAGACGGACCTTGCGATGGCCGTTGTGCTCCTTCTGATAGCGCTCGTAGAGCTCCTCCGCCGACTCGTTCCACTCGATTGACAATGGCCGCCCTGACATCGTCTCACATCCTCCTGCTCGCCCACATCGCCGATCGATGGTTCATCACAGTGGGTCGGTGTGCGGTACGGTTCGCCGTTCTCCTCGATGCGGGATCTCCGGGCGCAACGTCATTGTCGCACCCGGCCCCCCGGTTTCGTCCTCCGCGGACGCGCAACTCGTTCGCCATGTCAACGACTTGCCACGCAGCGGCGATGTCGCAGACGGAAGTCACTTCCGCGATCGGGATGACTCCCCCAGCAATCTGACACCATTACGCTTGAGCACATCATGCCGCAACCTGGCGAATCCCACCAGACCCCCGCACGCGATCAGTCCAGATCGCGCGGGCCGAATGCATGTGGCAGAAGCGTCTGCAGCGACGTGGCGATCACGCCGTCGGCCCCGTCGAGATAGACCGGAAGATCGGCATCGACCGGCTTGAACTCGTTCATCACCTGCCGACACGCCCCGCACGGCGTCGCGCCAGGCGATCGCGGCGTGCTGATCGCGATCGCCTGGATCGTGCGATGCCCCTGCGCCACCGCCGTGAAGATCGCGACCCGCTCGCCACAGACCGTCAGCCCATAGCTCGCGTTCTCGATATTGACACCCGTGATGACCTCGCCGCTCTCCGTGAGCAACGCAGCCCCGACCGGAAACCCGGAGTACGGCGCATATGCCCCCACCGCGGCCTCACGTGCCGCAGCGATCAATCGGTCCCGAACACCTGCATCCACCTGCGTGATCTCGCTCATGATCCGATTGCTCCCTGCCCTGCTGATCCATTGGGTCCGACCGTCTTCATGCCTAACCATATCCGCAACGACGGTGTGCGAGAATAGGTATGAGTAGAACCTGTCGCAGGCAGACCCGCCATCAGGATGGACCCGTTTTATGCCAAACGCCTATGATGATACCCGCCCGTTTTCCGGCTCGCTGTCGGAGGACGATCTGATCTACGCGGCAGCCGCCTTCCTGGCCGAAGTCCTCGGTCTCGAGGACGATGTCGATGCCCTCGCCGAGGACCTCTCCTCGATCAAGCGCGACGCCAACGCCGCGATCTACACCATCCAGCTCGAGTCGTCCGTCGGGCCGGCTGCGTTCCTTGTCTATGGATATCTGCTGGACGCCCGTGGGGGTGACGGCAAGACCGGTCAGGAGCTCTACGAGCTCGGCCTGACAACCCTGCAACTCGCCGCGGAACGCAACACGCCGGGACCGCGCGCCGTCGCGAATGGCGAGTCCGGGGACTATGGCTTCATCATCGCGACCACGCCGGGAACGTACCGCGCGCTCGCTGGCGAGCCGGAGGCCTTCGAGGCGAATCTCGAGCCGGACCCGCTCGAGCTCCCCGCCACCGACGAGACCGATCGCATCCGCGCCGATGCGGCGGACGAACTGCTCGCGCTGCTCAAGCAGGCGAACGAGCGTGCCAGCACATGGCTGCGCGCCATCCAGACCGCGAGTCAGGGTGGGAACGGGCAGGACGAACTCCTTGCCTTCAACCCGTCCGAGACCGAGCTCGCGCTCTTCCTGCTCGACGACTCCAGCATCGGCGATCTCCTTCGCTCGCTGAACCTGCTCGTCGCGACCGCGCAACAGCATGCCGCCGAGGGCATCGAGTTCGAGTAGCGCTTCCGTCGTGTGACGATCCGCACTGGCGGATCGTCACACGCTCCCCACGCGAATCCAGTCGCTCGCGCCAACCGCAGCGGCCACTCGCGTCTGCTCGGCGTCGCGTCGTGGTGGCTGCCCGAACATCCGCGCATACTCGCGGCTGAACTGCGACGTGCTCTCGTACCCGACGCGATACGCCGCCTGCTCCGCCGAACTCCCCTCAACGATCATCAAGCGTCGCGCCTCGAGCAGTCGCAACTGCTTCTGGTACTGGATCGGTGTCAACCCCATCAGCGCCTTGAACTTGCGATGGAATGCGGATGGCCCGAGCTGCGCCATCTCGGCCAGCTCCTCGATCGCGAACGTTTCCGCGAACCGCTCGCGCAACAGCTGAACCACGTGCACCAGACGATCCTCCCGCCGGACACCGAGCATCGCCGAGGCGATGTCCGGCCCGACATCACTCGTCAGCAGGCGGTAGCACAGCTCGCGCATGATGCCCGGATACAGCACCGGGATCGCCTCCGGCGTCTCCAGCAGCTGCAACGCGCGCAGCACACAGTCGGCGATCGCCCCTGCGATCGGCACCACGAGCGTGCCCGCGGCGCGATCGCGATCGCGATGCGGACGATCTGCCAGCTCCACGATCTCGAACACATCCCGCATGATCGCGACGTCGAGATCGATCGCGACACTGCGATACATACCGTCCGGCCCACCCTCCGCCACGCGACTGATGCCTGGGGTCGGCAGGTTCACGAGCAGCGCCTCACCGGCACGGTACGTCAACTCCCGCGCTCCAAAAGACGTCCGCTTCGCCCCCTGGATCACGAGGCATAGCGCGGGAAGCTGCAGCAGCGCACGCGTGCCGTGGGCCGCCGCGGTCGAGCGCAGCAGGATCACCCCGGGGAGTTCGGTCGGATACGGATCGGGCGTGCCACGCAGCTCCGCGTAGCGATCGATCGCGCGGGCAATCGCATCCAGTGACATCAGCATTTCCTCCGATCACGATCGTGCAGGATCAGGCAAGAACATGCCAGTTTTCGGCGTTCAGATCGCCAGTCCCGGTCACTATAGTGTAGGAACTGATTCGATTTCGAGGAGAACCACATGACACACGACATGACCTACACACGCAATCCCCAGATCATCATCGTCACCGGCGGCAGCCGCGGACTGGGACGCAGCACCGTCCTCGCGCTCGCCTCGCGCGGGATCAACACGATCTTCACCTACAACGCGCGTCGCGATGCCGCCGAGGAGGTCGTCGCCGAGGTGGCGGCGCGCGGCGCCCGCGCGATCGCGATCCAGCTCGACACAAGCGCCGTCTCGACGTTCGACGCCTTCGTGACCGAGGTGCAGTCCGCACTCGCGGAGCTCGGCGCAGACCGCGTCGACGGACTCGTCAACATGGCCGGAACCGGGCATCAGAACCTGATCGCCACGACCACCGAGGAGGAACTCGACCAGCTCTACGCCATCCATGTGAAGGGGGTCTTCTTCCTGACGCAGAAACTGCTGCCGATCCTGCACGATGGCGGTCGTATCGTGAACATCTCGAGCGGTCTCGCCCGCTTCAGCCTTCCGGGAAGCGGCCCCTACGCGATGATGAAGGGCGCGATCGAGGTCTTCACGCGCTACCTCGCGAAGGAGCTCGGCGCACGCGGGATCGTCGCGAACACGGTCGCGCCCGGGGCGATCGCGACGGACTTCCGAGGCGGTGCCGTGCGCGACAATCCGGAAATGAACGATCGCATTGCTCAGATGACCGCGCTTGGTCGGGTTGGTCTGCCAGACGACATCGGCCCGATGATCGCGTCGCTCCTCTCCGACGACAATCGCTGGGTGAACGCCCAGCGCATCGAAGTCTCGGGCGGGATGATGCTCTAGTCACGAGAGTGCGTCGGAGCGATCTCGCTCCGACGCACTACTCCGCGACCTCCGGATGCGCAGCGGCGATCTCGACGAGGCGCGCGAAGAGGGCGTCTTCCGTGCGAACGATCCCCAGGGACGCCTGCAATCCCCCAACCACGAATGCGTTGATCGCGAAGGCGAGATTCTCGACCCCGGTCATCGCCGGATCGGGGATCGTGTCGAGGCGGATGTCGGTCGCGAGGCCAATCACGCCGTAGTACTGCTCCGGCTTCACGTAGCGCGAGAGGCAGTCGAAGTAGCCCGCCTCCCAGTTCGTACCGGAATCCTCACTCACCTGGCAGAGATAGACATTCGCCCACTCCAGCGCCTCGCGATCCGCCTCGTAGACGGCGCGTGCCGTGATGTCGGTGCGCGTCTTGTCGTTGATCGGCTCACTCTCGTTCGGGCAGTAGACCTCGTAGCCACGCGCGCGGAGTTCTCCAGCGAGCCACAGGTTGTAGCGAACCTCCGCCGATACGAACATCGGTCCCCCGAGATAGACCTTCATGCATCCTGCTCCGTCGCATTGCCCGTCACCACCGCATCGGCGTGCTCGCTGAGATACTGTTGCCGCCAGGCCTTCGCCTGATCCTCCGGGACCGCCACGAAGGTCGCGGTCGCCTCGGCGAGCAGCACGTTGTCCGACTCGCGCCGGATCTCGCCGCGCATCTCGATCGTCCGCCGACGTCGCTCGCCGATGTACCCGATCGCGCGCGTCGGCTCGCCCACGAGCATCGGCTTGCGGAAGCGCACCGTCATCTGCCCGGTCACCGCCCAGACATCCTCGCGATAGAGCGACCACGCCATCACCTCGTCGAGCACGGTGCTGACGATGCCACCGTGGATCACGCCCTGATAGCCCTCGAATCGCGCATCCGGCACGAAACGCGACCAGACGCCGTTCCCCTCGGGATCGGTCCGGAACTGCATCTGGAGGCCGTGCGCATTGAGGCGTCCGCACCCGAAACAATTGTGGTCGTTCGTGACGTTCACCCGCTCACCGGGGAGATCCATCACGTGATTGTGGTGCTCAGCCACCCGTTCAGTGTCCTTTCGTCTCTGCCAGAACCCGATCCGCCATCGCCGCCAGGGTGTCGCCCGCCTCGACCTGCAGCGCCAGATCCGCGATGCCATCGAGCGGCGTTGCCGTGCGGTTGACGATCACGACGTGCGCGCCACGTTCCTTCGCGATCACCGGCAGGCGCGCTGCCGGATTCACCACCAGCGAGCTGCCGACGATCAGCATCAGATCCGTCACCTGCGAGACCGCGAGCGCGGTCTGCAACGCCTGCTTCGGCAGCGATTCCCCGAAGAGGATTGTCGCGGCACGCAGCGGTCCGCCGCAGACCTCGCAGCGTGGATCCTCCTCGCCGGCCTCGAGCCGACGCTGGATATCGATGCCATCGTACTCGCGACCGCAATCCATGCAGCGCAGGCGATGCGTCGAGCCATGCAGCTCGATCACGTGATCGGGCCGATTCCCCGCCTTCTGATGAAGGCCATCAATATTCTGCGTGATGGTGGCAAGCACCTTCCCCGCCGCATCGAGCCGCGCGATCGCGAGATGCCCCGCATTCGGTTCGCGCGCGAGCATCTCCGGATACCGCTCGCGGCGGAACTCCCAATGCTTGCGTTGCGCCTCCGGATCGGAACGCACCGACTCGATCGTCGGGATCGCGTTGCGCGCCCAGATACCGTTCGGCCCGCGATAGTCGGGGATGCCCGACTCGGTGCTGATCCCCGCCCCCGTGAACACCACCATGCGCTCGCTCGACACCACCAGATCGACCAGCCGGTCGAGATCCGGCGGCGCGATCGCGGGTGCCTTGACGATCGTGTCATCACTCATGGAATCATTCCGTTCATTATGTCATCAGAAAGAGATATCTCGGTGCAATCCGTCACGTGGACAGTCAGTCTTCAGTCTACCGAGGACGACCTCATCCGACCTACCCATCTCACCCAGCACCTTCGCAGATTTGTGCGCAACGAGCTTGTGTACGTACTCCCCTCATGGTACGATCCAGACATGCTCCATTGTGACGCGAAGTCACAGAGTGAGATCCCCGCTTCACCACACGTCATCCCGCAGACGATGTCGGTTGCGATCACGCTTCACGCGCTTTCCGTAACCTTGGGTCGCGTTGCGTCCGGACGTGCTGTCGTGGTGCAGATATCCGTGACGTGTAGTGGGGTTCTTGGGGGAACCACGATGTTGATCTCACAAGCGGCGATCTTCGATCTTGACTCCCGTCAGCAGACGGTACAGCGACGCTGGACCAATCTGTTCGCGCGCCTGCTTGGGCGATCCCGCGTCGAGGAGACCGCGGTGTCACTCCACGATGACGTGCGCCCGGAGGTGCCCGCGCTGCGCATCGTCACGAGCGAACCCGTCGCCGCCGACATTCCCCCGAACACCCTTGCCCAGGAAGATGCCCCGCGCCGCTTCCCGTGGCGTCGCCATCCACGTCTGCTTGCCGAACAGTACGACGAGCATCGCATCTCCGAGAGCGAACGCATCGCGCGACTCGCGGCCGTGCGCGGCATCTTCGCCGCGCGTGAGGGCAAGCTGGACGTCGCGCGCCATTTCCTGACGGAAGCCGCCGCGCATCCGGCGATCGCCTTCGAGGACGTTCCCGGCTTCTGGGGGCTCTCGCAGCAGCGCCTCGTCGTCGCCGTCGATGCCTACGAAGCAGCGGGTCGCCTGCGCGATGCCGCCGCACTGAACGCGCGCATCCGCTCGCGCTACCGCCTGCGCGCCGTCGAGACGGCGCCGCGCGAACTCACCGCGCTCTCGCTGCGACGCGCCGCCTCCGGCGACTGAGCCAACCACCCAGTACACGATCGGCGCACGGTCGGGCATCGAGTCCGACCTTTTCGCTCCCTTCTCGATCCATCCTGTTATCGCGATATGCGACTTCATATATGACCAATGCATCCTCCAACAAACGCGAAGACGCCCCGTGCAATGCACGGGGCGTCTTCGCGTTTCGATCGCTGCCGAGGGTTTCCAGTCTGACCGCGATCGAGGGGTCAGGCTTCGGAGAGGAAAGGTAGAAGTGGTGCGACACCTTCGTTTCCTTCAGATGTTCGCACACTCGTGAGAGGAAGAAGAGGGTTGTTTGTGCCAGGCGACCGGCTAACGTCGCCCGAGGCGGCTAGGGAATCTACGGTCCGCGACGGATCGGGTTGTATGAATGTGAGATGTCGTCGCGTTCCGGAAGGCTGCTACCCATTCCGACATTCGCATATCGCGATACAGAATTGGGCAAGCCCGGGTTCAGGTTGGTTATCAAGGTTCATGGTGCCTCGTTGCACCTTCATTGAATCGTCTGGAGCTATCGTAGCATCGCGATATGGTGTTGTCTAGGGTTTCTCGGCGACTCGTGCGAAATTGCACAATCACCCTACCATGTTGAGCTACTCGCGTGCGCGCTCGCGGATGGATTCGGCCAGCGACTCCAGCTGCGGTCGGTTGATCGCGTAGTACTTCATGCCGCGACGCGGTTCCACCCGCACAAGCCCTGCCCGCTCAAGTTGTGACAGATGACGAGACACCGCGGATTGCGCGATGCCAAGCCGCCCCACGATCTCCTGCGCGTAGAGCTCGCCCTCGCCCAGCAGGTC
>Ga0164243_10006885_pt1 | contig 17124 bp, 18 predicted proteins | sample OricompcompostOP_FD_108781 | JGI IMG/M metagenome (GOLD analysis project Ga0164243, IMG submission 108781) | Organic Plus compost microbial communities from Emeryville, California, USA - Original compost - Organic plus compost (OP) | ecosystem: Engineered > Solid waste > Mixed feedstock >... | reverse complement strand
GTGCTGCAGGACGCCGCCGCGCGCGCGTCGGAGCCCTATGACCGCGAGCACGTCATGCCCTTCATCTACCGCCGTCCCGAGGGGCGGCGGATCGAGCACCTGGTCCAGGCGACGGACCAGGGCGAGCTGCGCTGGACCGTCGACAGGCCCGACGACCTGGAGTTCGTCGCCGCCGTCTACGACGGCCTCTACGAGGCTGATCCGGCGTTCTCCACCGGGGACGTCCTGGCCTTCGTGGCCGCCCGGCCGCAGCTGCACGCCCTGGGCGGCGAGCGCCGTATCTAGGGGCCGGCTCGACCGCGGACGATTCTGGCGGCATGACGGAGCCGCGCGGCTCCCGCGGCCGCGCCAGTCCGCTGCAGACCTGGACCGTTGGCGCGAACAGCTGTCGCGATCCGGTCTGACCACCTAGATAGAGGCGCTGGTCCGCCTCACGGAGTGTGCATGTCCGAGCCCCGTCCCGTCCGCTGCCTGATCATCGGCTCCGGCCCCGCCGGCTACACCGCCGCCATCTATGCGGCGCGCGCCCTGCTCAAGCCCGTCCTGGTCGCCGGCATCCAGCCGGGCGGGCAGCTCACCATCACCACCGACGTGGAGAACTATCCGGGCTTCGCCGACGTCATCCAGGGCCCCTGGCTGATGGACCAGATGCGCGCCCAGGCCGAGCACGTCGGGACCGAGATCCTCAGCGACATCGTCGTGGAGTGCGACCTGTCGAGCCGGCCGTTCCGCGTGCGCTGCGATTCGGGCGAGAGCTTCCTGGCCGAAACCCTGATCATCGCCACCGGCGCCCAGGCCCGTTGGCTGGGCCTGGAGACCGAGCAGCGGTTCCGCGGCTTCGGCGTGTCCGCCTGCGCCACCTGCGACGGCTTCTTCTACCGCGGCAAGCAGGTGGTCGTGGTCGGCGGCGGCAACACCGCCGTGGAGGAGGCCCTGTTCCTCACCAACTTCGCCTCCAAGGTGACCGTCGTGCACCGCCGTGACGAGTTCCGCGCCGAGCGCATCCTGCAGGACCGGCTGTTCGCCCACGAGAAGGTCGAGGTGATCTGGGACAGCGCCGTCGACGAGGTGCTCGGGGCCGACGACCCGATGGGCGTCACCGGCGTGCGGCTCAAGAACGTGAAGACCGGCGCCGTGTCGGAGGTGGCCTGCGACGGCCTGTTCATCGCCATCGGCCACGCGCCCTCCTCGGAGCTGTTCAAGGGGCAGCTGGAGATGGACGCCGCCGGCTATCTGAAGGTGAAGCCCGGGACCGCCTCGACGGCGATCCGGGGCGTCTATGCGGCCGGCGACGTCACCGACGACGTCTACCGCCAGGCCGTCACCGCCGCCGGCATGGGCTGCATGGCCGCGCTGGAGGCCGTCCGCTTCCTCGCCGAGGAGGACCACAGGACCGCCCATCACCCCATCAGCCATGCGGAGGCCGAGAAGATCGGGACCTGGTGAGCCTCCAGGGACAGGGCCCAAACGAAAACGGCTCCGGGCGACCCCGGAGCCGTTTCTGTTTCCGATCCTGGAAGGATCAGGCCTCGGCGGCGGCCGCCAGCTTGGCCTTGACCTGCTTCTTGATCTTCAGCGCGCGGGGCGAGAGCACCTCGTCGGCGGCCTTCAGCAGGTAGGCGTCCAGCCCGCCCTTGAAGTCCAGCGTGCGCAGCGCCGCGTTGGTGACGCGCAGACGGAAGGCCTGGCCAAGCGCCTCGGAATGCAGCGCGGTCTCGGTCAGGGCCGGCAGGAAGCGCCGCTTGGTCTTGATGTTGGAGTGGCTCACATTGTGCCCGATCATCGGGCCCACGCCTGTGAGTTCGCAGCGGCGCGACATAGGAAAACCTTCGAGCAAATCGAATCTGGCCGGCGTCCTTGGGGCGCCAGCTTGGGAGCGCGCGGTATAGGGAACGGCCGCATCCCCGTCAAGCGACCGAGGGCCGCATCGGGGAACCAAGCCTTGTGCTGGGCCTTGAAGCGTCCGACCCTCGCCGTGGCGCAAACCACAGGGAGCCCCCGTGATCCGCAAGCCTGCGAAGAGCCTCGCCGCAGCCCTCGGCGCCGCCGCGGCCGTCGTCTTCCTCCCGCTCGGCCCCGCACCCCACGCCCAGGGCGGCGACCCGCCCCTCAGGATCCGGCTCGGCTACGACGGCCGGCTGCTGGTGAAGGTGCTCGACATCGAGATCGAGCAGCAGGTCACCCGCTCCGGATTCTCGAGCTCCGCGCGCCTGATCAGCACCGGCATCCTGCGGCTGTTCAAGCACATCGACGAACGGGCGGTGAGCCAGGGCCACATCGCCGGCGGCGATCCGCGGCCCTGGGTGTTCGACTACCAGCGGCTGGCCTCCAAGACCCACCGGCGGGTGAAGGTGACCTGGACCCCCTCCGACGTGGTGATGACCACCAACGTGCCGTTCCCCAGCATGGGCGATCCGCCCCCGACGCTGGAGCAGAAGCTGGGCGCCGCCGACCCCCTCACCCAGCTGCTGCGCATCACCCTGGACGGCGACCGGCCCGACGTGTGCCGCAGGTCCTACATGTTCTTCGACGGCCGCCAGCTCTACGCCCTGGACTTCTCCAACCGGCGCGAGGCGGACGCCTCCTCCACCGAGGACAGGCTCGGCCTGACCAGGCACTTCCGCTGCGACGTCAGGTTCCGCGAGGTGGCCGGCTACGGCAAGAAGCCGCCGGAGAAGCGCGACCAGGGGCTGAAGAAGCCGGTGGCGGTGGACATCTCCGAGGTCGGGGACACCGGCCTGTGGGTGATCTCCAAGATGCAGGCCCCGACGCCGCTCGGCTATGCGGTGATCGAGCTGAAGCGGCTGGCCGTCCGCGGCGACGACCCGACGGCGTGATCGTCTTGTGGCCCGCCTGGGCGGCAGCCCCTAGATATGGTATGGAACAAAGGCCGAATCGGCGCGAATCACTGATTCGGACACCTTTTGTTGCGCCTGCGTTCCTCCAGAGCGCGCCGCCGCCCTTGTCCCCGCCGGTCAGATCACCCACCTTGGGCCCGAGATGAGCGACCGCCCGACCGGCCGCCCGCCCGCGCTGCTCAAGGCCGTGCTGGGGCCCACGAACACCGGCAAGACCCACCTGGCGGTGGAGCGCATGCTCGGCCATGCCTCCGGCATGATCGGGCTGCCGCTGCGCCTGCTCGCGCGCGAGGTCTACGACCGCGTCGCCCGGGCCCGCGGCCCGCGCTCGGTGGCCCTGATCACGGGCGAGGAGAAGATCATCCCGCCGCGGCCGCAGTACTTCGTCTGCACCGTCGAGGCCATGCCGATGAACCGCGAGGTCGAGTTCCTGGCGGTGGACGAGATCCAGCTCTGCGCCGACCGCGAGCGGGGCCACGTCTTCACCCAGCGGCTGCTGCACGCCCGCGGCCGCTCGGAGACCATGCTGCTGGGGGCGGAGACCATGGCGCCCCTGATCCGGCGCCTGGCGCCCGAGGCGGAGTTCCACACCCGCGAGCGCTTCTCCCGCCTCTCCTACGACGGCCCCAAGAAGCTGACCCGCCTGCCCCGGCGCTCGGCCATCGTCGCCTTCTCCGCAGACGCGGTCTACGCCATCGCCGAGCTGATCCGCCGCCAGCGCGGCGGCGCGGCGGTGGTGATGGGCTCGCTCAGCCCCCGCACCCGCAACGCCCAGGTGGCCCTGTACCAGTCGGGCGAGGTCGACTTCCTGGTGGCGACCGACGCCATCGGCATGGGCCTGAACATGGACGTCGACCATGTCGCCTTCGCGGGCCTGCGCAAGCACGACGGGCGCCGCCAGCGCTGGCTGCATCCGCAGGAGATCGGACAGATCGCCGGCCGCGCGGGCCGCTACCGCACCGACGGGACCTTCGGGGTCACCGGCGACGCGCCCGAGATCGACCCGGACATCGTGGCGGCGGTCGAGAACCACAGGTTCGCCCCGGTCGAGGCCGCCGAATGGCGCAACTCGCGCCTGGACTTCCAGTCGCTGAACGCCCTGCTCCGCTCGCTGGCCGCCCCGCCCGACCGGGACGGGCTGAAGCTCGCGGCGGAGGCGCTGGACGAGCAGACCCTGCGCCAGCTCGCCCAGGACGAGGACGTCCAGCGGCTCTGCAGGAACCAGGAGAACCTGCGCGTCCTGTGGGAGGCGTGCCAGACGCCCGACTTCCGCAAGTCCGCCATGGACGAGCACCTCAGGCTGGTGCGCATGCTGTTCGAGCAGCTGACCGCCGGGCCGCGCCGGGTGCCGGACGACTGGATCGCCGGTCAGGTCAAGGGCCTGGACCGCCTGGACGGGGACATCGACGCCCTGTCGAGCCGTCTCGCCCGGGTGCGCACCCTCACCTATGTCGCCAACCGTCCGGACTGGCTGCGGGACCCGGGGCACTGGCAGGGGCGGACCCGCGAGGTGGAGGACCGGCTCTCGGACAGCCTGCACGAGCGGCTGATGCAGCGCTTCATCGACCGGCGCACCAGCGCCCTGATGCGCGGCCTGAGGGTCCGGGACGAGATCCTGGCCGGCCTCGGCGCGGACGGAGCCGTCACCGTCGAGGGCCACTACGTCGGCCGCCTGCGCGGCGTCCGGTTCGACCAGGTCCAGGGCGCGACCGCGCTGGAGGACAAGGCCCTGCGCGCCGCCGCCCAGCGCGCGGTCGGGCCGGAGGTGGCCCGGCGGCTGGGCCAGCTCGCGGCCGACGAGGACTCCGCCTTCGCCCTGCAGCCGGACGGCATGGTGCTGTGGCGCGGCGAGGCCGCCGGCCGGATCGCCGGCGGGACCCCGTTCTCCGCCCGCGTGCGGCTGTTCGGGGAGCTCGGTCCGGAGGCCGCGCGCGAGCGCGCCGCGCGGCGGCTGGAAGCCTTCGTCTCCTCGGAGGCCGGCCGCCGGCTCGCCCCGCTGAAGCGGCTGCAGGCGGCGGTGTCCGACGGCCGGCTGCGGGGGCTCGCCCGCGGCATCGCCTACCGCCTGATCGAGGCCGGCGGCGTGCTCGACCGCCGCAGCGTGCAGCACGACCTGAGGACCCTGAGCCAGGCCGAGCGGCGCGCCCTCCGCAGCCTCGGGGTGCGCATCGGCGCCTTCAGCGTCTACCTGCCGGGACTGCTGGCCCGCGGCGCCCGCAACTTCTCGGCTGCGTTCGACGGGCCCGCGCCCGCCTGGCGGCCGCCGCACGACCGGATCAGCCCCCTGCCCTCGCCCCCGCCCACGCCGGCCCAGCTGTCCGCCAGGGGCCTCAGGGCCGTCGGCGGGCTGGCCGCGCCGGTGGAGGCGCTCGAACGCCTGGACGCCGCCCTGCGCGCGGCCCCGAGCCGGTCCGGCGCCGCCGTCCTGGCGGATGAGGCGGTCCAGGCGCTCGGCTGGACTCCCGAAGAGGCGCGCCGGATCATGCGCGGGCTCGGCTTCGCGCCCGCCGGCAAGGCCGCGCCGGGCGAGCCGTCCGCCTGGCGCGCGCGCCGCGAGCGCGTCCCGGCCGAAGCCGGCCAGACGCCCCCGGCCCACTCGCCCTTCGCCGCGCTCGCGGTGCTCCGCGAACCGCCCTCCGCCGCCCGCCGCCGGCGGCGGCCGCGCAAGCGGGCGCGCGCGTGAGCGCCGAGGGGGCCTGCCGGATCGACGTCTGGCTCTGGCGCGCCCGGTTCTTCAAGACGCGGTCGCTGGCCGCGCGCTTTGTCGAGGACGGGCGCGTGCGGATGCTCCGGGGAGACGGCGAGACCCGGCTGGACAAGCCCAGCCGCTCCGTACATGTCGGCGACGGCCTGGTGCTGGCCGTGGGCGGACGGCTGATCGCGGTGAAGGTGGAGGCGCTGGGCGAGCGCCGCGGCCCGGCCGCGGAGGCGCGGACCCTGTATTCGGACCTGCCGGCGAACGCCTAGGCCGCCTCGGCCCGGCCGGACAGGCCCTGCATGATGATGCGGTTCACGTCGATCAGGGGATCGATCTCCTCCTCGCGGCGCATCACGGCGCTGGTGTGGCGGCTGACCCAGAGGCTGAGGGAGATGATCTGGGCGCGGACCTCCACCGGGAGGGTGTTCGACGGCGCGGCGCAGTCGGCGGCCAGCGCCGACCAGACGCGGCGGTTCCAGTCCAGCGCGTCGATCCTGGTCCGGATGTCCAGGTCGTCGGCCTGTGCGGCCGTCATCAGCGCGCGGGTGACCTGCCCGAAGAGGCGGTACTCGCAATCACGCGGCTGTTCAGCCTGCGCCGCCGCCTTCTGGTAAGCCTGAAGGGACATTCCCCAGCCTTTCATCCTCATACTCGATCAGACGCCGGCACAGCATGAGGGCCTTGTAGTACTCGCGGGCCATCACGTGCTTGGAGATCGTCACGCAGTCGGCGAGCACATCGGGGTTGCGGATGACCCCCATGAACTCCGTCAGCCGGTGGGCGAACTCCTCGTAGTAGCGATTGGCCGACGGCTCATCGAGGTACATCATCATCACGGGGAAATAGATGCGGCGGGCGGGCGTGTTCGCCTCCTCCGCCTGCATGATGTCCTTCTCACGCAGCACCGACGCCTTGTTCTGCAGAAGCAGCACGCCCCGACGGTCGCCGTTCTGCACGACGGCGCCGTTGAGCACGAACTTCTCGCCCGGCTTGAGCGACAGCTTGAGAGGCACGATCCACTTCCCCCATGACCGGTGACCGGCCGTTGGCGCCATTTCGCACCGACTCGCCGCCACGCCTCACTGTAGCAGCGAATGCAGTGAACCTAGGCGATGCTAGTTAACGCGGTCTTGCCCATGAAGGCACCCTGCCGCACGACTGCGCTTAGGGATGCATTAACCATGATCCGGTGATCCAGGACATGGCCTCTTCAGGATTCGTCTTCATGTCACAACGCGCAGCCGCCAAGGGCATGGTTTCGGCGGCGGCCCTGCTCCGCGAGGAGCTCGCCCCGACCCCGGTCCGCGCCCGGCCCGCCGCCGGCGCCGCCGGCGAGGCCGGATCGGCCGCCGCGCTGGCGCGCCTGGACGCCGCCATGAAGGAGCTGAAGGCGCTGGCGGTGCGCCCGCTCCTGCAGAAGGCCGTGCAGGCCCTCCAGACCGACGACGACAAGGGCGCCGCCGAATGGGCGCTGAAGGCCCTCAATCACGACGAGCGGTCCGGCCATGGCTGGTACATCCTGGCGATCGCCCGCGAGAAGGCCGGCGACTTCAGCGGCTCGCTGAAGTGCTACGAGGCGGCGCTGCAGCTGCTGCCCGACGAGATGGAGGTCGCCAATGACCTCGGCCGGCTGGCCTACAAGCTGGGCATGAAGCCGATCGCCGAACAGCTGTTCGCCCGCTACCTGATGGCCCGGCCCGGCTCGGTGGACGCGGCCAACAACCTGGCGTGCGCGGTGCGCGACCAGATGCGCTACGGCGAGGCCATCGACATCCTCAAGGGCGCGATCCAGGCCTGTCCCGAGAACGGCATGCTGTGGAACACCCTCGGGACCGTCCTCTCCGAGCAGGGCGACTTCGAGACGGCCGTGACCTTCTACACCGAGGCGCTGCGCTGCGAGCCGGCGCTGTTCCGCGCCCAGTACAACCGCGGCAACGCCCTGCTGCCGCAGGGCCACGCGTCCGCCGCGCTCGAGGACTGCGAGACCGCCATGCTCAGCGTGCGGGCGGCGGACGAACTGGCCATGATGCGCCTCGCCCGCTCGACCATCCTGCTCAACCTCGGCCGCATCGGCGAGGGCTGGGACGAGTACGAGGCCCGCCTGGACCCGCAGTTCGCGGACGTCACCCACTTCATGATCGACCGGCCGAAGTGGACGCCCGGCACGGACCTCGAGGGCAAGACCCTGCTGCTGATGGGCGAACAGGGCCTGGGCGACGAGGTGCTGTTCGGCGCCATGCTGCCCGAGGTCCTGGAGGCCCTTGGACCGCAGGGCAAGCTGTACCTGGCGCTGGAGAAGCGCCTGGTCCCGCTGTTCCAGCGCGCCTTCCCGCAGGCGGAGATCGGCGCCCACGCCACCTACAAGGTCGACGGCCACACCGTCCGCGGCGCGCCCTTCATCCAGGACCAGTCGGTGATCGACCTGTGGTCGCCGCTCGCCTCGCCGCTGCGGCGCTTCCGGCGCACGCTGGAGGACTTCCCCGACCGCCCCGCCTTCCTCGCGCCCGATCCGGAACGGGTGGCGTTCTGGCGCGGCCGGCTGGCCGAGGCCGGAGCGGGGCCGAAGGTCGGGTTGCTGTGGAAGAGCCTGAAGCTGGAAGGCGCGCGCGCGCGCTACTTCTCGCCCTTCGAGCAATGGGCGCCGGTGCTGCGCACGCCCGGCGCCGTGTTCGTGAACATGCAGTACGGCGACTGCGCCCGCGAGATCGCCCAGGCCAGGGCCGAGCTCGGGGTCGAGATCTGGGACCCGCCGGGGATCGACCTCAAGAACGACCTGGACGACGTGGCCGCCCTCTCCTGCGCCCTGGACCTGATGGTCGGCCCGGCCAATGCGACGAGCAACATCGCCGCCGCCTGCGGGGCGCCGGTCTGGCTCATCTCCACGCCCGGCGCCTGGCCCAAGCTCGGCACCCGTCGCTATCCCTGGTACCCGTCCGTGCGGGTGTTCGATCCGCCGGGCCTGAACGACTGGGCCCCGGTGATGCGGGACATGGCCGCGGCCCTGGCCGAGACGCTCCCGAGCCTCGGAACATAAAGCGCTGCCGTGAATTGGACTCCCGGCCCGGACACCTCGTCCGGCCCTGCCAGGAGCCCGCCATGGCGAACGCGACCCCCGATCCCCCGGACCTCGAGCCCCAGGACGACTTCGCCGAGGTCTTCGACGAGACCCACTACAGCGACGAGGCCGAGTTCAGCACCCTGGACGAGATGCCCGACGTCTACGACGCCACCCAGGCCCGCGGCGACGCCCGTGACGACGAGGCCCTGGATGCGGCCGACTACGATCCCGAGGACCTCGACGACGAGACGCTCGAGGACGACGAGGATGTGGACGACCGGCTCCGCGACGAGCTCGAGGACCAGGCCGACGACGACGAACGCGACGAGGAGGAGGACCTTGACGCCGAGGACGGCGTGGACGAGCTGGAGTGGGACGAGGCCGAGGTCATGGCGGTCGCCGACGTCGATCCGGTCACCGACGCGGACGACGAGGAGGCGGACGAGTACGAGGCGGAGGACCTTTCGGACGAGGACCTGCGCGAGCTGGGCTACCAGGGCGCGGACGGCGGGGCCGGCGAGGCGGCGGCCGCGGCGCGCGGCTCCGGCGCCCGCGCCGAAGATGTCCCCGAGCAGACGGACCCCCGCCAGGAGGCCCTGCTCGACGAGGGCGTCGAGGAGACCTTCCCCGCTTCCGATCCGGTCTCGGTGAAGCGGATCACCTGACGCGCGCCCTCCCGGGGCTTACGGCGAATTCACTGGACCCTTCGGCGCCTCCCACCCACCTTCGGGAGGCCATGGAGGCCCGATGAAGAGCTTCGCCGTCCTCGCCCTGACCTGCGCCGCCGTGTCCACGGCCGCCTGCGCCCCGCCGAACGCCCGTCGCCAGCACGAGCCGCTGCAGGCTGTCGCCCGGCTGGAGTGCCCCGAGCGGCAGGGCGATCTCGGCCGCACGGGCGCGGCCTCCGACGGGCAGTCCTGCCGCTATCTCTCCAGCGACGGCTCCGAGGTCGAGCTGCGCCTGGTCAAGGTGTCGCGCGACGATCCGGACGCGGCCCTGGCGGGCGTCGAGACGGAGCTGCGGGCCCTCCTGCCCCAGGAGCCGCGGGACGCGGGGCAGGCCTCGCCCGCCTCGTCCAGCCCCTCCGCCGCGGCGGCCGCCGCCCAGGCCGAGGCGGACGCCCGCGCGGACTCGGCCCAGGCGCCGTCCGGGGACCGCGACGGCGGCCACGACCAGGTGGAGATCAATCTGCCCGGACTCCACATCCAGGCCGACGACGACAAGGCCAAGGTGCGGATCGCCGGCCTCAACGTCGACGCCGACAACCGGTCCGACAAGGTGCGCGTGACAGGCGGGACCGGCCCCTTCCAGCCGCACGGCCGCTTCAGCGTCGACGCCGACGACCGCGGCGCGGTGATCCGGGCCCGGAGCGTGGGGCGCGACGTGCACGCGACCCTGATCATGGCCTCCGACGCGCCCGGCGCGCAGGGCTGGCGGGCGGTCGGCTACCAGGCCAGCGGGCCGCGGACCGGCCCGCTGGTCGTCGCCGTGGTCCGCTCCAAGGGCGACGACCAGGACCGGGTGTTCCAGGACGCCCGGCGCCTCGCCTCGCGCGCCGCCCGCGGCTGAACCGGGCTAGGCCGCCGGCGCGACCTCCACGACCTTGTAGGTCAGGGGCCGGCCCTCGTCGTCGGTGACCGTGACGTATTCCCCGACCGCGAAACGGTGCTCGCCCAGGCGATGGATCGGCTCGTCGTCGGCGGTGTCGGCGTCGTCGTAGTCGAAGAACCAGCGCTCGCCGCGGCGCATCAGCCGCCCGTCCACCGGATTCTCGTCGGGGGCGAAGCGGCGCACGATGCACTGTCCCTTGATCTTGCCGTAGGCCGTCGCATCCAGATGGCCGTCGTCGGTGAGCGGCGCGGTCAGGGCGTAGCCCCTGTGGTCGTCGCCGCCGGCGAACTCGGTTCCGGGGTTGCGCGCAAGGCGCATGACGATGCGATGCAGACCCATGGGCGATGACTCCGTCAGCTCTAATGTGAAAGGAACAGCGAGGGTTGCTCGGCGGCGAGCAGGCTGCGCGTCGTGCCGCCGAAGATGAACTCCTGCAGCCGCGCATGGCCGTAGGCCCCGGCGACCAGCAGATGCGCCCCCGCCTCGCGCGCCGCGCCGAGCAGGAGGGCCGCGGCGTCGCCCGAGCCGGGGATCGACCGCGCCTCGGCCTCGACGCCGCGGGCGGCGAGGAACTCGCGCAGCCTGGCCGGATCGAACTGGCGGGAGGACGCTTCGGGCGCGGTGAGGATCAGCACCCTGGCGGCCTTCTCCAGCAGCGGCAGGGCGGTGCGCACGGCCCGGGTGGCCTCCTTGCCGCCGTCCCAGGCCAGGGCCACGACCCCGTCGGCCTTCAGCCCCGGACGGGCGACCACGGTCGGGCGCTGCTCATTGGCGACCAGCTGCTGGAAGGCCTCGGCCAGCGGCCCGCGCCCGCGCGCCGCCTCGTTGTCGAACACCACCACGTCCGACAGCCGCGATTCGACCGCGAGCGAGGCCCACACCGGCGACGCCAGCACGGTCAGCTCCTTGCGGGCGGCCGGGCACGCGTCCAGCGCCGCCCGGGCTTTGGCCTCGCCCTGGACGGCGGCCTCCTTCAGGCTCTCGATGGCGGTCATCTGCACCCCGCCCATGAACCCCTCGCCCATCCAGGGCATGAGGTCGGCGATGTCGGCCGGCGCGAACGCCCCGGCGACCTCCGCGCCGAACGGCCGCGCGAGCTCGGCGGCGGCCGCGAGGACGGCCGCGTCGCCCTGCCCGCCCGACAGCGGGGCCAAGATGCGGGCCCAGGCGGCCCTCGTCGTCTGCTCCATGCTCGTTCCGGTCGCCGCCGATCCCGCTATGAATGTGCCCACGCCGCGTCTTGGCAAGGAACGATCTAGTGTCACATGAGCCACGTCAAACCGTAACGCCCAGAGCTTGGCAACGGATGCTCTCGGGCCGCAGGCTGGACCTGCTGGACCCGTCGCCCCTGGACGTCGAGATCGACGACATCGCCCACGGCCTGGCCCGCGTGGCCCGCTGGAACGGCCAGACCGTCGGCGAGCACGCCTTCTCGGTCGCCCAGCACTGCATCGTCGTCGAGGACGTGACGCGCCGGCTGAAGCCCGCCCTCGACGTGCGCTGGCGCCTCGCGGCGCTGCTGCACGACGCGCCCGAATACGTGATCGGTGACATGATCTCCCCGTTCAAGGCCGCGCTGGGACTGGACTACCGCGCTTTCGAGGACCGGCTGGAGCGCGCCATCCACATCCGCTTCGGCCTGCCGCCCAAGACCCCCGCCGAGGTCAAGCGGGTGATCAAGACGGCCGACCGCGTCTCCGCGCACTTCGAGGCCGTCTGCCTCGCCGGATTCAGCAAGGCGGAAGCGACCTCGCTGTTCGGCCGTCCACCCGCGGGCCTGGAGCTGCGGATCGAGCCGTGGGCGCCGGCCGAGGCCCAGGCGCGTTTCCTGGAGAAGTTCCGCCGGCTGTTCGCGCAGCTGGGGGACGCCCCCTCCTCCGCGGCCCGCAGCAGCCCATGACCCTGATCGTCAGTCCCCTCAGCCACATCCAGGAGGTGATCGCAGCCCGCCGCCCCTCGCACATGATTACCCTGCTGGACCCCCACGCCCTGATCGACACGCCCGCCGGGCTCGAGCCCACGCGGCACCTGCGGCTCGGGGTCTGGGACATCTGCGACCCGAGGGAGGGCATGAACCCGCCCGAGGAGGACCACGTGCGCCGGATCCTCGGATTCGCCCGCGGCTGGGACGAGCGGGCCCCCCTGCTGGTGCACTGCTTCGCCGGGATCAGCCGCTCCAGCGCGACGGCGTTCATGCTCGCCTGCGAGCGTAATCCGCAGACGCCGGAGGTCGAGATCGCCTGGCGGCTCAGGCGTGCGGCGCCGCACGCCAGCCCCAACCGCCGCCTGGTCCGGCTGGCGGACGACATCCTCGGACGGCAAGGCCGCATGGCCGATGCGGTGGAGGCGATCGGGGACAACGGCCAGGCCGTGATGGGCCGCCCCTTCGACCTGCCCTCGCGCTATCAGCCCCGGCCGCGATAGGGCTGCACGCCCGTCTCGGGGACCCAGAGCCCCTCAGGGGCCGGCCCGGTCTGGTAGAAGACGTCGATCGGGATGCCGCCGCGCGGGTACCAGTAGCCCGCGATCCGCAGCCACCGGGGCTCGGCGGTCTCAACGATCCGCCGGGCGATCGCGACGGTGCAGTCCTCGTGGAAGGCGCCGTGGTTCCGGAACGAGCCGAGGAACAGCTTCAGCGACTTGGACTCGATCAGCCAGTCCTTGGGCGCGTAGTCGATCACCAGGTGGGCGAAGTCCGGCTGGCCCGTCACCGGGCACAGCGAGGTGAACTCGGGCGCCGTGAAGCGCGCCAGGTACAGGGTGTCGGGATGCGGGTTGGGCGCGCGCTCGAGCACCGCCTCCTCGGGGCTGGCGAACCCCCGCGTCTGGCGTCCGAGCTGGGTGGGTTGGTCGGTCATGGCGCAGCGTTAGCGGCCGGCAGGGCCTCTGGCAACGCGGCCTCCGCCGCGGCGATTCCCCTGCGGCCCCACGTCGGCTCAGCCCAAGAATTGGGCAATCTTTGTGTGCGACGCACAATGCGGCGGCGCATTGCCCAAAAACCAAGCGCCCACACGCCCGCCCGTTTGTAACGGCGGTCGCCGGTTTCCGAATGTAGCCCAGCTCCACACAGAGGGGCGTGCTCGCCGGGCGGCGCGCCCGGTCGGGCTCGAACAGGGGATATCAATGAACTTGCTGAAGACTTCGCTCCTGGCCGCTGCGGCCTCCCTGGCGCTTGGCGGCGCGGCGCTCGCGCAGCCCGCCCCCACCTGGTCGGTGAATGCGGCGGTCACCTCCGACTACGTGTTCCGCGGCCTGAGCCAGACCGGGACCTACGACCCGGCCGTCCAGGGCGGGCTCGACCTCGGCCTCGGCCCTGTCTACGCGGGAACCTGGGCCTCCAACGTGAAGTTCGGCAACGGCACCGACGCGGAGGTGGACGTCTACGGCGGCGTGCGGCCCGCCTACGCCGGCTTCAACTTCGATCTCGGGGTGATCGGCTACCTCTACCCCGGCGCCCCCTCGAAGGCCGCCGCCGGCTTCAACACCAACTACGTCGAGCTGAAGGGCGCCGTCTCGCACGCCGTCGGCCCGGCGACCGTCGGCGCGGCGGTGTTCTGGTCGCCCGACTACACCTTCACGGCCGGCAACCACGACGGCGTCTACTACGAGCTGAACGCCTCGGTCCCGGTGAAGCAGTTCAGCCTGTCGGGCGCGGTGGGCCACCAGTGGATCGAGGGCTCGGCGACCGACTACACCACCTGGAACGTCGGGGTGAGCTGGAACTTCCTGCCCCACCTGTCCCTGGACGGGCGCTACTGGGACACCGACCACCACGGCGCGTTCGGGGACTTCGGCGACTCCCGCGTCGTCGCCACCCTCAAGGCCACCTATCCCTGACGACGGCGCCGCCGATCGGGACGGCCGCCGCGGCGACGCGGCGGCCGGCTCCGTTCAGGCGAGCAGCAGGTCGAAGCGGCCCCGCAGGGCGCCCGGCTCCAGGGCGCCGCCGTCCTCCAGCGCGATGGTGACGCTGCGCCTGAGGTCAGCCGAGCCGAGCCGACGCCAGATGCCGTCGCTGGCGTTCAGCGGCTCGCCCTCCACGAACATCTGGGTGGTCAGCGCCCGCCGCCCGCCGATCGACACGGCGAAGTGGATGTGCGGCGCCCGCCGCACGGGCCGCCCCCACAGCGGCATGTCGTAGGCGACCGGGCGGATGGTCCGGAAGCGGTAGCGGCCCTGCGCATCGGAAACGGTCCGCCCGAAGCCCTGGAAGCCGTCGTCCGGCCTGGGCCCGTCCGCATGCGCCGGGTGGTGATAGCGCTGGTTCACGTCGCACTGCCAGATTTCCACCAGGGCGCCCGGCGCGGGCCGCGGCGCGCCGGCCTGAATGCGCCAGACCTGGCCGGACAGGTGCAGGACCACGCCCATCGCCCGGGCGGCGGCGCCGGTCACCCGGACCAGGTCGTTGTCGAGCTCGGCGGGCGCGTCGGGGTAGAAAGGCCCCTCGGTCATCTGCGGCGTCGGGGCCGCCGGCTGGGCCCGGACGGGCCCGCAGCCCGCCATGGCGGCGGACGAGATCACGAAAAGCCGACGGCTGAGCATGGCGTCCTCCCGTCAGGACGCCCGAGCATAGCCCCCTGCCCCTGGCGGGGCGAGCGCTACAGGTGCAGCACCTTGCCGTAGGCGTCCAGGACGGCCTCGTGCATGGCCTCCGACATGGTCGGGTGCGGGAACACCGTGGCCATCAGGTCCTCCTCGGTGGCCTCCAGCGTGATCGCCAGGGCGAAGCCCTGGATCATCTCGGTGACCTCGTGGCCCATCATGTGGGCCCCCAGAAGGGCGCCGGTCCTGGCGTCGAACACCGTCTTGACCAGCCCCTCGGTGGCGCCCGCGGCGATGGCCTTGCCGTTCACGCGGAACGGGAAACGGCCGACCTTGACCTCGCGCCCGCCCTCCCTGGCCTGGGCCTCGGTGAGCCCGACCGAGGCGATCTGCGGCTCCGAATAGGTGCACCCCGGGATCGGCGCGGTCAGGTTGGAGGGCTTCAGCCCGGCGATGTGCTCGACGCAGTGCACGCCCTCGTGCGAGGCCTTGTGCGCCAGCCACGGGGGACCGGCGATGTCGCCGATGGCGTAGAGGCCCGCCACCCCTGTGCCGCCGTGTGCGTCGACCACCACGTGGGTGCGGTCGATCTTCACCCCGAGCGCCTCCAGTCCCAGGTTCTCGACGTTGCCGACGATCCCGACGGCGACGATGGCGCGCTCGGCCTTCAGCTGCTCGGCCTTGCCTCCCGCCTCGATCTCGACGGTCACGCCCGAGGCGTCCTTGCTCAGCTTCTTCACCTGGGCGCCAACGCGGAACTTCAGGCCGCGGCGCTCGTAGGCCTTCTGGGCGGCCGCGGAGATCTCCTCGTCCTCGACGGGCAGGATGCGGTCGACCATCTCCACGACCGTAACCTCCGCCCCCAAGGCACGGTAGAAGCTGGCGAATTCGATGCCGATGGCTCCCGACCCGATGACCACCAGCGACTTCGGCGCGGACTTGGGGACCATGGCGTCGCGGTAGGTCCAGACCCGGTCGCCGTCGGACGCCAGGCCGATCTGCGGGATCTCGCGGGCGCGGGCGCCGGTCGCCAGCATGACGTTCTTCGCCTGCAGCGTGCGCGAGCCGCCGGCCTTGAGGTCCACCACCACCTTGGGCGCGGGCGAGCCCTTCTCCAGCCGCGCGGAGCCCTCGATCACCTCGATCTTGTGCTTCTTCATCAGGAAGCCGACGCCGGAGTTGAGCTGGGCCGCCACCTTGCGCGAGCGCTCCACCACCTTGGCGAAGTCGTAGGCGGGCTTCTCGGCCGAGAGGCCGTAGTCCTTCAGGTGGCCCAGGGTCTCGTACACCTCGCCGACCTTCAGCAGCGCCTTGGTCGGGATGCAGCCCCAGTTGAGGCAGATGCCGCCCAGCAGCTCGCGCTCGACGATCGCGGTCTTCATCCCGAGCTGCGCCGCGCGGATCGCGGCCACATAGCCGCCGGGCCCGGCGCCGATGACGATGAGGTCGAAGTCCATCCAGAAGGCTCCAGGAGAAACGGGGGACGCTGCAGAGGGCCTCAGGCCCTAGGCCAGCATGGTCACGGGGTCTTCGATGAAGGCCTTGAAGACCTGCAGCCACCTGGCCCCGACGGCCCCGTCGACCACCCGGTGGTCGCAGGTCAGGGTGACGGTCATCACCGTGCCGACGGCGAGCTGGTCGCCGCGGACGACGGGCCGCTTCTCGCCGGCGCCGACCGACAGGATCGCGCCCTGCGGCTCGTTGATGATGGAGGAGAAGCTCCGGATCCCGAACATGCCGAGGTTGGACACCGAGAAGGTGCCGCCCTGGTACTCCTCCGGCTTCAGCTTGCGCTCGCGCGCCCGCTTGGCGAGGTCCTGGCTGGCGCGGGCGATGTCCGCCAGCGACTTGGTCTCCGCCTCGAAGATGATCGGGGTGATCAGCCCACCCTCGATCGCCACGGCCATGGCGATGTCGGCGTGATGGTGCATGGCGACGCCCTCGGGGGTGAAGGAGGCGTTGGCCTCGGGCACCTTCTTCAGGGCCATGGCGGCGGCCTTGATCACCAGGTCGTTGACCGAGACCTTGACCCCCTCCTTCTCCAGCAGGGCGTTGATCCGGCTGCGCGCCTTCAGCAGCTCGTCGATCTCCAGGTCCATGTTCAGCGGGAAGTGCGGCACGTCCCGGAAGCTTTCGGTCAGCCGCTTGGCGATGACCTTGCGCATGCCGTCCAGCGGAACGAGGTCGTAGCTGCCGGGCCTGATCCCCATCTGCTCCAGGGACAGGACCTGCCGCGGCTCGCCGCGCGGCGCGGCCGCGGGCTGGGCGCCCGGACGCGCGCCCGGGGCGCCGGCCTTGCCTTCCACGTCGCGCTTGATGATCCGGCCGTGGGGCCCCGAACCCTGCACGCCGGAGAG
>Ga0164243_10006883_pt1 | contig 17125 bp, 20 predicted proteins | sample OricompcompostOP_FD_108781 | JGI IMG/M metagenome (GOLD analysis project Ga0164243, IMG submission 108781) | Organic Plus compost microbial communities from Emeryville, California, USA - Original compost - Organic plus compost (OP) | ecosystem: Engineered > Solid waste > Mixed feedstock >... | reverse complement strand
GCACCAGAAACCGTTCCGCCGTAGGGGGTTCGTGAAGTTCCGGACTGGACACCCCGGCATGCAGCACGATCGGCGCGACGATCACGCCGTGTGCCATGAGCCGTACCAGCAACGGTTCCGTGAAGGGCCGTCCGGCGCTGGCCATCTCGGCGCTGCCCGGTTCGGTCGCGTACACGGTCTGGTAGTCCCCCAGTGGAAAGCGCCCGGCGAGATAGCCGTAGCCGATCGGGCGCCCGTGCGCGGGCAGGTAGTGCTGCGCGGGGATGGCGGGGCTGACCGTCGCCCGCCAGAGGCGTGTCGCGCTGGGGTCGGGATACGGCTCGGCCAGCCGCAGCACCACACCGCCCGGCAGGTCGAACTTCTCGCCCTCGCGGACTGTCTGGTCGGGACCGCTCGCGTCGCGCAGCCGGATTTCGACGACCCAGTCGCCGTTGTCGAGTGGTGTCGAGACGTGCACGGGCGCGTGGCTCCCGTCCTCCCGTGTCGCGTCGACCGCGGCGGGCAGCGTCGCCGAGGTGTTCACGACCACGAGATCGCCCGGTTCTACTTCGCCGGGAAGGTCACGGAAATGCTTGTGCGCCATGGCATCCGGGCGCGCGACGAGCAGGCGGACCCCGTCGCGCGACAGTCCTCTGCGTTCGGGCGGGGCGTCCGCCTCGCTGTCCGGCGGCAGGGTGAACCGGATCATGCCGGCACCTCCGTGCCGAGATCGGCCGCGCGGTAGCGGCCGCTGGGCAGGTCGCCCTCGACCAGCCGGAGCAGCGCGGGCACGACGGTCGCGGGTGCGGGCCGGTCGGAGATGTCCTCGCCGGGGAAGGCCTGCTGGTGCAGATCGGTGTTCATGTCGCCGGGGTCCGCGGCGTAGACGCGGAGGGCGGGCTCCTCGGCGGCGAGGATCGCGGTGAGCTGGTCGAGCGCCGCCTTGGCGGAACCGTAGCCGCCCCAGCCCTCGTACGGTTCGACGGCGGCGTCGGAGGTGATGTTGATGATCCGGCCGTGGCGTGCGCGCAGCGCGGGCAGCAGGGCCTGGATCAGCGCGAGTGGCGCGAACGTGTTGACGGCGTAGACGTGTTCGAGGATATCGAGTGGGTAGTCCGCCAGGTGTGGTTGTGGACTCGGGCCGAGCGCGCTGGCATTGTTGACCAAGAGGTCGACACCGCCCTCCGTGGCCGCCCTGATTTCGTTGCGATGCCCGGGATCGGTGACATCGCCGGGAATGTGCGTGACGCCGGGCAGGCCGGTCGCGCGCAGCCGGTCGCCGTCGCGCGCGTCGGCGATGACGTGCCAGCCGCGAGCGGAGAGTCCGGCGGCCAGTGCCAGGCCGAGACCGCGGGAGGCGCCGGTGACGACCGCGGTTTTGTCGTTGGTTCGCATGAACCCAGGATGAAACCTCTAGTTAACTGGAGGTCAAGAGGTGAGGAGTTGACGATGACGACGGTGGCCGTGCTCGGAACGGGAATCATGGGCCTGCCGATGGCGCGCAATCTGCGGGCGGCGGGGCTGGCAGTCCGGGCGTGGAACCGGACGGCGGACAAGGCGCGACCGCTCGCGGACGACGGCGCGACCGTGTGCGATTCGCCCGCGGAGGCTGTGTCCGGTGCGGATTTCGTCGTGACCATGCTCGCCGACGGACCGGCCGCGCACGAGGTGGTTTCGTCCGTCGCGGACTCCGTGCCGGCCGGCGCCGTGTGGATCCAGATGGGCACGGTGGGTCTGGAGTGGACCTCGCGGCTCGGCGCGCTGGCCGAGGAGCATGGATTGTCCTTTGTGGATGCTCCGGTGCTGGGCACGCGGCAGCCCGCCGAACAGGGAAAGCTCGTTGTCCTGGGTTCGGGTCCCGACGACCTGCGGGAGAAGTGCCGCCCGGTCTTCGAGGCCGTCGGTGCCCGCACGATCTGGGTCGGCGAGGCCGGTGCCGCGACGAAACTGAAGCTGGTGTCCAACGCGTGGGTCCTGGCGCTGACGAACGCCACGGCGGAGAGCATCGGCCTCGCGGAGACGCTGGGCGTGGACCCGGCACTCTTCCTGGACGCCATCAGTGGCGGTGCGCTGGATGTGCCGTACGCGCATCTCAAGGGTGGCGCCATGATCAAGGGTGAGTACCCGCTTGCCTTCCCGGCCAAGCACGCCGCGAAGGACGCGCGGCTGGTCCTCGACGCGGCCGGCGGGGGAGTGGATCTCGGTGCGGTCCGCGCGGCGCTCGCCCACCTGGAAGCGGCCGTATCGGCGGGCCACGCGGACGAGGACATGGCCACGATCTACTACGGACTCCGCTGACCGTCGCGACGCGCTGGCGGGGCCGACCGGCCGGTAGCGCCGGAGCACGGTAGCCTGACCGGCAAATTCGTGCCGCCTAAATCACCGAGGAGGGGCCGTGTCGGCAGGGCAGATCGCCGCGCTGATCGCCGCCGGGGCATTCGTGCTGCTAGTGCTGCTGCTGGCGATCCCATTGATCAAGCTCGGCCGCACCCTGGACGAGGCGACGATCGCGATCCGCAAGGCGCACGAGAACACCGACCCGCTGCTGATCGGCGCGAACGACACCATCACGCACGTCAACACGCAACTCGAGCGCGTCGACGGCATCACCGCGAACGCGCAGGCGGTCAGCGGCAACGTCTCCGCACTCAGCTCCGTCTTCACCGCCACCTTCGGTGGCCCGCTGGTCAAGACGGCGGCCTTCTCCTACGGCGTGAGCAAGGCGATCCGCGCCCGCCGCAAGGCCAAGGAAAGCTCCGAGGGCAAGCACTCGCGCCGCGGCAGGAAGGGCGCCAAGTCGTGAAGCGGCTATTCTGGCTGGGTGTGGGCGTCGCGACGGGCGTCGCCCTGAGCCGCAAGGCAGGCAAAACCGCTCGTCAGGCCACGCCGGCGGGGTTAGCCTCGAACCTGGGTGACGCCGTGTCGGAACTGGCCGGCGCCATCGGATCGTTCGGTGCCGACGTGCGCGCCGGAATGAGCGAGCGGGAGCAGGAGTTACGTGACGTGGTAGAGCAGCGGACCGCGACGCCGCGTGCGGCCCAGGGCCGGCACGCCGCCGACGCGCGTCCTCGTCCGGCGCGAGCGCGCCGGGCGGAGAGCTGACCTGCGCCCTCCGCCGTCGCCGTACCCACACGCACGCGCCCAGCTCAAGGAAAGATCAGTGGAAACACACGAGATCAACAAACGCTTTCTCGACCATTTCGAAGGCCGCGGCCACACCAGGGTGCCCAGCGCGTCCCTGATCCTGGACGACCCGACGCTGCTGTTCGTCAACGCGGGCATGGTCCAGTTCAAGCCGTACTTCCTCGGCGAGGTACCGCCGCCCTACCCGCGTGCCACCAGCATCCAGAAGTGCGTGCGCACCGGTGACATCGACGAGGTCGGCAAGACCACGCGGCACAACACGTTCTTCCAGATGGCCGGGAACTTCTCCTTCGGCGACTACTTCAAGGAAGGCGCGATCAGCCACGCCTGGGAGCTGATCACCAAGTCCCAGGACGACGGCGGCTTCGGCTTCGACCCGAGCCGCATCTGGGTCACCGTCTACGAGCACGACTCGGAGGCGGCCGGGCTGTGGCAGAAGGTCGCCGGCATCCCGTCCGAGCGCATCCAGGCGCGCGACGGCCGCGACAACTACTGGGACATGGGCGTGCCCGGCCCCGGCGGCCCGTGCTCGGAGATCTACTACGACCGCGGCCCCGAGTTCGGCCGCGACGGCGGGCCGGTCGTCGACGAGGACCGCTACCTCGAGATCTGGAACCTGGTGTTCATGCAGGACATCCGGGGTGAGCAGAGCCCGAAGTACGGCCACCCGCCGATCGGTGAACTGCCGAAGAAGAACATCGACACCGGCATGGGCGTCGAGCGCGTCGCGTACCTGCTGCAGGGCGTCGAGAACGTCTACGAGACCGACCTGGTGCGCCCGGTCATCGCGAAGGCCGAGGAGTTCTCCGGCCGGCGCTACGGCGCGGACCACACCGACGACGTCCGTTTCCGCGTCATCGCCGACCACGCCCGCTCCGGCGTGATGCTGATCGGCGACGGCGTGACCCCCGGCAACGAGGCGCGCGGCTACGTGCTGCGCCGCCTGCTGCGCCGCATCGTGCGCTCGGTGCGCCTGCTCGGCGTGCACGAGCCGGTGCTGCCGGAGTTCGCGAAGGTCGTGCGCGACGCGATGTCCCCGTCCTACCCGGAGATCGCCCGCGACTTCGACCGGATCAGCGACGTCATGCGCGTCGAGGAAGAAGCCTTCCTCGCCACCCTGACCAGCGGTTCGCGCATCTTCGACATGGCGGCCGAGGAGACCAGGAAGGGCGGCGGCAACGTCCTCGCCGGCGATCGCGCCTTCCAGCTCCACGACACCTACGGCTTCCCGATCGACCTGACCCTGGAGATGGCGGCGGAGCAGGGCCTGTCCGTGGACGAGGACGGCTTCCGCACGCTCATGGAGGAGCAGCGCCAGCGCGCGAAGGCCGACGCGGCCGCCCGTAAAAAGGGCCACGGCGACCTGTCGGTGTACCGCGACCTGCTGGAGCGGCACGGCGAGACGAACTTCCTCGGCTACACCGACCTGCAGTCCACGTCGAAGGTCATCGGCCTGCTGTCCGGCGGCCAGGGCGTTCCGGTCGTGCGCGAGGGCGAGAAGGCCGAGCTGATCCTGGACCGCACCCCGTTCTACGCGGAAAGCGGTGGCCAGGTCGCCGACACCGGTGTGCTGATCGGCTCGGGCGGCGAGGCCAAGGTCACCGACGTGCAGAAGATCGTGCCGGGGCTGTGGGTGCACCGCGTCGAGGTCACCCACGGCGAGATCGCGCTGGACACCGAGGTCACCGGCTCGGTCGACGCGACCCGCCGGTCCTCGATCGCGCGCTCGCACTCGGCGACGCACCTGGTGCACGCGGCCGTCCGCGGCGCGTACGGCCGCCGCGCCGCGCAGGCCGGTTCGCTGAACTCGCCCGGCCGCATGCGGTTCGACTTCACCACGCCCGGCCCGGTGTCGGCGGACATCCTCACCGAGGTCGAGGAGGAGGTCAACGACTACCTCCAGACCGACGTCGAGGTGCAGTCCTACACCACCACCAAGGACAAGGCACTCGAACTGGGCGCGATCGCGCTGTTCGGCGAGAAGTACGGCAACGACGTGCGCGTCGTGGACATGGGCGACTACTCGCGTGAGCTGTGCGGTGGCACCCACGTCGGCCGCATCGGCGAGCTCGGCCTGGTCAAGCTGGTCAGCGACTCCTCGATCGGCTCGGGCGTGCACCGCGTCGAGGCGCTGGTGGGCACCGACGCGCTCCGGCACGTCCGCAAGGAGCAGTTGCTGGTTTCGCAGCTGGCGAACACCTTCAAGGTGCCGACCACCGAACTGCCGACCCGGATCGAGGACGTGCTGACGCGCCTGCGCAACGCGGAGAAGGAGATCGAGCAGCTGCGCACCCAGCAGGTGCTCGGCTCGGCCGCCTCGCTCGCGGACAAGGCCGTCGACGCCGGTGGTGTCTCGCTGGTCGCGGAGAAGATCGACGGCGAGATCGACGCGGGCGGGCTGCGCGCGCTGGCGATGGAGGTGCGCAACCGCCTCGGCTCGCGGCCCGGCGTGGTCGCGTTGTTCGCGCCGCAGGGCGAGAAGGTCAGCTTCGTCGTCGCCACCACGCAGGACGCGCGGGACAAGGGCTTCGCGGCGGGCAAGCTGGTGCCCGCGTTCGCCCCGGCCGTCGGTGGCCGCGGCGGCGGCAAGGCCGACATGGCACAGGGCGGCGGCACGAACCCGGCCGGTGTCGAGCAGGCGATCACCGCGCTGCGAGACGCGGTCGTCTCGGGGTGACGCAGCGTTCCGCGGACCGGCCCGGGGAGCACGATCCCGGGCCGGGGCGCCGCCTTGCTGTTGACGTGGGCTCCGTGCGCGTGGGCATCGCGCTCAGTGATCCCGCCCCCATGCTCGCCACACCACTGGTTACCCTGTCGCGTGATGTTCGCAGCGACAGTGATCTCGATCAGCTGGCCGGGCTCATCTCCGAACACGATGTGGTGGAGGTGATCGTGGGACTGCCCAGGACACTCGCGGACCGGCACGGGCCGGCCGCGGAGACCGCCGTTGCCTACGCGGACAAGATCGCGGAGAAGATCACTCCGGTCCCGGTACGGTTGGCCGACGAAAGGTTGACCACGGTGAGCGCCGCCCGCATGCTGTCCCAGCGGGGCGTCAAGGGACGCAAACAGCGCGCGGTGGTCGACCAGGCCGCCGCGGTCGAGATCCTGCAGGGCTGGCTCGACGGGCGTTCCGCTTACCTGGCGCGAGAGGGCCGATCGTGAGCCGAGACCTTCCTCCTCCGCCGCCCTCCGGCGGCCGCAGGCCTCGTCCGTCCGGCCCGCCGCAGCAGCCGGTGCCGCCACGGCAACGCAACCTGCCGCCGCGGCACCAGCCGCCCCGGCACGCCAGGCAGGCGCCGCCCGAGCCGCCGCCGGCGCGCCGCCCGCCGGCCCGCCATCCGCAGGACCACGGGCTCGATCTGTTCGACGACCGCGTGCAGCGACCGCAGCGTGCCCGCAGGCCGCGGCAGATCCCGCCGGACGAGAGCCCGACCGAGATCATCGCCCCGGTCGAGGACGACTACTACGCAGAAGACGACTTCGAGGGCTTCGAGGACGACCACGCCGAGCACTACGCCGACGACGAGCGTGCCGAACCGGCCTACATCGAACCGGACGACGAGGACGAGCCGCCGCGGAAACGCCCGCGCACCAAGCGGAAGCGCAACAAGCCGCTGCGCTGGCTGGTCGCGCTCACCGTGCTGGGCCTGATCGCCGGTGGTGCCTGGGTGGGCATTTCGGTGATCTTCGGCTACGACGACTACGCCGGTAACGGTGATGCGGACGTCGTGATCGAGATCGGGCAGGGCGATTCCACCAACGCCATCGGCACGGTGCTCAAGAACGCCGACGTGGTGGCCAGCCCGAAGGCGTTCGTCAAGGCCAGCGAGGACAACTCGAAGGTGCTGAGCCTGCAGCCGGGCTACTACGTGGTGAAGAAACACATGTCCGGTTCGGCCGCGGTTGCGAAGCTGACGCAGCCGGAGGCGCGCGTCGGCGTGCTCCAGGTGCGGGCGGGCACCCAGCTCGACGACATCACGCAGCCGGACGGCACCGTCACGGCGGGTGTGTTCTCGTTGCTGTCCAAGGCTTCCTGCGCCGATCTGAACGGCCAGAGCACGTGCGTGCCGGTCGACGAGCTGCGCAAGCTCGCGGGTACCGCGGATCTCGCCGCGATGGGCGTGCCGCAGTGGGCCGCGGCGGAGGCCGCGAAGAGCACGGACGCGCGCCGGATCGAGGGGCTCATCGCGCCGGGCGTGTACGACGTGAAGCCCGGCTGGAGCGCCCAGGAGCTGCTGGGTTACGTGCTCAAGAGCTCGGCGACGAAGATCCAGGCGGCCGGCATCGGCTCGTCCACCACCGCGCAGGGGCAGGATCCCTACCACCTGCTGGTGATCGCGTCGCTGATCGAGCGCGAGGGCGTGAACTCCGACTTCGACAAGATCTCCCGGGTCATCTACAACCGGCTTGGCAAGAACATGCGGCTGCAGCTGGACTCCACGGTGAACTACCTGCTGGACAAGCCGGTCGTCACGACCACCGACGCCGACCGCACCCGGCCCGGTCCGTACAACACCTACGTCAACAACGGCCTGCCGCCGACCCCGATCGGCTCGCCGAGCGCGAAGGCGATCCAGGCGGCGCTGCAGCCCGCCGAGGGTGACTGGGTGTTCTTCGTGAAGTGCGAGAAGAACGGGCTGTCCTGCTTCGCGACGACGCCTGCCGAGCACCAGCAGAACATCGCTCTGGCGAGGCAGCGCGGTGCCTTCTAAGGCGGCGGTGCTGGGCAAGCCGGTGGCGCATTCGCTGTCCCCGGTGCTGCACAACGCCGCCTACGCCGCGCTGGGGCTGAGCGACTGGACGTACGAGCGGATCGAGATCGACGCCGCCGGGCTGCCCGCGCTGGTGCGTGGCGCGGGCCCGGACTGGGTCGGTTTCTCGGTGACCATGCCGGGTAAGCGCGCGGCACTGGAGTTCGCGTCCGAGGCGACACCGCGCGCGGTGGCGGCGGGTGCGGCGAACACGTTGGTGCGCAAGGACTCCGGCTGGGCCGCGGACTGCACGGATGTGGACGGCGTGGTGGGCGCGTTGCGCTTCGCGGGCGGTTTCACCGGCTCCGGCGCGGCGGGTGTGATCCTCGGCGGTGGCGGCACGGCGTCCGCGGCGGTCGTCGCGTTCGCCGAACTGGGCATCCCGCTGGCGCGGCTGATCGTGCGGAATCCCGATCGCGCGGCGGAAACCGTGACGGCGGCCAAACGCGCCGGCATCGCGGTCGAGGTACTCACCTGGGCCGATGTCGATTTCGCGACGGTCGCGGCGGATGCGTCGGTGCTGGTGAGCACGGTGCCGCCGCCCGCGATCGAGGAACACGCGGCGGACCTGGCCGCGTCGGCGTGCGTGCTGGACGTCATCTACCACCCATGGCCGACCCCGCTGGCCGAAGCGGTCCTCGCCCGCGGCGGGACGGTGGCGACGGGGCTGGACATGTTGCTGCACCAGGCGTTCGGCCAGGTCGAGCAGTTCACCGGCCGACCAGCCCCCCGTGAGGCGATGCGCGACGCCCTGCGCGAGGCGACGAAAAACGTTTTGCCGCTCCCCGTGGACTGAACTACCTTCCCGCGAGTCGAAGCTTCCGTGCGCCCGAGTCGAGGTTTCCGTGCGCCCGAGTCGAGGCTTCCGTGAGAGAAGGACAGCCATGCCGAAACAGGATCGGTCCGCCTACAGCGAGGACGAGATCAAGGCGCTCTGGGTCGAAGCGCCACCGGTGCTGAACTCGACCGTCACCCTCGCCGAGTACGACGCGCGCTGGCCTTCGCTCTACGAAAGGGAAGCCGCACGCATCCGCGCGGCGCTGGGGGAGCGGGTCGAGCTGCTGGAGCACGTCGGCTCCACGTCCGTGCCGGGACTGTGCGCGAAGCCGATCATAGACGTGCTGCTCGTCGTGGCCGATGCCGATGACGAGCCCGCCTATCTGCCCGCGCTCGCGGCGGCCGGCTACCGGCTGGTGATTCGCGAGCCCGGGCACCGCGCGCTCAAGGGACCGGACACGAACATGAACCTGCATGTCCATTCGTCCGGTTCCGCCGAGATCGACCGCCTTCTCCGCTTCCGCGACCGCTTGCGTGCCAACGACTCCGACCGCGACCTCTACGCCCGTACGAAACGCGAGCTGGCCGCGCGCACCTGGAAGTACATCCAGAACTACGCCGACGCCAAGACCGGCCTCATCGATGACATCCTCAGCCGAGCAGTCCTCGACACCGGAACCCGCACCTGACGGGTCTGCCCGTCCTTCCCCTCACGGATCCCCGAACTCGGGCGCATGGAAGCCTCGACTCGGGCGCGCGGAAGCTTAGACTCGCGGGGTGAGCCGGTCATGGCTGGGCGGTCTACGATCGGGCACCGTGAAGATCGCGATCCTCGATGACTACCAGAACGTCGCGCTCGGCATGGCCGACTGGGACTCCCTCGGCGCTGAGATCGAGGTGTTCACCACTCACATCGGTGACCAGGACGAGCTGGTCCGGCGGCTGGCCGGGACCGGGGTGGTGGTCGCGATGCGCGAGCGCACCCGGTTCCCCGCCGAGCTGTTCGCTCGCCTGCCCGAGCTGAAACTGCTGGTCAGCACCGGTCCCCGCAACGCCGCCATCGACCTCAAGGCCGCGGCCGAGCACGGCGTGACCGTGTGCGGCACCGGCTACTTCTCCTCGCCCACCGCCGAGCACACCTGGGCGCTCATCCTCGCCGCGATGCGCAACCTCACCGTCGAACTGCCCGCCATGCGCGAGGGCGCCTGGCAGACCACCGTCGGCACCACGCTGGACCGCAAGACGCTCGGCCTGCTCGGGCTGGGCCGTCTCGGCTCGCGCGTCGCGAAGGTGGGGCAGGCGTTCGGGATGGAAACCATTGCCTGGAGCCAGAACCTGACGGCGGAACGCGCTGCCGAGCACGGCGTCACCGCGGTGTCCAAAGAGGACCTTTTCACCGGCGCCGACGTGCTGTCGGTGCATCTGGTGCTCAGCGGCCGCACCCGCGGTCTCGTCGGCGCGGCCGAACTGGGCCTGATGAAACCGGACGCGCTGCTGGTGAACACCTCGCGCGGCCCGATCGTCGACGAGGCCGCGTTGCTGAAAGCGTTGCGGGACAAGCAGATCGGCGGGGCGGCGCTGGACGTCTTCGACATCGAGCCGCTGCCCGCCGACCATCCGCTGCGCCGGCTGCCGAACGTGACACTCACCCCGCACCTCGGCTACGTGACCCGCGAGACGTACGAGATCTTCTACCGGGACGCGGTCGAGGACATCGCCGCCTACCAGGCCGGTCAGCCGGTGCGGGTGATGACTACTTGACGATCGTGCCGCTGGAGCTGATGCGTGCACTGATGTTGTCCGAGAACGACTGCACCTCGCCGTAGACCCCGTAGTAGCCGGCCTCGGCGCAGCCCTGCCCCCAGCTCACGATGCCGACCTCGACCCACCGGCCCGCCGCGTCCTGCTTGACCATCGGCCCACCGGAGTCGCCCTGGCAGGTGTCCACACCGCCCTCGGGATATCCGGCGCACATCTCGTAGGCGGGCTTGAGGTCGCTGCCGTAGGACTCCTGGCACGTCGAGTCCGGCACGAACGGCACCGTCGCGTACTTCAGGTACCGCGACTGCGCACCGCCCTCGGTGGTCGAACCCCAGCCCATGATCGTCAGGTTTCCGCTGTTCAGCGACGTGTCGCCCTGTGGCGCGAAGGTCAGTTGCGGGGCCGAGGGCGCGGTGGCGAGTTCGATCAGCGCCCAGTCCTGCACGCCGGTGCTCGCGTACTGCGGGCTGCGGTAGACGTAGGTGGATTTGATCGATTCGCCGCCACTGTCCTGCAGATCCACCTTGCCGAGCGTCGCGGTGATCGTGGTGTTGCCGCCGGTGCTGTTGACGCAGTGCGCGGCGGTGAGCACGACCTTCGCGCCGACGAGCGCGCCGCCGCAGCCCATCGAAAGCCGCACCATCCAGGGGAACTGGCCCTGGCTCGCGTTGCTGCCACCCACCACGAGCGGTTCGACGGCGGCCTGCGCCGTGCCGGTGCACACCACCGACAGCAGCAGCACGGCCATCAGCACAATGCGGGATCTGCGCATGACAAGGACACCTCCGCGCGAGTCGGGAATTCGCGCGGTCGTCGCGCGATGAGAAAAACGCTAACCCGCGACGGACCCGACGAAAGTCGCGATTACCGGTTGCCCGCCAGTTCCGCCAGTACCGCGTCGGTGAACGCCGGCCACGTCTGCGCCGCCCACGGCCCGAAGTTCCGGTCCGACAGCGCCACGCACGCCGCACCCACGTCCGGATCCACCCACAGGAACGTGCCCGACTGTCCAAAATGCCCGAACGTGCGCGGGGAGCTGTTCGCGCCGGTCCAATGTGGATTCTTGCCGTCCCTGATCTCGAAACCCAGTCCCCAGTCGTTGGGTTTCTGGTGCCCGAACCCGGGAAGTACACCGTTCAGTCCGGGAAACACAACGGAAGTCGCCTCGGCCAGCGTTTCCGGCGCGAGCAGTGTCGGCCGCTGCAGTTCGGCCGCGAAGACGGTCAGATCGGCCACAGTGGACACAATGCCCGCCGCCGGCGAACCGTCCAGTTTGGTCGAACCCAGACCCAGCGGGGCGAAGAGCGCCTCGCGCTGGTAGTCGGCGAACGGGATGCCGGAGTGGCCGGTGAGCGCGTCGGCCAGCTGCTCGAATCCGGCATTGGAGTACAATCTGCGCGTTCCGGGTGGCGCCACGACCTTGTGCTCGTCGAACGCCAGCCCCGACGTGTGCGCGAGCAGATGCCGGATGGTCGAGCCCTCCGGGCCCGCCGGGGTGTCCAGCTCGGCGACGCCTTCCTCCAGCGCGATCAGGGCGGTGTAGGCGGTCAGTAACTTCGACACCGACGCCAGCCGGAACGCGCGCTCGGAAGCTCCGTCAGACGCGAGCACCTCGCCGCTCGCGCCGACCACGGCCACGGCCGCGTTGTCCACCGGCCACTCGCTCACCGCGCGCACACTGTCCACGCGGACACCCTACGACGTGGCGCCCGTGCACACGCCACGTCGTAGGAATCCCAGGTCAGCGCGTGACTTCGCCGCCTTCGCTGACCTCCTCCTCGCGGCCGGGCGTGCGCAGGTTCCACTTGTTGATCACCCAGGTGAACAGGAAGTAGTAGACCACCGCGTACACCAGGCCGATCGGAATCAGCAGCCACGCGTTGTTCGCCGCCTTGGCCCCCGCGTTGAGCGCGAAGTCGATGGCACCGGCCGAGAACGAGAATCCGAGGTGGATGTCCAGCGCGTTGCAGATCGCCAGCGAGAGACCGGTCAGCACGGCGTGGATCAGGTACAGCGGCCACGCGACGAACATGAACGCGAACTCGATCGGCTCGGTCACACCGGTCAGGAACGAGGTCAGCGCGGCGGAGATCATGATGCCGCCGACCACCTTCTTCTGGCTGGGCCGGGAGGTGCGCCAGATCGCGAGCGCGGCGGCGGGCAGCGCGAACATGAAGATCGGGAAGAAGCCCGTGGTGAACGCGCCCGCGTTCGGGTCACCGGCGATGAAGTTGTTGATGTCGCCGCCCTTGAAGATGAACCACACCGGCACGTTGATCAGCTGGTGCAGGCCGATCGGCAGGAGCAGCCGGTTGAGCAGGCCGTACACGCCGCCGCCGACGACCGCGTCCCCGGTCACCGCGTTGCCGAGGTGCTGCATGCCGTTGTCCACGACGGGGAAGATCAGACCGAAGATGACACCGAGGATCAGCAGCGCGAACGAGTTGATGATCGGCACGAACCGGCGGCCGCCGAAGAACGCCAGGTAGGGCGGCAGTTTGATGCGGTGGAAGCGCTGCCACAGCACGGCCGTCACGAGCCCGACGATGATGCCGCCGAGCACGCTGTAGGGCCATTTGATCGGCTGCAGGTACCAGCCTTCGCCGAACCCTTCGAGATCGCTGATCGGCGCGAATACCTGCACGACCTGGTTGAACACGACGAAGCCGACCGCGGCGGCGACACCGGTCGACCCGTCGCCGCGGCGGGCGAACCCGACCGCGATACCCACCGCGAACAGCAGCGGCAGCCAGTTGAACAGACCGCCGCCCGCGGCCGCGAGCACGGCCGCGACCTTCTTGGTCGCCTCCCAGCGGCCGAGCATGTCGTCCTGCCCGAGCCTGCTGAGCAGGCCGGCGGCCGGCAGGGTGGCGATGGGCAGCATGAGGCTGCGGCCGAACCGCTGCAGCCCGGCCAGCCCTGGGCGTTTGCCCTTCGTTCCTTCCGCGGTGGTCGTACTCACGGCATACCTCCGAGTTGGGTGGGGAGTGTGGGGTCGAGCTCCATGGAGACCTGGTACCGGTCGGCCCGGTACCAGGACGTGATGTCCTCCGCGGGTTCGCCGCGCGCGGTGGAGATCCGGCGGAAGACGAGCAGCGGGCTGCCAGCGCGGATGCCCAGCAACCGCGCCGTTTCCCGGTCGGCCACTTCGGCCCGGACGGTCTGCCGTGCGTGGTCGAAGCGGACGTCGTGGTGCCGCGCGATCTGCTCGTACAGTGACGTGGACAGGTCCAGGTCGAGCAGTCCGGGCAGCACTGTGGGGTGATACCAGCCGCGTTCCAGTGCCAGTGGTACGCCGTCGGCCCGCCGGAGCCGGACGAGCCGGTAGGCGGGTTGCCCGGCGCCGAGCCCGAGCGCGGAGGCCGTTGCCGCGGGCGGGATTTCGGCCGAGCGGCCGAGTACCTCGGTGGTCGGTACCAGTCCGCGCCGCCGCATGTCCGCGGTGAACGACATCAGGTAGAGCTGCAGTTCCATCCGGCGCGCGGCGGTGAACGTGCCCTTGCCACGTGCCCTGGTCAGCAGTCCTTCCTCGACGAGCTTGCCGATCGCGGAGCGCACGGTGAGCCGGGAGACGCCGTAGCGTTCGGCCAGTTCGCGTTCCGACGGGATGGGAGAGCCGGGCGGTAGCTCCCGCTCGATCGAGCGGCGCAGGATTTCGCGCAGCTGGGCGTGTTTCGGCGTCGGGCCGTCCACCACGCGGCCGGAGGTGACGTTGGGCGTTCTCACGTCACCTCCTTTGTTGCGGCTCGGTTTCCGGGCTCGCTCCCGGCGCCGGGAATTGGTACGTTCCGGTCTAGACCATTTCTTGATGGGGCAGAATGCTCCGCTACCCGGCGAGGTGTCAACCACCGTTACGGGTTCGTGTTCGGACGAGGAGAGAAGGAGACCGCAGTGGCAGACGACAGGCCGGAGCGGATTCTCGCCGCGCTCGGTGGCGCGGAGAACGTCATCGAGATCGAAGGCTGCATCACGCGGCTGCGGTGCGAGCTGGAGGACGGCTCGATCATCGACGAGGCCGCGTTGAAGAGCGCGGGCGCCGTCGGCGTGATGAAGATGGGGTCCGTGGTGCAGGTCGTGGTCGGACCGGAGGCCGACACGATCGCGAGCGACATCCAGGACCTGCTGTGACGGCGACGATCGCCAGCCCGGTGACCGGGGCGGTCGTGCCGATGAGCGACGTGCCGGACCCGGTGTTCGCGCAGTCGATGGTCGGCCCGGGAGTCGCGGTGGAGCCCGAGGGCGGCGAGCAGGACGCGCTCGCCCCGATCGCCGGCACCGTGGTGACACTGCACCCGCACGCGTTCGTGATCGCGGGTGCGGACGGCAAGGGCGTGCTGGTGCACCTCGGCATCGACACCGTCAAACAGCAGGGGGAGGGCTTCACCCTGCACGTGGTCAAGGGCGAGACGGTGCGGGCGGGCCAGCCGCTGGTGCGCTGGAACCCGGAGACGGTGCGGGCGGCCGGCTATTCGGCCGTGGTGCCGGTGGTAGCGCTGGACGCGCAGGCGGACGCGTTGTCGGGGCTGCCCACCGGAGGTCCCGTGACCGCCGGTGAGCAGCTGTTCGGCTGGGACTGAGTCAGGCCGTCACGACGTTCTGGCCGTCGACCTTGACCGGAATCGACGGCAGGCCGGAGGTAGCCGGGCCCTTCTCGACGGCGCCGGTGAGCGTGTTGAACACCGAGCCGTGACACGGGCACTTGAGCTCGGAGCCGTCGGGCTTGACCGTGCAGCCCGCGTGCGGGCAGATGGCGCTGAAGCAGGCCGCGGTGGTCTCCGACGGCCGCGCGAGAATGGCTTCCTGCCCGTTCACGGTCACGGACTTGGCCTGGCCGACGGACACCTCGGACAGCGCGGCCACGGTCGTGCCCGAGGGGGCGGCCGCGGCCGAGGAGCCTCCGGAGCCCTGGGTGGCGCCGGAATCGGAGTCGCTGCCGCAGGCTGCGAGGACGACCGTGCCGGCCGCTGCGCCGGCCACTGCGACCCCGGTGGTCAGGACGGTACGGCGGGTGGGTGTTTCAGCAGTCATGGTCAAAGACACGACGCGGACCCGCGATCGGTTCAAGCTGACCCGCGGATTGAACCGAATCGAGTGGTGTCTCGTGGAGACGTTGTACGGTTTCCACAGCAAGAAGGGGTCGGGTCATGATCGCGTGGCTGCTGCGAGTGCTGGTGATCCTGGGCCTGCTGGGATCGGCCTGGGTGCACTACGACCTGTGGGCCAACGACGGCTTCTCCGATATCGACACGATCGGGCCCTTGTTCCTGGTCAACGTCGTCGCCGGCGTGGTGATCGCGCTCGCGGTGCTGGTGTGGCACCACTGGCTGCCGGTGCTGGCCGCGATCGGCTTCGGCGCGGTCACCCTCGTCGCCTACCTCATCTCGCTCACGCCCGCCGGGCTGTTCGGCGTGCATGAGGAGTTCAAGATGGCGTCCGAGGTGTGGGGTGTGGTGACGGAGGCGGGCTGCGTCGTCTTCGGTATCGCGTTGCTGATGGTGCAGGCGCGCACGCGCACCAGGGCGGTCGCCCGGGTATGAAGGAGGCCGCGGAGGACGAGTTGATGCGTGCGCTGCATGATGATCATGCGGCCGCGCTCTGGTCCTACGCGCTCAAACTGACCAGCGGTGACCGCGCGTACGCGGAGGATCTCGTGCAGGAGACCCTGTTGCGTGCGTGGAAACATCCCAGGGTGCTCGACCAGTCGCAGGGTTCGGCGCGGGCCTGGCTGTTCACGGTGGCGCGGCGGATCGCGATCGACGGCTGGCGGTCGGCGGCCGCGCGGTCCGAGGTGAGCACCGACGCCCCGCCGGAGATTCCGCTGCCGGACGGGACGGAACGGGCACTCCAGGGCTGGCTGGTCGCCGAGGCACTGTCCGAACTGTCCGCGGCGCACCGGGAAGTACTGGGATTGTGCTTCTTCCAGGGCTACTCGGTGGCGGACGCGGCGAAGCGGCTGGGCGTGGCGCCCGGCACGGTGAAATCACGGACACACTACGCATTGCGGTCCTTGCGACTGGCTTTGGAGGAACGGGGGGTGACCCAGTGAGCAGACCAGCGGATCCGTTCGAGACCTACGACGCGGCCTATGTGCTGGGCGCGTTGTCCCCCGAGGACCGGGCCGCGTTCGAGGCGCATCTGAAGCAATGCCCGGAATGCGCGCGGTCGGTGCAGGAACTGGCCGGTTTGCCCGGGTTGCTGTCGCAGGTGACGCCGGACATGGTGGAGGCGGAGGAGCCGCCGGCCGGGCTGCTGCCGTCGATGTTGCGCAACGTGCGGCAGATCCGGCGCCGCCGCGTCATCGCGACGGGGGGCGTCGGCGCGATCGCCGCGGCGGCTGTCGCGGTGGCGATCCTGCTGCCGGTGACCGGCGACGCGGCGGGCACGGCCATGACCCCGCTCGGGTCCTTCCCGGTCCAGGCGACGGCCGCGATCGCGGCGGTGTCGGGTGGTTCGCGCGTCGACATGTCGTGCGAGTACAAGGGCGAGGCCTACGGGGCGGACTACGTGCTGGTGGCCGTGCGCCGCGACGGCAGCGAAGCGGAACTGGCCACGTGGTGGGCCGATCCCAACCACAAGGCCAAGCTCACCCTCGACACGCAACTGCCGCCGGGGGAGATCCAGGCACTGGAGATCCGCTCGGCGTCGGGGACGCCGCTACTGCGCTGGAAGCCCTGACCGGCTGTCCACTGTGGACTGGGTGTTGTCCGGGG
>Ga0164243_10006882_pt1 | contig 17127 bp, 17 predicted proteins | sample OricompcompostOP_FD_108781 | JGI IMG/M metagenome (GOLD analysis project Ga0164243, IMG submission 108781) | Organic Plus compost microbial communities from Emeryville, California, USA - Original compost - Organic plus compost (OP) | ecosystem: Engineered > Solid waste > Mixed feedstock >... | reverse complement strand
GCCGATCGTCTTGCTGGTGATGGCGCTGCTTGCCTGGTGCATCTTCCGCTACCGCGCGAGCTCCAATCCGACACCCTCGCGCACAAGCCACAACACGTTCATCGAGGTTCTGTGGACCGTTGGCCCGGTTGTGGTGCTTCTGTTCCTGGCGATTCCTTCCTTCCAGTTGCTGACGCGCCAGTACACGCCCGACGAGGAGCCGGCGCTCACCATCAAGGCAACGGGCGTGCAGTGGTACTGGGATTATGAATACCAGGATGCCGAGAGCCCGCTGACCTTTACCTCGCTGCTCCTCCAGGAGGGCGACAGGGCGGCTGCCGGCAAGGAGGACGTGGCTCAGTATCCGCGGCTTCTTGCAGTGGACAACGAGGTTGTCGTGCCGGTGAACACGACTGTTCGCATCCTTGTGACCGCGAGCGACGTGATCCATGCATTCGCCATGCCTTCCTTCGGCGTCAAGGTGGACGCCGTGCCGGGCCGCATCAACGAGACATGGTTCAAGGCGGAGAGGGAAGGCCTCTATTACGGGCAATGCTCCGAGCTTTGCGGCAAGGATCATGCCTTCATGCCGATCGCGATCCGCGTCGTCTCGCAGGATCAGTTCCAGAGCTGGTATGCGGCTGCGCGTGACGACCTGCAAGGCGCAAACCGCGCCCTTATGGCGGCGATCGAAGACGGCAAGAACGGGAATAAGGTCGCTTCCGCTGCCGAGTGACGGCGGTCGATCTTCAGGAGAATTGGAGCGGTAGGGATATGGCAGGCGCTGCAGCGATTAGCGAACACGACGACCACAAACCGAGAGGTTGGGTCCGCTGGGTCTACTCCACCAACCACAAGGATATCGGAACGCTCTACCTGATCTTTGCGATCATGGCGGGCATCGTCGGCGGCTTCCTGTCGGTGATGATGCGTTGGGAGCTCGCAGAGCCCGGCATTCAGATATTCCACGGCCTCGCCGCCATGGTCTACGGCTACGAGGGCGCGGCTGCGATCGACGCGGGCAAGGAGATGTACAACGTCTTCACGACCGCGCACGGGCTTATCATGATCTTCTTCATGGTGATGCCGGCGCTTATCGGCGGCTTCGCCAACTGGATGATACCGATCATGATCGGGGCGCCGGACATGGCTTTCCCGCGCATGAACAACATCTCGTTCTGGCTCCTGCCGCCCGCCTTCATCCTGCTTCTGTTGTCCATGTTCGTGCCTGGCTCCGCTGGTGGCCATGGCGTGGGCGGTGGCTGGACCCTTTACCCGCCGCTCTCCACCGTCGGTCACCCGGGCCCCTCGGTCGATATGGGCATACTGGCGCTGCACATCGCGGGTGCTTCCTCGATCCTGGGTGCCATCAACTTCATCACGACCATCTTCAATATGCGCGCCCCGGGCATGACGCTGCACAAGATGCCGCTCTTCGCGTGGTCTGTTCTGATCACGGCGTTCCTGCTGCTTCTGTCGCTGCCCGTGCTTGCCGGCGCCATCACGATGCTGCTCACGGACCGCAATTTCGGCACGACCTTCTTCGCGCCGGCCGGCGGCGGTGACCCGATCCTCTACCAGCATCTGTTCTGGTTCTTCGGCCATCCCGAAGTGTACATCCTGATCCTGCCGGGCTTCGGCATCGTCAGCCACATCGTCTCGACCTTCTCGCGCAAGCCCATCTTCGGCTATCTGGGCATGGCCTACGCCATGGTGGCGATCGGCGCGATCGGCTTCGTGGTCTGGGCGCACCATATGTACACCACGGGAATTTCGCTCGATGCGCAGCGGTATTTCGCGTTCGCCACGATGGTGATCGCGGTTCCGACGGGCGTGAAGGTGTTCTCCTGGATCGCCACCATGTGGGGCGGTTCGATCTCCTTCCGCGTGCCGATGCTGTGGGCGATCGCCTTCATCTTCCTCTTCACCATCGGCGGCGTGACCGGCGTGCAGCTTGCCAATGCGGGTCTCGACCGGTCCTTCCACGACACCTATTACGTCGTGGCGCACTTCCACTACGTGCTGTCCATGGGCGCGGTCTTCGCCATCTTCGCCGCGTGGTACTACTGGTTCCCGAAGATGACGGGCTACATGTACAATTCCTTCGTGGCCCGGCTGCACTTCTGGATCACCTTCATCGGCGTGAACCTGATCTTCTTCCCGCAGCACTTCCTGGGACTTTCGGGCATGCCGCGTCGCTACATCGACTACCCGGACGCTTTCGCGGGCTGGAACATGGTTTCCTCCTACGGTTCGTATCTGGCGGCGATCGGCGTCCTGGTGTTCCTGTACGGCGTGGTGGAAGCCTTCGCGAAGAAGCGGGTGGCGGGTGCCAACCCGTGGGGCGAGGGTGCAACCACTCTCGAATGGCAGCTGCCTTCGCCGCCGCCCTTCCACCAGTGGGAAGAGCTGCCGAGGATTCGCTGAGCGAGAACCGCGCGGCCTGGACATAATCCCGGCCGCGCTACCTTGAGAACAGATACATGGCACTGGTCGAGCGCGAACATATCCAGGAAAGCCCGGATCTCCTCTCGGAGGCGACCGCCGGGGATTTTGTCGCGCTTCTCAAGCCGCGCGTCATGTCGCTCGTCGTTTTCACCGCTTTCGTCGGCATGGTGCTGGCCCCGGCCAGCCCCAATCCGTTGCTGGCCGCCATCGCTATCGCCGCGATCGCGATCGGCGCCGGCGCTTCGGGTGCCCTCAACATGTGGTACGACGCCGATATCGATGCGGTGATGGCGCGCACGGTGAACAGGCCGGTTCCGTCCGGCCGTGTGGCGCCCGGCGAGGCGCTCGGCTTCGGACTCGTCCTTTCTGCGCTTTCGGTCGGAACGCTGGGCCTGATGGCGAACTGGCTGGCGGCCAGCCTTCTCGCGTTCACCATCTTTTTCTACGCCGTGATCTACACCATGTGGCTCAAGCGCTCGACGCCGCAGAACATCGTCATCGGCGGGGCGGCGGGTGCGCTGCCGCCGGTGATCGGCTGGGCGGCCGTGACGGGGACGGTGAGCATCGAGAGCATCGTGCTCTTCCTGATCATCTTCCTCTGGACGCCCCCGCATTTCTGGGCGCTGGCGCTTTTCAAGAGCGGTGATTATCAGCGCGCCGGCGTTCCCATGATGCCCAACGTTGCAGGCGACGCTTCCACCCGTCGGCAGATCCTTGTCTACTCGGTGCTCGTCGCCGTGAGCGGAATCCTGCCTGCACTGCAGAATTTCGCCAGCCCTGCCTATGGGGCGATCGCTGCTGTACTGGGCGCCGCTTTCGTCTGGTATTCCTGGCGTGTTTTCTCCGTCGCCGGGCGGGATCCGGCGATGAAGCCGGAGAAGGCACTGTTTGGTTATTCCATCATCTATCTCTTTGCCATCTTCGCCGCTCTTCTTTGCGACGGGCTGATCGCACGGCTTGGAGGCTGACGGATGCCGGAGGATCGGGTGAAGCCCACGGAGGCTCAACTCAAGGCGCGGCGCAACCGTTCGATTGCCATCGGCCTTGCTTTGGCGGCCTTCGTCATAATCGTCTACCTCGGCACCCTGATCAAACTCGGGCCTGCCGTGCTCGACCGGCCCATGTGAGAGCGCCATGACGAATGACGTGAAGCCAGACAGCGTTCGCAACCGCCGCAACCGCGGCGTGGCGCTCGTATGCGCCGTGGTCTTCGTCGGAATGGTCGGCATGTCTTATGCCGCTGTGCCGCTCTACAGGCTTTTCTGCCAAGTCACCGGCTATGGCGGCACCACCCAGCGTGTCGATCAGTATTCCGATACCATTCTCGACAAGACGATCACCGTCCGCTTCGACGCCAACACCAACGGAGTTCCGTGGGAGTTCAGGCCGAAGCAGCGCGAAATCACGTTGAGAATCGGTGAGACCACCGAGATCGCATACATTGCCCGCAATCTGGCCGGGACGGAGACCAGCGGGACCGCCACCTACAACGTCACGCCGGAACTGGCCGGCGCCTATTTCAACAAGGTGCAGTGTTTCTGCTTCACGGAGCAGACACTGGCGCCGGGGCAGACCTACGAAATGCCGGTGCAGTTCTTCGTCGATCCTGCAATCGTGGATGTGCCCGAACTGAAGAACCTGAAGACCATAACACTTTCCTACACCTTCTATCCGCAGCATCAGGAGCAGGCCGAAGCGCCAGCGACGGGTGCGGCAAAGACCCAGAAGCTCGGGGGATAAAATGGCAGACGCCCACGCAAAAAAACACGACTACCACATCATAGATCCGAGCCCTTGGCCCTTCACGGCCTCCATCGGCGCGCTGGTCATGGCGCTTGGCGGCATTGCCTGGATGAAGGCATCGCAGGGTAATTCCTTCCCGCTCTTCGGGATCGATCTCGCCAACACCAGGTTCTGGCTCTTCCTGATCGGGCTCTTGATCGTGCTCTACACCATGTTCTCCTGGTGGAGCGATACGATCAAGGAGGGACGAGAGGGGCATCATACGCGCGTCGTGTCGCTCCATCTGCGCTACGGCATGATCATGTTCATCGCTTCGGAGCTGATGTTCTTCGTGGCGTGGTTCTGGGCGTTTTTCGATGCAAGCCTCTTCCCTGGCGATCCTGCCCAGGTGAGCCGCGCAGAGTTCACCGGCGGCGTCTGGCCGCCGCAGGGAGTGGAGGTGCTCGATCCCTTCCACCTGCCGCTCTACAACACCATCATCCTGCTTCTTTCCGGCACCACGGTTACCTGGGCACACCATGCCCTGCTGGAGAATGACCGCAAGGGCCTGGTCTGGGGGCTGGTGTTGACGGTGGCGCTCGGGGTGCTGTTCAGCTGCGTGCAGGCCTATGAATACATGCATGCGCCGTTCAGCTTCAGCGACTCGATCTACGGCGCGACGTTCTTCATGGCGACCGGCTTCCACGGCTTCCACGTGCTCATCGGCACGATCTTCCTCGCAGTCTGCCTCTTGAGGGCCGTAGCCGGGCACTTTACGCCGCAGCAGCATTTCGGCTTCGAGGCCGCTGCCTGGTACTGGCACTTCGTTGACGTCGTGTGGCTGTTCCTGTTTGCTTTCATCTATGTGTGGGCTTCGGCCGGCGCCACGATCGCTCACTAGGAAGATGCCCGTTTGTTGAGGAGGGGCGGCTGCGGAAAGGCGGCCGCCCCTGTTTTTGAGAAACTGTCCGGCATGATAAGGGCTGAGCGATGACAGAAGGCAACTCTACCCGGTCCCCGGTCAACCCGGTGCGAGCTGGATTGCTCGGCCGCTGCCCGCATTGCGGAGAGGGAAAGCTCTTCGCCGGCTTTCTGACGATGGCGAAGGACTGCACCGTTTGCAGGCTCGACTACAGCTTTGCCGATGCAGGCGACGGTCCGGCCGTCTTCGTCATCCTGATCATCGGTTTCATCGTTGTCGGGCTGGCGCTTTGGATGGAAGTCAGCACCGATGCACCGCTGTGGCTGCATTTTGTGCTGTGGATTCCGCTCACAATCGTGCTGTCGCTGGCGGCGCTCCGTCTGCTCAAAGGGCTGCTGATCGCGCTCCAGTACCGCAACAAGGCCGCTGAAGGGCGTCTGGATCGAGCAGAATGAGCGTGGCCAGGGAAAAATCCGGCCGACTGCGGATATGGCTCCTGCTCATTTTCAGCGCCGTTGCGCTGGCATTGCTTCTCGCACTGGGCACCTGGCAGGTTCAGCGACTGCACTGGAAGGAGGCGCTGATAGAGCGCGTCAATGACCGGATTGCGTCGGAGCCCGTACCGTTAGAGGAAATCACGGCGCTCTATCGCGAAGGAGAGGACGTCGACTACCGGCCCGTCACGCTTTCCGGCACATTCCTGCACGACAAGGAGCGACACTACCTTGCCACTTGGGAGGGGCAGTCCGGCTTCTTTGTGCACACGCCTCTCCAACTTGCCGACGGGCGCTACATCTTCGTCAATCGCGGTTTCGTTCCCTATGACCGCAAGGATCCTGCCACGCGCCCCGAGGGACAGGTTCAGGGGGTGGTCGAGATCGAGGGGCTTGCGCGGCTCGCCCCTTCGGAAAAGCCTTCTTTCCTGGTGCCCGAGAACGATCTGGCCAAGAACATCTTCTACTGGAAGGATCTTGACGCAATGACGCGTTCGGCGGGGCTGGACCCGTCGGACGTCTATCCGTTCTATGTGGATGCGAACGACGCGGCGAATCCGGGTGGCTTGCCGGCGGGCGGCGTGACGCTCATAAATTTTCCCAACAATCATCTCCAATACGCCATTACATGGTATGGCCTTGCCTTCGCACTGGCCTGCGTGCTGGTGGCCGCATGGTTTCGACGCAATCGGGCGGATGGTGAATGACAGAGGCTCTCCGCCCTGGGAAATGGCGTTCCTCAGATCTGTTTCAACGATGAATGCCGACGATCGGGCTTGACAGTGACGGCTGCCCGCACCCACGTTCCGGGCGGCATGACGGGAGTTTTCGAATGCAGGCAGACAAGCAGAAGCTGACGGTGCGGTTGTGCGGCCCGCGCGGCTTTTGCGCGGGTGTTGATCGCGCGATCCAGATTGTCGTGCTTGCGCTCAAGAAATACGGCGCGCCCGTCTATGTCCGCCACGAAATCGTGCACAACCGCTATGTCGTGGAAGGCCTGCAGGAACGCGGTGCCGTTTTCATCGAGGAACTGGACGAAATTCCTGATGAGTATCGCGAGCGCCCCGTGGTTTTCTCCGCCCACGGTGTTCCGAAGTCGGTTCCGGCACAGGCACAGGCGCGCAACCTCTTCTATCTTGATGCCACTTGCCCGCTGGTCTCCAAGGTCCACAAGCAGGCAATGCGCCACCAGCGCCTGGGTCGGCACGTGCTTCTGATCGGCCATGCCGGTCACCCCGAGGTGATCGGCACGATGGGACAGTTGCCTCCGGGCGCGGTGACCCTCATCGAGACGGTCGAGGAGGCGCTGCGTTTCGATGCGCCCGACGCGGAGCTTGGCTATGTGAGCCAGACCACGCTGTCGGTTGAGGATACCGCTGAAATCATTCGTGCGCTGGAGAAGAGGTTCCCCAACATCCACGCGCCTGCAGCCGAATCGATCTGCTATGCCACGACCAACCGTCAGGAAGCGGTGAAGGCGGCGGCTCCTGGCACCGATCTTTTCCTGGTCGTGGGCGCGCCCAATTCCTCCAATTCCCGCCGCCTCGTGGAAGTGGCGGAACGGGCAGGAGCCGGGCGTGCCCTTCTGGTCCAGCGGGCGTCGGAAATCCCGTGGGAGACGATCGGACAGCTTTCGGTGCTCGGGCTTTCGGCCGGCGCGTCAGCGCCGGAAATCATCGTTGACGAGATCATCGAAGCGTTCGCTGAGCGCTTTGATGTGACGGTGGAACTCGCGATCACCGCCGAGGAACTTGAGAATTTCCCGGTGATGCGGGCCCTGCGCGATGTGGAATTGACAAGGGCGGATATGGCCTTCGTGAACGGGGCGGGGTAGGGCATGGGTTTGGAAAACGTCTTTCCGGCGGGAAATGTCCTGCAAGGCGGAGGTGCGTGCGAACCGTCCCCGGCCTCGACGAACAGACCCGAATCCCTGCGGTAGCATTGCAATGGCCGTTTACACCGATATCACCGAGGATGAGCTCTCCGCTTTTCTGCGCCAATATGCGGTCGGCGGGCTCCTGTCCTACAAGGGCATCGCCGAGGGCACGGAAAATTCCAATTATCTCCTGCACACTTCCACAGGCTCCTTCATCCTGACGCTCTATGAGCGCCGTGTGGATCGGGCAGATCTTCCTTTCTTCCTTGGTCTGATGGAGCACCTGGCGAAAAAAGGCGTTTCCTGCCCGTTGCCCGTCAAGCGGCTCGACGGTGCGCTGATCGGCGAGCTCGCCGGCCGGCCGGCTGCGCTCATCACTTTCCTGGAAGGCATGTGGATGCGGCGGCCCACGGCCCAGCACTGCCGCGCGGTGGGGAGGGCCCTTGCAGGCCTGCATCAGGCCGCCACCGATTTTCCGCTAAGGCGGGAAAACGCTCTCGGTCCGGCAGGCTGGCATCGGCTCTGGGAGGGCACCAAGGCGCGTGCCGACGAGGTGGAGCCTGGCTTGACGCGGGAGGTGGAGGCGGATTTTGCCGCTCTTTCAAGCAATTGGCCGAACGACCTGCCATCGGGCATCATCCATGCGGATCTCTTCCCCGACAATGTCTTCTTCCTGGGCGGTGAGCTTTCGGGGCTGATCGACTTCTACTTCGCCTGTAACGACCTGCTCGCCTATGACATCGCGATCTGCCTGAATGCGTGGTGTTTCGAAAAGGACGCCTCCTACAACCTGACGAAAGGCGCAGCTCTGCTCGCTGGCTATCAGGAGGTGCGAACGTTGGAGCAGGAGGAAATCCGGGCCTTGCCGCTGCTTGCACGCGGGGCGGCGCTGCGCTTCATGCTGACGAGGCTGCATGACTGGCTCACCATTCCCGACGGCGCGCTGGTGAACAAGCGCGATCCGCTCGAATATTTACGCCGCCTGCGTTTTCACCGGCAGGTCGCGGCTGCTTCCGAATACGGGATCCGGATCGCGTGAAGAGGGTGGAGATCTTCACCGACGGAGCCTGCTCGGGCAATCCCGGTCCTGGCGGCTGGGGGGCGGTGCTGCGCTTCAACGGGGTGGAGAAGGAACTCTCCGGCGGCGAGGCCGAAACCACCAACAACCGCATGGAGCTTCGCGCTGCGATTGAGGCGCTGAACGCGCTGAAGGAGCCGTGCGAGGTCGACCTGCACACGGATAGCAACTATCTGCGCGACGGCATCTCGGGCTGGATCGAGGGCTGGAAACGCAATGGATGGAGAACGGCGGACAAGAAGCCGGTGAAAAACGCCGAGCTGTGGCAGGCGCTGGATGAGGCCCGCCGCCGCCACAAGGTGCGCTGGCACTGGGTGCGCGGCCATGCGGGCCATCCCGAGAACGAACGCGCCGACGCGCTTGCGCGCGCCGGCATGGCGCCGTTTAAGAAGGAAAGGCGTTCGAACGGCACGTCCTCAGTGTAGTCCGGCCGCCAAATCCGAATCGCAGATCAGGAAGATAGGAGCGATTCTTAAAGCTGCTCCAGAATGTGCGCCGCGCCGCTGATCACAGCCTGGCCGGGAGCTTCTTCGATGTTGAGCGCCTTCACCACACCGTCTTCGACGATCATGGAATAGCGCTTCGAGCGCATGCCGAGGCCGCCCTTCGACAGGTCGAGTTCCAGACCGAGAGCGCGGGTGAATGCACCGTTGCCGTCCGCCAGGAACTCAAGCTTTCCTTCCGCCCCCGTGAAGCGGGCCCAAGCGCCCATGACATGATGATCGTTGACCGCAACGACCGCAATCGCATCGACGCCGCGCGCTCGAATCGCGTCGTAGTTCTCGAGGAAACCCGGCAGGTGGTTGTTGCTGCACGTGGGTGTGAAGGCACCGGGTACGGCAAACAGGACCACTTTCCGCCCGGCGAAAAAATCTGTCGTGTTGACATCCTCGGCCCCGTTGGGGGTGGCTTTCTTGAGGGCGACGTTCGGCAGCCGATCGCCAATGGAAATGGTCATTCGATTTCTCCTGCGGATTTGACGGGAAAGCCGGCACAGCCTGCACCAGCCAGGCGCAGCATATGCGATCGGTCAGGGCAGAGCAATTTGCCCGTCAACCGCTTCGCTGCCGACGACGAGGGTATAATCAAGCGTGAGATCACCGTTGCGGATGGCTTCTTCGCTGAGGATCTCGGCGGAGAAGGTTGCCTTTCCTCCCTGACGCTCCTGGAGTTCCGGCATATCGATTTGCACGCCTTCCGCCGGCGCAATGAAAAGCAGGGCCTCTGCGGCATTTTGGGGCAACTCGACGTTGAAGCGAAGCTGCTTTCCTTCTCGCTTTGCACCGCTTACCTGAAAACCCTGACGCGGCTTGCCCGGCAGCGCCGCGAATGCCTCGGTCACGACAATGGCGTCCCCGGAATTATCGGGATCGGCGCCCGCATCAAAGGAGAACGGTGCCTCGACCGGGATGCAGATCGTATCGCATATCCCGAGAAAGACGCTTCCTTCGACAATGCCTGCCATCTCCGGCCCCGGCAGCGTGAAGACGATGGGCAGGGTGACGGCCTCCTTGTAGCCCGCCCATGTGGCATATTGGTCGGTGAAGCGCTCGGGAGCGGGGAAGAGGATTTCGGCTTCGGTAGAGTCCGATTGTTCCGAGAGGTCTATCAGCGGCGGGACGCCGGATTCCCCGGGATTGCGCCAGTAGGTCTTCCATCCCGGCTTGAGCTTGATCTCCAGGGCGCCACGCAGGTGCCCGTTGCCATCGCTGAGCCCGGCCGTCACGACGCGGATCGCGCCGCCTTCACTCTCCAACCAGTCGGTGGAAGAAGCGGCGGCGGGCGCGGTCAGGGCCAGGGCGGCAAGCAGAATGGTCAGCTTCTGAAGCATCGGCGGAGATTGGGGGCGCATTTCTCGATTTGCAACCCGCGCCGGGGGAAAAGTCATCATTTCGCCGTGAACCTCAAATTGCTTGATCAAACCCCGTCTTTCAAGCTTCACCGAAACACGGTAGGTTTGAGTCATGACACGGAGCATTGGAGCACAGGCGGCTCGCCTCGACGGTACTCTGCAGAACCATTTCCTGATCGCCATGCCCAGCATGCGCGACGAGCGGTTTTCGCGTTCTGTGATCTATCTCTGCGCCCATAACGCCGAAGGGGCCATGGGCCTCATTATCAACCGCACGCAGCAGCTGGGCTTTACCGACATCCTTGTGGAACTTGGGATACTCGATCGCAGCCAATCCATCCGGCTGCCTGCGCGCGCCCGCAACATCGCTGTCCGCAGCGGCGGGCCGGTCGACCGCAGCCGTGGCTTCGTGCTTCATAGCGGCGACTATATGGTCGATTCCTCGATGGCGGTTTCCGAGCAGATCTGCCTGACGGCGACCCTGGACATACTGCGCGCAATATCCGCAGGTCGCGGTCCGAGCCGGGCGCTGATGGCGCTCGGCTATTCAGGCTGGGGCGCCGGACAACTGGAAGCCGAGATTGCGGACAATGGCTGGCTCGCCTGTCCGGCTTCGCCGGAGCTGTTGTTCGACGCCGAGGTGGACACGATCTACGATCGCATTCTCGCCTCGATGGGCGTCGACCTCCTGCATCTCAGCCAAAACGCCGGTCACGCCTGAACATAGGATTGGGTCAGAAGCGGAGTGTGCTCGCGTCTGCTCGCGAGTTCTCCGTTTCTTTCGGCCGCATCGTGCAGAATGCTCTTAGCCGATGGCTTCAAACAGCCCTTCATATCTGCTGATGAGGCCGTCCGCGTCGATCTCAAGATCCGCCTCGAAGCCTTTTGCCACGCCTAGATCGATGTAACGCCACCGGTTTCCACTCGATACTTCGTAGCGCTGGCGGGAGGGCAGGAATTGAAGCGAGGGGAGATTCACGTAAAGCGCGGTCAACTCGCCTTTACCCTTCAGGAGACGCATCGCCAACGAGTTGCAGAACGGCGTTCCTGAAAGATCGATCTCGTCACAGACTGCCAATTCGGGGTGCTCGCGCCCATCGATGAGCCATCCTTCCGGAGCGCGTTCTATGGTCATCTCCCGCTGCGCTGGGCTGGAAAGGCGCAGATCAAGCCGGCGCGTCCGCCATTCCCGATCGAGCAGCCAGACATAAGAGATGCCGAATGCCTCCGCGCCGGCATGGACGACCGTCGAGACGGCGCGAAGGCCGTCGTGCTCCGGCGTGATGCGAAAGACTTCCAGGCCAGGCTCATCCAGCCGACGCCACTTCCGTTCCATCGGCTCTCCTCCCTCTGGTCCGTGGAACTGTTCCATCGCACGGCATCCGTCACCTGGTCGGAGGCGGCTAATACTTTGCCGAAAACCGCGCGGTGCTCTTAGAACGTTATCACGCTCATGCCGACGGTTTCAGATTTATCCATCGACATAAGAGGCAGGATGGCCTCCTCCAGGCTGATCAGGTTGCGGATGAGCTTTTGCGGCGCGATCTTTCCGGCGGCAATCATCGATAGCATGGCGTCGTAGCGCCACGCCTGCATCCCGTGGCTGCCATAGATCTCCAACTCGTGGGCGATGACACGGGCCATCGGAATTCGGGGTTTCGCATTCTCTCCGAGCATCAGCCCGACCTGCACATGCCGTCCGCGGCGCCGCAGGTTCCTGATCGAGTTGAAGCAGGTGGTGGGGTGGCCGAGCGCGTCGATGGAGACATGCGCCCCTCCCTGTGTGATCTCGCGCACCGCCTCCACAACATTTGCTTCGCGTTCCGCATTGATGGCCGCCACCGCTCCGCACTCGCGGGCAAAGGCAAGCTTCTCCTCGGAGATGTCGATGGCGATGGCGTTGGCTCCAAGAGCCGTGGCGATCATGATCGCAGAAAGACCGACCCCGCCGCATCCATGCACCGCGACCCATTCGCCGGGACCGGTTCGCGCCTGGTCGACCACGGCGCGGAACGAGGTGGCGAAGCGGCAGCCGAGGCTTGCCGCCGTCGCATCGTCCACGGTGTCGGGAAGCTTCACCAGATTGGTGTCGGCGTAGTCCACAGCGACATATTCTGCGAAGGACCCCCAATGCGTGAATCCCGGCTGGAACTGGTCGGGACAGACTTGCTGGTTGCCGGAACGGCATTCGGCGCAGTGTCCGCAACCTGAAACAAAGGGCACGGTGACCCGATCGCCGACCTTGTGCTGCGATACCTGCTTGCCGACCGCCACAATCCGCCCAGCGAATTCGTGCCCCGGCACATGAGGTAGACGAATGTCCGGGTCATGACCCTTCCAGCCGTGCCAGTCGCTCCGGCAAAGCCCGGTCGCGCCGACGGCGATGATGACGCCGGTTTCGCCCGGCTCCGGATCCGGAACCGTCCGGATTTCAGGTTGCTGGCCGAAGGCCTCGTAATACATTGCCTTCATGATTCATCTCCCTAGGAGCTGATCGGCCGGTTGCGGGTCTTCCCGCCGAACCGCAGCCGTTAACGATCGTCAGCTTGCCGCCACCGGGTTCTGTCCTATCAGCATCTTGAGGCACGCTTCAGCATCGGCCGGAGCGCCGAAGCGATAGCTTTGGGCGTACTCACAACCTATCTTGCGCAACTCCTGCACATCGCGCTCGTCCGTCACCCCCTCGGCCACGACCGAGAGGCCGAGATCGTGAGCCATCGTGACCATGGATTTGAGAAGGACGGTGCTCTTCGAACTCGGGTCATCGACAAAGCTCTTGTCGATCTTGATCGTATCGAAGGGAAAGCGCGTGAGGTAGGAGAGAGACGAGTAGCCGGTTCCGAAGTCGTCGAGCGAAAGGCCGATGCCGAGCTGCTTCAGCTTGTTCAGCACATGCGCAGATTGCTCCGGATTGTCCATGACGATGGATTCGGTCAGCTCCAGACGGAAGCAGCGCGGCTTGATGTTGGCGCGCGCGATCACCGAGCGCACGTCGCCCACGAGATCACGGCGAATGAGCTGGCGGCTCGAGAGATTGACCGACATGAAGAGCGGTACGTCTCCCAGCTGTTTCTGCCAGTCGTAGAGGTCTTCGGCCGCCTGCTGCATGGCGAAAAGGCCAAGCTGCACGATCAGCCCCGAGTTCTCGGCGATAGGGATGAAATCGGCAGGCGGAATGGTGCCCCGGCGTGGATGCTCCCAGCGCAACAGCGCTTCGAAGCCGGCGATGGTGCCGTCGTCGAGCCGCACGATAGGCTGGTAGGCGATCCTGAGATCCTTCCGCTCCACGGCGCGCCGCAGGTCCGATTCCATCTGCAGGCGATCCGTGCCGATGGAGCGGAACGCTGGACGGAACGGTTCGATGCGGTCGCCGCCGAACCGCTTGGCCTGATACATGGCCAGCTCCGCATCCTTGAGCATTTCCTCGGCCGAGGTCTGCGTCATGGTCCAGGACACAAGCCCGATCGATGCGGTGAGCACGATCTCCCGCCGGGCGAAGGTGATGGGCGAACGGATAGCCTGGCGAACGGCGTCGGCGACGGCCGCGATCTGCGCAGGCTCCTGCTGCGACAAGAGGATCATGGCGAACTGGTCGCCCGCGAGCCGCGAAAGGGCATCCCCGGGCTTCAGGAGCCGATGCAGCCGCCGTGCCACGGTGAGCAGGATCGTGTCGCCCGCTGAGATTCCGAGCTCATCGTTCACGTGCTTGAAGCGGTCGATGTCGATGACCAGCACGGTTGGCCTGATCTTGCGCTCCTTCCCGGCCATCGCGATGGTGGCGTCCAGCCGGTTGAGGAACAGCTCCCGGTTGGGAAGACCTGTCAGATTGTCATGCACGGCGTCGTGCAGCAGGCGCTCTTCCGCCTTCTTCTGTTCCGTCACGTCGACCATGGTGCCGACGCAGCGGATCACCTCGCCGTCGGAGCCAACGACCGGCCGGGCGCGCAATGCGAGCCAATGATAGTGCCCGTCCGCACCGCGCAGGCGGAAGCTCTGGGAGATGCGGCCCCGCCGCTGCTCCAGCACCATGTCGAGCGTTGTCCGGAATGTGTCTCGGTCGTCGGCGTGAAGCAGCGGCAGCCAGCTTCTAGCCGGTCCGTGCAGCGTGTTTGCCGGCAGGCCAAGCTGACGGCTGATGTCAGGCTTGGTGATCACGCGGTCGCGCAGGACATCCCAGTCCCAGACGATGTCGCCTGAGCCCGAGATGGCGAGCGCCTGGCGTTCCATGTCGCTGAAGAGTCCCTGGAAAATGGCGCTGCCGGAGAGCGCGTGCTGCATCACCGTGAAGCCGATCAAAAGGACGATCAGGATGAGGCCGCCGCCGATCGCGGGCTGCAGGATGTCGTTGTCGAGCGTGCCGGTGACGGCCATCCATGCGCCGAACAGCCAGACCAGAACCATGAGCCAGCTCGGCACCAGCATGATCGCACGGTCATAGCCCTTCATCCCGAGATAGATGATGAGGCCGAGGCCCAGAACGGCGGTCGCGGCGAAGGAAAGCCTGGCGATTCCCGCTGCGATCGGCGGGTCGAAGACCGCGACGCCGCCGATGATCACGAGACCGAGTATCCAGGCCAGGACGACATAGCTGAAGTGATTGTGCCAACGCGCGAGATTGAGATAGGCGAAGAGAAAGATGACGAAGGTCGCTGCAAGCGCCACCTCCGTTCCCGCGCGCCAGAGCTGCTCGGAGCCGGGGGATATATCGACGAGGCGGGAGAGAAAACCGAAATCGATCGAGATGTAGGCGAGGATGGCCCATGCCAGCGCGGCCGTGGCGGGAAACATGGACGTGCCCTTCACCACGAAGAGCACGGTCAGAAAGAGGGCGAGAAGCCCGGCGATGCCGATCACAATGCCGCGGAAGAGCGTGTAGGAGTTGACCGTGTCCTTGTAGGCGGCCGGGTCCCAGAGATAGATCTGGGGCAGGTTGGGGGAGGAGAGTTCCGCCACGAAAGTCACGACCGTCCCTGGGTTGAGCGTGACCAGGAACTCGTCGGCATCATTGCTAGGCTGCCGGTCGAGCGCAAAACCCTCGCTCGGCGTGATGCCGATGATCCGCTGCGAGCCGAGATCGGGCCAGATGATGCCGGAGCCTACCAGGCGGAAATGCGGGGCTACGATGAGACGGTCGAGCTGTTCGTCGGTCGTGTTGGCAAGCGCAAAGACCGCCCAATCCCCCGTCGAGCGGCTATCCTGCGCCTCCACTTCGATCCGCCGCACGATGCCGTCAGCGCCCGGAGCGGTCGAGACCTGGAAGTTTTCACCCTGGTCGCGGTAGATTTCCACGGCTCTCGAGAGATCAAGCGCCACGTCGTCACGCGAAATCTTGATGGGCTCCACCGCAAGTGCCGGCGCCAAGCCCAGGACGAACAGGCAGACCAATAGAGCCAGTGCGCCCTTCACCGCCGAAGTCAGCCGCAACAAGACTCAACCTCGCTTCGGTTGCATTTTGTTCTCTCCTGCGATCAACGCGTATAGATGATGATCCTCCCATACGCCGTTGATGCGCAGGTAGGAGCGCAGAAGCCCTTCGCGCCTAAATCCGGCTTTTTCAAGCAGACGCATCGAGCGCACATTTGTCGGAATACAGGCGGCCTCCAGCCTGTGCAACCTCAACCGGTCGAATGCGAAGGGGATAACGAGCTCGAGTGCATCGAGCATCAGTCCCCGTCCGGCATAGCGTTCGCCCATCCAGTAGCCGATATGGGCCGATTGGGCGACGCCGTAGCGGATGTTGCTCAGGGAAATGCCGCCGAGGAGCCGGTCATCGGCCGTTCCGAAGATGAGGAAGGAGATGCCAGTCCCCTTGTCGTATTCATAATTGCTGCGCTTCACGCGCTCGCGAAAGGCGGCACGGGAAAGCTCGTCCGGCGACCATTTGGGTTCCCAGGGCTCCAGGAACGCGCGGCTCTCCTCGCGAAGCGCCGCCCATTCCGCATAGTCCTGCATGGCCGGCATGCGCAGGCGCACCCTGGGACCTTCGAGCGCCGGCAGGTCGCGGCGGAAGAAGGGCATCTGGAGCACCGGCACCAAGGCCTGGCTCTACACGGCAAGCTTTCGCAGAACCGGGCGCGGCGTCAGGAGAGTGTCGCGGATGGTCTCGAAAGGCGCGAGTGAGCCGACCGGCCCGATTGCCGTAACGGTGGGTTTCGACGAGAAGAGGCGCGCTGAAAGATCGGTCAGCCGCTCGACCGTGAGGCCAGCGAGCCGGTCCATAAGCTCCTCCATCTCGATGGGACGGCCATAGAGCAGGAGCTGACGCGCCACCTGGGAGGCCCGGCTTGCCGGACTTTCTCGCGACATCATGAGACCGGCGCGATACTGCGCTCTGGCGCGATCAAGTTCGGCCTGCGAAATACTGTCGCCCGCCTTCTGGAGCTCGCCGAGAATCACCGGGATGAGTTCGCTGAGGTCGCTCTGCCCGGTCGCGGCATGGATGCCGAAGATGCCGGTATCCGAGAAGCCCCAGTGGAATGCGTAGACCGAGTAGCACAGGCCGCGCTTCTCGCGCACCTCCTGGAACAGGCGCGAAGACATGCCGCCGCCCAGGATCATGGAAAGCACCTGAGAGGCATAGAAGTCTCGCACGTGATAGGCACGGCCTTCGAACCCGAGGATGATCTGCGCGTCCATCAAATCGCGATGCTCGCGATAATCGCCGCCCACATAATGTGAGTATTGCGGCACGGCGGTCTCGGCCTTGTCGCGGAAGGTGCCAAGCCGCGCCTCGACCTCGCGCACGAACTCGTCATG
>Ga0164243_10006880_pt1 | contig 17133 bp, 14 predicted proteins | sample OricompcompostOP_FD_108781 | JGI IMG/M metagenome (GOLD analysis project Ga0164243, IMG submission 108781) | Organic Plus compost microbial communities from Emeryville, California, USA - Original compost - Organic plus compost (OP) | ecosystem: Engineered > Solid waste > Mixed feedstock >... | reverse complement strand
TCGCGGACCATCCTCACCGCCTCAAGCTTGAACTCGCGGCTGAACTTCCTTCTTTGCATTGTGGACCTCCGATAGGTGGAAACACCCTATCTCGGTGTCCACCAAACCGGCAGCAGGCCAGATATCCCTTCCCCTCACCTTCCAAACCTCTGCGCCTGGCGCACCGCGTTCGGCGCATCACGCATCGATTGGTTGTAGGCAGTCTGCGCGGCGGCTCCCGCAAGCCTTCGCGATCGGTGTTGCGACCTGTTGACTGATCCCCGCCACCTTGGCGTCGAAATAGTCGTTCGCCTGAACGACAATCGTGACCTGCTGGGCCTGCTGTCGGCCCGAAAACGCCTTGCTACCGACGTTAAGGGATTCACCGCGGCTGACATTGGCGATCGGGCGGCCGTTGAGCGAAAGCGTGTTGGTATCGGTGCCGCCCTGTCCGCCATCCTGGTTGATCATGCGCCTATTTGCGAACATCTGGACGCCGTTTGCCATCGATAACCGCAAAAAATGCAATTATTGCCTTGCGGCCAGACGGGATTCCGTCACATGATCCGCTATGGTCGGCAGACCATAAGTTTCAGCGGCTATGCCGGAACAGCCATTCGCGGATGGGCTCAATGGTGTAGGCCACGCGCCAAGTGTTGCGGTGCCCGCTGGCGCCGGCGGTCGACTCGCCCTCGGGGATGACGGTGCCGACCTCGAAGGCAACGTAGTTGATCGGGTTGCCCTCGGCGTCGATAGCGTCGAAGGCGGCGCGAAACTCTTCCACGCTCCACCGCGCGTCCCAGACCGCGCGGCTGACTGTCGCTCCTTCGGCCTCCAAAGCCTCGGTGATGGCATTTTGGCCGGGATACGCCTTGGAATCGTCCTGCGAGACGACGATCCAAAGCTTGTTGCCCGCCATCGGCGCGACCAGCGCCGGATCCCATTGACCCGCCACCAGATAGGAGGCTGCGAAGAAGTCGGGATATTTGATGTTCATCGCAATCGACATCATGCAGCCGCCCGACTGGCCGGTGGCATAGCGGCGGGTCTCGTCGATGGCGAACTCGTCGCCCAGCGCCTCGATCAGACGGATCGTGGCGTCCAGCGCGCCGGAGGTGTTGGAATCGTCGTCCGCGATGATCTCGGCGAATTGCGGGGCCAGCACGAAGGCCGGGCGCTGCGCCTGATCCTGCGGGCTTGCAAACGAGATCGCACCAAGCCCCTGAAACAGTGTGGTGCGCGTTTGATCGCTGGTCGCGCCGGCATCGTGCATGAACAGCACCAGCGGGTAGCGCCGCGCCGGATCATAGTCCTTGGGGATGAACAGGTTGTAACGCAGCACATAGCCGGTTTGCGACTCGATGAACTCTCGCTGCTCGAAATCGTCCACGACAAGGTTGACCACGCCGGACGTTTCGACAGCCGTATCGGTAGGAGACACCTCTATGCCGCCCGCAGCCGTGAGCGCCGCCGTCTGCGCGACGGAGGCTGAGGCCGGCGGCCAGATCGTGCATAGTTCGGGATGTCGCCGGCATGGCCGGGACCGCGTCCACCGCCGGGGCTATTGCCCCCGCCACCCGGCTGCTCGATCCTCCGCGCCAGCAGAGCGTTCGGATCGTCAGGCGACAGCGTGACGATGGCGAAGCGCCCCTCGTCGGCGCGATGGGCGGGATCGGCCGAGGTGCTGGTGAAGACGCCGGTAACGGTGCGCCCCTCGACGGAGAAGACATCGGCGTCAAGCTCTTCTCCGCGCAGCGGCGTGTCATATTCCACTGCGACGGCGATCAGCTTCGCTCCTTCGCCGAAGACTTCGGTGATGGCTATTGCCGCGCACGCCGAGGGCGCACCTTGCGCGAAGACCTGCGTTCCCACGACCATCAACGCTCCCGCACCGGCGCTCATCGACAGAAAACCGCGACGGGAGTGCATTGCCTATTCTCCTTCTGCCGTTCGACGTTGCCGATGTAGGTACTGGTCCGAGATAACCATACGAGACAGCAAGTGTTGAGAACAATATTCACGGATTCCAACCTGACGTTCGGGCCCGGTCTGCTTTGGCCCGACATCTGCAAGGCATGAGATTTGCGCGAGGCTGCCGTCAACGAGGACCTCGCTTCCGGTCATGGAACTGCTGTCGCCCGACGCCAGGAAAAAGCGCTGACGGATGGGTCGTGTGGCCGCAAGATTCCGCCTCCAGCTTCTGACCCGCGCTACTGCTCCCTCATGGCGTCGGCCAGGTTTCGCATCAGCCGGGCCAGGTCGTCGATATCCGCCAAGGGCCAGTCGCGGAACATGGCCAGGGCGATTTCCTCGCGAGCGGCGTCGACGGCATCGGTCGCCGCCTTTCCGCGCGGGGTGATGATCGCTTCGCGCACCCGCTTGTCCGCGGCGCTTGCGCGGCGTTTCACGAGCCCGAGCGCCTCCAGCCGCGCCACCTGGCGGCTCACGGTCGTATGATCGCGCCCCACGCGCCCGGCGAGATCGACCACGCCGACCGGCCCCAGCCTCTCGATCAGGACGAGAAGCGGAAAGAGCGCACGCTCGAGCGTGAGCCCGGCCCTTTCCAGCATCCGGACATCGCGCTCAGGGCGATTCATCAGGCTCACGATATCGATGAGCGATCGGTGCAGGCCAGGGAGCAGCTCCTTGATGTGTGCATCATGCACATTTCCTGTTGACACACGCTGCCTGTCCATAACATGTGCATAATACACATTAGAGGCGGAAATGGAAGACCAGGACCCTATCGCAGTGCTGATCTGCGGCGCCGGTGCGGCCGGCCTCACCCTTGCCATCGACCTTGCCCGGCGGGGCGTGCCCTTCCGCATCGTCGAGAAGATGGAGCACCCGTTTCCCGGCTCGCGAGGCAAGGGCATCCAGCCGCGCACGCAGGAAGTGTTCGAGGACCTCGGCATTATCGACAAGGTCGTGGCCGCCGGCGGCCTTTACCCGCCGCGACGCGAATATCGCGACGATGGCGGCTACACCGAAGCCGCCATCATGGAAACGCGCGACCCCACGCCGGCCGAGCCTTATTTCGCCCCGCTCATGATCCCGCAATTCCTCACCGAGCGGATCTTGCGCGAAAGGCTGGCCGAGCTGGGCCACCAGGTGCAGTTCGGATGGGAGCTGACCGGGTTCGAGCAGAATGAGAATGAAGTCACGGCGAGCCTTGCGGGGCCTGATGGCGAGGAAACCCTTCGCGTCCGCTATCTCGTCGGAGCCGATGGCGGGCGCAGCTTCGTGCGCAGCACACTTGGCGTGGACTTTCCCGGAAGAACGCTGGGCATGCGCGCGATGGTGGCGGACGTCGTGCTGACCGGGTTGGATCATGACGCCTGGCACCAGTTCGGCGAGGGCGACATGGAACGAATGGTTGCGATCTGCCCGCTTGCCGGGACCGATCTCTTCCAGATTCAGGCGCCCGTTCCGCCGGAGGGCGATATCGACCTTTCGGCGCAAGGACTCGGGCAGATGATCGCCGAACGGACAGGCCGCACCGATATTCGGGTGCATTCCGTCGCCTGGGCATCGGCCTATTCGATGAATGCCCGGCTTGCCGATCGCTACAGCGCCGGTCGGGTTTTCCTTATCGGCGACGCCGCCCACATCCATCCGCCGACGGGCGGCCAGGGCCTGAATACCAGCGTGCAGGACGCCCACAATCTCGGCTGGAAACTCGCGGCCGTGCTCGACGGCGCTCCCGATCGCCTGCTCGACACCTATGAGATGGAGCGGCGGCCCATCGCCGAAGGGGTGCTGGGCCTCTCGACCCGCCTGCTCGACGAGCACAAGCGCGGCGAGATGCGGCGCGGCCGGGAGACCCACCAGCTCGACATCGGCTATCCGGCATCCCCGCTCTCGTTTCAGCTGCCGGAACGCAAGGGCGGCTGCCTGCGTGCGGGCGATCGCGCGCCGGACGCACCGTTCCGGCGCGCGGCGGGGCAGCCGTCCCGCCTCTTCGACCTGTTCAAAGGGCCGCATTGGACGCTGCTTGCCCATGAAGGCGTGCCTGAGATCACGGCGCGCCCGGGGCTGCATATCCATCGCATCGGCCCGCGGGGTGATGTGATCGACGCCTGGGGGCATATTCGCGATGCCTATGCGTTGATGCCGGGCGAATGCGTGCTGATCCGCCCGGACGGATATATCGGGGCGATCCTGGGACAAGGCCGTGCCGCGGAGCTCGAGGCCTACGTGGCTGATATGAATCTCGTTCCCCTCGACGGGGTGGAAGGGTGAAGGAAGCGGTCGGATTGTCCTTCGACTCGATCAATCGCTCCGGATGCGCGGCAGGATGAATAGAGCCCGTATTCTTGTGCGGAGCGGGGCCTGTATGACCTTGGCAATGACAAGTTTTGCAGAGGGGAGCCTGCCGATGTATTTCAAGCGATCGATACTTGCCGTTGCTGCCGGCCTGCTGTTGCCTTCGCCGGTATTCGCGCAAGCCGAGTTCAGCGGCGCCGGGGCGACGACGGAGCTGGATTGCGACGGAGGCACGGCGAAGATCACCGGCGCGACGAATACGGTGAGGGTAACGGGCAAATGCGCGAGGCTCGAGATCCAGGGGGCCGGCAACGAGGTCCGGGTGGAGCTCGCACCCAAAGGCGTGATCAGCATCGTCGGAGCCAGCAATGTGGTCGTCTGGTCCACGCCTGACGGCAGCAAGGCGCGGACGAGCATACAGGGCGCCGACAACCGGGTATCGCAAGCCAAGTAAGGTTCGACACGAAGGGAAGGGCTTGGACGTTCCTCCCTGGAAGGGGAGGATTTTCAGGGCCCTTCGCTTCCCACGGTCTCACTATCGCGCCACCCTCCGCCCAGCGCCTTGAACAGGTCGATCCGGGCCGAGGAAAGCTGCTGGAGCGACGAGGCATAGGAAGCGCGCGCCGAGAGCAGGTCGGCCTGCGCCACCAGCACGTCGAGATAGCCGATCGAACCGGCGCGATAGCGCAGGTCGGCAAAGCGATAGGCCCGCTCCGACCGCTCCTGCGCCTCGCGCAGCGCGTCGAGCCGATCCTGCTCGGTCGCCACGCCGGCCAGGGCCTGTTCGACTTCCTTGAGCGCGGTGACGACCTTTCCATCGAAGGCGGCGAGCGATGCGTCCCCCTGCGCTTCGGCCTGGCGGATTCGCGCGCGGGCGACCGAGACGTTGGGAAAGCTCCACGAAAGCAACGGCCCGAGCGAGAAGGAGAAGGAATCGCCGCCCCGCACCGTGTCGCTGCGGTAGAAATTGCCCGAGCCACCGAGGCTGATCCTCGGATAGAGATCCGCGGTCGCCACGCCGATGCGCGCGATGTCGGCGGCCAGCCGTCGCTCGGCCTCGCGCAGGTCGGGCCGGCGGCGCAGCAGAGCCGCGCCGTCGCCCACCGGGAGGATGGCCGCGGGTTCGGGCGGCGCCGAGCAGGCGCGCGCCGCTTGCGGCACACCGTCGGGCGTGGCGCCCAGCAGCGCAGCCAGCTCGAACAGCGCGGCCTGCCGTTGCCGCTCCAGTGCGGGGATCGCCGCTCGGGCCGCTGCAGTCGCGGCGCCGGCGCGTTCGACATCCAGCTTGCCGACCGAGCCGGCGCGTTCCTGCGCGGTCACCAGTCGCAGGTTCTCGTCGCTGGTCCGCAGCGATTCCCGCGCGACATCGAGCGCGTAGGAATAAGCGCAGGCGTTGAGATAGGCGCGTGTCGTTTCCGCCGCGACCGTCACCCGCACCGCATCCCGCGCGGCCTCGACCGCTTCCGTGTCGGCGCGCGCGGCCTCGATACTGCGGCCGACCCGCCCGAACAGATCGACTTCCCAGGAAAGGGCGAGGCCCGCATTCTCCGACCATTGGGCATCCCCCGCGCTTCCGCCTTGCCCGGTTCCACCCTGGCTGGCGTCGCCATAGCTGACCCCGCCGGTCACGCTGGTCGAGGGAAGCCGGCCGGCGCGCGCTTCCTGAAGCACCGCGCGGGCCTTGGCGAGGTTGGCCGAAGCCACGCGCAGATCGGTGTTCGCGGCAAAGGCCCGGGCGATCAGGGCGTTCAGCGCCGGATCGTCGTAGAGCCGCCACCAATCGTCCGGCAGCGCCGCTGCCGCGTCGAACCCGCCCCCTTGCGTGACGAACGGACCGGCCGCCGTCGAGGGCTCGGGTGGCCGTTCATAGGCCGGACCGGCCGCGCAGGCGGCGGCGAGCCATGGGAGAAGCAGGGCCAAGGCCTTGGATTTACGCATGGGCCAGCCCTCCTTCGCCTGGAACGTTGCCGGGCTGCGGCCCTTCGCCTTCCTCCTGCCGATGATCGCCGGCGAGCAGCGTGTAGATGGTGGGCAGCACGAACAGGGTGAACAGCGTGCCGATCAGCATCCCCATCACCACCACGATGCCGATGGCGAAGCGGCTGTTGGCGCCCGCCCCGCCTGCGAACAGCAGCGGCACGAGGCCCGCGACCATCGCCGCCGTGGTCATCAGCACCGGCCGCATGCGCACGGCAGCCGCATGGCGGATGGCCTCGGCACGGTCCCACCCTTCGTGCCGTTGCATCTCGTTGGCGAAGGACACCATCAGGATGCCGTGCTTGGAGATGAGCCCGATCAGCGTGACCAGGCCGATCTGGGTGTAGATGTTGAGCGTGGTGAAGCCCAGATAGAGCGGCACCAGCGCACCGCACACGGCAAGCGGCACCGTCACCAGGATCACCAGCGGATCGCGGAAGCTCTCGAACTGCGCTGCGAGCACCAGGAAGATCACGATCAGCGCGAAGCCGAACGAGATGGTGAGCTGGTTGCCTTCATGCACATATTGGCGGCTGTTGGAGAGCCAGTCGACCGTCGTGCCGGCCGGCAGGGGCTGGCTCTCGAGGAAGTCCACCGCCTGCCCCATCGTCACGCCCGGCAGCAGCACCGCCGAAAGCGTGGCCGAGTTCATCTGGTTGAACTGCGGCAGCTTGTTGGGCTGGGGCCTGATCTCGACATGGGTGACCGTGGAGAGCGGCACCAGCTTGCCCGAGGCGGCCTTCACGTAGAATTGCCCGAGATTGTCGGGCGTGAGGCGCCTGTCCTGCGGCACTTGCGTGATCACGTCGTAGGACCGGTCGTGCCAGTTGAAGCGATTGACGTAATTCTCGCCCACCAGCACGGCCAACGTGTCGGCGATCTCGGCCATGGTGACGCCCATCTCGCCGGCTTTGGCGCGGTCGATCGTGATATGCGCTTCCGGGCTGTCGAAGGCGAGGTCGCTGTCCACGAAGGCGAACAGCCCGCTGCCCCACGCCGCGCCCTTCACGGCTTCGAGCGTCTTGTAGATCGCGGCGAAATCGTCCGCCGATCGGATCACCATCTGCACGGGCAGGCCGCCGCTGCCGGCCGGCAGCGGGCTATCCTGGAAGGCGGTGGCATAGACGCCCGTTATCGCGGCGCTGCGCCCGGTGAGCTCGGCCTGGACCTCGTCCGCACTGCGGCTGCGCTGCGACCAGTCCTTCATCACGATCCCGCCGAAGCCGCCATTGGCGCTGGTATTGCCGCCGGCGGAGAAGAAGCTCGTCTCGAACTCCGGAAAGGCATGGAAGAGGCGCTCGACCTCGGCGCTGAAGCGGGCCGTGTAGTCGAGATTGGCATATTGCGGCGCCTTGGTCTGGACGAACACATAGCCCATGTCCTCCGGCGGCGCGAGCTCGCGCTGGGAGCCGGTGAACAGCACCACGATCGCGCCGAGGATCGCGGCGCCCACGATCAACACCGCGCCCCGCGCCGCCAGCGTCCGGTCGAGCAGGCGGGAATAGCGCTCGGTCAGGCCGTGCATGTTGCGCTCTATCCTCTGGGCCAGCCGGCCTTCGCTCAGCTTCGGCTGCAGCAGCTTGCCGCTCATCATCGGCGAAAGGGTGAGCGCCACCACGCCCGAGACGATCACCGATCCGGCGAGGGTGAAGGCGAATTCGCGGAACAGCGCCCCGGTAAGGCCGCCCATCAGCCCGATCGGCGCATAGACCGCCGCGAGCGTGATCGTCATCGCGATGACCGGGCCGATGATCTCGCGCGCGCCGACCAGCGCCGCCTCGATCGGCGCCAGCCCTTCCTCGATATGGCGGTGGATGTTCTCCACCACCACGATCGCGTCGTCCACCACCAGGCCGATGGCCAGGACCATCGCCAGCAGGGTCAGCAGGTTGAACGAGAAGCCGAAGGCCAGCATCAGCCCCGCCGTGCCGAGCAGCGACAGCGGAATGGTGACGACCGGGATGATGACGGCGCGGAGCGAGCCCAGGAACAGGAAGATCACCACCACCACGATGAAGATGGCTTCGATCAGCGTGTGCTCCACCTCCTCGATCGAGGCGTTGACGAAATGCGCCACGTCGAAATCGTTGACCACTGTCAGCCCCGGCGGCGCGACGCGCTGTATATCGGGGAGGAGCGCTTTCACCGCCCGCACGATCTCCAGCGGGTTGCCGTCCGGCGTGGGCGAGATGGCGATGAACACCGCCCGGTGGCCGGAGGAGATTGCCTGGGCATCGTAGTTCTGCCCGCCCATCTCCACCGTGGCGACATCGCCCAGGCGGACCAGGCTGCCCTCCCCCGTCTTGAGCACCATCCGGCGGAAACCCTCGATGTCGCGCAGGTCCGTGCCGGCGGTGATGTTGATCGCGGTGCTGGCGCCCTTGAGCTGGCCGGGCGAGGCCTGCACGTTGTTGGCGCGCAGCGCGTTCGCCACGTCGCCCGCGCTGAGCCCGCGGGCGGCCAGCCTTACCGGATCGACCCACACCCGCATCGCTAGCGGCGCACCGCCGTTGATCTGCGCGGAGGCCACCCCCGGCACGGAAGTGATGAGCGGCTGTGCGACACGCGTGGCGAAATCGGTGATCTGCGGGGAGGACAGCGTATCGCTCACGAAGGCGACATACTGGATCGCGGAAGCGCCGTCGGTGATCTTGGAGATGACCGGATCGGTGACGCCGGTGGGCAGGCGGTATTTGACCTGCTGCACCTTGGCCAGGATCTCGGTCATCGACCGGTCGGCATTGGCGTTGAGCAGCAGCTTGGCGGAAATGCTGCTCTTGCCCTGGCTTGAGGTTGAGGTGAGATATTCGATGCCGTTCGCGGTCGCGATCGCCTGCGCGATCGGCGTGGTGACGAAGCCCTGCATCACATCCTGCGTCGCGCCGGGAAAGGCCGTGTCGATGGTGATCGTGGCGCTTTCCATCCTGGGATATTGCCGGATCGGCAGGCTGAACGTGGCGCTTATCCCCACCAGCAGGATCAGGAGGCTCACCACGATCGCGAGGATCGGGCGGCGGATGAAGATGTCGGTGAAGGCCATGTCAGCGCCCTTCCACCTGGACGAGGCGCGTGACCTTGACCTCCGCCCCCGGCTGGACGCGCAACTGCCCTTCCGTGACCACCACGTCCCCCGGCTTCAATCCGCTGGCGATGACGATGTCGTTCCCGATGCGCCGCCCGGTCTGGACCGGCACGATCTCGGCCTTGCCGCCCGTGCGCGCATTCCCGCCCCGGATCACGATCACGCTGTCTCCCTGCGCGGAGGTCTGGATCGCGGTCGCCGGCACAACCAGTGCGCCGGCCTGCGGCGGCAGGACGAGCGAGGCCGTGACATACATGCCCGGCCGCAAGGCGCGGTCCGGATTGGCGAGGATCGCCTGCACGGTGACGTTGCGGGTATCCTGGCCGATCTGCGGCTCGATGGCGTTGACGCGGGCGGTGAAGGTCCGGCCCGGATAAGCGTCGCTGGTCACTTCCACACTCGCGCCGGGCTTCAGCCGCACCAGTTCCTGCTGCGGCAGCGCGAATTCGACATAGAGGCTGGACAGGTCGGTCAGCGTGGCGATCTCGTCGCCCGCATTGAGATACTGGCCGAGATTGACCCGGCGGATGCCGAGCTGGCCGGCGAAGGGCGCGCGGATCTGCTTCTGGATCAGCCGGGCATCGAGCTGGCGGACGGCGGCGAGCGCCTGGTCGCGTTCGGCGCGCCGCTGCTGCAGCAATTCGCGCGGCTCGGCGCCACTGGGGGCGAGCTCCTCGGACCGGGCCAGCTGTATGCCCGCGAAGGCCGCCTTGGCCTGCGCCGCCTGGCGATCGGCGCGCTCCGGGCCGTCGAACAGCTGGACGAGCACTGCCCCTGTCCCGACATGGGCGCCGGCCTGGAAGCGGATCGCCGACACGCGCCCAGCGACCTCGGGCGAAAGCATGACTTCGCGCACTGCGCGCAGGCTGCCCACGGCTTCCAGCGTGGCGGGCACTTCCCGGGGGTTCACTACCGTCGCCGCGACCTGAGTCGCCTGCTGGTGCCAATCCTGCCCCTGGCCGGATCGCAAGCTCCGCCACAGGAACAGGCCGCCCAGCACGACCGCAAGCACGATGATCGTGATGATGACGGCGCGAAGCTGCTGTCCGGAAAAACGATTCCGGGCCTCTTCCCCCTCGAAGTCGTGAGTCATCGTGCCGTCACCCCGAAACGGGTGAACCTGCTCGTGAAGCGAGCCATCAGTGCAATCTCCTCCTGCCCCGAGGAGACGCGAGATGGAGCCGAAAAACGGATCGCCACACGCGCCACCCCGGCCTCATTGCCAGTTTGACGCCGTGGCTACGCCCGAACTTACCCCGAAGGGAAGCGCAGGAGACACCACCCTGCTACTCGGTTTTCGGCAAGTCTCGCGTTAGTTCTCCTGCGAGCAATTCGCAACTACTTTTCGACGCCCGGTTTCCGGGCGTTGCGAGGTATTTGTGCCATATTAGCTTATCAATGTCAAGATAAATCACCTTATCGGTGATACTCCCTCGTCATTGCGAGGAGGCGGAGCCGACGAAGCAATCCAGGGCCATCGCGTGAGACTCTGGATTGCCACGGAACCTTCGGTCCCTCGCAATGACGAAAGGGGCAAGGTGCCAACCCAGCCTAACCCTTTGTGATTCCAGTAGGGATCAAATGTGCAGCGCCCGCCCATAGGCGCCCAGCACGCTCTCATGCATCGCCTCGCTGATCGTCGGGTGCGGGAAGATCGTCTGGATCAGCTCCGCCTCGGTGGTCTCCAGCGTCTTACCCACAGTGTAGCCCTGGATCATCTCGGTCACTTCCGCGCCGATCATATGCGCGCCGAGCAATTCGCCGGTCTTCGCATCGAACACGGTCTTCACGAAGCCTTCGGGCTCGCCCAGCGCGATCGCCTTGCCGTTGCCGATGAAGGGGAAATTGCCGACCCTCACCTCATGGCCCGCCTCCTTCGCCTTCGCCTCGGTCAGGCCCACGCTGGCGATCTGCGGGTGGCAATAGGTGCAGCCCGGGATGTTGCCCCGGTCGAGCGGGTGGGGATGGACGTCCTTGTTGCCCAGTTCCTGCGCGATGGCCTCGGCGGCGGTCACCCCTTCATGGCTCGCCTTGTGGGCCAGCCACGGCCCGGGCACGCAATCGCCGATGGCCCAGACACCCTTCACGCCGGTGCGGCCATAGGGGTCGATCTGGATGAAGCCGCGATCCAGCTTCACGCCCAGCTTCTCCAGCCCGATATTCTCGGTGTTGGGCTGGATGCCGATGGCCACGATCACATGGCTGTATTCGCCTTGGGTGACCTTGCCGTCCTTGCCCTTGATCTTCGCGGAGACGCCCTTCTCGCCCACTTTGAGCTCTTCCAGCGCGGCGCCGGTGAGGATGGTCATGCCTTGCTTGGCGAGCGCCTTGTGCAGGAAGGCGGACACGTCCGCATCCTCCACCGGCACGATCCGGTCGAGCATCTCGACCACGGTGACATCCGCGCCCATGTCGTTGTAGAAGCTGGCGAATTCCACGCCGATCGCGCCGGAGCCGATCACCAGCAGCTTGCCGGGCATTTCGGACGGCGTCATGGCGTGGCGATAGGTCCACACCCGCTTGCCGTCGGCCGGGGCGAATGGCAGATCGCGCGCGCGGGCTCCGGTGGCGACGATGATGTGTTTGGCGGTCAGGGTCTCGGTGCCCTTTTCCCCCTTCACTTCCAGCGTGTTCGCGCCCTTGAAGCTGCCGGCGCCCATATGCACGGCGATCTTGTTCTTCTTCATCAGATGGGTGACGCCCTGGTTGAGCTGCTTCGCGACTCCGCGCGAACGCTTCACCACCGCGTCCAGGTCCGCCTCGATCTCCTTCGCGGCCAGCCCGTAATCCTTGGCGTGCTGCATGTAGTGGAAGATCTCCGCCGAACGGAGCAGCGCCTTGGTGGGGATGCAGCCCCAATTGAGGCAGATGCCGCCCAGCAGCTCCCGCTCCACGATCGCCGTCTTGAGCCCAAGCTGGGCGCAGCGGATCGCCGCGACATAGCCGCCGGGGCCGGAACCGAGCACGATCACGTCATAGGCATCAGCCACGCTTCAAACTCCTTCAAGCATTGACCGGGCGCGGTTGCCCGTTCTCGTCCACGGCCACGAAGGTGAACTTCGCTTCGGTGACCTTGTGGGCCGTTTCCTCGTGCCGGGCGCGGCGCCAGGCCTCGACCGTGATGGTGATGCTGGTGCGCCCCACCCGCTCGATCTCGGCATAGACGGAGACCTCGTCCCCGATCTTGACCGGCTGGTGGAACTGCATGCCGTCCATCGCCACCGTCACCGCCCGGCCATGGGCCCGGCGCGCGGCGACGAGGCCGGCGGCATTGTCCATCAGGCTCATCAGCCAGCCGCCGAAGATGTCGCCATAGGCATTGGCGTCGGCCGGCATGGCGACGACGCGGATGGCAGGGTCGCGGCGATCCGTCATCCGCCCGTCACCCGTTTCCTGCCGATCAAGCCACCAGCCCCAGCGGCTTCTCGATCAGTTCCTTGAACACCTGCATCAGCTGCGCGCCGTCGGCGCCGTCGATCGCGCGGTGGTCGAAGCTGCCGGTGGCGCTCATCACCGTGGCGACGGACAGGGCATCGTCCACCACATAGGGCCGCTTCTCGCCCGCGCCGATCGCCATGATCATCGCCTGGGGCGGATTGATCACCGCTTCGAACTGCTTGATCCCGAACATGCCCATATTGCTGAGCGAAGCAGTGCCGCCCTGGTATTCGTGCGGGGCGAGCTTGCCTTCGCGGGCGCGGGCGGCGAGATCCTTCATCTCCACCGAGATCTGCGAGACGGACTTGGTCCCGGCATCGACGATGATCGGCGTGATCAGCCCGTTGGGAATGGAGACCGCCACCGAGATGTCCGCGCGGCTGAACTTGATCAGCTCGTCCCCCGCGAACTGGACATTGCACACCGGCACGCGCAGCAGCGCCTTGGCCAGCGCCTTGATCAGCAGGTCGTTGACCGAAAGCTTGATCCCGTCCCCTTCCAGCGCCGCGTTGAGCTCCCCGCGCAGCTTGAGTAGCGCATCGAGGCGGATGTCCACCGTGAGGTAGATATGGGGAATCTGCTGCTTGGATTCGGTCAGGCGGCGCGCGATCGTCTTGCGCATGCCGGAAAGCTTTTCGACCTCGTGCGGGATGCCGAAATCCTGGGCTGGCGCGGGAGCGGCGGAAGATGGGGTGGCAGGAGCTGCTGCGCCCGGCTTCGCGCCTTCGACATCGGCCTTGACGATGCGGCCATGCGGGCCGCTGCCTTTCACCGCCGCGAGATCGACGCCCTTCTCCGCGGCGATCCGCCTGGCGAGCGGCGAGGCGATGATGCGATCCCCGTCCGCTCGTGCCGGGCCTGCCGTTGGGGCGACCTTGGCTTCCGAAGGTGGAGAAGAGGCTTTGGCGGGCTCGGCCTGAGCGGGTGCTGGCGTTGGAGCAGGAACAGGGGTGGCCTCGGCCGTCTTGCCCGCCTCCCCGCCGCTCGCCGGCTTCACGCTGCCCACATCCTCGCCTTCTTCGGCAAGAGTGGCGATCACCGTGCCCACCTTCACCCCTTCGGTGCCTTCCGGCACGGCGATGTCGGCGATGGTGCCTTCGTCCACCGCCTCGAACTCCATCGTCGCCTTGTCGGTCTCGATCTCCGCCATGATGTCTCCGGCGGAAACCTTGTCCCCCACCTTCACCAGCCAGCGGGCCAGCGTGCCCTCTTCCATCGTGGGCGACAATGCAGGCATCTTGATCGCGATCGACATGGCGAGGCGGTTCGTCCCTTCTGGTGATTGCTCGCTGGTGTCTCTGGCCAATTTGGCGGACGGGAGCAAGGGGCGCACGCAAGGTTCTTGCCTGAAATCCGCTTTAGGCGGATACGATGCCGATCGGAGGGGCCTGCCATGCGCGTTTACCTGGCTATCATGGACGAGACCGACGAGGCGCGCATCGCCCTGCGGTTCGCCTCGCGCCGGGCGGCCGACACCGATGGCGCGGTCCACATCCTCGCCCTTGTCCCGCCACAGGATTTCGTCGCTTTCGGCGGCGTCCAGGCCACGATCGAGGAAGAGGCGCGCGACCGTGCGGAGGCGCTGGCCACCAGCGCGGCGGGCACCTTGCTGGCGGAAAACGGCCGAATGCCTACCATCGCGGTGCGCGAGGGGGATGGCGTGAAGGTGATCCGCGACTATCTGGTCGAGCATCCGGAAGTCGCCGCCCTCGTGCTGGGCGCCGCCCCGGAAGGCAATCCCGGTCCGCTGGTGACGCATTTCGCCAACAATGCGGGCAGCCTGCCCTGCCCGGTCTTCATCGTGCCCGGCAGCCTGTCGGACGAGGATATCGACCGGCTGAGCTGACGGGGAAATCTAGCGCCGCTTGCGCCCCTGGTGCCGGATATTCGCGGGCCTTCCCCGCTTACCGATGATGGGCTTTCCTCTGCGGCGCGGCGGAGGCTTCGCGCCGCGCGGCTCGATCGGCTGGCCTTCGGCGTCGAGCGGCTCGAACTTCAGCGCGCCGGTCAGCGGATTGGCTTCGGCCAGGCGCAGCGGAAGGCGATCGCCGATCGTGTAGGTCGTGCCGGTTTCCGCGCCGGTCAGCGTATGCGCCGCCTCGTCATGATGGAAATGCTCGGCGCCCAGCGTCGATACGGGGACCAGCCCGTCCCCGCCGAGGCCGACGATGGTGGCGAAGAAGCCGAAGCGCTGGACGCCGGTGATCCGCGTCTCGAAGGTTTCGCCCACTCGCGCGGCGAGCCATGCCGCAACATAACGGTCGATCGTCTCGCGCTCCGCTTCCATCGCCCGGCGCTCGGCCGCGCTGATCGCCTCGCTCACCTGGTTGAGATCGGCGCGGTCGCGGTCGGAAAGGCCCGAAGTAGCGGGCAGCTTGGCTCCGGGCTTCGGTTGTTCGAGATGGAACGCATCGACCAGCGCCCGGTGGACCAGCAGGTCCGCATAGCGCCGGATCGGGGAAGTGAAATGCGCGTAGCTGCCCAGGGCGAGGCCGAAATGCCCGGCATTGCGGGGCCCGTAGTAAGCCTGGGTCTGGCTGCGCAGCACCGCCTCCATGATCAGCGCCTTCTCGCTCTCGTCGGCGATGTCCTTCAGCATCCGGTTGAACAGGCCGGGCGTGATGACCTGGCCGAGCGAGAGCCTGCGTTCGAAAGTGGCGAGATAATCGCGCAGGGCGACCAGCTTCTCGCGATTCGGCGGCTCATGGATGCGATAGACCACCGGGGAGGTCCTGCTTTCCAGCGCCTTCGCCGCGGCGACATTGGCCGCGATCATGAAATCCTCCACCACGCGATGCGCATCGAGCCGTTCGCGCACTGCGATCTCGGCGATCCTGCCCTGCTCGTCGAGCACCACGCGGCGTTCGGGCAGTTCCAGCTCCAGCGGATCGCGCTTCCTGCGCGCCGCGGCCAGGGCGTGCCAGCAGGCCCAGAGGTTCTTGAGGATTTCGGGCGCCTCCCCGCCATCGATCCGCGCCTGTGCGTCCTCATAGGCGATGTTCTCCGCGATCCGCACGATCGCGCGGGCGAAGCGCCGGCCCGTCACCCTGCCATCCGCGTCGATCTCCAGATGGCACGCCATCGCGGCGCGGTCCTGCCCCTGCTTGAGCGAGCAGACATCGGCGCTGAGCACTTCGGGCAGCATCGGCACCACCCGGTCGGGAAAATAGACCGAATTGCCGCGCCCGCGCGCCTCCCGGTCCAGCTTGCCGCCCGGACGGACGTAATAGGAGACATCGGCGATGGCGACGATGGCGCGGAAGCCGCCCTTCCCGTCCGGCTCGGCCCAGATCGCATCGTCATGGTCCCGCGCATCCACCGGGTCGATCGCGACGATGGGGACATGGCGCAGGTCCTCCCGCTTCTCCTCGCTGAGCGGGAGCCGGGCGGCGAGCTGCGCTTCCTCCAGCGTCTCGTCCGAAAAGCCGTAGGGGATGCCGTGCTTGGCGATCGCGATCAGGCTGAAGGCCCGTGGGGCGAGCGGATCGCCCAGCACCTGGATCACCTTCACCCCCGCGCGCGGGCTCTTGCCGGCGGGCTCCGCCAGCACGAGCTGCCCGCCTTCCGCCCCGCCGAGATCGGCGATGGGAGAGGAATGGCGCACCCGCTTGTCCACCGGGGCGAGCCAGCCCTTGCCCGCGCCGTCGATCTCCACCACGCCCATCAGCGCCTCGCCGCGCGAAGGGAGGACCTTCATCGGATGGGCGATCCACCCGGTGCCCGTCTCCTCCGTGCGGGCGAGCACGCGGTCGCCCACCTTGAGCGCCCCGCCCTTCTTGCGCTCCCTCAACCTCAGGCGCGGCGGCGGAGAGGCATCGCCCGGCTCCCAGCTGTCGGGAATCGCGAGCGCTTCCCCATCCTCCACCTCGACCACGCGGAGGACCGTGACCTTGGGCACGCCGCCCATGCGGTGGAACGCCGTCTTCCTGCCGTCGATCAGGCCTTCGTCGGCCATGTCCTTGAGCAGCTTCTTGAGCGCGATCTTCTCCTGCCCCTTGAGGCCGAAGGCACGCGCGATCTCCCGCTTGCCGGCGGGCTGGTCGGAATTCTGGATGAAGTCGAGCACCTGCTTCTTCGTGGGCAGGCCGTAATGTTTTACCATGTCCCCCAGATAGGTATGCAGACGCCCCGCGTCACGCCCCGATCGTCAAGCGGCCCGGACTGATCGATCTGGATGGCTTTCAGGCCTTCCCGAAAGGATCGGATCGGACCTGCGTCCGAAACCGGTTGGGAAGCCTTGTCTCCAACTGCCGTCACCCCGGGCTTGACCCGGGGTCCCGCTTTCCTCGAAACGCCGGCCATGGATCGTGAAAGGCAGGGCGGCTGGATATACATCATGGCCGACCGCTATCGCGGCACCATGTATGTAGGCGTCACGACCCATCTCGTTG
>Ga0164243_10006878_pt1 | contig 17134 bp, 16 predicted proteins | sample OricompcompostOP_FD_108781 | JGI IMG/M metagenome (GOLD analysis project Ga0164243, IMG submission 108781) | Organic Plus compost microbial communities from Emeryville, California, USA - Original compost - Organic plus compost (OP) | ecosystem: Engineered > Solid waste > Mixed feedstock >... | reverse complement strand
GCTCGTCGCCACCGACGTCGCGGCCCGCGGCATCGACGTCGACGACGTGACCCACGTCGTCAACTACCAGTGCCCCGAGGACGAGAAGACGTACCTGCACCGCACGGGCCGCACCGGCCGCGCAGGGCACAAGGGCACCGCGGTGACGTTCGTCGACTGGGACGACGTGCCGCGCTGGGGGCTCATCGACAGGGCGCTGGAGCTCGGCATCCCCGAGCCGGTCGAGACCTACTCGTCGTCCCCGCACCTGTACACGGACCTCGACATCCCCGAGGGCACCAAGGGCCGCCTGCCGAAGGACCAGCAGGTCCGCGCGGGGCTCGACGCCGAGGTGCTCGAGGACCTCGGCGAGACCGGGAAGCGGACCTCGGGCCGCGGCGGGTCGTCGCACGGCTCCGGCTCGCGCGGCTCCGGCTCGCACGGCTCGGGCCGCGGGCACGGCGAGTCCCGCGAGGGCTCGGGCGAGGGCCGGTCTCGCTCGCGCCGCCGCGGCGGCCGCGGCGGCTCCGGCTCGCACGACGGCGCAGCCCCGGCCCGCGCCGAGGGTGCGGCGTCCGCAGGCTCGGGCGACGCGTCGTCGGCCGGCGCGTCGCGGACCCGCGAGACCGAGGGCGGCGACGGCACGCGTCGGCGCCGCACGCGCCGCCGTCGTGGCGGCTCGGGCGCCGGCGCCGAGGGCGGCGCGCCCACAGCTCCCACCGCCGACTGAGCCCGGTCCCCCGGGCGTCCACGCAGCCCGTCCCGGTCCGCCGGGGCGGGCTGCGTCGCGTCCACGGGGGCGGACGGACGTCGCCCGGCGCGGGCGGATGACGAGGCGCGGCCCCGCGGGTGCGACAATCCTCGCCAACCGGGTCGGCCGGGCTCGACGCAGGTCCCCGGCGCACCCTCCGTCCGCGTCCCTCCGCACTCCCCGGGAGCCCTTCGATGCCCTCGACCCCGACCGTCTGGCGCCTGCACGGCGACGGCCGCCACGTCACGCCCGGGCAGGTCGTCTCGCCCGACGAGCGGCTGACCTGGCCGCGCACCGTCGGCCTCGGCCTGCAGCACGTCGTCGCGATGTTCGGCGCGACGTTCCTCGTGCCGCTGCTGACCGGCTTCTCACCCGCCACGACGCTGTTCTTCTCGGCGATCGGCACGGCGCTGTTCCTCGTCATCACCCGGAACCGGCTCCCCAGCTACCTGGGGTCGAGCTTCGCTTTCATCGCCCCCATCGGCGCCGCGACCCTCTCGGGCGGGAAGAACCTCGCCGTCGGCGGGATCCTCATCACGGGGGTCGTGCTCGCCGTCGTGGGCGCCGTGGTGCACCGCGCGGGCGCCGGGTGGATCAACGCGCTCATGCCGCCCGTGGTGACCGGCACGATCGTCGCGCTGATCGGCCTCAACCTCGCCCCGGCCGCGTGGAAGAACTACCAGGTGGCGCCGTCGACGGCCACCATCACCCTTGCCGTGATCCTCCTGGTCACGGTCTTCTTCAGGGGCATCCTGGGGCGCCTGTCGATCCTGGTCGGCGTCGTCGTCGGCTACCTCGTGACCTGGCTCGGCGGGAACGTCATGGGCTGGAGCACGTTCGGCTCGCTCGACTTCGCCGAGGTCGACAAGGCGAAGTGGCTCGGCTTCCCCGAGTTCACGACGCCGCACTTCTCGTGGTCGCTGCTCGGGCTGTTCGTGCCGGTCGTCCTCGTCCTCATCGCGGAGAACGTGGGGCACGTGAAGTCCGTCGCGGCGATGACCGGCAAGGACCTCGACCCTCTGACCGGCCGAGCGCTCTTCGCCGACGGCGTCGCCACGACGCTCGCGGGCATCGGCGGCGGCTCGGGCACCACGACCTACGCCGAGAACATCGGCGTCATGGCGGCCACGCGCGTCTACTCGACGGCCGCCTACTGGGTCGCGGCCGCTGCGGCCTTCGTGCTCTCGATGTCGCCGAAGTTCGGAGCGCTCATCGCGACGATCCCCGGCGGCGTCCTGGGCGGCGCCACGACCATGCTCTACGGCATGATCGGCATCCTCGGGGCGCGCATCTGGGTCCAGAACAAGGTCGACTTCTCCGACCCGGTCCACCTCGCGAGCGCCGCCGTGCCGCTCGTGATCGCGATCGCCGACTTCCGCTGGAAGCTCGGCAACCTCGAGTTCACGGGCATCGCGCTGGGCGCGGGGGCCGCGCTCGCGATCTACCACGGCATGCGGTGGGTCGAGCGCTGGCGCGGGACCGGCCAGGAGCCGGCGAGCCCGGCGTCGGTGCCGCTCCCGGACGAGGGCGCGGCCCGCTAGCCGTCGGCGTGCCCGGCGCCCCGGGCGCCGGGCGTCAGGCGCCGGGCACGCCGGGCGCCACGCCGAGGTGTCGCTGGAAGAACCGGACGGCGCTGTCGATCTCGAACGTCGGCACCCGGAAGTGGCCGCCGGGGTTGGCGTGGAGGGTCTTCTCCGCGGAGCCCAGGGCGTCGTACAGGGCCATCACGGCGTCGCGCGGGTTGCCCTCGTCGTCCCACTGGAGCACCAGCTCGACCGGCACGGTGATGCGGGACGCCGGCTCGCGGAGCCACTCGCTGCCGATCAGCCCGAGGACCGCGGCCGCGATCCGAGGCTCGACCGCGACGAGCCGGAAGCCCATCTCCCCGCCCTGCGACAGCCCGTAGTACCCGACGGGACCGTCGGCGCCCACGACGTCCAGGGCCTGGACAGCGTCGAGCGTCCTCGCCCAGTCGGGGACCAGCTCCTCCGCGACGACGTCGCACAGGTCCCGCCACTCCGGCCCGACCGGCGCGCCGGCGGCCTCGCGCTCCTGGATGATCCGGACGAGCCGCCGGACCTCCGGGTGGTCCGGGCGGTCGCCCGTCCCGGGTGCGTCGATCGCGGCGACGGCGTAGCCGCAGCGCTGGACGAACGGGACCGCCCGGGAGACGACCTCCCAGCCCTTCCGGTGCTGACCACCGCCGTGCCCGACGAGGACGAGCGGGCGCGGCCCGGCGGCGTCGGCGGGGGTCCACAGGGCCCCCGGGATCTCGCCGAGCACGAAGAGCTGCTCGCGGACGCCGTCGGCCACGCTCTCGTCGGTGATGCGCATGCGCCCAGGGCACCAGAGTGGGCGACAGGGCCGCCAGGGATTAACCGGACGCCCGGGGGGCGGTGGGCGTCAGGACACCGCGCGGATCTGCGCGGCGCCAGGCGGCTGGTGGCGCGGGTCGCTCGCGCCCTCGGGCGCGTCGTCGGGCCCGGCGATGACCTCGTCGCGGATGCGCTCCATCGTCTGGTCGAGCGTCATCGCGACGTCGGCCGCGAGCTTGAGCGCGTCGGTGATGTGGTGGGGCACCTCGCGGTCGTACTTGTAGTAGATCTTGTGCTCGAGGCTCGCCCAGAAGTCCATGGCGATGGTCCGGAGCTGGATCTCGACGACGACCTCCTCGACCCGGTCGGACAAGAACACGGGGACGCGCACGATGAGGTGCAGGCTCTGGTAGCCGTTGGGCTTGGGGTGCGCGATGTAGTCGCGCTCCTCGATGACCTCGAGGTCCCGCTGGGCGACGAGCATGTCGCGGACCCGGTAGATGTCGGTGACGAAGCTGCACGTGATGCGGACGCCCGCGATGTCGAACATGCGCTCACGGATCGCGTCGGGCGTGAGCGGGATCCCCTTGCGACGCGCCTTGGAGACGATCGAGTCGACCGACTTGAGCCGCGAGCCGACGTGCTCGATGGGGTTGTCGTCGTGGAAGTGCTTGAGCTCGTCGCGCAGCACCCCGACCTTCGTCATCACCTCGTCTATGCCGAACTTGTACGTCATCATGAGGCGGCGGACGTCCTTGGCCGTGGCGGGACTGAGGGACGGTGCGTGTTCGGTCGGGCGCTGGCTCACGTTCCTTACGGTACGCGGACGAACCTGAGCGCTCCCTGAGGACCAGGTCCGGTGGACCTGCGAGGCTGGGGGCGTCGTCCCCGTCCACCCCGAGGAGAACCCGTGCCCGAGTCCCAGCAGCTCCAGATCGACGTTCCCGACGAGGTCGAGGTGGGCCTGCCGGCCGACTTCGCGTCGCTGTGGCACACGCCCGCGACGTTCGTCATCGACTTCGTCGCGCTCAAGCACCCGCCGCAGCCCGCCGTGGACGAGGTGACCGGCGAGGCGCACCCGCTCGTGTCGGGGCGCGTCGTGACCCGTGTCCGCATCCCCCCGGAGCAGGTCTTCGAGCTCGCGAAGGCCCTCACGACCCAGCTCGACGCGTGGGAGCGCGAGACGGGGCGCCGGGCCGACGGCAGCGCCGCGGGTTCGTCCGCGTCCTGAGGACCCGCGCGGTCAGCGCTTCCGGAAGTCCCGGACCGCCTGGTAGGCCGAGGCGTTCGCGTCCCCCGACGGCGCGTCCGGCCCGGGCGAGGCCCCGGCGGTCCGCGCGGCCACCGGCTGCGCGGGAGCGGGCTCGGCAGGACCGTGCCCGCCGGGAGCCGCCCCGGTGGGTGGCGTCCCGGCGGTGCCGGCGGCCACGTGCGCGGGACGCGCGGGGTGCGTGCGGCGGAACCGCTGCGTCAGCAGCCCCACGAGCCAGCACAGCACGAGCAGGGCCACGCCGACGGCGACGCCCGTCCAGCCCCGCGCGGAGCCCCACGCGCACGTCGCCGCGGTGCAGCTCGGTGCGCGCGGGTACTCGCCGAAGACCGAGCCGAGCAGCGCCGACATGACCGTCGCGGTCAGCACGGCGTAGCCCGCGAGCCCGAGCGCCGCGGCGACCGCGCCGAGCAGCCCCCACCGCGCCTGGAGCATCACGCCGCCCGCGATCAGCGCGAGGAAGCCCAGCACGGTGATCATCGGCAGGACCATGAGCACGTCCGACCAGTCGAGGTCGGCGCGCAGCTCGGCGGCCGCGAGCCCGACGGCCGCGGCGAGCACGAGCAGCCCCGCCAACACCGCCGCCGGCCCCGTGCCCCGGAGATCCCTGCCGTCCCGGCGCCGTCGGGCGGCCGAGCGCAGACGCGGCAGGACGATCCCGAGCGCGAGGAGCAGCGTCGCGACGGCCGCGATCGCGTCCAGGGGCGCGTCTCCCGACGGCTCCGCGTCGCCGTACCCGCCGGGTCGTGTCGTCTGGGTGAGGTCCGTGCCGGCGAGGACCGTGCCCGCGAGGCTCGCGCCGGTGAGGTCCGCCTGGCTCAGGTCGGCGCCGGCGAGGTCGGCACCGTCGAGCCGCGCACCCTGGAGGTCCGCCTGCCCGAGCCGGGTGTCGTGCAGCGTCGCCCCGGTGAGGTCGGCCCCGGTGAGGGTCGCCTGGACGAGCGTCGCCCGGCTCAGGTCGGCGCCGCGCAGGCTCACGCCCGGCGCCGTCGCCTGGGACAGCTCCGCGCCCGTCAGGTCGGCGTCGTCGAGCACCGCGCGCTGGAGGGAGGCCTGACCGAGCTTCGCACCCGCCGCCCGCGCCCCGGTGAGGTCGGCCGCCGTGAGCTCGGCCTGCCCGAGCTCGGTGCCGCGCAGGTCCGCCCCGGCGAGCCGCGCTCCCCGGAGGTCCGCCTGGGTGAGGTCCAGGCCGGCCAGGTGCGCGCCCCGCAGGTCCGCGCAGCGCAGGTCGCGCGTGTCGGCGTCGTGCTGCGTGAGCGTCCGCCCCCGCAGCGCCGCACCCCGGGTCGTCGCGCACACGGCGGCCCGTGCGTCGGACGCCGTCGACGTCGCCTCGGGCTGCGGCGTGGCGGCCGAGGCCGGCGCAGCCCACGCCCCCGAGCCCAGGAGCCCGAGCGTCAGGAGCGCGAGGAGGACCCGCAGCACGGACCAGGGTCCGGCGGGCAGGCGTCGGGTCGGCAGGGCGCGGTGGGGCACGGAGCGGTCCTCACGGGGTCGGGCGACGGCGTCGGGCGGGCGGGTACGGACGGCACCCGTGGGGACGGGGGACGGCGGCGGTCAGGCCGCCTTGACGAACGCGGTCACGGCGTCGGCGATCATCTGGACGGCGATGGCCGCGAGGAGCAGACCGGCGATCCGGGTCACGAGGGTCGTGCCCGACTCGCCGAGCACCCGGTGGATGACGTTCGCGAACCGCATGGCGAGCCACAGGCAGATGCAGACGGCGACCAGGCCCGAGAAGATCGCGACGTAGTCGGCCGCGCCGTCGGCGTTCTGCACGAACACCATGATCGAGACGATCGCGCCCGGGCCGGCGAGCAGCGGCGTGCCGAGCGGCACGAGCGCGACGTTGCCGCCGCGCGCGTTCGGCTCGGGGTCCTCGGCCTTGCCGGTGAGCAGCTCCATCGCGATGAGCAGCAGCAGCAGGCCGCCGGACGCCTCGAGCGCCGGTAGCGAGACGTGCAGGTAGTTGAGGATCGACTGGCCGAACAGCGCGAACGCGACGATCACGCCGAACGCGACGAGGACCGCCGTGAAGGCCGCCGCCTTGCGCTGCTTGGCGGTCATCGAGCTGGTCAGGGCCAGGAAGATCGGCACCGTGCCGGGCGGGTCCATGATGACGAACAACGTCACGAAGACCCCCACGAACAGGCGCGGGTCGAGCACGGCGTCCATCAGCGGCTCACGTCCTGATCACGGTCAGCATCCCCATGTCCTCGATCCTCTCCAGCACTTCTGGTGCCGTGGTGTTCTCCGCGAGCCGGTTGGGTTTACCGGCCCCGTGGTAGTCGCTCGACCCGGTCACGAAGAGACCGAGGCTCGCGGCGAGCCCCACCAGGTGGTCGACCTGGTCCGGGGTGTGGTCACGATGGTGGGCCTCGAGGCCGGCGAGGCCCGCGTCGGCGAGCTCCTCGATCACGGCGTCGGGCACGGTGCGGCCTCGCGCCGACGCGGCAGGGTGCGCGAACACGGGCACCCCGCCCGCCTCACGCACCCGCCGCACCGTCTCGACGGCGCGGGGCGCGTAGTGCGGCACGTAGTAGGGGCTGCCCGCGTGCAGGACGGTCTCGAACGCGGCCGAGCGGTCCGGGACCACGCCGAGCCGCACCAGCGCGTCGGCGAGGTGCGGGCGGCCGACCGTCGCACCGGGGTCGGTGTGCGCGGCGATCTCGTCCCAGTCCACCGGGTAGTCGCGCGCGAGCAGGTCGGCCATGGTGCGCGCGCGGTCGAGGCGGGCCGTGCGGACGCGCTCGCACTCGTCCGCGAGCGGCGCGTACGCGGGGTCGTGCAGGTAGCTGAGGACGTGCAGGGACACGTACCGGTCGCGCCCGTCGACGTCGAACACGGCCTGCGCGGAGAGCTCGGCGCCCCGCACGAGGGCGATGCCGCATTCGAGCGCCGCATCCGTCGCGCCCGGCCACCCGGCGACGGTGTCGTGGTCCGTCAGGGCGACGACGTCGAGCCCGGCCGCCGCGGCGTCGGCCACCACCTGCCCCGGTGCGTCCGTGCCGTCGGACGCCGTCGAGTGCGTGTGGAGGTCGATGAGCATGGCCCCAGGATATCGAGGGCCGCGCACAGGACGTCCGCAACTGCTCCGCGCTCCTCCCCCACGCGAGGCCGGGGCCGTCCAGGTTGCGGTGCCACGATGGAGGACCACCCGAGAACGTGAGGCACCCGTTGGACCCGAGCACCACCGCACGCCCCGGCGACGACGCCGCACGGCGCCCGTCCGTCGTCTTCGTCCACGGCATGCGCACGTCCCGTGCGATCTGGGACGCCCAGCTCGAGGCGACCCACGACGCCGGGTACCGGGCCGCCGCGATCGACCTCCCGGGTCACGGGGTGCGCCGGCACGAGCGGTTCAGCCTCGAGGGCGCGTACGAGGCCATCGACGAGGCCGCCCACGACCTGGGCGGCGGCGACCCGGCCACCCCGCTCGCGCTCGTCGGGCTGTCGCTCGGCGGCTACACCTCGCTCGCCTACGCGGCGGACCGCCGCGACCGTCCGGGCGTCCGCCTCGCCGGCGTCGTGGCCGCGTCGTGCAGCACGGACACCCGCGGGCTCCCCCTCCGGACGTTCACGGGCGCGCTGCGCGGCTCGCTCACCGCGGGCCGGGTGACGCGCGAGCTCGCGGCCCGCGCCGCGGCCCGCGCGTCGCGCCTGGTCGTCCCGGCCGCGCTCCGCCGGCCCGAGCCCACGGCGCCGCCCCTCCCGACGCTGCCCGGCCGCCCGTCCGGCGCCGCCGCGGTCTTCACCCCCGGGTGGGACCTGGTCGCCGACGCGCTCGCGTACCTCGCCGAGCGGTCGTCGGTGCAGAACCTGCGCGGCGGCGGCGTGCCGGTCTGGCTCGTCAACGGCGCGCGCGACCAGCTCCGCATGCACGAGCGCCGGCACCTGCGCGCCGTGCCGGGCACGCGGCTCGTCGTGGTGCCGGGCGCCGGGCACGACGTGAGCCTCGAGGCGCCCGCGGCGTTCAACGAGGCCGTGCTCGACGCGCTGGCCGCGTTCCGCCGCCAGCGGGCCTGAGGGACCTCGTGGGCCGCGGTGCGACACTGAACGCATGACGACGAGCCCCGCTTCCGAGCAGCCCCCGACCCCCGAGCAGGCCACGACCGCGGGCGGCCAGCCCGTCGAGGCCCGCAACGAGAACCGCTCGCAGCGGCCGCAGTCGGAGGCGTTCCGGTCCTTCATCACGAGCGGCTGGGGGCCGCGCGCCGCGACGGGCACGACGCGCGCCCCGTCCGCCGACTACGCCGCCGTCCGTCGCGCGCGCCTGTCGGCGCGGTTCCCCGGAGCGCGCCTCGTGATCCCCGCGGGCGGGCTGCGGACGCGCTCGAACGACACCGACTACCGGTTCCGGGCGCACTCGGCGTTCGCGCACCTCACGGGCACCGGCACCGAGCTCGAGCCCGACTCGGTGCTCGTCCTGCACCCCGTGTCCGGGCCCGACGGTGCCGGCGGCACCACCACCGGCCACGAGGCGGTCCTGTACGTCCGGCCCCTCGCGGGCCGCGACACCGAGGAGTTCTACGCCGACTCGCGCTACGGCGAGTTCTGGGTGGGGGCGCGTCCGAGCCTGGACGACGTCGAGGAGCTCACGGGGATCCGCGCGGAGCACGTGGACGGCCTGCGCGACGCGGTGGCCAAGGACGTCGGCACGGGCGGCGTCCAGGTGCTGGTCGTCACGGGCGCCGACGAGGCCGTCGAGGACCTGGTGGACGAGGTGCGGGCGTCCGAGGGCGTCGTCGAGGAATCCGCCGCGAAGAAGGAGCAGCACACCGACGAGGCGCTCGTCGAGGCGGTCTCCGAGCTGCGCCTGGTCAAGGACGAGTTCGAGGTCCAGCAGATGCGCGAGGCCGTCGACGCGACCGTCGACGGGTTCGAGCAGGTCGTGCGCGAGCTGTCGGCCGCCGCGGCGCACCCGCGCGGGGAGCGCGTCGTCGAGACGACGTTCGACGCGCACGCGCGCCTCGCGGGCAACGCGGTGGGCTACGAGACGATCGCCGCGTCGGGCGAGCACGCGACGACGCTGCACTGGATCACCAACGACGGCCGGGTCCGCCCGGGCGACCTGCTCCTGCTCGACGCGGGCGTCGAGGTCGAGTCGCTCTACACGGCGGACGTCACGCGCACCCTGCCCGTCGACGGCACCTTCACCGAGGTCCAGCGCCGCGTCTACCAGGCCGTGCTCGACGCCGCCGACGCCGCGTTCGCCGTCGCCGTCCCCGGCGCGCGGTTCCGCGACGTGCACACGGCCGCGATGGAGGTCATCGCGGCACGCCTCGAGGAGTGGGGCCTGCTGCCGGACGGGGTGACCGCGACGGACGCGCTCGCACCCGAGGGCCAGTACCACCGCCGCTGGATGGTCCACGGGACCAGCCACCACCTCGGCATCGACGTGCACGACTGCGCGCAGGCGCGCCGCGAGCTCTACCTCGACGGCGTCCTCGAGCCGGGCATGGTCTTCACGATCGAGCCGGGCCTGTACTTCAAGGCCGACGACCTCACCGTCCCCGAGGAGTACCGCGGCATCGGCGTGCGCATCGAGGACGACGTCCTCGTCACCGCCGACGGCAACGAGAACCTCTCCGCCGCGCTCCCCCGGCGCCCCGACGACGTCGAGGCGTGGATGGCCGGCCTCCGCTGACCCAGAGAGAGCTGACCCGCGAGGTGTACCGGCGGCCGTACTACCGCGCGAGGTAGGACGGCCGCCGTCCTACTTCGCGAAGTAGTACGCCCGCCGGTCTACTTCGCGGAGTCGTCCGACGCCGTTCCCTCCTCGCGCTCCGGGCCCGCCTCGGGCTCGGGCCGGGCGGGAGTCGCTGGCTGGCCCTGCGCGGTCGCGCCGTCGACCTTCTCGGGAGCTGCTGGCTCCGCCGACGGCTGCTGCGCGGGCTGAGCCGGGGCCGCCGGCTGCGCGGGCGTCGTCGGCTGCTGAGGCTGCGCGGGTGCGGCGGGCTGCTGCGCGTGCGGTGCGGCCGGCTCGGGCGCTGCCGGCGCAGCGGGCGGGGCGACGTCCTCCAGGCGGCGGCCGTAGCGCGGCTCACCGGTGGGCGTCTGGAAGCGCGGCGAGACGGGGGCCGCGGGCGACGCGGGCTGCGCGGGGGGCTGCTGCCCGGGCGCGCCCGGCGCGGGCGTCGGCGGGACGGTCCAGCCGGACGCGCCCGGCGTCGGCGGCTGGGCCGGGCGCGGCGCGACGGGGCCGGTGGGCCGCGCCGCGCCCGGCTGCCCGAGCCCGAGCTCGCTGAGGACCTGCCGGGCCTCGCCGGCCCGCTCGGCGACGCACAGGATCGCGTACGACGTCGCGACGATCTGCGACTGCGACGTGAAGTCGCGCTGGTTGCCCGTCAGCGCGTACGAGATGAGCCCGAACAGCACGCCGAACGCGGCGCCGATGCCGATGGCGGCGACGATCGTCGCGGCCGCGTTGCCCCCGCCGAACAGCGAGAGCAGGAGCCCGACGAACAGGCCGAACCACGCGCCCGACGCGAGCCCCGCGACGGCGACGCGCGAGTACGTCAGCCGGCCCGTGATCCGCTCGACCGCCTGGAGCCCCTCGCCGACGATCGTGACGTTCTCGACCGCGAAGTGCTTGTCGGACAGGAAGTCGACCGCCTTCTGCGCCTCGAGGTAGGTGGGATAGCGGGCGATCTCGACGCCCGTCGGCGGGGTCGGGACCCGGGGCACGGCGTTCGCGCGCGGCATGGACATGCCACCCAGTCTGTCCCAGATTCGCCCGCGGTGCCGAGGTCCCGCACGGTGTGGCGCGGGCGATTCTCCGGTGGAACCGTCAGACCCGCACGCCGAGGTCCGCCGGGACGGGCCGGCCGGACGCCTGCCAGGCGAGCAGCGCGGCCCCGAACGTCCCCGCCTCGGCGCCGAGCCGGGCCGCCCGCAGCTCGGGCTCGGGGTGCACCGTGAGGCGCGCGCGGACCGCCGCGCCGAGCGGGTCGAGCAGCGCGTCGCCCGCCTGCACGAGGCCGCCGCCGACGACCACGGTGCGCAGCCCGAGCGTCCTGACCAGGCCCGACACGAGGTCCGCGAGGCCCTCGACGCCTCGCTGCCACACCTCCGCCGCCACGGCGTCGCCCGCCTGGGCGCGCTCGAGGACCTCGCGCGCACCGTGGACGACGGCGCCGGTGCGCGTCGCGTACTGGCGCGCGATCCCCGCGGCCGACGCGTAGGTCTCGACGCAGCCGCGCCCGCCGCACGCGCACAGGTCGCCCGTGGTGGAGCCTCCGTGCCCGATCTCGCCGGCCCAGCCGCCGCCCGGGTAGACGCGGCCGCCCAGCACGAGCGCGGCCGCGATCCCGGTGCCGACCGAGAGGAACGCGTGGTCGCCCGCGCCCTGGCCGGCACCGAGGCGCCACTCGGCCAGGCCGGCGGCCCGCGCGTCGTGGCCGAACCCGACGGGGACGCCCGTCGCCTCCTCGACGAGCGCGCGCAGCGGCAGCCCGCGCCAGCCGAGGTTCTCCGCCCCGAGGACGACGCCCGCGTCCTCGTCCACGACGCCCGGCGTGACGACGCCGACCGCGGCGACGTGCTGCTCGCCCGGCACCGCAGCCCACAGGTCGCGGACGACGCCGAGCACCGCCTGCGTGGCGCCGTCGGGATCGGAGGGACCGCCCCCGGTCGGGGCCGTCCGGCGCGCCACGATGCCGGTCGCGTCCACGACCGCGCCCTTGACGGTGGTGCCGCCGACGTCGAGCGCGAGGACCGCGGGCTCGGTGGTGCGGCACGCGCCGGGGCGCGCTGCGGGGACGTCGGCAGGGACGTGGGACACGGTGGACCGTCCGGAGTTGGGCAGGGATCGGGATGGAGCCGGGGCTCGACGGTTCCCGACGCTGCGAACCGCGGATCAGGTTACCGCCGCGGCCTCCTCTCCGCCGTGCGTGCCCGACCGGCCCGGACGGCGCCCCGCCCCTAGGCTGGGGGCGTGAGCGCCGCCACCAGGGTCTACGTCGCCCGGCTCGCCGGTACCGCCGTGTTCGACCCGAACGGCGACCAGGTGGGCCGGGTGCGCGACGTCGTCATCCTCCTGCGGGCCCAGCGCGCGCCGCGCGCGGTCGGTCTCGTCGTCGAGGTCCCGGGCCGGCGGCGCGTGTTCCTGCCCCTGACCCGGGTCACGAGCGTCGACGCCGGGCAGGTCATCTCGACGGGCCTCGTCAACATGCGACGGTTCGAGCAGCGCCCCCACGAGACCCTCGCGATCGGCGAGCTCCTCGACCGTCGCGTGCAGCTCGCGGACGGCTCGGGCGAGGCCACGGTCGAGGACCTGTCGATCGCGCAGCAGCGCAGCGGCGACTGGGAGGTCGACAAGCTCTTCGTCCGCCGGACGGGCACGCACCGCGGCCCGCTGGGCATCCGGCGCCGCGGCGAGACCCAGGTCGTCGACGTCGGGGCGGTGACCGGGCTCGCGGGCAGCGGCAGCGCGCAGGCCGCCACGCTCCTGCTCGCGGCGTACGACGAGCTCAAGGCCGCGGACCTCGCGGACGTCCTGCACGACATGGGCGACACCCGGCGGCTCGAGGTCGCGACCGCGCTGGACAACGAGCGCCTCGCGGACGTCCTCGAGGAGCTGCCCGAGGACGACCAGGTCGCGATCCTCCAGAGCCTCGAGACGGACCGCGCGGCCGACGTCCTCGAGGCCATGCAGCCCGACGACGCCGCCGACCTGCTCGGCGAGCTCCCCGACGACCAGGCCGCCGAGCTGCTCGAGCTCATGGAGCCCGAGGAGGCGAAGGACGTCCGGCGGCTGCTCGCGTACGAGGACGACACGGCGGGCGGCCTCATGACCACCGAGCCCGTGATCCTGGGCCCGGAGACGCCGATCGCGCTCGCGCTCGCGCACGTGCGCCGCAAGGACCTCCCGCCCGCGCTGGCGTCGATGGTGTTCGTGGTGCGCTCGCCCGTCGAGACGCCGACCGGACGGTTCCTCGGGGTCGTGCACTTCCAGGCGATGCTGCGCGAGCCCCCGCACCAGTCGGTGGGCTCGATCCTCGACACCGACATCGAGCCCGTCGGCCCGGACGCCTCGCTCGCGCGCGTCACGCGCCTCCTCGCGACGTACAACCTGCTCGCGGTGCCCGTCGTCGACCCGGAGCGCCGACTGCTCGGCGCGGTCAGCGTCGACGACGTCCTCGACCACATGCTGCCCGAGGACTGGCGCGAGACCGACGACGACGACTCCGACGACGCCGCGCCGCCCGGCGCCCCCGCGCGCGAGGGCGCCCCCGGCACGCGCCCGCAGGGGGTGCGCCGTGGCTGAGCGCGCCCGCCTCGACCTGCCCAAGGAGCAGCGCCGCGGCCTCCTGCCCCGCATCGAGGTCGAGGACGACGCCGTCGGGCGGATCAGCGAGGGCATCGCCCGGTTCCTCGGGACGCCGCGCTTCATCGTCTACCTGACGGCGTTCTGCCTCGCCTGGCTGGTGTGGAACTCGTGGGGTCCGGAGACCCTGCGCTTCGACTCCGCCTCGAACGGGTTCACCGCCCTGACGCTCGTGCTGTCCCTGCAGGCGTCGTACGCCGCGCCCCTCATCCTGCTCGCCCAGAACCGGCAGACCGACCGCGACCGCGTGAGCTCCGAGCAGGACCGCCAGCAGGCCGCCCGCAACCTCGCCGACACCGAGTACCTGGCCCGGGAGATGGCGGCCCTGCGGCTCGCGCTCGGCGAGACCGCGACGCGCGACTTCGTCCGCGGGGAGCTGCGCAACCTCCTCGAGGAGCTCTCGGCGCGCGACGAGGCCGACGACGGCGAGCCGCCCGCGAAGAGCGCGGGCTGACGGCTCCTCCGCGAGACGGTCACCGAAGCGGCCCGGCTTCGGAGCCCGGCCGGCTCAGGCCCGGGCGACCAGCTCGGTGAGCAGCGCGACGTCCTGGACGGCTCCGTCGTCCGGCCGGTGCTCCCACCGCTCGCTGCGGGCGACGCGCAGCCCGGCGCGGTCCGCGAGCGCCGCGAGCAGCGCGGGCGAGCCGACGCGGGCGTGCGGGTCGTCGGGGTCGCGGGGTGCGTCGTCCGGTGCGTCGGTCGCGAAGGTCCCCAGGACGATCCGGCCGAGCGGGGCGAGGACGCGGCGCCACTCCGTGAGCGCGGCGACCGGGTCGGCCATGAGGTGCAGCCCGGTGACGCAGGTGACGAGGTCGAACGCGCCGTCGTCGAACGGGAGCGCCTGGGCGTCGCCCTGCGTCCACGCCACGCCCGGCAGGTGGGTCCGGGCGACGGCGAGCATGCCCGGGGACGCGTCGAGGCCGACGACGGCCGGCCCGCCCGAGGATGTCGGCTCGCCCGACGACGCCGCGCCGGGAAGCAGCCCGAGGTCCGCGAGCGCCCGCAGCACCAGCCCGGTGCCCGTGGCGACGTCGAGCACCCGGCTCGGCGCCTGCGCGTCGTCGGCGGCGAACCGCGCGGCGGCCTCCGCGAGCGCGCCGTGCATCGCGCTCTCGTCGTAGCGCGGAGCACGGGCGTCGAACCGGGCCGCGATGGTGTCGAGCGTCTCCATCCGAACAGGCTAGCAAGGGCCGCCCGCTCCGTACGATGGAGGCGTGTCCGAACCTGTCGAGCCGACCCCTGCCGAGGCTGCCGCCCCCGAGCCCGGCGCGGCCCCGGCGTCCCCTCTCCTCGGTGCGGTCCGCGTGGCCCTGCGCGCCGTCGTCGATCCCGAGATCCGGCGTCCCATCGTCGACCTCGGCATGGTCCGCTCGGTCGAGGTGCGGCCGGGCGAGGCGCCGGACGGGAGGGCGCGTGCCGTCGTCGGGGTCGACCTGACCACGCCCGCCTGCCCCCTGCGCAGCACCCTCGTGCGCGACGTGACGGCGGCGGCCCTGACGGTCGACGGCGTGGGCGACGTGGACGTCGAGCTCGGCGCGATGGACGCCGAGCAGCGGCAGGCGCTGCGCTCGCAGCTCCGCGGCGGCGACGGGACGCCCCGGATCCCGTTCGCCGAGCCGGGCTCCCTGACCAAGGTGTTCGCGGTGGCGTCGGGCAAGGGCGGGGTCGGCAAGTCGTCGGTCACCGCGAACCTCGCTGCGGCCATGGCCGCGGACGGGCTGCGCGTGGGCGTGCTCGACGCCGACATCCACGGCTTCTCGATCCCCCGCATGCTCGGCGTGACCTCGAAGCCGACGCGCGTGGACGACATGCTGCTCCCGCCCATCGCGCACGAGGTCAAGGTCGTGTCGATCGGGATGTTCGCGCCGCAGGGCAAGGCCGTCGTCTGGCGCGGCCCGATGCTGCACCGGGCGGTCGAGCAGTTCCTGTCCGACGTGTTCTGGGGCGACCTCGACGTCCTCCTCCTCGACCTGCCGCCCGGGACGGGCGACGTGGCGATCTCGGTCGCGCAGCTGCTGCCGGGCTCGCAGATCGTCGTCGTCACGACGCCGCAGCTCGCCGCCGCGGAGGTCGCCGAGCGCGCCGGGCTCGTCGCGGCCCAGACCGAGCAGGACGTCGTCGGGGTCGTCGAGAACATGGCGTGGCTGGACCAGCCCGACGGGACGCGGCTCGAGCTGTTCGGCTCGGGCGGCGGCGACGCCGTCGCGGCCGGGCTCACCGAGACGCTGGGCCACGACGTGCCGGTGCTCGGGCGGGTCCCGCTCGACGTGCGGCTGCGCGAGGGCGGCGACGCCGGGGTGCCCGTGGTCGTCGCGGAGCCCGAGTCGCCCGCCGCGGCGGCGCTGCGCGACGTCGCACGGTCGTTGGCCGCCCGCCCCCGCGGGCTCGCGGGACGGTCGCTGGGGCTCTCGCCCGTCTGAGCCGGCCGGCGCGCGCCGGTCAGCGGTGCGGCCGGGACGGTGCGCGAGGCGTTCGTCGAGCGCACGCGGGCGCCATGTTGTGTTCTGTGCGGTCATGTTGGAAACTGTGGTCATGCTCGCGACCGTTCGACAGGACCGCATCCTCGCCGCGCTCGCTGCGCGCGGGTCGGTCCGCATCACCGACCTCGCCACCGAGCTCGACGTCTCCGACATGACGGTCCGCCGGGACCTGTCGGAGCTCGCGGGCCGGGGCCTCCTGCGCAAGGTGCACGGGGGCGCCGTCGCCGCCGACCAGCACCCGGCGTCCTACGAACCCGGGTTCCAGGCGAAGGCCGACCGCGAGGGGGCCGAGAAGGAGGCCATCGCGCGCGCCGCGGCCGAGCTCGTCCAGCCCGGCTCGGCGGTCGCGCTGTCCGCCGGCACGACGACGCACGCGCTCGCGCGCGTCCTCGCGAGCTCGCCCCTCCTGCGCCCGCTCACGGTCGTGACCAACTCGCTCCCGGTCGCCGACACGCTCTTCCGCACGGGCGACACGACCGTGACGACCGTGCTCATCGGCGGCGAGCGCACGCCGTCGGACGCCCTCGTCGGGCCGCTCGCGGAGGCCGCGCTCGCGACGCTCCGCGTCGACGTCGCGTTCCTGGGTGCGCACGGGATCAGCCCCGCCGCCGGGCTGACGACCCCGAACCTCGCGGAGTCCGCGACCGACCGCGCGCTCGTCGCGAGCGCCGCGACCACCGTCGTCCTCGCCGACCACACCAAGTGGCGCGCGACCGGCCTGTCGCGCTGGGCCGCGCTCGACGACGTCGACGTGCTCGTCACCGACGACGGCCTGCCCGAGGCCGACCAGGACGAGGCGCGCGAGCTCGTCGGACGGCTCGTCGTGGCGGAGGTCGCCCGGTGAGCGCGACGACGACCACGGGCGGCACGGCCGCCGGGAGCGCCTCACGGGGCGCACGGACCGCGACCCGCCTCGCCGACGGCCGCGAGCTCGTCTACTTCGACGACGCCCCTCTGCCCGGCGAGCCGGCGCCGGCGCCCCACGAGCTGCACGACCCGCGGCCCCTCCCG
>Ga0164243_10006877_pt1 | contig 17134 bp, 15 predicted proteins | sample OricompcompostOP_FD_108781 | JGI IMG/M metagenome (GOLD analysis project Ga0164243, IMG submission 108781) | Organic Plus compost microbial communities from Emeryville, California, USA - Original compost - Organic plus compost (OP) | ecosystem: Engineered > Solid waste > Mixed feedstock >... | reverse complement strand
GGGGAGCGGGCCCGCGCTGCTGCTCGGCGACCGGGGCGGGCGCTGGGACCAGCGGCGGGCGCGCGACGCGGTCCATCGCCTCGCGGTCGGCGCCGGGGTGCCCGACCTCGCGCCGCACGCGCTGCGCCACACGGCCGCGACCCATCTCCTCGAGGGCGGGTCCGACCTGCGCAGCGTGCAGGAGGTCCTGGGGCACGCGAGCCTCGCGACGACCCAGCGCTACACGCACGTCAGCGCCGAGCGGCTCCGGTCCTCCTACCGCCAGGCGTTCCCGCGCGCGTGAGCGCCCCCGGTACCGGGCGCCGCCCCCCGCGGGGCCCGGTACCGCGGGCTCCCGGCCCCGGCCCCGGCCCCGGCCCGGCGCCCGGCGCCGGGCGCCACCGCTCGGTGGACGCGGAGCGCGCCGTACCGCGGTCTCAGCCCAGCGGCAGGAGGACGATCGGGTCGATCGCGACGAGCGCCATCGGGTCGAGGTAGGTCTCACCGCGCCGCACGCCCCAGTGCAGGCACGAGCGGGGAAGGCAGTGGCCGCCCGTCCCGGCGTCGTCGAGCGTCCCGACCGCGTCCCCCTGCCGCACCCGGTCACCGACGTGCAGGTCGGTCGACACCGGCTCGAACGAGCTGCGCAGCCCGTCGTCGTGCTGGAGCGTCAGGACCCGCCGTCCGGCGACGGAGCCGGCGAACGCGACGACCCCGGCCGCGGGCGCCCGCACGACGTCGCCGGCCGTGGCCGCGAGGTCCACGCCGCGGTGCCCGGAGCCCCAGCGCACCGCGGGCGGGTCGAACGCCCGCAGCACGCCGCCGGGCACGGGGACGCGGTACCGCGCGCCGGGCGACGCCGAGGGACCCGGGGTCGCGGCGGGCGCCGCCGCCACCGTCCGCGCGACGGGCACCGCGGCCTGGGCCGGGACGACGGTCGACAGCGGCTCGGGGCGAGCGTTGGCGGCCCCGGGACCGAGCGCCGGCCCGACCGCGACGACGAGAGCGAGGACGGCCGTCGCGCGTCGCGTGGGACCCGGTGTCCGGCGTGCCGGCGCGGTGCGGCGGGAGGGCGTCATCGGGCCAGCGTGCCGCGCCGGCCGGGGGAGCGGGCGCGCCCGGACCCGCCCTGTGGACGGCGGCCCGTCGTCGGGTGGGGGTGGACGGCGTCCGGCCTGCGCCGACGGCGCCGGCGCAGGCCGGCGATCCGGTAGACTTGTCGGCGCATGCGCCCTGCGCATGACATCGCGCACCACAACACGCTCCCGTTGCCGGCTTCCCGTCGGCGCGCGCGCAGCCCGCCGGACGTCGTCCGCCGCGCCGCTCGCACCGGAGCCGCGGCGTGGGCGACGGTCTTCCGGATCCTGTCCTCGGGCGGGGTCCGGTGGCGTCCCGCCGCGTGGTGCCAGGGACGACGGCCGACCGGCCGGCGTCGACAACCGGAACAGCGGTCCTCCCCGCGGGAGGCCGCGCAACCCGTGCGCACGGCGAGGGACTCGCGGCGCACGACGAAAGGACGTGCCATGGCCGTCGTGACCATGCGCCAGCTCCTCGAGAGCGGTGTCCACTTCGGGCACCAGACCCGCCGCTGGAACCCGAAGATGAAGCGCCACATCCTCACGGAGCGTAACGGCATCTACATCGTCGACCTCCAGCAGTCGCTGTCGTACATCGACCGCGCGTTCGAGTTCGTCAAGGAGACGGTCGCCCACGGTGGGTCGATCCTCTTCGTCGGCACCAAGAAGCAGGCGCAGGAGCCCGTCGCCGAGCAGGCCGCTCGCGTCGGCATGCCCTACGTGAACCACCGCTGGCTGGGCGGCATGCTCACCAACTTCACCACGGTGCACAAGCGTCTCCAGCGACTCAAGGAGCTCGAGGAGATCGACTTCGACGACGTCGCCGGCTCGGGCCTCACCAAGAAGGAGCTCCTGGTCCTGCGTCGCGAGAAGGACAAGCTCGCCCGCACCCTCGGCGGCATCCGCGACATGGCCAAGGTCCCCTCGGCCGTGTGGATCGTCGACACGAACAAGGAGCACCTCGCGGTCGACGAGGCGCGCAAGCTCGGGATCCCGGTCGTCGCGATCCTCGACACGAACTGCGACCCCGACGTCGTCGACTACCCGATCCCGGGCAACGACGACGCGATCCGCGCCGTCACCCTCCTGACCCGCGTGGTCGCCGACGCCGTCGCCGAGGGCCTGCTGCAGCGCCACTCGGGCCGCGCGACGACCGAGGCCGGTCCGGACGCCGACGCCGAGCCGCTCGCCGAGTGGGAGCGCGAGCTCCTCGCGGGCGCCGAGAAGCAGCTCGAGCAGGACGAGGCCGCCGCTGCGGCCGCCGTCGCCGAGGCCCCGGCGGACTCGCCGGCCGCCGAGGAGGCCGCTGCCGAGGCTCCGGCCGAGGCCGCTGCGGAGGAGACCGCCGCCCCGGCCGAGGGCGACGCCGACGCGAAGTGACGTGACGGGTGCGCCGCGCTGACCGCGCGGCGCACCCCCGTCCCGCGGGCTCGTCCCGCCCCACGCATCGCCCGGCCCGCGCCGGGCGTCCGACCAGCCGAAGGAACAGACATGGCGAACTACACCGCCGCTGACATCAAGGCGCTGCGCGAGCGCACCGGTGCCGGCATGCTCGACGTCAAGAAGGCGCTCGACGAGGCCGACGGCAACGCCGACAAGGCGATCGAGATCATCCGCAAGAAGGGCCTGGCGCGCGCCGCCAAGCGTGAGGGCAACGCCACGACCGAGGGCCTCGTCGCCGTCAAGGTCGAGGACACCGCCGCCGGCCAGGTCGCCACGCTGATCGAGCTCGACGCCGAGACGGACTTCGTCGTCAAGAACGAGAAGTTCATCGCGCTGGCCGACGCCGTCCTCGAGGCCGCCGCGGCCGCGGGTGCCACCGACGCCGAGTCGGCGCTCGCCGCCCCCGCGTCCGAGGGCACCGTCGCCGACACGATCGCCGCCCAGGGCGCGACCATGGGCGAGAAGGTCGTCCTGCGTCGCGTGGCCCGCGTCGAGGCCCCCAAGGTCACGACGTACCTGCACCGCACGGCCAAGGACCTGCCGCCGTCGATCGGCGTCGTCGTGGCCACGGACGAGGCGGCCGAGCCGGTCGCCAAGGACGTCGCGCAGCACATCGCGGCCATGGCCCCGACGTACCTGACCCGCGAGGACGTCCCCGCGGACGTCGTCGACAAGGAGCGCGAGATCGCCCGCGAGGTGTCGATCGCCGAGGGCAAGCCCGAGGCCGCGCTGCCGAAGATCGTCGAGGGTCGCCTCAACGGCTTCTTCAAGGACGCCGTGCTCGTGGACCAGCCGCTCGCCAAGGACACGAAGACGACGGTCGCCAAGCACGTCGCCGCCACCGGTGGCAACCTGCTCGGCTTCGTCCGGTTCCGCGTCGGCAGCTGACGCGCGACCCAGTCCGACGCGCACCCCGGGGCCCGGGTCGCCGCTCTCGCAGCGGCCCGGGCCCCGGTGCGCACCGGACGCGCGGCGCACGGCGCCGCGGCCGCGGCGCGCAGCGCCGCTAGGGTGGGAAGGGCGCCTGGCACCGCCAGGAGGACCGGAACCCCGAGGCAGGACGGCACGCGCGCCCTCCCGGTGACGGGCGCGGACGACGAGAGAAGACGGGTGAGGTCGTGACGGACGGTGTCGTGACGGGCGGCGAGGGGGCCGGGACGGGCCCCACCAAGGCGAGGCGTGTCCTCCTCAAGCTCTCGGGCGAGGTGTTCGGCGGCGGCGAGGTCGGCCTCGCGGTGGACGTCGTGCAGGCGACCGCGGCCCAGATCGCCGCGGCGGTCGCGGAGGGCGTGCAGGTCGCGATCGTCGTCGGCGGCGGCAACTTCTTCCGGGGCGCCGAGCTGTCGCAGTCCGGTCTCGACCGGGCCCGCGCCGACTACATGGGCATGCTGGGCACCGTGATGAACTGCCTGGCGCTGCAGGACTTCCTCGAGCAGCAGGGCGTCAAGACCCGCGTCCAGACGGCGATCGCCATGGGGCAGGTCGCCGAGCCGTACATCCCGCTGCGCGCGATCCGCCACCTCGAGAAGGGCCGCGTCGTGATCTTCGGCGCCGGCGCGGGCATGCCCTACTTCTCGACGGACACGGTCGCCGTGCAGCGCGCGCTCGAGACGCACTGCGACGAGGTCCTCATGGGCAAGAACGGCGTCGACGGCGTGTACACGGCCGACCCGCGCACCGACCCCACGGCGACCAAGCTCGACCACATCACCTACACCGACGCGCTGGTGCAGGACCTCGGCGTGATGGACACGACCGCGCTCAGCATGTGCCGCGACAACGACGTCGAGATGCGCGTGTTCGGGATGAGCGAGCCGGGCAACGTGACGCGGGCGCTCGTCGGCGAGAAGATCGGCACGCTGCTCACGACGAGCTGAGCGGCGCGCCCCGTCGGCCCGACGGGCGGACCACAGACCACAACCGCGACAGACCGAACCAAGGAGCACCGGTGATCGACGACACCCTCCTCGAGGCCGAGGACAAGATGGACAAGGCGATCGAGGTCGCCAAGGAGGACTTCGCGGGGATCCGCACGGGCCGGGCGAGCGCGGGGATGTTCGCGAAGATCTCGGTGGACTACTACGGCGCGCCGACCCCGCTGCAGCAGCTCGCGTCGTTCAACACGCCCGAGGCGCGCACGATCCTCGTCTCGCCGTTCGACAAGTCCGCGATGCCCGCGATCGAGAAGGCGATCCGCGACTCCGACCTGGGCGTCAACCCCGCGACCGACGGCAACGTCATCCGCGTGGTGCTGCCCGCCCTGACGGAGGAGCGCCGCCGCGACTACGTGAAGCTCGCCAAGGGCAAGGCCGAGGACGCGCGCGTCTCGGTGCGCAACGTGCGTCGCCGCGCCAAGGAGGAGCTCGACCGCATCGTCCGTGACGGCGAGGCGGGCGAGGACGAGGTCGCCCGGGCCGAGAAGGAGCTCGAGTCGCTCACCAAGAAGCACGTCGACGCGATCGACGCGCTGCTGGCGGGCAAGGAGAACGAGCTGCTCGAGGTCTGATGGCGGCCGCGAAGCGTAGGAAGCCCGAGCGCGCGACGCCGTCGTACCGGCGGCGCGCGTCCTCGGGCGACGCGGCCGACCCGTCCGCCTGGACGCCGGCCGCGCCCGGCCTCGGGGCGGAGCCGCCGCACGACGCCGGGCACGGCGAGCCCGAGCGTCACGACCCGGAGCACCCGGAGCCCGGCCACGTGGACCTCGCGGCGGTGATCGCGTCTCCCGTGGCGGCCGTCGAGGCTCTCGACGCGCCCGTGCCCCTCGAGGACCCGCCGCCGCCGGTCCCCAAGGCCGGCCGGAACCTCCCGGCCGCGATCGCCGTGGGTGTCATCCTGCTCGGCGTCGTCGCGGCGTCGCTGATCTTCCGGCCCGAGTTCTTCGTGGCGTTCGCCGTCCTCGCGGTCGGCGGCGCGGTCTGGGAGCTCGCGCAGGCGTTCAAGCGCAAGGACATCCGCCTGCCGCTGCTGCCGCTGCTCGTGGGCACCGCCGGGATCCTGGTCTCGTCGTACTACTCGGGCTCCGAGGCCCTCATGGTCTCGTTCCTGCTCACGGTGGGCGGCGTCGTCGTCTGGTGCGCGCTCGACGAGGCGGGTGCCGCGGGGGTGCGCGACGCCGCGGCGGGCGTCTTCGCGACCGCCTGGCTGCCGTTCATGGCCGGGTTCGTCATGCTGCTCCTCGCGGAGCCCGACGGCGAGCTCCGGGTCGCGCTGTTCGTCCTGCTCGCCGTGGCGAGCGACACCGGCGGCTACGTGGCGGGCGTCCTGTTCGGCCGCCACCCGCTCGCGCCGACCGTCAGCCCGAAGAAGAGCATCGAGGGCCTCCTGGGCTCGTTCGTGCTCGCGATCGTCGTCGGCCTGGTGGGTGCCCACCTGCTCGACGCGGACCCGTGGGTCGGCGTCACGCTCGGCCTCCTGGCGCCGCTCACGGCGACGCTCGGCGACCTCGCGGAGTCGCTGCTCAAGCGCGACCTAGACTTGAAGGACATGGGACGCCTGTTGCCGGGCCACGGCGGCATCCTCGACCGCCTCGACTCGCTGCTCATCACGGCCCCGTTCGTGTACGTGCTGCTCGCGGCCGCCGTCCCCGGGAGCTGACCGCTCCCGCCGGGACGACCGTCCCGCCGACCGACCTCCGACCACCGTCTGGACCCCGACATGCCGACCGTCACCCCGCCCGCGGGCCGCACCCCGCTGCAGCTCGCCGCCCCCCGCCGCGGCAAGCCGCCGCGCCACTTCGCGGACCTCACCCCCGAGGAGCGGGCGCAGGCGGTCGTCGACCTGGGCGAGAAGCCGTACCGTGCCAAGCAGCTCGCGACGCACTACTTCACGCACCTCACGTCCGACCCGCAGGCCATGACCGACCTGCCGGCCGCGACGCGCGACGTGCTCGCCGAGACGCTGTTCCCGCCCCTGCTCGAGAAGGCGCGCGTGCTCGAGGCCGACGGTGGCACGACCGTCAAGACGCTCTGGCACCTGTTCGACGGCGCCAAGGTCGAGTCGGTCCTCATGCGGTACCCGCACCGCAGCACGCTGTGCGTGTCGAGCCAGGCGGGCTGCGGCATGGCGTGCCCGTTCTGCGCCACCGGCCAGCTCGGCCTGACCCGCAACCTGTCGACGGCGGAGATCGTCGAGCAGGTCCGCTCGGCCGCGCGCTCGCTCGCCGACGGCGAGGTCCCGGGCGGCCCGACCCGCCTCAACAACCTCGTGTTCATGGGCATGGGGGAACCGCTCGCCAACTACAAGGCGGTCATGGGCACGGTGCGCACGCTCGTCGCCAAGGAGCCCGAGGGCCTCGGGATGTCGGCGCGCAACGTGACCGTCTCGACGGTCGGGCTCGTGCCCGCGATGCGCAAGCTCGCCGACGAGGGCATCCCCGTGACGCTCGCGCTCTCCCTGCACGCGCCCGACGACGAGCTGCGCTCCGAGCTCGTGCCGATCAACACGCGCTGGTCGGTCGACGAGGCGCTCGACGCCGCCCGGCACTACTTCGAGGTGACCGGGCGCCGCGTCAGCATCGAGTACGCGCTCATCCGGGACATGAACGACCACGCCTGGCGCGCCGACCTGCTCGGCGACAAGCTCAACGCGCGCGGTCGCGGCTGGGTCCACGTCAACCCGATCCCGCTCAACCCGACGCCCGGTTCCATCTGGACCGCGAGCGACCCCGCGGTCGAGGCGGAGTTCGTGGCACGATTGCGCGAGCACGGGATCCCGACGACGATCCGGGACACCCGGGGCAGCGACATCGACGGCGCCTGCGGTCAGCTCGCCGCGGAAGAGGAGTGACGTGTCCAGGTTCAGCACCGTGGGGAAGCTCACGACCGGCTACGACCCCGACGAGGTCGACGACTTTTTCGACTACGCCCGGGCGGTCTACGAGGGCCGGGAGGCCGGGCCGTTCACGAGCGCGGACATCCAGGCGGTGTCGTTCGAGCTGGTCCGCGGCGGGTACGACACGCACGAGGTCGACGCCGCGCTGGACCGGCTCGAGGCGGCGTTCTCGGTGCGCGACCGGGGTGCGTTCGTCGCGCAGCACGGCCCGCAGGCCTGGATGGACCGGATCGCCGAGGAGGCGCGCACGCTCTACCCGCGCCTGAACCGTCCGGCGTGCGAGAAGTTCGCCCCCGCCGGCCGCGGCGAGGCGGGCTACGACATGGACGACGTCGACGCGCTGCTCGACCGTCTCGTCGACTACTTCGACCGCCAGGTGCCGATCACGGCCGCCGAGATCCGCGCGGCGACGTTCCGCCGGCGCCGGGGCGCCGACGCGTACCGGGAGGGCCCGGTCGACGCGTACCTGTCCCGGGCGGTCGAGGTGCTGCTCGGGGTCGAGTGACCGCGCGCCCGTGAACCACCGCACGACGACGAGCCCGACGGTGCGCTCGTTCGCCGCGGCCCTCGCGCGGCTCAACGCCCGGCACCCGTGGAACCACAACGACCACTTCCACGGCTGGGTGCTGCGTCACCTGCCACCGCGCCGCCGGGCCGCGCTCGACGTGGGCTGCGGGCTCGGCGGGCTGGTCGCCTGCCTCGCGGACCGGTTCGACCGGGTCGACGGGATCGACGCGGACCCCGTCGCGGTGCGCTGGGCCGCCCGGCGGTTCGCGGCGGACGGACGGGTCACGGTGCGCGAGGCGTCCTTCGAGGACGTCCGCGTGCCCGACGGCCTCGCCGGCTACGACCTCGTGACCATGGTCGCGGTGCTGCACCACCTCGACCTGGTCCGGGCCCTCGCGCACGCGCGGGAGCTCCTCGCTCCGGGCGGCAGGCTGCTCGTCGTCGGGCTGGCTCGCGTCGCCACCCCGCGGGACGTCGCGGTCGACCTCGTCTCGTCGTTCGTCAACCCGGTCGTGGGCATGGTCAAGCACCCGCGCGCGGTGCGTCCGGCGCGCGACGACGCGACGGGGGACCCGCGCGACGACCCGTCCGCGCCTCCCCTCGTGGTGATGCGCGACGCGACCGAGACCGTCGACGAGATCTCAGCGGCGGCCGGCGCCGCGCTGCCGGGCGTCCGCGTGCGCCGGCGCCTGTTCTTCCGCTACACGCTCGAGTGGACGGCCCCGCGCTGAGCCGGCCGGGCCCCGCTGAGCTGGCCAGCCCCGCGCTGGGCGGGCCAGCGCCGCGCGGGTCGTGCCGACGGGTCCCCGCGGCCTGGGAGGATGGCGGCATGACGGCCAGCCCGCGCACCGTGACCCTGCTCGGCTCGACCGGGTCGATCGGCACCCAGGCCGTCGACGTGATCGGCCGCAACCCGGACCGGTTCGTCGTCGACGCCCTGAGCGCCGGCGGCGCCGACCCGGCCCTCGTCGTCCGGCAGGCGCGTGCGCTGGGCGTGCGGACCGTCGCCGTCGCCGACCGCGACGCGGCGCGGGTCGTCCGCGAGGCGCTGGGCTCGGTCGAGGTGCTCGACGGCCCCGGCGCGGCCGCCGAGGTCGCGTCGCGGGGGAGCGACGTCGTGCTCAACGGGATCACGGGCGCGGTCGGTCTGCGGCCGACGCTCGCCGCGCTGGGTGCGGGCTCGACGCTCGCGCTCGCGAACAAGGAGTCCCTGGTGATCGGGGGGCGGCTCGTCACGGGCGCGGTGCAGCGACCGGACCAGGTCGTGCCCGTCGACTCGGAGCACTCGGCGATCGCCCAGTCGCTGCGCTCGGGTGCGCCGCGCGAGGTGCGCCGGCTCGTCCTGACCGCCAGCGGGGGGCCGTTCCTCCGGCGGTCGCGCGACGAGATGAAGCGGGCGACGCCTGCCGAGGCGCTGCGGCACCCGAACTTCGCGATGGGGCGCGTCGTGACGACGAACTCCGCGACCCTCGTCAACAAGGGCCTCGAGGTGATCGAGGCGCACCTCCTCTTCGACGTCCCGTTCGACCGCATCGAGGTCGTGGTGCACCCGCAGCAGCTCATCCACTCGATGGTCGAGTTCCACGACGGCTCGACGATCGCCCAGGCCGGCCCGCCGCGCATGCTGGTGCCGATCGCGCTCGGGCTGTCGTGGCCCGAGCGGCTCGCGGACGTCGACGTGCCGATCGACTGGTCGCAGGCCGCGACCTGGGAGTTCGCGCCCCTCGACGAGGCGCAGTTCCCCGCCGTCGCGCTGGCCCGCCGCGTGGGCACCGAGGGCGGGGTGGCGCCCGCCGTCTACAACGCCGCGAACGAGGTGTGCGTCGACGCGTTCCACGACGGCGCCATCGGGTTCCTCGACATCGTCGAGACGGTCGCCCGCGTCGTCGACGCGCACGGCAGCGCGGACCTCGACGCGTCCAGCGTGGAGGGCGTGCTGCACGCCGACGCCTGGGCCCGCGACGAGGCGCGCGCGGTGCTCGCCCGGCGCTGACGCCCGGCGCTGACGCCTGCCGCCGGCGCCCATCGCCGCACCGCTCGGGCCGGCACCCCAGGATCCCTTCAGCGCGCGCCCAGGCGTGCGGTGCATCCTGGCCGTCTGGCTCCGTCCCCCCCGTCCGTCCCCTGGAGGATCGAATCGCATGGCCGTCGTGATCGCGGTGTTCGTCGTGGTGGTGGGCGTGCTGGTGTCCATCGCCCTGCACGAGGTCGGCCACATGGTGCCCGCCAAGCTCTTCGGCGTGCGGGTGAGCCAGTACATGGTGGGCTTCGGGCCGACGCTGTGGTCGCGCACGCGCGGCGAGACCGAGTACGGGCTCAAGGCGATCCCCGCGGGCGGCTACGTGCGCCTCGTCGGGATGTACGCGCCGGCGCCGCCCGGGCACCGCCCGCGCAAGGGCTGGTTCGGCGAGATGACCTCGGCGGCCCGCGAGGCGTCCGCGGAAGAGATCCTGCCCGGCCAGGAGTCGCGCGCGTTCTACCGGCTGTCCGCGCCGAAGAAGGTCGTCGTCATGCTCGGCGGCCCGGTGATGAACCTCCTGATCGCGTTCGTCCTCACCCTCGTCGCGCTCACGGCCATCGGCGTCCAGACGCCCACGACGACCGTCGGCGCCGTGCCCGCGTGCGTGTCGGCGTCGTCGGGCGACGCGTGCCAGGCGGGCGACCCGGCGTCGCCCGCGTCGAAGGCGGGGCTGCAGGCCGGCGACACGATCGTCGCCTACGACGGCACGCCCGTGAGCACCTGGGACGAGCTGTCGACCGCGATCCGCGACGGCGGCACCGCGCCCACGACGCTCGTGGTCGAACGCGACGGGAAGCAGGTCACGCTCGACGTGACGCCCGCCGAGCGCACGGCGCAGACCACGGCGTCCGACGGCACCGTGACCACGCAGACGGTGCCGTACGTCGGGATCTACCCGACGGCCGAGCGCGTCCACCAGTCGCCCGCCACGGCCGTGAGCCAGACGTGGGACATGACGACGGGCACCGTGAAGCTGGTCGCGCAGCTCCCGGTCAAGGTCGTGGACGTCGCGCGCGCGACGTTCGGCGACGAGCCCCGCAGTGCCGACTCGGTGATGAGCGTCGTGGGCGTCGGACGGGTCGCCGTCGACGTCGCGGGCGCGGACCAGGCGACCGTCGTCGCGCGGGTCCAGGCGATGCTCCTGCTGCTCGCGAGCCTCAACGTCGCCCTGTTCGTGTTCAACCTCATCCCGCTCGTGCCGCTCGACGGGGGGCACGTCGTCGGCGCGCTCTACGAGGGTGCGAAGCGCACCGTCGCGCGCGTGCGGCGCCTGCCGCGCCCGGGTCCCGCGGACACCGCCCGCATGATGCCGGTCGCGTACGCGATGTTCGGCCTGCTCACGGTCATGGGCGTGCTCCTCATCTACGCGGACATCGTCGATCCGGTGCGCCTGACCTGAGGGGCGGGCCCGCGTCACCAGAGGCGTCGCAGCCGCGCCGCGTGCGCCAGGAGATCGGGCTCGCTCCGCTGCCGGCGCGGCGGTGCGCCGCGGACCGGGTCGAACCCCGCGGGCTCGGCGACGAGGACGCCCTCGCCCCGCGTGAGACCGGGCAGCGCGCGCTCGAGGTCGGGCACGGCCGCGGCCGCGACCCGTCCGCACACGAGGGCTGCGGCGCCCGGGCGTGACGGCGCGTCGGGGCCGGTCTCGAGCGCCGCTCCCGCGCCGGCGAGGGCGGCCACCACCGCCGGGACGGCGTCGTCGGGGGTCTCGACCTCGAACCGGACGACGGGCTCGCAGACGCGCGTGCCCGCCGCCCGGAGCGCGTCCGCGAGGACGACGGTCGTGAGGTCGCGGAACGCGCCCGCCGTGGCGCCCGTGCCGTAGCGCGCATGCGTCAGCGTCACCCGGACGTCCGTCACGGGCCAGCCGTACGGGCCCTGGCGCAGGAGCGCACGGACGGTCTCCTCGACCGCGCCGTGGAAGCCGCGCAGGAGCAGGCCGCGCTCGGCCGCGACGCGGTACGCCACGCCCGAGCCCGGCGGCGTCGCCTCGACCCGCAGGCCCACGGTCACGAGGCCGAACGGGTGCGAGCCCATGACCTCGAGGGCGGACCCCGTGGCCCGAGGCCGTTCGACGTGCAGGACACCCTGGTCGGCGAAGCGCACCGCGGCGCCGTACTCGCCCTCGAGCGTCGCCGCGAGGACCTCCTTCTGGACCTCGCCGTACAGGCTGACCACGAGCGCGCCGGTCGCGTCGTCGAGCCGGACGGCGACGAGCGGGTCGCGGGCGGCGACGTCCTCCAGCGCGTCACGCAGGGCCAGGCGCTGGCCCGGGCGCACCGGGACGACCGCAGCCGCGAGCGTCGGCAGCGCGAACAGGCCGGTCCCGGCGACGAGCGCCGGGTCACCGACGGCGTCGCCCACGCGGGCGTCCGCGAACCCGGTCACCCGCGCGACGCCGCCCGGGCCGAGCACGCCCTCGCGGGTTCGCGTGCCGTCCGTGTAGACCTGGACCGCGGTCGCCAGGGCGGGACGGCCGGGCAGGTCGTCCGCCGAGTGCAGCCGGACTCGGTCCCGCGCGCGCAGGGTGCCCGTGCGCAGGCGCACGACGGCGACGCGTGCCCCGCCCGGCCCCCGGTCGACCGCGAAGACCGTGCCGCGAGCGGGCTCCGTGGCTGCGGCGCCCGCCGGGTCCGTCGACGGGAACCATCGGCCGACGGCGTCGACCAGCGCCGGCACCCCGACGCCCGTCGCCGCCGAGCCGAACAGCAGGGGGTGGAGCGTGCCCGCACGGACGCGCGCACTCAGCACCGATCCGGGCTCGCGTACGAGCGCGCCCCGGCCGTCCAGGTACGCCTCGAGGAGCGGCGCGGAGCCGTCGTCGTCGAGCAGGGCCGTCGCCACGTCGTCGGGCAGGGCCGCGGGGTCGCGGGGCCGGACGAGCGCGCCGCGGGTCCCCGCCCCGGCGACCGTGCTCAGCGGCACGACACGCGGCGTGAGCCGGTCGCGGACCTCCGCGACGAGCGCGTCGGTCCGGGCTCCTGCCCGGTCGACCTTGTTCGCGAACAGGATCGTCGGCACGCCCAGGCGCCTCAGCGTCCGCAGCAGGACCCGTGTCCGGGCCTGGACGCCCTCGACCGCCGACAGGAGCAGGACGGCGCCGTCGAGCACGGTGACGGCGCGCGCGACCTCCGCCACGAAGTCCGCGTGGCCCGGCGTGTCGACGAGGTTCACGGTGAGGTCGCCGACGCGCAGCGTCGCGACGGCCGAGCGGATCGTGATGCCACGCCGACGCTCGAGCTCGAGGGTGTCGGTCTGGGTGTCGCCGGCGTCGACGCTGCCGGCGTGGTCGATCGCGCCCGCGTGCAGCAGCAGGCGCTCAGTCAGGGTGGTCTTGCCGGCGTCGACGTGCGCGAGCACGCCGATCGTGACGGTCCTCATGGGGACGGGGGCTCCTCGGGCAGGCGACAGGGACGCGGGGGTCGGTCGTCGTCTGCCGCATGTCGGGCCTCCAGCCGGGGTACGAGGGGTCGCGAGCGACGCTAGGCGAGGGCCGGCGGCCTGTCACGGGCTTTCCGTCGGGCGCCTTTCCCGGATCGCCACGGAATCCGACGGCCCGCGTCGCTCGCGGCTGCCCGCGATGTCCGCCGGGCGAGAGATACTGGTCCGGTGAGCGTCCCGATCAACCTCGGCATGCCCGAGGCTCCCGCACCCGTCCTCGCCCCCCGCCGCAAGACGCGCAAGATCCGCGTCGGCAAGGTGGAGGTCGGCGGTGACGCGCCGATCAGCGTCCAGTCCATGACGACGACGCTGACCTCGGACATCAACGCCACCCTCCAGCAGATCGCCGAGCTGACCGCGGCCGGCTGCGACATCGTCCGCGTCGCCGTGCCCAGCGCCGACGACGCCGCCGCGCTCCCCGCGATCGCGAAGAAGTCCCAGATCCCCGTCATCGCGGACATCCACTTCCAGCCGAAGTACGTGTTCGCCGCGATCGAGGCCGGCTGCGCGGCCGTGCGCGTCAACCCGGGCAACATCCGCAAGTTCGACGACCAGGTCAAGGAGATCGCCCAGGCGGCGAAGGACCACGGCACGTCGCTGCGGATCGGCGTCAACGCCGGCTCGCTCGACCCGCGCCTGCTCGCGAAGTACGGCAGGGCGACGCCCGAGGCGCTCGTCGAGTCGGCGATCTGGGAGGCGTCGCTCTTCGAGGAGCACGACTTCCACGACTTCAAGATCTCGGTCAAGCACAACGACCCCGTCGTGATGGTGCGCGCGTACGAGCTGCTCTCCGAGGCCGGCGACTGGCCCCTCCACCTCGGCGTGACCGAGGCCGGCCCCGCCTTCCAGGGCACCATCAAGTCCGCGACGGCGTTCGGCGCGCTGCTCAGCAAGGGCATCGGCGACACCATCCGCGTCTCGCTGTCCGCGCCCCCCGTCGAGGAGGTCAAGGTCGGCATCCAGATCCTCCAGTCGCTCAACCTGCGGCCCCGCAAGCTCGAGATCGTCTCGTGCCCGTCGTGCGGCCGCGCCCAGGTGGACGTCTACTCGCTCGCCGAGCGCGTCACCGCGGGGCTGGAGGGCATGGAGGTGCCGCTGCGCGTCGCGGTCATGGGCTGCGTCGTCAACGGCCCCGGGGAGGCCCGCGAGGCGGACCTCGGGGTCGCGTCCGGCAACGGCAAGGGGCAGATCTTCGTCAAGGGCGAGGTCATCAAGACCGTCCCCGAGGCGATGATCGTCGAGACCCTCATCGAGGAGGCCATGCGCATCGCCGACGCGATGCCCGCCGAGGAGCGCACGCCCTCGGGCCCCGTCGTCACGGTGAGCTGAGCCCGAGCGACGCCGCGCGCCGTCTCGCCTGACGGCGTCGGACCACGGCATGGGGGAGAATCGGCGCATGGTCCGCCTCTTCGCACGCGACGACGCGCACGGCCTGCGGGCCGCGCCCGCGCGGGTGATGGGGCGCCACGAGGTCGCCGCGGCGCTCGCGGTGTGCGCGGTCGACCCCGTGACGGCGGCGCTCGCCGCCGCCCGGGTCGCCGACTGGCCCGAGCAGGGGGCGCGCGGCGGGGGCAGCATCTGGGCCTACCCGTCGGCCGGCCCGCCGACGGCGATCTGCTGGTCGGGCGCGAACCTGTTCCCCGTGGTCCCCGAGACCGGGCCCGAGCGCGAGGCGGCCCTCGACGCGTTCGCCGCGGCCGCGAAGCTCGAGGGGCGGCGGAGCTCGTCGATCGTCGGCGACGCCGCGGTCGCGCTCGGCCTGTGGGAACGCCTCGCCCCGGTCTGGCCCCGGCCGCGCGAGATCCGCGCCTGCCAGCCGTCCCTCGCGATCGCCCGCGACCCCGACGTCGCCCCGGACCCCGCCGTGCGGCGCGGGCAGCCGGAGGAGCTCGGTGCGATCCTGCCCGCCTGCGTGCGGATGTTCGTCGAGGAGGTCGGCTACTCGCCCGTCGTGGGCGGTAGCTCGGCCTACGAGCGGCGCGTCCGCCAGCTCATCGCGACCGGGCGGTCGTTCGTCCGCATGGAGCGCGGCGCCGACGAGCGCCCCTTCGTCGCGTTCAAGGCCGAGCTCGGGGCGGTCACCGAGCAGGTGGCCCAGATCCAGGGCGTCTGGGTCGACCCCGTCCGGCGCGGGCACCGGCTCTCGGAGAGCGGCGTCGCGGCCGTCGTCGTCGCCGCGCGCCGGGACGTCGCGCCGGTCGTCTCGCTCTACGTCAACGACTTCAACGCCCCCGCGATCGCCGCGTACCGGCGGGTCGGCTTCGAGCAGGTCGGGACGCTGGCGACGGTCCTGTTCTGAGCCGCCCGCGGGCGACCCGGGCGGCCCGGACGCCGCCGCTCAGGCCTCGCGCGGCGCCGCTCAGGCCGCCGTCGCCTGCGAGAAGGTCGCGCGGTACTCGGACGGGCTGACCCCCAGCGCTCGCCGCAGGTGCAGGCGCAGGTTGGCGGGCGTGCCGAGCCCCGCGGCCTGCGCGACCCGGTCGACGCCCCAGTCGGTGGTCTCGAGGAGCTCGCGCGCGCGGTCCACGCGCGCGGTCGAGAGCCAGCGGAGCGGGGGGAGCCCGGTCTCGGCGACGAACACGCGTGCGAGGGTGCGGACGGACACGTGCGCGTGGCGGGCGAGGTCGGCGAGCGTGAGCGGCTCGTCGAGCCGCTCGAGCGCCCAGGCACGCGTCGCCGCGAGCGCGTTCTGCTGCGCCGGCTCGTCGGACCGCGGCACGAACTGCGCCTGGCCCCCGTCCCGGTGCGGCGCGGCCACGAGGGCCCGCGCGACCTCGTTCGCCGCGGCGGCGCCGTGGTCGGTGCGCACGAGCTGGAGGCACGCGTCGATGCCCGACGCGACGCCCGCCGAGGTCAGCACGTCGCCCTCGTCGACGTACAGCACGTCGGGGTCGACCGTCACCCGCGGGTAGCGGCGCGCGAGCAGGTCGGTGTACTGCCAGTGGGTCGTCGCCGTGCGGCCGTCGAGGAGGCCCGCCTGGGCGAGCGCGAACGCGCCGACGCAGATCGAGACGAGGCGGGCGCCCCGGTCGTGGGCCGCGACGAGCGCGTCGAGCACGTCCGCCGGCAGCGGCCGGTCGACCTCGTTGAACGCCGGGACCACCACCGTGTCGGCGCGCGCGAGCGCCTCGAGCCCGGCGCCGGCGTGCACGGGGAAGCCGCCCGTCGTCGGGACGGGCCCGGGGCGCTCGCCGCAGAGCTCGACGTCGTACGGGTAGCGGCGGCGCTGCAGCACCTGGAAGGGGATGCCCACCTCCATCGGGAGCGCGTCGGCGAGGGCGAGGACGGCGACGCGGTGGGAGCTGCCCGGAAGAGCCATGGCAGAAATCTAGCGCAGCGCGGCATTCCTGCCTCTCGCCGTGGGCTCCGTCCCTGGGGACGCTTGCGCCCGTGACCACGACCGCCCCCGTCAGCCCGCCGTCCACGCCTCCCGCCGCGCGCGCGGGCACGACGGTGCGCCGCCTCGTGACCGCGCAGGGCCTCGCCGTCCTCGGCGCGACCGTCGACCTCACGCTCACGGGCGTCGTCGGCGCACGGCTCGCGCCCACGCGCCTGCTCGCGACCGTCCCGTTCAGCCTCATCCCGCTCGCGGCCGCGGTCGCGACCTTCGCGTGGTCCCGCGCCATCGGACGCCGCGGCTACGGCCACGCGTTCGTGGCCGCCCCCGCGTTCGCGGTCGCCGCCGGCCTCGTCTCGGCGCTCGCGGTCCAGCTCGACCTGTTCTGGCTGTTCTGCGTGGGGGCGGCGCTCGTCGGCGTCTACCAGGCGGGGACGGGCTACTACCGGTACGCGGCGGCCGACGCCGTGCCGGGCGCCCGCGCGCGGGCCGTGAGCACGG
>Ga0164243_10006876_pt1 | contig 17134 bp, 14 predicted proteins | sample OricompcompostOP_FD_108781 | JGI IMG/M metagenome (GOLD analysis project Ga0164243, IMG submission 108781) | Organic Plus compost microbial communities from Emeryville, California, USA - Original compost - Organic plus compost (OP) | ecosystem: Engineered > Solid waste > Mixed feedstock >... | reverse complement strand
GGTCGTGGTGCTCACGAAGCGCGACCTGTGCGCCGACGCCGACGCCGTGGCGGAGGCGGTGCGCGGCATCGCGGGCAAGGCCCCGGTGCACGCGATCAGCAACGCCACCGGCGCGGGCATCGATGCGCTCGACCGGCACCTTCGGCCGGGCCAGACCGTGGTGCTCGTCGGCACGTCGGGCGTGGGCAAGTCCAGCCTGGTCAACCGCTGGCTGGGCGCCGAAAAGCAGGTCGTGGCCGAGGTGCGCGAGGCCGACCAGAAGGGCCGCCACACCACCACGCACCGCGAGCTGTTCGTGCTGCCCGGCGGCTCGCTCGTGATCGACACGCCCGGCGTGCGCGAGCTGGCGCTGTGGGAGGGCGAGCAGGGCATCGCCGAGACCTTCCCCGACGTGGTGGAGCTCGCCGCCCGCTGCCGCTTCGGCGACTGCCGGCACGAGAAGGAGCCGGGCTGCGCGGTGCGCGAGGCGGTGGAGGCGGGCGCGCTGCCCGCCGAGCGCTACGCCGCGTACTGCAAGCTGGCGGCGGAGCTGGCCGAGATCGAGAAGCGGCAGGCCGAGCTCAAGCGGGCCGGCCGCAGGCCCGCGCGGCGGCGCTGAACCGCGTCATCTGCGACGGCGTGGCGAGCCCCGCCCGGCGGGCTGCTCGGCCCCGGGCAGGTAGAGCGGCATCTCCGCCGCGCGCGCGTGCTCGAACACCAGCGAGGTCTCCAGGTGCGCGACCTCCTCGCGCCGGGTGAACGCGTCGAGCGCCAGGTCGCGCAGGTGGTTGGCGTCGCGCACCGCCACGTGCACGAGGAAGTCGTTCGCGCCCGCCACGTGGAAGAGCGAGATCACCTCGTGCAGCGAGAGCACGTGGGCGCGGAACCGCTCGACGAAATCGCGCGAATGCTGCCGCAGCCGCACGGCGATGAGCGCCTGCAGGCCGATGCCGACCGCCGCCGGATCGAGGTCGGCGTGCACGCCGCGCAGGACCCCGTCCTCGCGCAGCCGGCGCACGCGTTCCAGGCACGACGAGGGGGCGAGGCCCACCCGCGCGGCGAGCTCCTTGTTCGACAGCCGACCATCCTTCTGCAAGGCGGCGAGCAGGGCGCAGTCGATTCGGTCGAGGGGGCGCTCGTTGGCCATGGGCCGAAGTCTATTCGGAGCAAAGCCGTCTCGGCCAGCGGGAGAATCGGCGGTGCCGCTTCCCAGGCAAACGAGGTTCGCCATGCGCCCCACCTTCGACACGCTCGCGGTCCACGCCGGCCGCGAGGACTTCGCCGAGCTCGGCGTCCACGCTCCCCCGCTCGATTTCTCCACCACCAACCCCATCGCCGATCCCGCCGCCGCCGGCGCCAGCCTCGAGGCGATGGCGCTCGGCGGAACGCCGCAGGGCAACGCGGTCTACGCACGCCTGCACAACCCCACCGTCGCCCGCTTCGAGGACGCGCTCGCGCAGCTCGAGGGCGCACGCGAGGCGGTCGCCTTCGGCTCGGGCATGGCGGCGCTGTCGGCCGTGCTCCTCGCCGCGCAGCAGCGGGGCGGCCGGCACGTGGTGGCGGTGCGGCCGCTCTACGGCGGCTCCGACCACCTGCTCGCGAGCGGCCTGCTCGGCACCGAGGTCAGCTGGGCCGAGCCCGGCTCCATCGGCCAGCACGTGCGCCCCGACACCGCCCTCGTGATCGTCGAGACGCCGGCCAACCCCACGCTCGATCTCGTCGACATCGAGGACGCCGTGCGGCAGGCCCGCGGCGTGCCCGTGCTGGTGGACTCCACGTTCGCCACGCCGGTGCTGCAGCAGCCGCTGCGCCACGGCGCCACGCTCGTGCTCCACAGCGCCACCAAATACCTCGGCGGCCACGGCGACGTGCTCGCCGGCGTGATCGCCACCTCCGACCCCGAGTGGACGAAGCTGCTGCGCCAGATGCGCGTGGTCACGGGCGCGGTGCTCCACCCGCTCGGCGGCTACCTGCTCCACCGCGGCCTGCAGACGCTCGCGATCCGCGTGCGCACGGCGCAGGACGGCGCACGCGAGATCGCCCGCTTCCTCGCCGATCATCCGGCCATCGAGGCGGTGCACTATCCGGAGCTGCCCGGCGGCGATCCGAAGGGCCTGCTCGGCAGGCAGATGTCCGGCCCCGGCGCGATGCTCTCGTTCGTGATGCGGGGCGGGTATCCGGCCGCAGCGCGCCTCATGCAGAGCGTGCGCCTGTGCACGCCCGCGGTGAGCCTCGGTTCGGTCGATACGCTCATCCAGCATCCGGCCTCGCTCACGCACCGTGTGGTGGAGGAGGCCGCGCGCGAGAGCCACGGCATCACCGCCGGCCTGGTGCGCATCTCGGTGGGCATCGAGAGCCCGGCCGACATTCGCGCCGATCTCGCCCGGGCGCTCGACCGCGCGCAGACGGCCTGAACGAGCGCTACACACTTCTTCACGACGCACGCAAACCCGTGCAACGTGCGTTTCGCATCTTGACCCTCGCAAGCAGCCGTCCCCGGCAATGGCGCCGGGCCGGTGCCCCGGACTTCCGGGGCGATGGGAGATGCCGTGAAGAAGAACAAGCTCCTCGTCCTCGCCGGACTGGCCGTGGCCTCGTTCGCGCTGCTCACCGGGTTCCGCCACGCAGACGGGCCCGGTCCGCACGGAGGCCCGGGCGGATTCCTGATGGGCCGCGGCCTCGAGCGCATGCTCGACGAAATCGACGCCACGGACGCGCAGCGCGCGCAGATCGAGGCGATCAAGCAGCGCCTCGCGGCGGCGATGAAGGCGCGCCGTGGCGAGCGCAAGGAGGCGGCCGGCGAGCTCGCCGCGTTCTGGAAGCAGGAGAACCCGAGCCAGGCGCAGGTCCGCGCGAAGATCGACGAGAAGATCGAGGCGCACCGCGCCGCCGCCTACGAGATGGGCGACGCGATGATCGAGGTGCACCGCATCCTCACGCCCGAGCAGCGCGCCGTGGTGGCGAAGCGCATCGAGGCGCGCACGGAGCGCCACGGCAAGCGCATCGAGAAGCGCGAGCCGCAGGCGCAGTAGGACCCGCCATGTCGAGCACCGAGCCCATCGTCACCGCGCTGCTCATCGAAGACGACGACCGCCTCGCCGGCCTGCTCGCCGAGTACCTCGGCGGGCACGGCGTGGTGGTCTCGCGCGAGGCCGACGGCCTCCGCGGCCAGCGCGAGGCGCTCGCGCGGCAGTGGGACGTGATCCTCCTCGATCTCATGCTGCCCTCGCGCGACGGCCTCACCATCTGCCGCGAGATCCGCGCGCGCTCCGACGTGCCGATCATCGTGCTCACCGCGCGCGGCGAGGAGGCGGATCGGGTGATGGGACTCGAGCTCGGCGCCGACGACTACTTGTCCAAGCCGTTCTCGCCCCGCGAGCTCCTGGCGCGCATCCGGGCCTTGCTGCGCCGGGCGCGCGGCCAGGCAGGCCCATCGCAGCGGCCCCTCGAGGTCGGTCCGCTGCGGCTCGATCCCGGGGCGCACCGCGCCACGCTCGACGGGCGCGAGCTCGAGCTCACGGGCTACGAATTCACGCTGCTGCGCGTGCTGGCCGAACGCGCGGGCCGCGTGCTCTCGCGCGAGCAGCTGCTCGATCTGGCGAAGGGCAGCGCCGAGGAATCGTTCGATCGCTCCATCGACGTGCACGTGTCGCGGCTGCGCCAGAAGCTCGGCGACGACGCGCGCCACCCGCGCTGGCTCAAGACCGTGCGCGGCGTGGGCTATCTCTTCGCCGCGCCGGACGACGACGCATGAAGAACCGCACGTTCTGGCGCGTGTACCTCCACGGCCTGCTGCTGCTGGTGGTGGTGGGGCTGGCGATCTTCGCCGTGGCGAGCGCGTTCGGCAGGCCGCAGCGCCGCTCGCCCGAGCGCTTCGGCGTGCTGCTCGCCGCGGAGCACGCCGCGTTCGTCCACGATCCGCGGGCGCTGCAGCGCGAGCTCGACGACACGCACGCCGCCTTCGGCTACGAGATCGCCGTCTACGATCTGCAGGGCAACCGCATCGCCGCCGTGGGCGACGACCCGCCGCTGCTGCCGGCGCGCGCACGCCAGGCGAGCCGCCCCTTCCACCAGCGCAAACCCGACGTGGTGGCGGCGCCGATGGGCCGACCGCCGGAGGCCTGGCTCGTGGTGCGCGGGCCGCGCTGGGCCGGCGATCTCACCCGCCCGCTCGCGGTCCTGGGCGCCGTGCTGGTCGCGTTGGCGCTCGGCTCGATCCCGCTCGCGCGATCGATCGCCTCGCCGCTCGAGCGGCTGACGCGCACCGTGCGCCGCTTCGGCGGCGGGGACCTCTCCGCGCGCACCGGCGTGCGCGGCGGCAGCGGCGAGGTGGAGCAGCTGGCCGCCGCCTTCGACGAGATGGCCGAGCGGATCGAGCGGCTGGTGCGCGGCGAGAAGGAGCTGCTCGCCAACGTCTCGCACGAGCTGCGCACGCCGCTCACGCGCATCCGCATCGCGCTCGAGCTCGCCAGCGAAGGCGACCGCACGGCGGGCCGCTACCTGCGCGAGATCGAGACTGATCTGGCGGAGCTGGAGCAGCTGATCGCGGACGTGTTCACCACGGCCCGGCTCGACCTCGCGGCAGGTGCGCCGAGCGGCGGCGCGCCACCGCTGCGCGTGGCCGAGCACGACCCTCGCGTGCTGCTGGAGGCTGCGGCCGAGCGGTTCCGTGCGCTGCACCCCGATCGCACCCTCGAGGTGGACGCGCCCGCCGCGCTGCCGCCGTGCACGTGCGACGAGGCGCTCGTGCGGCGCGCGCTCGCCAACCTGCTCGACAACGCGGCCAAGTATTCGGAGGGCACGATTTCGCTGCGCGCCCGCGGCGAGGGCGGCCGGTTGATCCTCGCAGTGGAAGATCGCGGCATCGGCATCGAGCGCGCCGACCTGCAGCGCATCTTCACGCCGTTCTTCCGCACCGATCGCAGCCGCGCCCGCGGCTCCGGCGGCGTGGGGCTCGGGCTCGCGCTGACCCGCCGCATCGTCGAGGCCCACGGCGGCACGATCGCGGTCGCGAGCGAGCCGGGGGCCGGCACCACCTTCCGCGTCGAGCTGCCCGCCGGACCCGGCGGTGCGGATCGGCGCACCTCGGGCTAGAATCGAAGGATGGCTACGCAGTCGCTCGCTCCCACGCTCCTCCTCGCCGCTCCCCGCCTCGCCGATCCCAATTTCGAGCGGCGGGTCGTCCTTCTCGGCAAACACGAAGAGGAGGGCGCCCTGGGCTGGGTGCTCAACGGGCCGCCCATCGACGCGGTGGGCGATCTGCTGCAGGCGGCGGATCTCGTGCCCGCGGGCGTCCGGGTTCCTTCCACCGAGCCGTTCCGCCAGCCCGCGCGGGTGGGCGGCCCCGTCACGCCCGAGAGCGGGTGGCTCATCTACCGCAGCGGCGGACCGTCGTTCGACGGCGAGATCGAGGTGGGCGACGACCTGGTGGTCTGCTCGAACGCGGCCGCGCTCGAGTCGGTGGTGCGGGGCCGCGAGCCGCGGGAGTTCCGCCTGGTGCTCGGCTACGCCGGGTGGGGCGCGGGCCAGCTCGAGGCGGAGCTGCGCGAGGGCGTGTGGCTGCCCGCCACGCTCGATCCGTCGGTCATCTTCGACACCGCGCCCGAGGCGATGTGGGACGTCGCGTTCCAGCAGATGACCGGCGGCATGGGCGGAGCGTTCAACGGCAAAACCTGGGGCCTCGCCTGACCTGCTCGCCCGTTTCTCCCGACCCCGGCACGCGTGGTATGGCTGGGGCGCCCCCGGCGGATGCATCGGCGGGACGGGAGACGAAGGTTGCTCGACCGGCGCGTCGAAAAGCTGAGCTCGATCCTCGAGGTCGCGAAGGCGATGATCGCCGAGCGCGATCTCGACGCGCTGCTGCGGATCATCGTCGACGAGGCGGCCGCGGTGGTCGACGCCGACCGCTGCACGCTCTTCCTCGTGGATCGCGATCGCGGGGTCATCTGGTCCAAGGTCGCGCAGGGCATGCACGGCGGCGAAGGCATCCGCGTGCCCATCGGCACGGGCGTCGCCGGCAGCGTCGCCGCCACCGGCGAGGCCATCAACCTGCCCGACGCGTACGCCGATCCGCGCTTCCACCGCGAGGTCGATCAGGCCACCGGCTACCGCACCCGCGCCATGCTCTGCGTGCCCATGCGCAATACCCGCGGCGAGGTCGTGGGCGTGCTGCAGGCGCTCAACAAGCAGGACGGCCCGTTCACGGACGAGGACGTGGAGCTGCTCCTCGTGCTCGGCGGCCAGGCGGCCGGCGCCATCGAGAACGCGCTGCTGCACGACGAGATCCACCGGCTCTTCGAGGGGTTCGTGAAGGCGTCGGTGGTGGCGATCGAGTCGCGCGATCCCTCCACCGCCGGCCACTCCGAGCGCGTGGCGCACCTGACCCTGGGCCTCGCCGACGCGGTGGAGCAGGGCGCGCGCGGCCCCTGGGCCGGCGTGCGCTTCAGCGGCGACCAGCGCATGGAGATCCGCTACGCGGCGCTCCTGCACGATTTCGGCAAGGTGGGCGTTCGCGAGAACGTGCTGGTCAAGGCCGAGAAGCTGCACCCCGAGGAGCAGCGCACGCTCGAGCAGCGCATGGCCTACGCGCGCAAGAGCCTCGAGGCCGCGTCGCTCGAGCGGCGGCTCGATCTGCTGGTGCGCGGCGCGCCGCGCGAGGCCCTCGCGCGCGAGGAGCAGGCGCTGGCCGTCCGGCTCGCCGCGCTCGACGACGCGTGGGAGTTCATCCTGCGCTGCAACAAGCCCACGGTGCTGCCCGCGGGCGGCTTCGATCGCCTCGCCGAAATCGCGCGCATCACCTTCCCCGGCGTCGCCGGCAAGCCCGAGCCGCTGCTCACGCCGCACGAGGTGCGCGTGCTCTCGATCCCCAAGGGATCGCTCTCGCCCGAGGAGCGGGCGGAGATCGAGAGCCACGTCGCGCACACGTTTCGCTTCCTCAGCCAGATCCCGTGGACGCGCAACCTGCGCGGCGTGCCGCACATCGCCGGCGCCCACCACGAGAAGCTCGACGGCTCGGGCTACCCGCGGGGACTGCGGCCCGAGGAGATCGGCGTCGAGTCGCGGATGATGGCGATCGCCGACATCTACGACGCGCTCACGGCGAGCGACCGGCCGTACAAGAAGGCCGTGCCCCACGAGCTGGCGCTGCGCATCCTCGGCGACGAGGTGAAGGACGGGAAGCTCGACCCGCACCTGTACGAGCTGTTCGTCGAGGCCGAAGTCGCGGCCCGCGTGCGCCCGTCCCGGCGTGACGGCTGACGGCCACGGACCCGCCGCCGGATTGTGACAATCGGCCTGGCGCGTGATACTCGGCGGCGATCTTCCTTCGACCGCTGGCTCCCGTGCGCCCCGTCCATTCCCGCCTCCTCCTCTTCGGCCTGCTCGCGATCGCGAAGCACGTGGCGATCGGCGCCCAGCTGGGCAACGGGCTGCGCGGCCTGCGCTTCACCTTCGCCACCGCCGGCGTGGTGCTCGTCGGCCTCGCCTTCGCCAGCCTGGCCGAGGGGCGCGCCCAGCGCCTGCGGCTGCTCGCGTTCGACGCGGCCACCACGCTGCTGGCCGCGGTCGATCTGCTCCATTTCCGCGCGTTCGGCGACGTGCCCACGGTGGCGTCGCTCCGCTCGGCCACGCAGCTGGTCGACGTGGCCGACGCCGTGATCGATCTGGTCCGGCCGCAGGACGCCCTCCTGCTCGCCACGCTTCCCGTGCTCGTGCTGCCGGGGCCGTGGCCCCGCGTGCGGAAGCGCCGGACGCTCGCCATCGGCGGCGTGGCGATCGCGCTCCTGGCCGCCACCGCGCTCTCGTCCACCGCCGCGCGCAGGCGCCACCTCGGCAACGCGTACTATGCGGGCGACGTCGGCGTAGTGACCTACCACGCGCTCGATCTCGCCTCGTACGTCGCCAAGCGGCAGGCGAGCCTGGCGGGGCGGGAGGCATCGGCCCGCGAGGCGAAGGCCCGGCTGGATGCCCGCCCGCCCGCGGCGCCGTCCTCGCTCTCCGGCGTCGCCGCGGGCCGCAACGTACTCGTGCTGCAGCTCGAGTCGTTCCAGGCGACCGCCGTCGGCCGCGTGGTCGGCGGCCGGCCGGTGACACCGAACCTCGACGCGCTCGCGCAGGAGAGCCTGCAGTTCACCGAATATTTCGAGCAGGCGAACGTGGGCCGCACCGCCGACGCGCAATTCGTCTCCAACTGCTCGCTCTTCGGCATCCGCGAAGCGCCCGTCGCCTTCGAGTACGCGGGGAACGAATTCCGGTGCCTGCCGGCGATCCTGCGCGACGCGGGCTACCACACCGCGCTCTTCCAGCCGCTCGCGCCGGACTTCTGGAATTCGTCGGCGTTCGATCCGAAGCTCGGTTTTTCCGAGGTGCGCAGCGCGCGCGACTTCGTGGCCGACGAGCAGATCGGCATGGGCCTTTCCGACCGCTCGTTCTTCCGCCAGCTGGTGCCGAAGCTCGAGCAGATGCCGCAGCCCTGGTACGCGTTCGCGCTCAGCATCACGAGCCACATGCCCTACGACGATCCGCACATGCCGCGGACCCTCGAGGTCGGCGCGCTCGAGGGCACGCGCGCCGGCAACTACCTGCAGGCCGTGCACTACACCGACGCGGCGGTCGGCCAGCTCGTGGCGGATCTGCGGGCGAGCGGCCTCCTCGACCGCACCGTGCTCGTGATCTACGGCGACCACGACGGCATCACCCGCCGCTCCGGCAACCTCGCCGACCTGGTCGATCACGGCGAGGACGAGCTCGCCTGGTACCGCGAGGAGCAGCGGGTGCCGCTGCTCGTGCGGCTTCCCGGCGGCGCCCACGCGGGAGCGCGCGACACGCTCGGCGGACAGCTCGATCTCGCGCCCACGCTCCACGGGCTGCTCGGCGCGCCGGGCAAGCCGCCGGCGTTCCTCGGGCGCGATCTGCTCGCGGCGGCGGAGGCGGACCCTTCGGTGCCGTTCGTGGACGGCACCGTCCTCGGTCGGGATCGGCTGTTCGTGGCGAAGTGGGGGCGCTGCTTCGACGCGCAGGGCGAGGCGCCGCTCGCCACGTGTGCAGGCCTGGGCGAGCGCTGGCAGCCGCTGCTCGAGCTCAACCAGCTCATCCTCGAGCGCAACCTCGTGCCGCTGCTCGCGGGCCCGCCGGCGCCGGTGGCCACCGCGCCTTGAACCGCTGCCGGGCAGGCGGGCGCAGGCTCGTGGCGGGATCGCATCGCGCGTGGCATTGTGCGCGGCCGTGAAGGTCCAGCTCTGCAAGACCAACCTGATGCGCCAGGGCGGCGCCTCCGCCCGCGCCATCCTCGACGCGTGCAAGGCCGCGGGCGCCGCCGTCGAACGCGTCGACTGCCTGAACCGCTGCCAGGCGTGCGAGCGCTCGTGCGTGGCCAACGTGGACGGCGTGCCGGTCGGCGCCGAGAACGGCGCGGAGCTGGCGCAGGCGCTCGCCGCCTGGGCGGAGCAGCCGTGAGCCGCGAGCAGGCTGGCCAGCCCGTTCCGCCGCTCGCAGCGGAAGCCGAGCCGCCGCAGAAGGCGGTCGCTTCGCCGCGCATGGGGGCCAAGGCGCTGCTCGTGTCGGCAGCGACGATGCTCTCACGCCTGCTCGGCCTCGTCCGCGAGCAGATGTTCGCGGCGCTGCTCGGCGCCTCGGCCTTCGCCGACGCGTTCGTGGTCGCGTTCCGCATTCCCAACCTGCTGCGCGACCTCTTCGCCGAGGGCGCGCTCTCCGCGGCCTTCGTCCCGACGTTCACCGACTACCTGCGCAACCGCGGGCGGCAGGACGCCGTGCGCCTAGCCAACGTGGTGATCGGCGCACTGCTCGTCATCGTCGGCGGCCTCACGCTGCTCGGCATCGTGTTCGCGCCGCAGCTCATCGCGCTCATGGCGCCCGGCTTCGAGCAGGTGCCCGGCAAGCAGGACCTCACCGAGCTCTGCACGCGCATCATGTTTCCCTTCCTGCCCCTCGTGTCGCTCGCCGCCGTGGCGATGGGGCAGCTCAATTCGCAGGAGAAGTTCGGCCCGCCCGCGTTCGCGTCCGCCATGTTCAACGTGGTGGCCATCGCCGGCGGCGCATTCCTGGTCCTCGCCGGATTTCGCGAAGAGCAGGCGGTCATCGGCTGGTCGATCTTCACGCTGCTCGGCGGCGCCGCGCAGCTCGGCGTGCAGGTGCCCGAGCTCGTGCGCAGCGGCTTCTCGTTCCGCCCCGCGCTCGACTGGGCCGAGCCCGGGCTGCGCCGCATCGGCAGGCTGATGGCGCCCGCCACCATCGGCCTCGCCGCCACGCAGGTGAACATCTTCGTCAACACCATCTTCGCGTCGCAGGTGCCCGGCGCGCCGTCGTGGCTCAACTACGCGTTCCGGCTCATGCAGCTGCCCATCGGTGTGTTCGGCGTGGCCGTGGCCACCATCGCCACGACCGGCCTCGCCAAGCGCGCCGCCGAGCGCGACATGGCCGGCATGCAGGCCACGCTCGCCAGCGGTCTGCGCCTCGTGGCCTTCCTCACCGTGCCGTCGATGGTCGGGCTCGCCGCGCTCGCGGTGCCCATCGTGCGGCTGCTGTTCCAGCACGGCGCCTTCCACGCGAGCGATACCGTCGCCACCGCGTGGGCCACGCTCATGTACGCCACCGGCCTCTACGCTTACGCGGCGGTCAAGGTCGTGGCTCCCGCGTTCTACGCGCTCGATCGCTCGCGCGTGCCGCTCTACGGATCCCTCGCCGCCGTCACCGGCAACGTGATCCTCAACGTCACGCTCTTCCCGTACCTCTCGTACAAGGGCCTCGCGCTCGGCACGTCCGCCGCCGCCACGCTCAACTTCCTCGTGCTCGTGTGGATGTTCCGCAGCGTGGCCGGCGCCCTCGACGCGCGCGGCCTCGTCTGGCACTTCGCGCGCGTGCTCGCCGCCGCCGCGCCCTGCGGCGCCGCCGCCTGGTTCGTGAACGATCGGCTCGAGGCGCTGCTCGGCAACGACACCCTCGTCGCCCGGCTGATCGAGGTGAGCCTGTCGGTCGCCGTCGGCGGCGTCGTCTACGTGGCGCTGTGCCGGCTCTTCCGCGTGGGCGAGCTCGGCGAGCTGCTCGGCGCGCTGAAGCGGCGGCGGGCGCGGAAGGCTTGACCGCGCAAGGGCTCCGGCGGCCGGCGGCGCGCACGCGATGCGTCGAACGGCGTGCCGTCCGCCTGTGTCACCCGCCTGCGGCTCGTCGTGATGAAGACGAGCCGCAGGCGGCGGCGGACACCGCCGCCGGGAGACCGTCTTACTTGCAGTCTCCACTCATCTGCGCCGTCTCGTGCTCGCGGCTCTCGCCGGCTCGGCAACTGTCTCGACCGGCTCGCCGAGTTGCTCGAATTTGGCGAGCTCGTAGCGGTAGATGTGTGTGGACAACCTGGTCGCGGGGTTCGTGGGGACCGTGTAGACATACTCGTCGGTCAGCGTGGCAGCGCCCCCCTCATGCCCCGGCTGGTTCGGGATCTTACGTATGGACCAGTCGGTGGTGCGCGCGATGTAGAGGTGACCGCGGTCGGGCAGTGTCTCGTATTCTTCCGGGCCCCAGCCGACGGCGAGGAAGTCGCCCCAGACCTTCAGCGGCTTCACGGATACGGCGATCCGTTCTGCCGAGACGATCGGGCCCAGCTGGAAATCGGTGAGCGTATCGCCTTCGCCACGACGGGCGATCCACAGCCGCCCCTCCGGCCCGTAATTGCATCCAACGTTCGAGAAGCCGCCGACGTGGGTCGGGCTGAGCCCGACCGAGCAGGTGTCCACGGGGATGTCGCCCAGGAGCGTACGTACCCCCTGGCCATCGGGGCGCCAGCCGCGGACCCGGGAGCCGACCTCGCCCCTGCGGAGTTCCTGCCAGGCGATGAGGTCGCCCAGGCCGTCACCCAGGCGGGCACCGATGAATCCGTCGTCGAAGGTCTCGAGTCGTTCATGCCTGCTCGAGCCGGGATCGATGGCTCCGTACAAGCCGTCGAGGCAGAGCCAAAAGGTGCGACCACCTGCTTCCATGGAGAGCGCGTTGCAGTAGTCGGTACTGAAACCTCTATCTGCGGTCGTTGGCCACGGGAGTTGCCAAAGCCACGACTTGCTGTCGAGCTGCCAAGAGCCACGAAGATGGACGTGCGGACGCCCGTCTCGAAAGCTTCTCCCCGCACCGAATTCTAGGCCGTTCCTCGTGTAGTATGCGCCTGAGCATGGCGTGTACGCGCTTCCATCAATCACGAGCATCCCGTTTTTCACTGCGCGAACGGCGGCAATGGTCTTGCCGGAGTTCAGGTCGAGGATTCGTTCAAACCAGACTGGGTTGCCCTTGGCTCCTTGCGTGAGGAGGACATGCGGTTCCCCGTCTGCCGTGGTGCTCAGGGCAAGAGCGGTGGAACGCTCGAAATACCCCTGGCCGAGTTCGGCCCTGGAGCACCCCTCGCCGCAGGGTTCCCACTCGAGCGCCGGAAAGCCGATGCGGTCCGGATCGGCCGAAGCGTACGAGCAGAGGTCGTCCCAGCTCTCCTGGCCGGGCAGCGGCGTCCAGACGTCCGGATCGTCCAGCCACGCGTGACCCGAGGTCGTGCCCCCAGCTCCGCCGGTCCCGCTCACGCCTGTTCCACCGGCTCCATCGCCGCCCACCGCCCCCGTGCCACCGTTCCCAGAGGTTCCGCCCGTGCCACCGGAGGAGGACGGCGCGTCGTGCAGCGAGGAGGAACTGCAGGCGGCGGCGAACACCGCCGCCTGCAGACCGAGCAGGAGCACGCAGATTCGGTTCAGAGACCGCTGCACGCCACCCCCTCCTGGAAGCGCTCGACCGGCAGCTTCTCGTAGTGGATGCCGTCCTCGCGCAGGGTCGGCAGCATCAGCGAGTGCACGCCCATGGTCGGCGCGTTCACCGGCTGGCCCACGCCGTCGATGCGGCCCGTGAAGCGGGCGCGCTGGGCGCGCGGATCGATGGACCACGCGGTCCACGTGCTGCCGTCGGTGACGAAGAGGACGAGCTGCCGGTCCTCGCGCACCGCGAGATGCGTGGAGGCGTAGACCTCACTGTAAGGCGTCGTCCACAGCTGCCGGGAAGCGCCGCCGTTCAGATCGTGGGCCACGAGGCGCGCCTGATCGCTGCCAGTGCCAACGTCGAGAACGTAGAGAACGTTCTGCGCTGCGTCGAAAGCCGCTCCGAGCACCTGCTCGCCGGGCGCCAGACCCGCTGCCACCGGGATCGCCACCAGCTGGTGAGTCGCCGTGTCGTAGCGGCGGAGACGCTCGGCCGGGAGCCGATCGCTGCCACCGACGAGGAGCAGCTCGCCCCGCGTCGCCGAGTAGACCGCCTTGCCGCCCAGCGGCATTTCGACCGGTTCGGCGGCGGCGGTGGCCATCATCGCCCAAGGCGCGGTGGCATCCTCGACGTGCAGCCCTTCGGCGTCCGCAAAGACGCGGTAGGCCCTGCTCGCGCCGGTCCCATGCGGCGCGAGGAGCATGGCGCGCGAGTCGAGGCCGAGGCCGCGCACGCGCGAGATCGTCTCGACCGGCGCGATGGCACGCCATGGCGCCTCGGCGTCCGGGAATGTCCAGGCGGTCGTGTCATCGAGCGCCTCGCCGAAGTCGATCCGCCGCGGGCCGTCCCACCAGGCGGTAGCGAAGGGCTTGTGCGTGTTCGGATCGAGCTGCACGTGCATCGGCTCGTTGATGAGCGTGGGGACCTTCGAGAGGACGTGGATGTAGTCTTCCCACGGCCAGTGGACGAGCGTGCCGCAGTCGAAGAGGAAGCAGGGGTTCGCCGCGACGATGTACGGCGGGTCCGGAATGTACACCGGGATGTCGCTCTCTTCCGGGACGGTCTGCATCAGCAGATCGGCCCGAAGCCTCCCAGCCGTGTCTTCGTCGCGCCGGCTGGCGTAGGTGCCTGCGTCGTGGATTACTGCCGAGGCGACGAAGCCGTGGGTCGCGGCGATCTTCTCGCCGCTCGCGATCTCGATCTCCTCACCGGGGATCTCGCCCTTGGCATAGGCAGTATGCCAGTCCCAGAGAATCTCGAGGTGCTCGCCCGCGCGGGATGCCTCGAACTGCTGCGGCAGGCCACCGCCCGGGCCGAAGATGTAGTACCCCGAGACCTTGTCCTTGACCATGATCGGGGAGAACGTCATCCCCGGGCTCGCATACACCGCCTGTTCGGGACGACAGACCTCATCGGCGAGACAATTCGACTCGGGAAGCCGATCTCCGAACGTGTCGTAACACCCGCAATACCGGAACCCGATCTCCTCGGTGAACGTGTTCTCGGCGCCCTGGAACCGATCGACATCCGAGAGCGCACCCATCCACGGACTGGCCCGGATCCCGATCTGCGCCTGGGTTCCACCCTTCACCTCGATGAGATGCGGGTCGCTCTCCATGCGGAGCAGCGGCACCGGATCGTAGTTGTCCGGGATCGCGACGACGTCGATTGCCTGCTCGACCTCGGTGTTGGTGTTGCTGGCGAAATCCCAGCGTGTATCGGCGAAGGCGCACGCATCGCCCATGCCGCCCATGGCGCTCGCCTGGTCTGCGTTCGCGCAGATCTCGGGATCGAGGCCCGCGGCGACGCACGTGCTCGGCGGGCAGTTGTCGAAGATGTCGGGGATGCCGTCGCCATCGTCGTCGGCGCCGAGGTGGCCGCGGATGATTCGCGCGTGATCCTGCGGACCGCCGGCAGTCCCCACATGGCCGACATAGCTCCAGCTCGGGCCGAGGTAGGCGTCGAGCCCGGTGTCACGCAGGAAGTGGTTGAGCACGCCCGCGAGAACCCATCGCGACGAGGCGGTGTCGAACATGAACAGCGGTCCGCCGAGATCGTGGTTGTACGGCGCCGGGTTCGGCGTGGGAATGGAGATGTTGGCGAGGCGCAGGTCGAGGTTCGGTAGATCGCGAAGCTCGATCCCAGACGGGACGCTGGCCTTGCGCCGCACCCACGGCGCGCAGTCGGGATCCTCGCCCGGGCATCCGAAGCCCACCATGATGGCGTCGGCGTACGCGGCGTCGGCGAGGAGCGAGTTGACGTTGCCAAAGTACAGCGGCGGCGTGCTCGCCACGACGCTGGTCGGCACTGCGGTCTGCAGCCGCAGCAGCGCGAGGCCGTACTTCGGCTGGGCGTCGGTCTGGACCAGCGTGACCTGCGCCACGTCCCAGTAGTTGGAGTTGTCCGCCTCGAAGTCGGCGCCGGAGAACCAGACCGAAAGGCTGGTGGGAGCAACGACGTTTCCCGCGGAGTTCAACACGCAATCGCCGGCAGTCACCACCAGATCGCGATCGATCAGCGTGCCGGAGCAGGCTTTACCGCCGGTCCTTGCGCTGTAGTAGATGAGCGCGACCGAGGCCGCGAGGTCGTCGGGCGGTGCCGTATCGACCGTCTCGACGCCGGTGCCGCCGAGGGCGGCCGCAGCGTGTGCTACCGGTTCAGTTGGCGGGGGGGGCATCGGCACACGCAGCGAGCATCGCGAGCCCGACGATCGCCCCGCTGAGGGTTCGTCTGTCATACCGCTTGATCACCACTCCTCCTTGCTCTCTGTGCGAGAGCGGTCCTGCCGGACGCGTCCTTGACCACCTGGCGCGAGAGGCTCTCCGAACGCTAGCAGGTGGTTTGTTGCTGGTGCAAGCACATGAGCAATATGGATCAATAACAAGTGAACGATGTACTCACACCGAGCAGCGCACCTGCCGCATGCGCATGCAGCCACAAGAGGGTCGTCAGAAGTGCTTCGGCGCAGACGGAAGCCGATCGGGCAGAGACGAGCGCGGGGAGCGCGTTCCGCTCGGCGCGCGAGCTCTCGGCGGTGAGCACGAAGATCCCGGGTGCAGCGGCAGCGGACCGCTACCACCGGCTGCTGATCGCCGTTACGCAGGCGCTGCTCGGTAACGCGAGCGCGGATTCGACGGCGCTCATCGAGGAGGAGTCCGCCGACTCCCGTCTGCTGCTGCGGCAGCTGCTCGCGTCGATCGGACTCGCTGCGTTGCTCGAGGCCCGGGGCGAGGCAGCGCGTGCGAGCGTGCTCCGGGCGTTCGTTCAGCAACGGGCGCCGCACTGCGCGCCGCTACACGACCCGGTGTTCGTGCTCTCTTCGCCCGCCGTAGCGTCCCTCGGCGGCACCCTTGCGGTTGCCGGGCCTCCCGGGCACGAGATGCAGCGCGCAAAGCGGTCGGTCGGCCGCCTGCTAGCGACCACGGCGGATTGGTTCGTGCTCATCGTGCTCTTCGTTACCGTCTACCAGGCGTTCCAGGGGCGCTGAGCTGCGCGGGTCGCCCCTCCGCGGCCCCCACAGCGCCCGGGGCGGCGGATGCCCACCTTCCCCGGGTGAGGCTCGTCACCCGCAAGAAGCAGCCCCCGCGCCGCTGGTGGTACTGGCGCGCGGGCGTTCCCGGCCATCTCGAGTTCCTTCCGGTCAAACACGGCGTGCCCCTGCTCGCCTGCTCGGCGATCTGGCTGGGCACCCACCTGTGGCGCGTGCGGCGGCCGCCGATGTCGGTGGTGTGGAACGAGGTGGACGAGCACGGTCGCGAGCGCGTGAACCGCGCGGACCGCTGGGCGCGCGACCGCCTCAAATGGGACGACACGCTCGCCGCGCGAAGGCTCTCGAACGTGCTAGCGCACGGCGTGGTGCCCACGGGCACGCTCTCGCTGGCGGTGCTCGCGGGCCTGAAGGGCGGCGGCGGGCCGCTCTCGGACGTGCTGGTGGCGAACGAGGCGATGGTCTACGCGGGCACGCTCAGCCAGATCGCCAAGCTGCTCTTCCGCAGGCAGCGTCCGTTCGGCCGCTTCGCGCCGAAGGGCTCCACGCAGCCGGCGCGCGAGCCGGACGACGACAACCTGAGTTTCTTCTCGAGCCACACCTCGACCACGTCGGCGTTCGCGTTCGCGGTGGCGGAGATCGCCACGCGCCGCGCCATGCGCACGCCGCTGCTGCTGCTCATGGCGGTGTGCTCGGGGCTGACGGGCTACCTGCGCATCGCCTCGGACCGCCACTACCTCACCGACGTGCTCACGGGCTACGCGGTGGGCGCGGCGGTGGGCACGCTCACCCCGCGGCTGCTGCATCCGGTGTGCACGCCGACGCGGCGGATCGACCGCCTCGTCCACCGCGTGCGCCGCCGCCTGCGCCGGACGGAAGCCCAGCGTGCGCCGCGTTGGCTTCCGGCCGCGCTGCTGCCCGTTTGACCGG
>Ga0164243_10006875_pt1 | contig 17138 bp, 16 predicted proteins | sample OricompcompostOP_FD_108781 | JGI IMG/M metagenome (GOLD analysis project Ga0164243, IMG submission 108781) | Organic Plus compost microbial communities from Emeryville, California, USA - Original compost - Organic plus compost (OP) | ecosystem: Engineered > Solid waste > Mixed feedstock >... | reverse complement strand
CGTCCCGTGAGCGGGTCGACCAGTACCGACTCCTGCGCGACGACATCGACCGCCTCGTCGGGCGCATCAACGGCGACGTCGGGCGCATCGGCCAGCAGCCTGTCACCTACCTGCACGCCTCCTACCCTCGCGAGGAGATGGCCGCGCTCTACCGGGCCGCCGACGTCATGGTCGTCACCCCGTTGCGCGACGGCATGAACCTCGTCGCCAAGGAATACGTGGCCTGCCGCTACGACAACCGCGGGGCGCTCGTGCTGAGCGAGTTCGCCGGTGCTGCGGCGGAGCTGAAGCAGGCCTATCACGTCAATCCGTACGACATCAACGGCATGAAGGAGCGGCTGCACGAGGCCATGATGGCCAGCGCCCGCGACAACTCCCGACGGATGAAGGCGATGCGTCGCTACGTCATGGAGCACGACATCGACCGCTGGGCCTCGACCTTCCTCGAAGAGCTCACCGCCGTCCGCCATCCCCACGACAAGCACCCCCGCCCCGTCTGACCGCCCCCCTCGCGAGAGAGTTATGCCCCCGTCGCGAGAGAGTTGCGCACCGCCGAGGAGAGACTTCTGCGGCACACCCGGCCACCGGTCCCGGGTTAGGTTGGATGCATGAGCGCGCTCCCGAGCCAGTGGTACGAGACGCCGGACCTCGCCGGCGACCACGTGCGGCTGGTGCAGCTGCACCCCCATCACGCCGCCGGAGTGCTGGCCGCGGCGGACGACGACGAGGTCTTCCGCTGGCTGCGCACACCGCGCCCCACCGACGAGGCCGAGGCAGATGCGCTCGTGGCCCGCTACCTAGACATGCCGAACACCATCGCCTGGGCACAGATCGACCAGCAGCGCCACGAGGTCGTCGGGCTCACCACCTACTACGACATCGTCCCGGCCCAGCAGACCGTGGCCATCGGCTGGACCTGGCTCGCGAAGCGCGCGTGGCGCACGGGGGTCAACACCGAGGCCAAGCTCCTGCTGCTCCGCCGCGCCTTCGACGACCTCGGATGCGTGCGGGTCGTCTGGCACACCGACATCCTCAACGAGCGCTCCCAGCAGGCCATCGAGCGCCTGGGCGCCCAGCGCGAGGGGGTCCTGCGCAAGCACAAGCAGCGCCAGGACGGCTCGTGGCGCGACACCGTCGCCTTCTCGATGACCGACGACGAGTGGCCTGCAGCGCGTGACGCGCTCGAGGCCCGTCTGCGTCAGCCCGCCGCGCCGGCTTGACCTGCGGCACGCAGCGGCCGCTGGCTGCCGCCGCTCACCACCACCGCGAGCGCCGCCGCGGACACCGTGACGACGAAGGCGGGTGTGTATCCGCCGGCGTCGGCCAGTCGGCCAGCGACCGACGAGCCGATCGCGTAGCCGATGCCGGTCGCCCCGGCCAGCAGCGTCATCGCGGTGCCGACGCGGCGGGGCGGCACCAGATGACCGGCCAGCGCGAAGGTGCCGATCATGAACGGTGCCACGGCGAAGCCGAGCAGCAGGATGACCACGACGAGCGCACCGATGGAATGGACGAGCAGCAGCGGCCACGAGAGCAGCAGGAGCCCCGACGCCGCCACGAGCATCCGGCGTCCGTAGCCGATGCGCTCGGGCAGCGCGGCGACTGCGAGGCCGGCGATGACGCTGCCGACGCCGAGCAGCGCGTGCAGCAGACCGGCGGCCGCGGCGTGACCCTGCTCGGTGGCCAGCACCGTCGTGCCGGTCTGGATGCTGCCGAAGATCGTGCCGACGCACACCTGCGCGACCACGAGCACCAGGAAGACACCCGTCACGACGCGGCCGTCGTCCCGGGAGCGCGAGCCGGCGAGCTGTTCGACGAGGCGTCCCGTCGGGTGCAACGCGAACCACGAGCCGAAGACCGCCAGCAGCAGCGCGCCACTGAGCAGCGCACCCCCGGGGTCGGCCAGCACGGCGAGCAGCCCCACGAGCGCGGGGCCGAGCACGAAGGAGGCCTCGTCGGCCGCGCCCTCGTAAGAGAACGCGGCGTCGACGAGCTGCCGCTGGCCCTTCTCGTCGCGGGTGATCGGGCGCCAACGCACGCGGGCGAGCGGCCCGATCTGTGGCACCGCGAGCCCGGTGAGCACCGCGAAGCCCAGCACCAGCGCCTCGTGTGCGTCCGGCCCGACGACGGCGACGATGCCGACCAGACCGGCAGCGCCGGCCCAAGACTGGACGAGCACCACGGGACGCTGGCCCAGGCGGTCGGCGAGAGCCCCCGCGAGCGGAGCCCCGACAGCGTTCGCCACGGCGAGCGTCCCCGCCGCGGCACCGCCGAGGGCGTACCGGCCGGTCGCCGAGCTGACGAGCAGCAGCGTGCCGAGTTGACTCATGGCAAGCGGAAGCCGCCCGAGGAAGGCTACAAAGACGTAGGCGGGCCCGACGATCCGCAAGAGCGCGCGGTAGGAGACGACGGCTGACACTGGTCGCTCGAGTCTAGGGGTCTCGTACAGTCGCAGGAGTGCTGCCCGTCCATGCCCGCCTCGCCACCTTCGGGTACTTCGGCCTGAACGGCTTCGTGCTTGGCCTGTGGGTCGTCCACATCCCCGTCGTCAAGGACCGCACCGGCATCGACGACGCGGTGCTCGGCGGCCTGCTCCTGCTGCTCGGCGCCGCCGCCTGGGTCGGGATGCAGGTCGGCGGACGACTGCTCGACACGTTCGGCAGCCGGATCGTGCTCACCCTCTCGGCGGCCGCCCTGGGTCTCTCGCTCGCCGGTCCGGCGCTCGCCGGCAACGCGGTCACGCTCGGGCTGGGCCTCGCGGCCCTCGGCCTCGTCAACGGCATCGTCGACGTCTCCCAGAACGCCCACGCCGTCGACGTGGAGCGGCGCTATGGACGACCGGTCATGAGTGCGTTCCATGCCTTCTTCTCCCTCGGAGGCCTCGCGGCCGCCCTGGCCGGCGGGCTCCTGCTCGCCGCGGACGTCGACATGCGCATCACACTGTGCGCGGCCGGCGCCCTGGCTCTCCTCGCGGCCGCGATGCTCTCGCGATGGCTGCTGCGAACACCGACGCGTGCCGCCGACGAGCCCCGCCGGGTGGCCGCGCCCTGGACGGGCCGGGTCGTGCTGCTCGGGGTGCTCGCCTTCGCCCTCATGCTCGCCGAAGGGGTCGCCTACGACTGGAGCGCCGTGCACCTGCGCGACTCGCTCGATGCGCCGGAGTCAGTCGCCGCTTGGGCCTTCGGCGCCTTCTCGGCGACCATGACGGTGGTGCGCCTGCTCGCTGACCGGGTCGTCGGACGCGTCGGCCCCGCGGCCTACGTGCGAGGCGCGGCCCTCGTCGGCGCGGTCGGCCTGATCGGCGCGGCCCTCGCCCCCACGCCGGTCGTGGCGATCGTCGCCTGGGGCCTGTTCGGCGTCGGCCTGGCAGGGTGCGTCCCGCAGATGTTCTCCGCCGCTGGCAACATCGACCACATGGCGTCCGGCACCTACCTCGCACGGGTGGCGGGCATGGGCTACCTGGGACTGCTGGCCGGCCCGTCCGTCATCGGCCTGCTCACCCACTGGGTCCCGCTGACCACCGCCTTCGTCGTCCCGATCGTCGGCTGCCTGCTCGCCGCCGGCCTTGCCCGCACCGCACTCAGAGGAGCTCCCCGATGACCGCACCGCTCTCCGATCTGATGGCACCCGACTGGGCAGAGGCGCTCGCGCCCGTCGCCGACCAGATCAGCGCGATGGGCGCCTTCCTACGGAAGGAGATCGCTGCCGGACGCACCTATCTGCCGCACGGCGACAACGTCCTGCGCGCCTTCGCCGAGCCGATGGCCGACGTGCGGGTCCTGATCACCGGGCAGGACCCCTACCCCACCCCGGGGCACGCGATGGGCCTGTCGTTCTCGGTCGAGGCCGACGTCCGACCGCTCCCCCGCAGCCTGATCAACATCTACGCCGAGCTGCACTCCGACCTCGACATCGAGCCGGCGGCGACCGGCGACCTCTCCCCGTGGGCCCGGCAGGGGGTCATGCTGTTGAACCGCGTGCTCACCGTGCGGCCCGGAACCCCCGCGAGCCACCGCGGCAAGGGTTGGGAGGCCGTCACCGAGCAGGCCATCCGCGCCCTCGTCGCCCGGGACGCCCCGCTCGTGGCCATCTTGTGGGGACGGGACGCGCAGGGCCTCACGCCGCTGCTCGGCGCGACGCCCCGGATCGAGTCGGCGCACCCGAGCCCGCTGTCGGCGTCGCGAGGGTTCTTCGGATCGCGTCCGTTCAGCCGGGCCAACACGCTGCTCGAGGAGCAGGGAGCGGCGCCGGTCGACTGGCGCCTCGCTCCCTAGCCCCGATCAGGTCACCACTGGTAGAGGTCGCGCTCTCGGGCGAGGTCCTGCCCCGAGATGTCGCCACGCATGTACGGCTCGGCATCGGGGCTCGTGACGAGCCACGCGATGGCAGCGCCGATCGCGGCCGGCGGGGCGCCCATGTTGGGATCGAAGCCGCTCTCGACGAGCTCGATGCCGCTGCGCTCGGTGACCACCAGGCCGGGATCGACGTTGAAGGACCTGATGCCCTGGTCGGCGTGCTCGGAGAGCAGGCTTCCGACCAGCGTGTGACCGGACGCCTTGCCCAGTCGGTAGCCGAGCCCCGTGCCGCCGGCGCCGGGTCTGCCCGTCGGGTAGAAGTTCGTGCCCGCTCCGGAGCTGATCGTGACGAAGGTGCCGCTGCCGCGCTCAAGCATCGTGGGCAGCACGAGCTGGGCGATGCGGATCGGCGACACCGCGTGGGCCTGCACGAACAGCGGGTACTGCTCGATCGGGGTGTCGAGGATCGTGTCCATGATGCCGGGCCCGATGTGGCGGCCGTTGTTGACGACGACGTCGAGCCCGCCCCAGGCCTCGAGCACCTGCTCGACCGCGGTCTCGACCGAGGCCAGGTCCGTCAGATCCATGCGCACGGGCAGCGCCTCGCGTCCCATCGCCCGGATGAGCCCTGCGGTCTCCTCGAGGCTGCCGGGGAGCGGGTTCGCGTTGGCCTTGTGGATGCTCACGCTGTGGTCAAGCGTCGGGTCGCTCGAGCTGACGGTCCGCGCGGCGATCGCGACGTCGAAACCTTCTGCGGCCAGGCTCAGGGCGATGGCCTTGCCGATACCTCGACTCGCTCCTGTCACCAGTGCTTTCTGAGCCATCAGGTCAACCGTCCTCTCGGGGTGTGTGTCTTCGTCCGCACGACACTACCTGTCCGGACTGACCCCGGGTGGGCGAACAGGCGCCGTGACAGCGGCGTCGGCAGACCGCCATCGCCCCCGCTAGGCTGGCCCGCAGGAGGCTCCGTGACCGACAACAAAGTGATGCGCGACCGTGCAGGCGTGATCGACGGTGGGTTTGCCGGCCTGCAGCGTTGGGGCCTGCGCATCATCGTCATCGCCGCCGCGCTCTACGTGATCGGCTGGGTCCTCGGCCACACCTGGATGATCTGGTATCCGGTCGCGATGGCCCTGCTCATCTCCACGGTCCTCGCGCCCCCTGTCGCCTGGCTTCGTTCCAAGAAGGTGCCCTCCGCCCTGGCCGCGGGCGTGGTGATGGTGACGTTCATCGCCGGACTCGTCATCGTGATCGCGGTGCTCACGCCGCAGGTCGCGGGCCAGGCGCCCGACATCGCCGATCGCGCCTCGAGCGGCCTGCAGCAGGTGCGCGACTGGCTCATCGACGGCCCGCTGCAGATGTCCGACGGCCAGATCACCAACGCCATCCAGGCCGTCCAGGACCGGCTCCAGTCGAGTGCCGCGAGCATCAGCGCCGGCGTCTTCTCGACCCTGAGCGCGGCCACCTCAGCGGTCGTCAACCTGGTGGTCATCCTGCTGCTGAGCTTCCTGTTCATCAAGGATGGCCACCGCTTCCTGCCGTGGGTCTCGACCCTCGGCGGACGCCGCGCCGGCGAGCACCTCGTCGAGGTTCTCTCCCGGGCCTGGGCCACGCTAGGCGGCTTCATCCGCACACAGAGCCTCGTGGCGCTCATCGACGCCGTCATCATCGGCACCGGTCTGGCGATCGTGGGCGTCCCCCTCGCCATCCCGCTCGCGGTCGTCACGTTCATCGGCGGCTTCATCCCGATCATCGGCGCCTTCGTCAGCGGCGCCCTGGCGGTGCTCGTCACCCTTGTCACCAACGACCCCAAGGACGCGCTCATCGTCCTGATCATCGTCATCGCGGTGCAGCAGCTCGAGGGCAATGTCCTCTCGCCGTGGCTGCAGGGCAAGAACATGAACCTGCACGCAGCCATCGTGCTGCTCTCGGTGACCGCCGGCGGATCGCTCTTCGGCATCACCGGTGCGCTGCTCGCCGTGCCCGTGGCGGCCACGACAGCCGAGATCCTGCGCTACATCAACGAGCGCATCGACGACTCCGTGAGCCCCGCCGCGCCGCCCGAGGACTCCCAGTCGGCCGAGATACTCGCCGAAGACTCCTGACCCCCCGCTCGCGAGAGAGTTGTGCCCCCCTCGCGAGAGAGTTGTGCGCGCAGAAGTCTCTCGCGGACGGTGCAAAAGTCTCTCGCGAGGGGTGCCTGGAGCCCCCGACAGGATTCGAACCCGCGACATCCTTATTACAAGTAAGGCGCTCTACCAACTGAGCTACAGGGGCGTGCGCAGATCCGTCAGGATCTGACCACCTCGTCATCGTAGTGGCACTCGCGGATGCGTTCGGGTCCGGCGTCGGCGACCCGCCCACATCCGTGGGGGCGAGACCTCGTGGACGCCAGACCGACTTGCTACGTTCGAATCATTTCGTCGCGAACCTGAGACAACAGTCCGCTCTGGTCTCCATTTGATTCCCTACGAGACCGAGTCGGTCGCCATCCCCGACCACTGACCTCCGAGATTTGCCGGGGCAACCACCACCCGATACCTGCGCGGTGGTGGTTGACCCAGCAAATCTCGGGGAGGTCAGGTGCGCGCTTGGGACACCGAGTAGAGCGCGATGCCGGCAGCGACCCCGGCGTTGAGCGACTCGAGCCCGGTCGCCATCGGGATCGAGACGAGCTGATCGCACGTCTCGGCGACGAGCCGCGAGAGTCCCTTGCCCTCGCTGCCGATGACCACCACGACCGGACCGTTGAGCATGTCGGAGGCGGGCAGCGACACGTCGCCGTCGGCCGCCAGGCCGATGACCATGAGGCCGGCCTCCTGGTACGCCTTCAGCTGGCGGGTCAGGTTGGTGACCCGCGAGACGGGCACCCGCGCCGCCGCCCCGGCCGAGGACTTCCAGGCGGACGCGGTGATGTGCGCCGCACGCCGCTCTGGGATGACGACACCGTGCGCCCCGAAGCCGGACGCCGAGCGGATGACCGCGCCCAGGTTGCGCGGATCGGTGACGCCGTCGAGCATCACGATGAGCGGGTCCTCGCCACGCTCGTCCGCGAGGGCCAGCAGGTCGTCGGCGTGGGCGTACTCGTACGCGTTCAGCTTCGCCGCGATGCCCTGGTGGACGGCGCCGCCGGTGAGCTTGTCGAGCTCGACGCGACCGATCTCGAGCAGGGAGACGTACTGCTCGGCCGCGAGCTTGAAGATCTCGCGGATGCGGTCGTCGCGGTCGATGCCCTCGGCCACGTAGAGCGCGTTGACGGGCACCGTGGCACGCAGCAGCTCGACGACCGAGTTGCGACCGGCCACCCACTCGGCGGCGTCGCCCTGCTTGCGCTTGGGACGTGAGGACTCCCGCTTCTCGCCTGCCTTGGCCATCTTGTAGGCCTTGTGGTTCGGACGCTCCTCGGCGCGCGGGGTCGGCCCCTTGCCCTCGAGACCCTGGCGACGTCGGCCGCCCGATCCCGCGGTGGGGTTTCCCTTGTTCGACGTGCGCACTGCGCCCCGTCTCTTGCTGTTGCCTGGCATCAACGTCCCTTCACGGACCACCGCGGACCATGCGGTGTGTCCTCGATCTCTACCCCGGCGGCGGTGAGCTGGTCGCGCACCCGATCGGCCGTGGCGAAGTCCTTGGTGGCGCGGGCCTGCTGGCGCTGCTCGAGCAGCGCACCCACGAGTGAGTCGAGCGCCGACTCGCTGCCCGCGCCGTCGCCGGCTGTCGCCCACGTGGGCGACAGCGGGTCGAGGCCGAACACGTCCAGCATGGCCCGCACGGAGGCCAGCGCCTCGCGCAGGGCCTCGGAGCCGCCGTCGGCGAGCAGCTTGTTGCCCTCGCCCACGACGTCCTGCACGACAGCGAGGGCGGCCGGCACGGAGAGGTCGTCGTCCATGGCCACGGCGAACGCCGCAGGGACGTCGCCAGGCTCGACCGCACCGACCAGACCCACGGCGCGCTGCACGAAGCCCTCGATGCGCGAGAACCCGACACCGGCCTCGAGGAGCGACTCCTCGGTGAACTCGATGATCGAGCGGTAGTGGGCCGCGACGAGGTAGTACCGCACCTCGATCGGGCGGACACGCTTGACGACCTCGCTGACCATCATCGTGTTGCCGACCGACTTGGCCATCTTCTGGCCCGCCAGGTTGAGCATCGCGTTGTGCATCCAGAGCCGGGCGAAGGGCTGACCCGCGGCGCGCGACTGCGCGAGCTCGTTCTCGTGGTGCGGGAAGCGCAGGTCGAGCCCGCCGCCGTGGATGTCGAACTCGGAGCCGAGGTACTTCGCGGCCATCGCCGAGCACTCGAGGTGCCAGCCCGGACGTCCGCGGCCCCATGGGGTCGCCCAGGACGCCGAATCGGGCTCGCCGTCCTTGTGGCCCTTCCAGAGCGCGAAGTCACGGGCGTCGCGCTTGCCGTCGGCCGGGGCGTCCTCGGCCGGACGCATGTCGTCGACCTTCTGGTTGGACAGCTCGCCGTAGGACGGCCAGGAGCGGACGTCGAAGTAGACGTCGCCCGACCCATCGTCGGCTGAGTAGGCGTGTCCGCGGTCGATCAGGTCGGTGATCATCTCGATCATCTCGGGGACGTGGCCGGTGGCTCGGGGCTCGTACGTGGGCGGGACGCAGCCGAGAACCTCGTAGGCCGCGTGCAGGGCGCGCTCGTTCTCATAGGCCACGCTCCACCACGGCTCGCCCCGCTCGGCGCCCTTGGCCAGGATCTTGTCGTCGATGTCGGTGACGTTCGCGACGATGGTGACCTCGTAGCCCGCGCGCTCGAGCCAGCGGCGCAGCACGTCGAACACCACCTCCTTGCGGATGTGGCCCAGGTGCGGCGGACCTTGCACGGTCATGCCGCAGTGGTAGATGCCGATGCGTCCGGGGTGAACCGGGACGAGCTCTCGGATCTGCCGGGTCGCGGTGTCGTAGAGGTGCAGTGCCACCCTCCCAGCCTATCGGCTCCGCAGACCCCGTCCTGACGGGCAGAATCTCATCACATCCGTCCCACTGGCCTCATCTGTCACTTACCCTGGCCTCATGGCTTCCCCGCTCCGTCTCGCCGCCGCCTGCGCACTGCTCGCCGCACTGCTGGCCGCGCCCTCGCCGGCCATGGCCGCCGACTCCACCCGCTACGACGTCTGGTCCAGCACGTCCGAGCTCGCGAAGGGCACCTCCGAGGGGGTCAAGGTCGCGAGCAACAAGGTGGTGCTCGCCAAGCCGATCGGCACGCTGCGCTGGAAGGACCCGTACGGCAACGGCACCACGAAGACCTACGACTACGGACGCTGGACGTCACCGTGGGCGAGCACCGGCTTCGACACCCGCACGCTGGTGCCGTCGTGGACCGCGATCGCCTCGAGCGGCGCCTGGATCCGGGTCGAGGTGCAGGTGCGCAACTCCGCCCGCACGAGCACCTGGGACCAGGTCGCCGACTGGACGTACGCCGCCTCGACCGTGCACCGGCGCAGCTGGCCCGCCCAAAGCGACGACCTCGTGAGCCTGGCCGCCGACACCGTCACCGCCAACGGCGGCAACCGCTTCTCGCAGTACCGGCTGCGGGTCTACCTCTACCGGCCGCAAGGCACCACCATCACGCCGACCCTGTACGCGGTGCAGGGCATCGCCGCCACGTACGTCACGCGCAGCCAAGCGGTCAGCCGCACGACCATGACGAGCGCCAAGGAGCTGGCGGTCCCGCGCTACTCCCAGATGACGCACCGTGGCCACTACCCCGAGTACGGCGGCGGGGGCGAGGCCTGGTGCTCGCCGACGTCCACCGCCATGGTGCTGCGCTACTGGGGCAAGGGGCCGAAGCCGGCCGACTACTCCTGGGAGAAGGGCACCGACCCCTGGGTCGACCACGCCGCCCGCTACACCTACGACTACCGCTACGAGGGCACCGGCAACTGGGCGTTCAACACCGCCTACGCCTCGATCTACAGCCTATGGGGCTACGTCTCGCGCTTCACCGACCTGCGTGACGCCGAGGGCTTCATCAAGGCCGGCGTCCCGGTCATCGTGCCGCTCGCGTGGACGAAGGGCGGCCTCACCGGCGCGCCCATCTCGTCGACCCCCGGACATCTGATGGTCATCACCGGCTTCGAGAAGGACGGCGACGTCATCGTCAACGACCCCGCCGCGGCGAGCAACAGCAGCGTCCGCCGGGTGTACAACCGGGCCCAGTTCGAGAAGGCCTGGCTCGGTGGCAGCGGTGGCACCGCCTACCTGATCCATCCCGGGTCGACCAAGCTGCCGACCGACACCGGCCGCTGGTAGCCCTCAGTCGACGGTGATCCGGACGCCGTCGTAGCCACTCGCGCCGTCGGGCACGGGGTCGGCCCGCTTGCTGGTCTGCGGCTCGCCCGTGCCGTCGGTGGCGCGCACCTCCAGGAGATAGCTGCCTGGCCGGGCGTCCCACGGCCAGCTCCACTGCACCCAGGTGTCGTCGCTTGGCACACGTCCCAAAGCGGCCTCCTGCCACGGGCCCCCGTCGACCCGCACCTCGACGCGCTGGATGCCACGGTGCTGGGCCCACGCGACCCCGGCGACAACTACGGTGCCGGCCTTCGCCGAGTCGTTCGGCACGTCGATGCGCGACTCGGTCTTGATGGGGCCCTCGACGGCCCAGCCACGCGTGGTCCAGTAGGCCTCGACGTCGGCGAAGCGGGTGATCTCCCAGTCGACGACCCACTTGGTCGCCGAGACGTAGCCGTAGAGGCCCGGCACGACTTGCCGCACCGGGAAGCCGTGCTCGACCGGCAGGGGCTTGCCGTCCATCGCGACGGCCAGCAGCGCATCACGGCCGTCGAGCAGCGCGGCGAGCGGGGTCGTGCACGTCCAGCCGTCCTCGGACGTCGACAGCAGGGCGTCCGCGCCCTCACGCACCCCGGCCTCCTCGAGGAGGCCCTTCATCGGGACACCGCTCCAGACGCTGTTGCCGATGAGATCGCCACCCACCATGTTCGAGACGCAGCACAGCGTGACCCAGGCGTCGCGCAGCCCGCGATCGATGAGCTCCTGATAGGTGATCGTGATCTCGCGGTCGACCATGCCGTGGATGCGCAACGACCACTCGGTGGGGTCGATGAGCGGCGGGGTGAGCGAGGTGTCGATGCGGTAGAAGTCGCGGGGCGGGGTGCGCCACCGACCCTGACCCTCGATGCCCAGCTCCGCGCCCGCAGGCGTCGGGACGCCCCGCAGGGGGAGGTTGATCGCTGCCCGTGCCTGCTCGACCTCGGCACGACGGCGGCGCCGCGCGGTGAAGATCTCGCCCACTCCCCCGGCCACGACGGTCGCCACGACCACCATCACGGCGGCTCGCAGCACCGAACGGCGCACCTCGTCCGGCGGCAGGTCGGTGCGTTCGTGCAGCACCAGGTGCAGCACCGCCAGGACCACGACGCCTCCGAGGACGCAGACGATCACGCCGTTCACGGAGCCGTACGGTCGAGCCACCACGGCCAGCGCCGACACGACCACCAGGAGCGCCGTCCCGGCGAGGGCGAGCGGACGCCGTTGCCGCCACCAGCCGCCGACGACAGCGCCGAGCGCGAGGACGGCGACCACGACGGAGACGACCGCGAGCGGCTTGTCGGCGGTGCCCACGACGCCGATGATCGCCTCGGCGACAGGTCCGGGGGTGAGCTCGATGACCCCCTGGCCGACGGCCAGCAGAGGCGTCTCGCGAAGCCCTATGACCCCGCCGAGCAGCTCGGTCGCGGCAAGAGAGGCAGCAGCGGCGAGTACGCCGGCCCACCGGGGTCCGATCATGTGTCCATCATCGCCTGCGACCCCTGACGGCCGGGGCGATACGGCATGATCGGGGCATGTCCGTCCCTCGCATCGGTCTCGGCACCGACGTCCACCGGCTCGTCGACGGGCGTCCGATGTGGCTCGCCGGCCTTGTGTGGCCCGGTGAGGCCCAGGGCCTCGAGGGCCACTCCGACGGCGACTGCGCCGCGCACGCGATGGTCGACGCGCTGCTGAGCGCCGCCTCCCTGGGCGACATCGGCTCCACCTTCGGCACCGCGGACCCCGCCTGGGCCGGCGCCTCCGGCGTCGTGTTCCTCACCGAAGCCGCGACCCGGGTGCGGGCGGCCGGCTTCGAGATCGGCAACGTGGCCGTGCAGGTCATCGGCAACGGACCCCGGATCGGCACTCGCCGCGACGAGGCGCAGCAGGTGCTCGGTGCGGCGATCGGTGCGACGGTCAGCGTCTCGGCCACCACCACCGACGGCCTCGGGCTCACCGGCCGCGGCGAGGGTGTCGCCGCGATCGCCACCGCCCTGCTGCTCGGCTGAGATCTGGCGCATGGACCACCACCGGGCATCCAGCCGGTGGGGGTTCTCCCACCAAATCTCGGGGAGGGGGGACGCGACGACGCCCCCGCGGCCAGGGGCAGCGGGGGCGTCGAGGGACGGATCAGGAGGCGAGGACCTCGTCGAGACGGATCTCGGCCTTGTCTTCGTTCGTCTTCTCAGCGAGCGCGAGCTCGGACACCAGGATCTGACGAGCCTTGGCCAGCATGCGCTTCTCGCCGGCGGAGAGGCCACGCTCGTGGTCGCGGCGCCACAGGTCGCGGACGACCTCGGCCACCTTCACGACGTCACCGGAGTGCAGCTTCTCCATGTTGGCCTTGTAACGACGCGACCAGTTGGTCGGCTCCTCGACGTGCTCGGCACGCAGGACGCCGAAGACCTTCTCGAGGCCCTCCTCGTCGACGACGTCTCGCACCCCGACCAGGTCAACGTTGTCAGCGGGGACTCGAACGACCAGGTCACTCTGGGAGACGATGCGCAGAACGAGGTACTCGCGATCCTCGCCCTTGATCTTCCTGGTTTCGATGTCTTCGATGACTGCAGCGCCGTGATTGGGATAGACAACGGTTTCGCCGACAGTGAAAGTCATAGAGAAAGCACCTTTCCTAGGTGACCAGGATAACATGCGCAGACCCTCCGCCACCGACGAAATTTGCCGCCATGACGGCGCCCACCGGGTCCGACGACAGCCATGACCGTCGCTTGAGTACGATCATCCCGACGCATCACTCGACGGAAGCAGGAATCCGGTGTCCTCGGTTTCACTTCGCCGCGCGGCAGCGGTGGCAGCAGCCCTCACGGCAACGGTCGGCCTCAGCGCATGCGGCACCGGCATGAGTGCCCAGACCAACCAGCAGTACCAGGCGGGCATCGGCGCGAACCTGCGCACCGGCCCGATGCTGGCGCTCAACACCCTCTTCGTCGACAACGGCGACGGCACCGCGACCCTGTCGACGGCCTTCGTGAACAAGTCCGAGAGCCAGCAGGAGCTCCAGGGCGTCACCGTGACGGTCGGCGACAACAGCCCCGCCACGGCTGAGCCCTCGTCCGCCGTCTTCGTGTCGCCGGGTGGCTCACGCAGCATCGGCGCCGCCGGCGAGATCGTCGTCCAGCTCGACTCCCTGACCGCCGGCGCCTACGCCGACGTCGTCCTCACCTTCGACAAGACCGGTGACATCGAGATCGAGGCGCCTGTCGTCGAGCGCAACGCGACCTACGACGACGTCGCCACCGCCCCCGGGGGCGCCACCACCGCCGAGAGCGGTACCGCCACCGAGTAGCGTCACCACCGAACAGAACACAGGACCGGGCCCCGCCGATGGCGGAACCCGGTCCTGTTTTGTCTGTCGCGGAGCTGCTACTAGGAGAGCTCGCCGGTGACGAGGTAGACGACCCGTCGCGCCATCGAGACGGCGTGGTCGCCGATGCGCTCGTAGTAGCGGCCCAGCAGCGCCAGGTCGATGGCCGGCTCGACGCCGTGCGTCCAGTTGTCGCCCAGCAGCGACCGGAAGAGGTCGCGACGCAGACGGTCCATCTCGTCGTCCTCGTTCTCGAGGCGCGCGGCGGCCGCGACGTCGCGGTCGGCCACGATGCGCGACGCCGCCACGATCATGGAGTCGGCCACGCTGGCCATCGAGCGGATCGTCGGCTGCATGCGCTCGGGAACCGCCACCTCGGGCATCCGCATCCGCGCGACCTTGGCGACGTGCACCGAGAGGTCGCCCATGCGCTGCAGGTCGTTAAGCATTCGCAGTGTGGCCACGAGCTGCCGCAGGTCGGTCGCCACGGGCTGCTGGGTGGCCAGCAGCAGGAGCGCGCGCTCCTCGATGAGCTCGGTCGCCTCGTCAACCTCCTTGTCGCCGGCGATGACGGATTCGGCGAGCTGGCCGTCGGCGCGCAGCAGAGCTGACGTCGAGTCGGCGACCGCGCGGCGGACGATGGACGTGAGGTTGACGAGATCGTCGACGATGCCGTCGAGCTGCTCGTAGTACTGGTCCCGCATGACGTTGACGGTAGGGCCGACGGATGAACGGACGGCGACCTGTGGTGAACGCGGCATGAACGACCGCGGAATCTCCGCTGCTAGCAGGCTCGACGCGCCGCATAGGCGGGCCCAACACGCCTACGATCAAGGTGTGGACGTGACAGCAGGCTGGATGGTCGCCGGGGCGGTGGGTGCCGTCCTCGGCGCGATCATCACCTATGTCTGGAGATTCAGCGAAGTGAAGCAGGAGACCCCCTTGTCGCCGCCCCCGCCCACCGTTCCTCCCGGTGCCGAGGCCGTCCTGTCGGTCCTGTCGTCGTCCGCGGTGCTGGTCGACGACACCGACCTCGTCGTCAAGGCGTCCGCCCCGGCCATCGAGATGGGCATCGTGCGCGACGACCGGCTGGAGCCCGATGCCCTGAACGCGCTCGTGCGTCAGGTGCGGCGCGACGGCCAGGTGCGCGAGGCCGACATCGCGGTGCCCGGACGGCGGGGGGCGACGACCTACATCCGTGCACGGGTCGCACCGCTGACCTCGCGGCTCATCGTGGTGCTCGCCGACGACCGCACCCGCGAGCAGCGTGTCGAGACGATCCGCCGCGACTTCGTCGCGAACGTCAGCCATGAGCTCAAGACGCCGATCGGGGCCCTCAACCTGCTGGCCGAGGCCGTCTCCGAGGCACGCGACGACCCCGACGCCGTCGTCCGCTTCTCCGGACGCATGCTGCACGAGAGCGAGCGCCTGACCCGGCTCGTGCAGCAGATCATCGACCTGTCTCGGCTGCAGAACGACGTCCTGAGCGAGGAGGCGCAGGCGATCAAGGTCGGCGAGCTCGTCGCCGAGGCGTGCGAGCACTCCGCGACCGACGCCGAGGGCAAGGGCATCGAGATCGCCACGTCGATCGAGCCCGACCTCTTTGTGCACGGCGACCGCGCCCAGCTGCACGCCGCCGTCAGCAACCTCGTCGAGAACGCCGTCACCTACAGCGACGAGGGCTCACGCGTGGCCGTGTCGGCCCACCTCGTCGGGCCCGACATCCGCATCGCCGTCGCCGACACCGGCATCGGCATCCCGAACGACGAGCTCGAGCGTATCTTCGAGCGTTTCTACCGGGTCGATCCCGCAAGGGCCCGCGCCACCGGCGGCACAGGCCTAGGGTTGTCCATCGTCAAGCATGTCGCCGCCAGCAATGGCGGTTCCGTCGAGGTCTGGAGCGAGCCCGGACACGGGTCGTCCTTCACCCTCGTCCTGCCGGCCTATCACTTCGAAGAGGAGACCCCGTGACGAAAGTGCTGGTCGTCGAGGACGAACAGAGCTACAGCGAGGCATTGTCGTACGTGCTGCGCAAAGAGGGCTTCGACGTCGCCATCGCCGAGACCGGCCCTGACGCCCTGAGCGAGTTCGAGCGGGGTGGAGCCGACATCGTGCTGCTCGACCTGATGCTTCCTGGCCTCTCGGGCACCGAGGTGTGTCGCAAGATCCGCCAGACCTCGCAGGTGCCGATCATCATGGTGAGCGCCAAGGACACCGAGGTCGACAAGGTCGTCGGCCTCGAGCTCGGTGCCGACGACTACGTCACGAAGCCCTACTCACCGCGTGAGCTGGTGGCGCGCATCCGCGCCGTGCTGCGCCGCGGAATGGTCGAGGCCGACGACGATCTCACCTCACTCGAGGCCGGGCGCGTGCGGATGGACGTCGACCGTCACCTCGTCACCGTCGACGGGGCTGAGACGCGGTTCCCGCTCAAGGAGTTCGAGCTGCTCGAGTACTTCCTGCGCAACACCGGACGGGTGTTGACCCGCGGCCAGCTGATCGACAGGGTGTGGGGCGCCGACTACGTGGGCGACACCAAGACCCTCGACGTCCACGTCAAGCGCATCCGGGCGAAGATCGAGAGCGACCCGACCAACCCGATGACGCTCACCACCGTGCGAGGCCTCGGCTACAAGTACGACGCCTGACCCCGCCCGGCGGCGTGCGTCAGCGGCCCTGACTGGCCACGGCGGCGATGGCTGCCGCGGCGGCGTCAGGATCGAGGTAGGTCCCACCGGGGGTGATGGGCTTCAGGTCGTCGTCGAGCTCGTACACGAGCGGGATGCCGGTGGGGACGTTCAGCCCGACGACGGACTCCTCGTCCATGCCGTCGAGGTGCTTGACGAGCGCGCGCAAGGAGTTGCCGTGCGCCGTGACGAGCACCGTGCGGTCGGCGAACAGGTCGGGCACGATCGCGTCGTACCAGTAGGGCAGCAGCCGGACGATGACGTCTGCCAGGCACTCGGTGCGTGGCAGCAGCTCGTCGGGGAGGTTCGCGTAGCGCAGGTCGGAGGCCTGGCTGTACTCGTCGTCGTCGTCCAGCTCCGGCGGCGGGATGTCGTAGGAGCGACGCCAGAGCATGAACTGCTCCTCGCCGAACTCCTCGAGCGTGGACTTCTTGTCCTTGCCCTGCAGCGCGCCGTAATGGCGCTCGTTGAGGCGCCACGAGCGCTGCACCGGGATCCAGTGCCGATCGATGCCGTCGAGCACGATGTCGGCGGTGCGGATGGCACGGCG
>Ga0164243_10006874_pt1 | contig 17139 bp, 14 predicted proteins | sample OricompcompostOP_FD_108781 | JGI IMG/M metagenome (GOLD analysis project Ga0164243, IMG submission 108781) | Organic Plus compost microbial communities from Emeryville, California, USA - Original compost - Organic plus compost (OP) | ecosystem: Engineered > Solid waste > Mixed feedstock >... | reverse complement strand
GCCACGTCCGATCCTGCTATCTTTGCGATAGGTGAATGTGCACAGCATCGAGGCAAGACGTATGGGATTGTCGCACCTCTCTGGGAGCAGGCTCGCGTCCTTGCTGAGCGTCTGACACATGCAAACACTCTTGCTCACACATCTGCTAACACGCTTACCAGCACATCTTTTAGCACATCTACTGACACACCATCAAACACACCTGCTAACATATCTACTAACACTCTCTCTAACACATCTACAGACACACTTCACAGCACTTCGCCAAACCTTCTCACTCACATGCTTTATAAGGGCTCAAGCCTCTCAACCAGGCTAAAAGTCATGGATATCGAACTCCTTGTTCTGGGGGAAGATTGGCGCGTACGCGCCAAAGACGAGGTTCTCTCGTATGCTGAGCCTGAGAAGGGTATCTACAAAAAGGTGCTCATCCGGGAGAATCGTTTAGAAAATGCAATTCTACTGGGCGACTGCTCGGGTGCGGCTCGCCTGCAACATTACTTTGAGCGTAAACAGCCGCTTCCCGAGAATCGCGCCGAGTTGCTCATATCCCTCTTCAACCTCGGGGCACTCAATTCCGGGCTTTCTCTTGACCCCGCTCAGGAGCTGGCCGAGCTGCCGGACGATGCCCAGATCTGTAACTGCAACGGTGTGACGAAAGGCACGATTATCGCGGCGGTTAAGGCGGGCAAGCGCAGCCTTCCTATGCTCACGGCAGCAACGCGGGCTGGTACCGGTTGTGGCTCCTGCAAGGGACAGGTGCAGGTACTGCTGGAGCTTGCCGCAGGCAGCGAGTTGATTGAAGACCCCTCGATTCACTACTACGTGCCGGGTGTTCCCCTGCGCAAGCCAGAACTGGTGCAGGCAATCAAGGAACAGCAATTACGTAGCGTCTCCGCAGTCTTCAAGGCGCTCGCCAATGGTAAGGAGGACCCACAGAGCAAGGCCGGGCTGGCTTCGCTGCTCAAAATTATCTGGGGGAAGGAGTACGAGGATGAACGAGATGCCCGCTTTATCAATGACCGTGTACACGCCAATATCCAGAACAATGGCACGTTCAGCGTCGTGCCGCGTATCTATGGAGGCATCACCTCTCCGCAAGAACTTCGTCGGATCGCGGATGTCGCAGAAAAGTATCAGGTGCCGATGGTCAAGCTCACCGGAGGGCAGCGCATCGATCTGCTAGGCGTGCGTAAGGAGCACCTGCCCGCTGTCTGGCGCGAACTCGGAATGCCCTCAGGTCATGCCTACACAAAAGCCTTCCGGACCTGTAAAACCTGCGTCGGCAGCGAATTTTGTCGCTTCGGCCTGGGCGATAGCACAGCGCTCGGGGTCAAAATCGAACAACGCTTTCAAGGGATTGAATCGCCCCATAAACTGAAGCTTGCCGTCTCGGGATGTCCCCGGAATTGTGCAGAATCAACAACAAAGGATATCGGCGTTGTTGCTATCGAGGGCGGCCAGTGGGAAATCTATATCGGTGGGGCAGCGGGCTCACGCGTGCGCAAAGGCGACCTTCTCTGCACTGTCAACACTCATGATGAGGCCCTTCAGCTTATCGGGCGCTTTATGCAATATTATCGGGAACACGCCAGGTATCAGGAACGAACCTATGCATTCGTAGAGCGCATCGGCATCGAACGGATACGCCAGCTCCTGCTTGAAGACGTTGAAGGCATCGCCACACAGCTCGATCAGGCGATTCAGGAAGCGGTTGACGCCTATCGCGACCCCTGGCAGGAAGCAGAGCGACCCGTGACCGCGAATCAGTTTGCTGAAGTGCTCGCATACACAGAATAGGAGGCTTGCACCTATGACCATTAGCGTTTCTTCAGGTGTTTCGACTACTTCACGCACCACAACGACCTATCATCTGGGTTCAATCGAACAGATACCGCCAGGAGAAGGCCGGGTCTATATGGTAGCCGGAAGGCAGATAGCCATTTTCCGCACCCGTGACGATACACTCTATGCAACGCAGGCTCATTGTCCTCACAGAAATGGGCCGCTCGCTGATGGCCTTGTGGGCTTGCACACTGTGCTCTGTCCTCTGCATAGCTATCAATTCGATTTAAGGACAGGAGCCGCCTCAATGCCGTCCTGCACGGCACTCACACTATATCCGGTGACGGTGGACAGCTCCAGGAATATCGTGCTACAGCTAGAATAAATCGTCCTCCTTTGTTCCGTCTGCTTGCTCTACTCCGCGAACAGGGGCAGGCTCGTACTGCCAGTGTCCTTTACTCGCAATGGTGCGATAGAAGCAGCGGCGCTTCCTGTAGTAATTCGGGAGAGTGACACATCCTCCGGTCGCTCTCCTTTTCATTGCACTTCTGTTTATTACGGTTCTGCTTCAGAAGCACATCAAACAGTTGCAAATGCTCTTGCAATTCTTTGTGCTCCTGCACATGATCGGCAAACTGAACGCCCCACGCAAACAGAGAGAGCAAGACGGGTTCCAGCGTGCGCCCAAACTCGGTAAGCGAATATTCCACCTTCGGAGGAACCTGATGATAGATTTTGCGATGAATAATTCAGCTTCCAGTTCACGAGGTTGCAAGGTCAGCATGCGTTGGTGCTTGAGGGAAGCAAGCGACGCAACTCACCAAAACGCCGAGGCAGCTCCAGCAGCTTTTACAGGATGATGCCTTTCCATTTGCCACCGATACTATTCACGGGCACTTCAATCGGACAACGATCGTGCTGTATAGTGCTTCTCTCCTCATCACCCTTTTTGTACTATAATACATATATGTACGTACTTTTCAAAACGTACCTGTTCCCTTATAGTCAGATCATAAGAAAGGACACACGCGTATGCAACTCAACAGGGCAGTAAGAGAGGCACTTGAAGCAGGAAACCTGGCTCATCTGGTCACATTAGAAGCGGATGGAACACCACAGGTTACGGTCGTCTGGGTCGGCCTTGAGGGAGACGAGATCGTTTGCGGCCATATCCATCGCCATCGTAAGGTACGCAATATCCAGCGAGATGCACGTGTTGCCCTGTCGATGGTCACAGGTGGCCAAACAAACGGACTCGACAACTATCTTGTCATCAACGGTCGAGCCCACGTGACGGAAGGAGGCGCCCCCGCACTACTCAACAAGCTGGCACAGGTATATATTGGCCCGGGCACGAAGTTCATTCCAGATGGAGAACCGGAAGGCTATATCACCCATATTGCTGTTGAAAGCATCAGCGGCGTCGGCCCGTGGAAAGAATAGGCCTGGAATCGGTCACGTCCTCCATTTTCCTCAGCGAGGGGGACTATTTTCTCAGAGGATTTGCATATGAGGATCACGTGACAATGCATGTGATCCTCACAGCCTCACTTGATTTCAGCGATCGCCACACCGCTATCAATGTACCGCTGCCCTATCGCGTAAAGCAGCACCGGAACCGCCAGCGCAATGACCGTCGCGGCCATCATCTGCGGATACACCGAGGTGTACCCATCGGTGAAGTAGAGCAAACCAAGCGGGATCGTTCGGTTATTCTGGCTGCTCAAATAAATCAGCGGGTTCCAGGCATCACGCCAGCTCGCCAGAAACGAGAAGATCGCCACCACAATGATGACCGGTTTCGACTGCGGCAGGATGATATTCCACCAGATCCGCAGGTTGCTACAGCCATCGATTCGAGCCGCCTCGTCAAGCTCTTTCGGCAATTCCATAAAGAACTGACGGAACAGAAAGATGTTAAAGGCCGAACCAAAAAGCTGCGGTACGATGATCGGCCAGAAGGTATCAATCCATTTCAGGTTGCGAAAAATCACGTACAGCGGAATGGTTAATACCTGTGATGGCAGCATCAGCGTCGACAACATCAGGATAAACCAGAGCGTGCGCCCGGGAAAACGAAAGCGGGCGAAGCCAAAAGCAACCAGCGATGACGAAAGCGTATTGACGACCATCGCATAGATCGCTAACAGAACGCTGTTCAACACGTAGCGCCCGAAGTTGTATCTGGTAAAGGCCTCGACATAGTTCGACCAGACAAACGGCTGCGGAATCCACTGGATCGGCACGGCATAATACTGCGTCTGGTTTTTCAACGAGGCAGAAAGCAGCCAGATAAACGGCAGCAGAATACAGAATGCCACCACCACCAGGATGATATAGGTCAGAATGATACTGAGGCGCTGCAACGTGCGCCCCCGCTGATACAGCGCATGCCGTGTCGTCTCTGCCTGTGAGCTCATCTCTTCCTCCTTCCCTACCAGCGATCAGTATTGCCCGAACGCCGGAAGATCAACAGCACAACGATAGTCAGCACAAGCGTTATCAGGAAGATCACAACAGCCAGAGCCGAGCCATAACCATAGTTTCGGGAGACGAACGCCTGCTGATACAGGTAGGTCAGGAACGTCGAGAGGCTGTTATGATAGCCCAACACGCTTCCCAGGCCGCTTACACCGACAGAGCCAGAACCACCACCGGCAAAAATCAGCGCCGTATCGAAGACCTGAATATGGCCGATCAGCGTCATAATTGTGTTAAAGAGAATGACGGGCGTTAACAGCGGCAGGGTGATATAGCGGAAGCGATGCCAGGCCCCCGCGCCGTCAATACGAGCCGCCTCGTAATAGGTCTGCGAAATTCCCTTCAGACCCGCAATGAAGATCAACATCGTACCGCCCACAAACCAGAAGTTGACGAAAATGAGCGCCACAAGCCCGATCTCGGGATTATTATAGTTGTTGAGCCAGTTCACCGGAGCAATACCGAAAAGCCCCAGAATCGTATTGAACAGCCCGTACTCGCCCGCATTGAAGACCTGCACAAACATCGAACCAATCGCGACCCCGACCATCAGGCTTGGTAGATACAGCACGGTCCGAAAAAAGTGGTTTCCGGGAAAGGCCCGGCTGAGCAGCAGCGCCAACGCAAGCCCTCCCACGATATAGATGACCGTCGAGGCAGTCACATACAGCAACATATGCCAGCATGTCGCGGCGAAGACAGGATCATGAAACAGCAATTGCTCGTAGTTCTGAAACCCGATCCATTGCGGCTTGCCAAACAATTTGTAGCGAGTAAAGCTGTTATAGATCGTGTTCAGCAGCGGATACAGGTAAAAGAGTAAGAAGCCAATAATCCAGGGAGAGATGAAGAGATAGCCAGCAACAGCCTCCCTTCCAAAAAAGCGCTTCCTGGTTTGCTTCGAGCGCTTCGCTTTGAGAGCAACCGCATCCCTGGCATGCTCGGTTATCGCCATACAAAGACTCCTTTGTCAAGGAACAGCAGAGAACGCATCCTGCATCTCCCTCAGATCTTATGAGGCCGAAGAGAGGGCCGCATTTCCCTTTTGCTCCATCTGTTGCGCAGCCTGTTCAGGAGAAAGCTTTCCACTCGCCAGATCAGGTAAGATATTTGTGTACTCATCGAGGAGCTTCTGATGCGGAGTCATGACGATTGGCTTGAAATATTTCGCGGCCTCCGTCAGCGTGGGGACATACTGCTTCGGTGTCAAGTAGTCGGACATCTGATTGAAGGCGGTGACGTTTGTTGGCACATCGCTCAATTTGGCGTAGGTCTTGTTCGGCTCTGTCTGCGTCACCCATTTGATGAACTCCCAGGCCTCGTTGACGTGCTGGCTCCCCTGATAGATACCGAAGCTATTGGCATTTCCCAATGTCACCTGTTTGCCATTGATCCCAAAGATTGGCGTTGCTCCGATCTTGTCCTGTAGCTTCTGCTGCTCGATCTGGGCAAAGGTAAAAGCACCGACACGCGCAAAAGCGACCTTTTCCGTCAGCAGGCTATCAATATCACCTGTGCCCCAGGGACCATTCACCTGTTCAGTAAAGGGGACAGCCAGGTGCTCCGTATAGAGGCTCTGCCAATCTGCCAGGCCCTTTATCCCCTGAGGAGAGTTGAGCAACAGCTTCTTCGGATTCACCGGGTTGTCATAGACCTGCCCGCCCTCTAATTCGATAAGCATAGTCCAGAGCGGGTCAAGATTGTTGATGTTGATGGCATATTGCGTGTATTTCCCGCTCTCTTGCTTGACAAGCTTCTTCGCAATCGCTTTAAATTCATCAAAGCTCATCGGTTTCACCGGATCAGGGAAGGGGACACCAGCCTTTTTCAGCAGGTCTTTGTTATACCCGAGCAGCGGAACATACATCCCCACAGGCAAGGTGAACTGTTTGCCGTTCCAGCTACAAAGACTCATCGCCTCAGGTTTGAGCGCCTTCACCACATCCTGATAGCCCGGGAGCGTGCTCAGATCATACAGGGCTTCCTGTTCATAGTAGGGAGCTGCCTGGCTGCCTGCCATGCCGATAATATCATAGGCGTTGCCACCGGCTACCGTGGTCTGAAGTTTGCTCCAATAGTTGCCCCAGGGAAGGATCTCCGCTTTGATCTTGATGTTGGGATGCGTCTTCTCGAACTCCTTGATCCAGGCAAGCATGGCGTTGTCTTTGACCGGTCCATTACTCCACCAACCATATGTCAAAGTGACCGGCTCACCACCAGATGACGAGTCATCCGAGCTACAGGCAGCAAGCACTGAACCGGCAACACTCATACTGAGTACCGCTTTACCACTGTTCATGAGGAAACGTCGTCGTGACATCGAAAATACCATTGCTTGTTCACTCCTTCGTAGAACATGAGAGCTGTGTTGAAGCGAGAAGACAGGTATCTCGCTTCAGAACACTTATTGCTTACAGGAACGTACAGAGTCACGCTTGACAAGCTTTACCGCTACAATGCAGGTAATGGCTGTCATGTCCGGTTCCATACTTCGATCTTGAAGCCGCCTCACAGCAACATTGCCCATCGCCTCCTTATCGATATGGACGGTTGTCAGCGCCGGGGTCAGATGCTCCACCATGTCGATATCATCGAACCCAATCAATGAAACATCTTCGGGAACACGCAGCCCGGCCTCGCGCAAGGCCTTCATTGCCCCGATCGCGACATTGTCATTTGCTCCGAAGAGGGCGGTAAAGTGCACCCCTCGCTCAAGCAAGCGCTTGCAGGCAGCATAGGCGCTATCGGGGTGAAGCTCGCTTTCCTCAAAAAGCGCATAATCAACAGGAATCCCGGCATCCAGGAGGGCCGCACGATAGCCCGCCGCTCGCCGTTCCAGCGTATAGATTCGGTTTCTGGGTCGGGGCCCGGGAAGCACAGGGCCACCAATAAAGGCAATCTCTTTATGCCCCTCCTCTATCAAATACTCAACAGCAGCCCGAGCTCCCTCGAAGTTATCGCACAGGACCGAATCAACCGAAATGCCTGTCGCATGGTTATCTACCAGTACCAGCGGAATATTCAGGCGCTGGATCTGCTGAACGGTCTCCGGCTCGGCAGGGCCAACCAGCAGGATTCCGCCGAGCTTCATCTTGCTGATCGTCTCAAGTAGCGCGTCGGGATCGGAAGTCAGTTCTCCGATTGCTCGATAGGTTACTTTCATATTGAGCTGCCGCGCCGTGTTCTCCACGCCATCGAGAATATGCGACCAGAAGGGATTATTCGTTGCCGCATTGGTATCAAGATAGGAGCAATACAGAAAGCCGATCTCTTTCAAAGCGCTACTGTCCCCACGGCCTGCGCCCCGCTGACCAACGGCGCGTGTATAGCCGAGTCGTGCCGCTGCACGCAAGACGCGCTCGCGAATCTCATCGGTTACATTGCTGTGGTTATTGAACACCCTTGAGACCGTTCCTACCGATACATCAGCCTCACGTGCGATATCTTTCACTGTAACAGAGCTGCCTGCTTTTTGTTTCATCCTCGCCTACTCTCACTACGCTCTTTCAATGAAATTCATCATTGTTTCATTGAAAAAGTAATACCATATACTTTCTCTACTGTCAATATCTTCTCGTTGAACCGGCTCCATAGGCCGCAAGTGCCCGGTACATAGAGTCGGTCTATCTGTTCCTTATACGTTTCTATTCTCAATCCCTTCACACAAAAAGCAAGAGTGGGGCTGTTTTCGCGGAAAGATGCACGGACACCCTCTTTATCAGAGCGCCTCAGAAGCCGATGAACGTTCATGAACAAGAGAAAAGGAACCCCCGGAACCAACAGGCCCGGGGTATTCCCATGCATGACGAGCGTCATGAAGTGCTACAAGGAGAACCATTCAAAGTGAACGAGGTTGGAGGTGTATTCGTGCCGCTCCACGAGCCATTAAAGCCCGGATTCACCGAAGCTCCCGGCGCGATGGAGCCGTTATAGCTTTCATTGGTAACGGTCACCTCCTTCCCGCTCTGCGAGAATTTGGCGTTCCACCCCTGCTGCACCTTCTGATCTCCCGGGAAACTGAACTTGAGCGTCCAGCCATTAATAGCCGTCTTCCCGGTGTTCGTAATGGTGATCGAGGCTGTAAAGCCGCCCGGCCACTGATTCGACACGGAATAGTTCACCTTACAGACAGCGCTCGGTGGCGTTGTCGGTGTCGGCGTCACGGTCGTGGTTGGCGACGGCGTGACAGTGCTTGTAGGAGTCGTCGTCGGCGTTATGGTAGGGGTGTTTGTTGGTGTCGGCGTTGGCGTTGTGTTATCGCCAAAGAGCAGCGCCACATCTGCCATCGCCATCGCGATATCAGCCTGCGCCCAGAAGCGATGGTAGGTAAAGGTCGGGGCCGCGCCACCATCCAGATACGCCTGCACCTTCGGCCAATCGGGATCCTGCTTATAATTCGGGCGCTGCGAGATGAAGGTCAGAGACGAATCCAGCGTCGCCCCCTGAGCGTTCTTGCCCGTCCAACCGCTCGGGATATACACGGGGTCATCAAAGCGGTTGTAATCGGCGCGCACTTCAGGATTGGAGACACCTTTTGGATCTGCATAGCTGGTCCACATCCGATCAAGTAACTGCTGTGCGAGCGTGCGCGAGTCGGTATCATTCGCTTTTGCCGCGTAGAAGAGCAGCGTACGAGCGAGCGCAGCCGTCACTCCAACATCGGACGTCGTATCAACCACCGAGACGTGAAGATTGGCGTTCTGTCCGGGATTCGCAGCATTCCAGGTATCGGGCTGACCGGTCCATTTGAGCGTTGAGGGGATCGCATAGGAGCCGTCAGCATTGAGCTTTGTCACCGACTTCACCCAGGCAACCCACTTGTCCAGAATCGCCTTTGCCTGCGCGTCACCGGTCACATAGTAGTATTCTGCCACACGTTCAAGCGACCAGGCCTGGAAACCAAACCAGTTGTTGCTTGGAGGATCATGATAGACAGGCTGCCAGTCATACGCCATACCATAGAACGTCGGCGTTCCGGCGGGCGGTGTGGCATAGTGGCCATCCCAGCTATTGCTTGCTCCACCTGCGATCGCGCCTTCGCTGGATTGCAGCCAGCGATAGAACTCAAGCTGGCGCTTCAGGCTGGTCGACCAGTCGGTAGCAGCGGTGGGTGAAAGCGGCTTCAATGCCTGCACGTTACTCAGCGCCCACGCGGCAAGCGGGTTCTGGTAGCCCTGATGGGCTGTACTGGATCCAATACGCCACGCCCAGTTTCCGGCAGAAGGCAGCGAGCCACCCCAGGCATAATACCAGCCAAGCAGGTAGGTAGAGCTATTTTTCCCGCTTCCAGCCGGACAGCTCACGCTCTGACAGCCCAATGTCTTGAAGTATTTGTCGTAGGTCGCATAGCGCAGGAAATCGCCCATTTTTGCAGCTTTTGCGATTGTAGAAGCAACCGCACTGCCTTTACCCTGACTGTTTGCCCAGGTGTACGCCCAGTAAGCAGCCTGGATAGCACGAGCGTCGGCATCAGGAGCATCGGTATAGCGCCACTGTTGTGCGTAGCTGCCACCAGAAGCCGGTTTATTGAAGAGGCTCAGGAAACCATGCCCGTCGTTGCCACCCCAGGTAAAGGTTTCACAGGAAGGGTGCACAACCGTTTCCCAGACAGATTCCGATGCGCCACGCTGATACGAGTTGACATAGGAAGGGGTCGTCTTGCCATCACCACAGCGCCCATAGCCATACCAGTTATCAACATCAAGCAACCAGGCCATACCATAGACGTCGGCGTTCCCATACGTCTGCTTCAGTTCATTGCCGATGGGGTCCTGACCGACCGAAACCTGTGAATCCAGTTGTACCGGGTAGTCGCTGATCTCGGGCGACTCCGGCCCATATTGTGCGGGACTGCTGGCGTTGTAGCCGCCATTGGTTGGCTGATCCTGAGTGGAGGGAATGATATATTTCTCCATTGTCGCCCAGGCGTTGTTAAAGGGCTGCCAGTCACCTGTGACCCTGCCATAAACCGCCTCAAGCCAGATCCAGAAGCTAAACGCCTCTGAGGTGGTCTCATGCCCGTAGTCAGGGGCCTCGACGATGAGCGTTTCAACGGAGTGATAGGGAATACCCTGGGGGCTGAAGTAGCCGTTGGCCGGATCTTTCAACTTCTTGTAGAGCGTCAGAAAGCGCTCGGTATATTGAGAAGTATCATCGGCCAGAGGAGCCGCCTGCGCCGGTCGAACGTGCCAGTAGGAGATACTGAAGCTGCCGGAAACAAGCAACAGACCGGCTATCACCATCATGGTCACACTGTGAATGATCTTTCGCGAGATCATTCCGAACCTCCTTGTTATGCAACTGTACTGCCAACGAGCGTCCAGTACCCGTCACCTCTGTTCTTGCTGTGCCTGTGACCATTACAGAATCATCTTCCAGTTACACTTCTTTTTCCCTCACTTTCTTTATGGATAGTGAACTTCGACTCAGGTTATGCTATGATTGGAATACTGCTGTAAGGACAATTATAGCCATTTCCTTTTTGCAGATGCAACGACACTTTCTCGACAGACATTGAACAGCTAGAGGACAGACAAGGATGTCTGGACAATTCTTGCCTGGTCTCAGGAGGAACGTGCACATGACGACGCCGAATCACCGCTTGAAGCGAGCGCGTGAACTACGAGGGTGGTCACAGGCAAAGGTCGCTCGGCTCATCGGTACAGATGCCGCAACGGTCAGCCGTTGGGAACGAGGACTTTTTTCACCAACCCCCTACTTTCGCGAGAAGCTCTGCGAGCTCTTTCAAACCAACGCCGATGCTCTTGGCCTGCTCGGCAACTCTCTTGAAGAGCCGCCACCACTGCCAGAACAGCAGGATCTCTTTGCCTCGATGCTCAAACGTGCGGAAAGTGCACATCATGCCCATGCCCTCTGGCAATACGCCTATGTGCAGGCGCTCCGCGGGCAGCATGAGGACGCGCGAGAACTGGGTGAAATGAGTCTGAATACCTTTGAGCAGCTTGGCAACACCGAGAACGCGCAAACAGTACGAGCATGGCTACAGACGCTTCCCCCCGCACCGCCATCTCCTCCATCATCTTCAAAAAGGCGCTCTACAGGCTGGCTCAAAGGTGGCGGTTTGCTGCTGCTCCTGCTCTGTCTCGGAGGAGTGCTGCTATTCTCTCTCATCGCGAAACAGGGCGATGCATTCGGTAAACAAATAGTCTCTACACCTTTAGAAAGCACACCCACAGCAACAATCACAGCCGTCAAAGCACAAGCCAATAACAGTATATCTTCAACGCCTGCGCTTCCAAAAGCGCTTATCTTACCCCAGACACTTACACCCGGAGCTTGTGAACCCGATTCAATTGGCTATCGCTGCACGCTCAATCTTCAGTTGAACACACCATCACCAGTTCAATTCCAGTGGGTGATTGACTCTTGCGATTTCGGTGCCCGCCTGAATCCCACACAAGGCACAGGCACAACCGGCCAGCCAGTTCAGGTCATCGTGTATATTCCCTACTCGCAACAGCATGGCTCGATGCATTTCACGTTTACGCAGGGCACCAACAGCACGACAGCAGAAGTTCTCTGGCGGGGAGGGCAATAAGCAGGCAGGGAGGCGTGATAGATCCTCCCTGCCGCGAACGTATACCTGATGCTTTACTGGCAAACGGTGCCATTCAACGTAAAGGTTGCAGGAACAGGGTTACTCCCCTTCCAGGAGCCATTGAAGCCGATTTCAACCGAGCCAGAAGGCGCAATCGTCCCGTTCCATGAAGCATTGGTAACGGTGACGTTTGCGCCACTCTGTGACCAGGTCGCCGACCATCCCTGCTGCACCTTCTGGCCTGCCGCGAAGCTAAAAGCAAGGGTCCATCCATTGATGGTGCTTGAGCCATTGTTTGTGATCTTGATTTTCCCGGTAAAGCCGTCCGGCCACTGGCTCTCAATCGTATAGCGCACGCTACAGGTTGCGCCAGGAGTCGGCGTGATGGTCGGGGAAACTGTCGGCGTAATGGTCGGGGAAACTGTTGGCGTGATGCCAGGGGTCGGCGTCGCGTTAATGGGCACATTCTTGGCCTGCTGGTTCGCCGAGTGCTGACGGAATACGGCCAGTTCGGGAGCACCTTTCGAGACCCCGTAGGTGCTGTCTACATTCGTCGCCTGATACCACCAGAAAGCCGAGCCGGCCACGTCAAGACGCTCCAATTCCCCGTAAATCTCGCGCCACCACGTCGAGCGATCCACTCCCTTGACGTTGAACTCGCCCATGAAGAAGGGCTTTCCAATCACGTTATGCGAATCATTCACCCAGGCCTCGATCAACTGTTTGGTCTGATCAAGGCTGAGATGCGCCCATTCCTCGGTAGGATAGGGATGAGCGGACGTGAAGTCAATAAAGGGCGATTGTTGCAGGTAGACAAAGGGGTTCCCTTCATCCCCGCCGAAGCCATACTTCGCCTGATGCCCTTCAATCCCGGTTCCGACCATATGGTGAGAATCGATGCTCTTGATGTACGACGCCATCTCATCTACCCAGGCGCGCAGCGTGGTTCCAGTTGAGTTCTCGTTTGGTGTAGCGTTCTGATAGCGCGGCTCATTCATCAGCTCCCAGGCAAAAATAGTCGGCTCATCTTTATACGCCACGCCGCTATAGTGATTGACGCGATTCAGCACATAGTACACGTAGTTCTTATACTGCGTGAAGCAGCCGGGGCATTTGGTCTTATTGAAGAACGTCCAGCGGTTCGCGTCGCCCGTGGGCAGCCCCTCCCATTGTAGACGCGTATCAATACCGCCATAGGCCGTCCAGTAGTTTTCCAGCGTGGGCAGTAAGCGGATATTATGCGCCTTCGCGGATTGAATGATGTAGTCAAACAGGGCAAACTCGGCCTCGTTATAGACGCCTTTTGACGGCTCGAAACCATGCCACGTCTCATGACTGAACATCCAGAGGCGCAATACGGAAACACCGTCACTTTGCAGCGCGGCCATATGGGCGTCTATTTTCGCCTTGTCCATATACTTATTCTCGATATCATCAGGTGTTGAAGAGCTGCTTCCATCTCCGTAGGTGAACACGTCGTAGGTGTTGGCGCCCGCAAAGTAGAAGTAGCGATCACCCAGGCAGAAGTGTGTACCACAGCGGTACACAAAATTTTCCGCTGCGTGAGCTGTTTTCTGTTGCGACGACAAGACGGTCAGGCCAGTCAGGAAGGTCATTCCTGTAAGCACCACAAAGAGCATGCATCGTGCTACTGGTTTGAAGAATCCTTTCATCAGCTCATCCTTTATCTTCGAGTAAAGAACAACCTACACTTCCCTGATGTTTCCCTTCGTGAACACTTTTTTTGCTGGCACTCCCTCCTTTCTTGTTTCATTGAATAATTACCTTAATTTCATTGAAACTATACCATCCAGATACGAGAGAGTCAACCGACAGATACGCATAAAGATATACACGATACTATCTCGCACCTGGCTTCTCTACCAAAAACGAACCAGATTCATCATCTTTTGCTGAGAAAACATTCACTTTTTCATCAGTTTCATCATTTCATTGACGTACGGTAAAACCATCATGTACAAAGAAAAGAAGAAAAGAGTCTCGTATGCAGAGTGACATGACGTCGCTCGCTTCATTGCAGGTTGTGAAGGAGTGCGTTCCATGACGGATTTTGCAGGCAGGAGCAGAAGGAACCTCCTGATGCTATCCCTTGCGCTTCTGATTGTACCCATCCTCTTTATCAGGCCCGCTCCTGAAGCCCGTGCAGCCTCCCAGTCCTATAGCTGGAAGCAAGTTGTGACCGGTGGCGGAGGTGGTTTTGTCGTCAATGTGCTCTTCAATCAGAAAGAGAAAGATCTTCTGTACGCCCGCACCGATATCGGGGGCGCGTATCGGTGGGACCCGGCAACTGGAAGCTGGACGCAGCTACTGGCGTGGGTTGGTCCCGATCAGTGGAATATGGCTGGCGTTGAGAGCATCGCAACCGACCCTGTAGATCCCAACCGGCTCTACATCGCCGCCGGAACGTATACCAACTCATGGACCGATCAAAACGGTGTCATCTTGCGTTCGACCGATCGAGGCAAAACATTTCAGCAGACGCCGCTTCCCTTCAAGCTCGGCGGGAACATGCCCGGACGCGGCATGGGCGAGCGTCTGGCGATTGATCCGAACAAGAATTCCATTCTCTATCTTGGTACACGCAGCGGTCACGGCCTGTGGAAAAGTACCGACTCGGGCGTGACCTGGAGCCAGGTAAGCAATTTTCCCAATACAGGCCCCTTCGTCGATACGCCCGGTGATCCCTATCTGGGGGACGAGGTCGGTGTTGTCTGGGTAACGTTTGATCCCGCGAGCAGCACGCCCGGCAACCCCACACAAACAATCTATGTCGGTGTGGCCGATAATCGGAGCGACGCCACCAATATTTATCGTACAACCGATGCTGGCAAGACCTGGGAAGCGGTCCCGGGGCAGCCAACCTGTAACGTCAGCGGCACAAAGGTGACCTGTACTGGGGGTGCGACCTGGGACACCTCCACCAACGCGACAACGGGCTATCTGCCACATCAGGGAAAGCTTGATGCTCAGGGCACGCTCTACGTCACCTACAGCGACTGGGAAGGCCCATACAACGGCGGTCATGGCGATGTCTGGAAATTTGAGCCCAAAACCGCGATATGGACCAAAATCAGTCCGGTTCCCGGCTCCGATACCTCCAATAACTACTTCGGCTATGGCGGGCTGGCGGTGGATATGCAGCATCCGGGAACGCTGGTCGTGGCAAGCGTCAACTCGTGGTGGCCTGACGCACAGTTATTCCGCACGACCGACGGCGGCAAAACCTGGGCCCCTATCTGGGAATGGGCCAGCTATCCGAGCCGCTCTCTGCACTATACTATTGACGTCTCAGACGCTCCCTGGCTTCATTTTGGCAACACGAACCCCGTTGATCCTGTGCCTGCCGTCAAGCTTGGCTGGATGATTGAGGGCATGAATATTGACCCCTTCAACTCAGACCGTCTGATGTACGGAACCGGCGCGACACTCTATGGCACAACCAATCTGACAGCCTGGGACACGGGCGGCAAAGTAGCGATCAAAACGATGGCCCGGGGCATCGAGGAGACCAGCGTCTCCGGCCTGATCAGCCCGCCAGCCAACGCGCATCTCTATAGTGTTGTCGGCGATGTGAGTGGCTGGCGTCACGACGATCTGACAAAATCACCCGATGCCATGTATTCTGTGCCCTATGCTGGCTCCTATGCAGCTATCGACTATGCCGAACTCAAACCAGATTTTCTGGTACGCGTGGGCTACGGAGACCCGAAAGCAAACCCACCTGTGACCAGCAGCGCCTTTAGCTATGATGGCGGGAAGAACTGGTTTGCCGGAAACAAAGATATCCCTGGCATCACAGGCAACGGCGGAACAGTCGCAGCGGCCGCCGATGCAAGCTCGGTTGTCTGGGCTCCCAAAGACGCGGCGGTCTCCTATTCGACCGATAATGGAAATAGCTGGATAGCCTCAAAGAACGTACCGAAGAATGCCGTAGTTGGCTCCGATCGCGTCAACCCGAAGGTGTTCTATGCCTATGGCGAAGGAAAATTCTGGATCAGCACAGATGGCGGGGCGACCTTCACGGCAAGTAGCGCGACGGGGCTTCCTGCAAGCGATGAGTCGGTAGAGGTCAGGGCCGTTCCCGGGCATGAAGGTGACATCTGGCTGACGGGCAGCAAGTCCGGTATCTGGCACTCGACCGACGGCGGCAAGTCGTTCACGAAGCTGGCAAAGATCACGGCTGCCGATGCACTCGGGCTTGGAAAGGCGGCCCCCGGCAAGGACTATATGGCGCTCTATACAAGCGCAACCATTGACGGGGTACGTGGGCTCTTCCGCTCGGATGATGGCGGCGCGTCATGGGTGCGCATTAACGATGAGCAGCACCAGTATGGCATTATCAACTGTGTAACGGGTGATCCGCGTATCTACGGGCGCGTCTATGCCTGTACGAATGGCTTCGGGATCGTGTATGGCGACCTGAACGATACGACGCCGACAAGCACGCCAACGCAGACACCAACAAAGACGCCCTCACCAACCCCGTCACCGACAAACACACCAACGCCAAGCCCGACAAGTGGCACCGGCAATGTGACGGCAAAAGGCGTCGTTACCAGTTCGAGCGCCTGGTTTACAGAGGAGCAGGTTCAGCTTCACAATACCGCACCACTCACCGATCTGACGGTAACCATTACGGTACAGAAGACGCAAGGTGTGACGTATAGCGGACTGTACGCGACCTCGGGTACCATCAGCGGCTCATACAAGGACAATGGCTCGACCATTACCTATACCTATACGCTGAAATCCGGCCAGACCCTCCCTGCAAGCTCAAACGTGACCCTTGCGGCCCAGTTCAGCGGCAATGGCACGCCACACGCAACCAGCGCGGATACCTGGTCAGTCAAGGCGACAAGCGGTGGGACGACTACAACCCTTAACGGGCATTTCTAAGACAGTCCTCGTCCCTCTGTTCTGTGCCAAATGGCGGTTCTGGTATGTTCCGGAACCGCCATCCATTTCCCCCTTGACAATAAACGCAATTTCTTTTACAATAAAAACGAACGAACGATCGTACATATCAAAAAGAGAGTGGCTCAGGCCTATCGACTTATCGATACTCCTGGGTTATCCAACAGAAGGGAAAACAGCCTACAACAGGGTATTCCGAGGATCCTGTTTTTCAGGGATCGATTTCTCTTCCAGCATAAAATTTTTTATTCAGAAAAATGTCCGTACGTTCGGATAGAAAGAGGGTTTATCACCATGTCAGATCTGTATCAAGGGAAAACAGCGCTCATTACAGGGGCCTCATCGGGCATAGGCGAAGCATTCGCCCACGAACTGGCTCG
>Ga0164243_10006872_pt1 | contig 17141 bp, 19 predicted proteins | sample OricompcompostOP_FD_108781 | JGI IMG/M metagenome (GOLD analysis project Ga0164243, IMG submission 108781) | Organic Plus compost microbial communities from Emeryville, California, USA - Original compost - Organic plus compost (OP) | ecosystem: Engineered > Solid waste > Mixed feedstock >... | reverse complement strand
GCGATCGCGATCGCGGCGAAGGCGGCGACAGCGCGCCACAGGGATGCCTTGCTGGACATACGGATGACTTTCAACGGGTGCCGCACAGGCGGCGGGACGGATGGTGGGCGAGTCGTCAGAGGACCGCCGGGGGTGCCCGTCCGTCGTGGGAGCGAGCGGCGGCGACGACCGCCACGTCACCTTCTGCCGCGTCCAGGGTGTGTCGCCCCGGGTTCCGCAGCGTGCTGTGGCCGGTGGGAGGCAGCGACGAGTCGAGACCGTGCTGGACCGCATCATGGTGCTGATCGGCGTGGGCCGACTTCGTGACCACGTTCTGGCCGTGCGTCACCGGATGTGCCGCGGCGCGCAGAGTCGCCAGCCGGTGGGCCGACGAGGCGTGGGCGGGTGTGGCCAGCGAGGCGATGCCGAACGTCGTGAGCAGCAGGGTCGCGAGGAGCGCGAGAACTCGAATGGTTCGCCGCTGCCGCATGGCCGACAGTCTAGGTGCTGGCCGAGAACTCAGGGTGCCACCCCGCCCAACCCCCTGGATGGCGGGCGGGGTGGCACTACAGAAGAGACGGGTGACCGTGTGGATCGTGTCGCGACTTTGCCCTGTGATCTGGCTCACGTCCGTAGGCTGGCCGTCATGGTCGCGTCACGAACCCTCGGAAACAGCGGAATCTCGGTGCCTTCGGTGGGCATCGGCTGCAATGCGTTCGGCGCCAGGATCGACGCCGAACGTGTGCAGGAGATCGTCGACGCGGCGATCGAGCACGAGGTGGCGTTCTTCGACACCGCTGACACCTACGGGTTGGGAGCCAGCGAGGAGCTGCTGGGCGCGGCGGTCGCGGGCCGACGGGACGACGTCGTGATCGCGACCAAGTTCGGGATGGACATGCAGGGTCGCAACGGCGATGACGGGGGACGCCGCGGCTCGGCCACGTATGTACGCACCGCGGTCGAAGCGAGCCTGCGGCGCCTTGGCGTCGACCACATCGACCTGTACCAGTTCCACACCCCCGATCCCGCGACCCCGATCGAGGAGACCCTCGAGGCTCTCGACGCACTGGTGACCGCGGGGACGGTCCGGGCCATCGGCTGCTCCAACATGCAGGCGTGGCAGGTCATGGATGCCTCCTGGCAGTCCAGGACCCGCGGATTGACGTCGTTCGTGACCGCCCAGAACGAGTACTCGCTGTACAACCGGACCGCCGAGGTCGAGTTGACCCCGGCCTGTCTGTCCCTGGGCGTCGGGATCCTTCCGTACTTCCCCCTGGCCTACGGGTTGTTGACGGGCAAGTACCGACGTGGCGAGGGCGCTCCGGAGGGGACTCGCCTGGCCGCACAGACCGCGCGACTGGAGAACGCCGACTGGGATCGCATCGACGCACTGCAGGCATTCGCTCGCCGCCATGACATCTCGCTGCTCGATCTGGCCATCGGTGGTCTGGCGGCCCAGCCAGGCGTGTCGAGCGTCATCGCGGGCGTCACGTCGGCCGAGCAGGTCGCGTCCAACGCCGCCGCCGGCCGCTGGGTGCCGTCCGAGGATCAGTTGGAGGAGTTGTCCACGATCGGGCAACCGACCATGTCCTACACGACCTTCGCCGTTGCTGCGCCGGGCCGGGAGCGCCTCACGGCGCGTGGCCGCTCGTAGCGGCTGATGTTGGGACCCGGGGCTGCCGCGGCCCGGCGCGAGGTTCAGTGTAGTCCGGTATCGCGTTCGATCCCCGCGGCGTGCCGCAACTGGGCGGCCATGTCGACCAGGCGGGCCGCCGCCGCCGGATCCTCGGAGTCCATCTGGCCGCGACCGACACCCACGATGTGGGCGAACGAGGCCGCCCGTTCGAGCGCCACGTCGAAGGCCTGGCCGAGGATGCCGCGGATGACCGTGTCGACGAGTACCACGACGTCGTCCGGCCCTGGCGGATCGACGACACCGGCCAGCACCTCGTGCACCGGGGCGTGGATCTTGCCCGCTGCGTACTCGCGGGCCGCCTGTTCCGGTTGCCGGTGCACCCAGTCGCGCAGCAGGTAGAGCCGCCACAGACAGCCGGCGAGGGTGTCCGACGGGGCGTGCGCCCACAGGTCCGCGATCGCGCCGAGGCCCTCCGCGTCCGCCAGGTGTACGACGCGGTCGACGAGTTGCCGATCGCTGTCGTCGCGGGGACCGCGGACCAGCAGCGTCGCGACCCGATGGCCGGCCGCGGTCAGTTCGGCCGGATCGGTCTGATCGGGCTGTGCTTCGAACAGATCGGCGCCGGGCAGCATCGGGCGGTGGAAATCGCGCGTCATCGACGTAGCGCCGTCTCGATCACGGCCGCGTACCCGTCGTAGCGGGAATCGCCGCACGGACGGATCTGTTGCATCCCCGGCGCGTACTCGAAGATCATCCGATTCATGGCGTACGCGATCGTCAGACGCCGGTCCAGGTCGTTCACGACGACCGAGCCGCCGAGTCCACCCCAGTAGCAACTCCGGCCGGTCGGAACCGACGGCATCATCTCGGGCAACGGCAGGTGCCAGCCCAGACCGAATCGCGTCGGCACGTTGAGCACGACGTCCATGCCCTCGGCACGCGGCTGGAGGATCGTGTCGATCGTCTCCGGTGACAGCAGGCGTACGCCGTCGATCTCGCCGCCGTGGGAGATCAATGCCTGGACGCGGGCGATCGACCGAGCGTTGCCGTGGCCGTTGGCCGCTGGAATCTCAGCACGACGCCAGCGTTCGGTGTTGGCTTCGCCGGCATGCAGGAACGGACCGGTGAACGTGCGGACGGTGATGCCGTCGGGTGTCACGACGCTGGTGTCCACGTCGAGCATGTGCGGCGTGCTGATGGGGGAGACACGATGGTCGTGCTCTGCGGCCAGCCCGATGTGGAAGTCGGCGTCCAGCGGTTCAGCGATCTCGCGGGCGAACCATCGGCCGGGCATGTCCCCGGTGACACGGCGGATCACTTCTCCGACCAGGTGGCCCTGGTTCAGCAGGTGGTAGCCCGGGGCCGAGCCGGGCGCCCACCACGGCTCCTGGGCCGCGAGCATCGCGGTGGAGCGGTCCCAGTCGAAGACGTCGTCCGCGGTGACCGGCTGCGACCATCCGCTGACGCCTGACGAATGAGCCAGCAGATGGGCCACTGTGACCGATTCCTTGCCGGCAGCGGCGAACTCGGGCCAGTAGTGCGCTACGGGGGCGTCGACGTTCAGCAGACCGCGGTCGACCAGCACCAGGGCGGCCAGATTGGTCATGACCTTGGAGATCGACCAGACCGGCAGGATCGTGTCGCGCTCCCACGGCACCGTCAGATCGGTGTCGGCCCAGCCACCCCAGATGTCGGCGAGCACCTCGCCGTCCTGGATCACGCAGAGCGAAGCGCCGCGCTCGACGCTTTCGGTGATGTTCTGCTCCAGAAGGTCGACCAGACCGGGGATGTGCGACGTGCCTGAAACGTTCATGCAGAAACTGTAGAAGGGCGACGGAAGAGCGCACCCGAACCCCGCAGATACAAGGGGAGGACGATCAGCAGATAGGCCGACCAGCCGATCGCCTGAAGCCACGACGGATCGGGCTGGAAGTTGACGATGCCCTTCAGCAGGGTGCCGTACCAGCTGTCCGGGGGGATCGTGGAGGAGATGTTGAAGACCTGATTGCCCAGGTCGGAGATCGGGCCGACCTGGAACGTCAGGCGGGCCAGGTAGCCGGCCTCCTGCAGGTCGTAGATGCCGTAGGCGAGCACGCCGGCCGCCACCAGGATCAGCAGCGCCCCGGTGATGGTGAAGAACTTGGCCAGATTGACGCGGACCGCACCCTGGTAGATCAGGTACCCCAGGACGGCCGCGACGATGAAGCCGCCGATCGATCCGATGAACGGCTGCGCCGTGGACGTCTCGGCGACCGTGCCGTAGATGATGGCCGCGGTTTCCAGCCCCTCGCGTCCTACCGTGAGGAACGCGACACCGGCGATCGCGACCGGACCGAGCGTCACGGCGCGCGACAGTTCGCCTTCGAGTTCGGTCTTGAGGGTCCGGGCCGTGCGCCTCATCCAGAACAGCATCCAGGTGACCAGCACGGCAGCGAAGATCGACAGGGTGCCGCCCACGAGTTCCTGCGTGCGGAACGGCAGGGAGCCCACGGCCGCTCGGATCGCCGCGAAGGCGATGACGACCAGCACGATCGCGCTGACGACACCGAACCAGATGTACTTGATGTCCCGGCGGCGGTCGGTCTTGACCAGATAGGCGATCAGGATGCTGACGACCAGGCTGGCTTCCAGCCCTTCGCGCAGTCCGATCAGGAAGTTGGCAGCGAGCACCGGATCAGTTTAGGCGACCCTCACCGAATGTCAGGAGCGGAGTGCTTCGGCCAGTGGAGCGGCGACCAGTCCCACCTGCCAGCGTCGTGCCCCCAGGTCCTCGAGCGCGTCGACGACCGATCCCTCGGTGATCGACTCGGGCGGCTCCCAGGCGATCTGGCGCACCAGCCCCGGGTTGATCAGATTCTCGGTGGGCAGCTCGTGTTCTTCAGCCAACGCGGTGACGACGGCGCGGCTGCGGGTCAGGCGTTCGGCGGCCTCGGGTTTCTTGTCGGCCCAGGCCCGTGGCGGTGGTGGTCCGTCGCCGCGCGGGGCCGCCTTGGGCAGATCGGACTCCGGCATCGTGACAGCACGGTCCACGGCCCCCTGCCAGTCGTCCAGGAAGCGCCGGGGCCCACGCCCGCGCATCGGCTTAAGATTGCGCAGGTCGGTGCGGGTCTTGGGTGCCGCGAGCGCGATCTCGACCAGGGCTGCGTCCGGCAGGATGCGGCCCGGCGTGGTGTCGCGTTGCTGGGCGATGGCGTCGCGGGTCTCCCACAGTTCGCGTACCAGCCCGAGCGCGCGGCGTCCGCGGGCCTGGTGCATGCCGGACGTGCGACGCCACGGGTCGATGCGCTCCGGTGGGCCGGTGAACGACAACAGCGATTCGAACTCCTCGGCGGCCCATTCGCGTTTGCCCGCTGCGACCAGTTCCGCGTCGATCAGATTGCGCAGTTCGATCAGGACCTCGACATCGAGCGCGGCGTAGACCAGCCAGGGTTCGGGCAGCGGGCGCGTCGACCAGTCGACCGCCGAGAACTCCTTGGCCAGACTCAGCCCGAGGAAGTGTTCGACCAGCGAGGCCAGCCCAACCCTCGGCAGGTTCAGCAACCGGCCAGCCAACTCGGTGTCGAACAGGGCCGCGGGCCGCAGACCGATCTCGGCCAGGCACGGCAGATCCTGTGTGGCGGCGTGCAGGATCCACTCGGCGTCGCCGAAGGCCTCGGCCAGCGGGGAGTGGTCATCAAAGGCGATGGGATCGACCAGATGGCTGCCCGAACCCTCGCGCCGGATCTGCACCAGGTACGCGCGTTGGGAGTAGCGGTAGCCCGACGCCCGCTCGGCGTCGAGGGCGATGGGTCCGGTGCCGGCAGCGATCCGCGCGCACGCATCCTGCAGCGCAGCGGTGGTGTTCACGACGGGCGGCAACGGCTCCCGCAGGTCCAGCGGAGGGACAGGTGTGTCGCCGGTCAACGCAGGCCCCGCCTGCGCTGCAGGGGAACCACTCCGGGGGCCAACGGGGGAAGACCGGCCAGGGCACACAGCAGATCGGACCAGGCCGCCGCGTGTGCTCCCTTCTCGGTCAGTGGGCTCCACGACGCCCGGACCTCGATCTGCGCATCGGCGTCATCGCCGTCCATCCCGCCGAAGCCTTCGGAATGCACGACCGTGACACTGCCGCTGGCGGCGGCGAACTCGGCGCCGTGGGCGTCGAGCGCCTCGGTCAACCAGCTCCAGCCGACACCGGGCAATGCGGGGTCGGCGGCCATCTCGATCTCGATGTCGGCGCGAGCGAAGGTGACACAGCGGAACGTACCGCCCCACGCGTCGTTGCCGTCCGGGTCGTGCAGCAGGATGAAGCGCCCCGTGCCGATCTCGTCCTCGCCGACCGAGACGTCGCCGCTGATGGCGTAGGCGTGTGGGGCGATGCGCTGAGGAGCGGGCATCTCGTCGACCAGCACCTCCGGTCGCATCACGGCTCGCTGCACCTGGCGCACCGCATCGGTGAACGCTGAGGGCGCAGAGCCGACCATCGAGGAACCGACGTCCGAGGGGGCAACCACCCTTCGATAGTAGGTCCGGATGCCCGTTTCAGGTGTTCCGACACGACTGAGATGATGGGTGCATGGCCGTCCCCACTGAGTCGAGTGCCTTCCTGACCGCGTGCAGGGGTGGCCGTCCCGGCCACGTTCCGGTGTGGTTCATGCGCCAGGCCGGCCGGTCGTTACCGGAGTACCGCAAGGTCCGTGAGGGCGTCCCGATGCTCCAGTCGTGCTTCGACACCGATCTGGTCGTCGAGATCACGATGCAGCCGGTACGCCGATACGGCGTCGACGCCGCGATCTTCTTCTCCGACATCGTGGTACCGCTCAAGGCGATCGGGGTGGACCTGGACATCGTGGCCGGTACCGGTCCGGTCGTGGCCGATCCGATCCGATCGCGCGAACAGGTCGACCGGCTGCGCGATCTGACCGCGGACGACGTCACGTCGATCACCGACGCAGTCACGGCATTGACCGGCGAGCTGGGCACCACTCCGCTGATCGGCTTCGCGGGGGCACCGTTCACCCTGGCGTCGTACCTGATCGAGGGTGGCCCGTCACGGGATCATCGCCGCACCAAGGAACTGATGTACTCCGATCCGGACCTGTGGCACGCGCTGCTGGGACGCATCGGAACGATCGCGAGTCAGTTCCTGCGCTTGCAGGTCCAGGCGGGTGCCTCGGCGATCCAGTTGTTCGACTCGTGGGCGGGGGCGCTGTCGCCGGCCGACTACCGCACGTACGTCAAGCCGCATTCGGCGGCCGTGCTCGATGCGGTGGCCGATCTGGACGTGCCCTGCATCCACTTCGGCGTGGGCACCGGCGAGTTGCTGATGGACATGCGCGACGCCGGTGCGGACGTCGTGGGCGTCGACTGGCGCGTGCCCCTGGAATCGGCGATCGATCGGCTCGGGCCCGATCCGATCGTGCAAGGCAATCTCGACCCGACGCTGCTGTTCGCACCGACAGAAGTCGTGCACGCCAAGGCGGCCGACATCGTCGCCGCGTCGTCGTCGGCCGCCGGTCACGTGTTCAATCTGGGGCACGGCGTTCTGCCGGACACCGATCCGGACGCGCTGGCGCGACTCGTGGAGTTCGTGCACACCCAGTCACCGGCATGAGTGCGCGGATCGCTGTCGTCGGTGGCGGCATCGCGGGCCTGACCGCGGCATTGGAGTTGAGTGAGGCCGGTGCCGAGGTCATCGTGCTGGAGTCCTCCGACCGGGTCGGAGGCAAACTGCGTCGCGGTTCGGTCGGGGGAGTCGACGTCGATCTGGGGGCCGAGTCGATCCTGGCGAGACGGCCCGAGGCGACGGCGTTGATGGACCGCATCGGTCTGGCCTACGAGCCCGCGCGCACCACCACGGCATCGATCTGGTCCCACGGCGAACTGCGGCCGATGCCGCGCACCGTGATGGGTGTCCCCGGCGATCTCGACGCGCTGATGAAGACCGGCATCGTGACCTCGGTCGCCCCGGCGTTGGTCCCGCTCGACCAGGACGATCAGTCGATCGGACGGTTCGTGACCGAACGTCTCGGCCGCGACGTGGTCGACCGGCTGGTCGAGCCACTGCTCGGCGGCGTGTACGCCGGTCATGCCGACCGATTGTCGTTGCGTGCGGCGGGCCCGCAGATCGCCGCGCTGGGCGATGACCTGCAGGCGGGCGCGGCAGCTGCGCTGGCGCTACCGTCGTCGGACGGCCCGGTGTTCGTGGCTCCCACCGGGGGTGTCAACCGACTGCCCGACGCGATCGTGTCCGCCGGTGGATTCGACGTGCGGCTCGAGACGACGGTGCGGGCGCTGGAACGTCGTGGTGACGGTTGGTCGGTGACCACGGGACCCATCAACGCTCTGCAGACCATCGAGGCCGACGCGGTCGTGCTTGCGGCCCCGGCGCCGGCGGCGTCCAGGCTCCTGGCCGACGTGGCATCCGATGCGGCGTTCGCGCTGGCCGGAGTCGATTACGCGAGCGTAGCGATCGTGACGTTCGTATTCGACGGAGGCGACGGTCTGGGTCCGGATCGCTCCGGCTTCCTTGTGCCGCCGGTCGAGGGCACCACGATCAAGGCCGCCACGTGCTCGACCGCGAAGTGGGATTGGACCCGTGATGCGGCCGCGGACCGCACGGTCATCCGCACGTCCGTCGGACGAGCGGGAGAGACGATGCTCCTGCACCACGACGATGCGACCGTCGCGCAGACCGCCCTGGCCGATCTGCGCGCCCTGGCGGGGGTGGACCTGGGTGAGCCCGTCGACAGCCACGTGCAACGCTGGGGCGGAGCACTTCCGCAGTACGAGGTCGGACACCTCGACCTCGTAGCGACGATCGAACGCGACGTGGCGGGCGTGCCGGGCCTCGAGGTGTGCGGCGCCGCGTACCGCGGCCTGGGCATCCCGGCCGTGATCGCGTCCGCCCAGGGCGCGGCTCAACGAACCATGGAGGCTGAGAGCACATGAGTGGTATCCCGAACAAGGGCAAACTGGCCAAGGAGATCAACGAGACCGTCCGTTACACGATGTGGTCGGTGTTCAGACTCGAGCGGGTGCTCGGTGACGCCGACCGGGCCGCAGAGGCCGCCGAGGTCGACGAGTTGATCGACTCGTTGGCCCAGGACGACGTGATCGTGCGCGGCACCTACGACGTCAGCGGACTGCGCGCCGACGCCGATCTGATGATCTGGTGGCACGCTCCCGAGAGCGGCCGGTTGCAGGACGCCTACAACCGGTTCCGTCGCACCGCGCTCGGATCACGCATGGCGCCGGTGTGGTCGCAGATGGCCGTCAACCGTCCGGCCGAGTTCAACCGCTCGCACGTTCCGGCGTTCATGGCCGACGAGGAGGTCCGCCGATTCATCTGCGTGTACCCGTTCGTGCGGTCCTACGAGTGGTATCTGCTGCCGGACGACGAACGACGCGACATGCTGCGCGAACACGGCATGCAGGCACGCCCGTATCCGGACGTCCGAGCCAATACGGTGCCGGCGTTCGCGTTGGGTGACTACGAGTGGATCTTGGCCTTCGAGGCCGAGGAACTGCACCGCATCGTGGACCTGATGCGTGATCTGCGGGCCAGTGCGGCTCGCCGCCACGTGCGTGAGGAGATCCCGTTCTACACCGGCGAGAAGCACCCGGTCGCCGACCTGGTGCGGCGCTGGCCCTAGACCTTCTCCTGGCTCAACGCGATGCCGTTGATGCAGAAGCGCTGATCGGTGGGGGTGTCGAAACCTTCGCCCTCGAACACATGGCCCAGGTGCGATCCGCACCGGGCGCAACGCACCTCGGTGCGCGGCCGACCGGGGATCGACGGGTCCTCGACGTACTCGACGCGATCCTCAGCGAGGGGCTCGTAGAACGCCGGCCAGCCGCAGTGGGCATCGAACTTGGTGTCGCTGCGGAACAACTCCGATCCGCAGGCCCGGCACGAGTAGACCGCTTCGGTCGTGTCGGTCTCGAACGGCGATGAGAACGGTCGCTCGGTGGCAGCCTTGCGCAGCACCTGGAACTCGTCGGGGTTCAACTCGACGCGCCACTCGTCCTCGGTCTTCTCGACGTCATATCCCATACGTCGAATCTACCCCCGACGTTCTAGCGCTGGGCGTCCAACGGGACGTGCTCGAGCAGGTGCAGGGTCGGAACGTCCAGCTTGCGTTTGGCGCGGGACGTCCAGTCCACGTGGAAGAACTCCTGGACGACGTGCGACTGGGTCAAGATGATGACCTCGGACGAGCCGGTGGACGTCACGAGTTCGGCCAGGGCTTCGACGGGATCGTCCTCGGTGAGCTGCGTCGTGATCTGCTGGTCGCGCTCGGTGAACAGAGCGGCGGTCGCGTCCAACTCGTCCTGGCCGGAACGCACGATCTCGTCCTGCACCTCGTCGATCAGCGACGGTTCGGTCAGCGGCATCATCTGTCCGCCGATGGCTCCCATCGACGCGGCCATCAGCGATGCGGAGGATTCGACAGGTAGGAGGACGTGGTACCGCACCTCGTCCTCGAGACCTTCGTGAAGGGACACGATCTGGTCCACGTCCAGACGATTGAGCGCTCGTTCGACCAGTAGGGCGACGTCGTACATGGCAGTGCCTCACTTCCGTCGGGTGACTCCAGACTACGTCCGATCGAGGGTCCATCGGGTCAGCAGCACGTCATCGACCGTGACGGCGTGGCCGAGACGCGCGGACCGGTCGATCGGGTCGGCGGCGTGGGCGATGCGTGCGGCCGGACCGGACGCGACGGTGGGCGCGATCGTCAGGCAGATCTCGTCGACCGCGCCCGCGGCGAGCAGATCGCCGTGCAGGGACGGCCCGCCCTCGCACAGGACACGGCGCCAACCCCGTTGGTCGAAGACGCCCAAGGCGGTGGACCAGTCGATGTGGTCGCCTCCGGCGATGATCACGTCCGCTCGCTCCTGGAGGTCCGCCAGCCGCTGGGCGGGCGCGTCGGCCGAGGTCAGGACCACCGCGCCGCCGTCGATGAGTGCGGCCGGAATGTCCAGGCCGCGGGAGACCACGACCAGTGCGGGAATCGGCGTGAGCCCATGACGGGCTCTGACGCCCTGATCGACCGACTTCTCCGTCAGCGCGCGATAGCCCTCGATGCGTGCGGTTCCGGCGCCGACCACGATCACGTCGGCCAGATCGCGCATCATGGAGAACGCCGCCTTGTCGACGCTGCCACCCAGATCGCCGGACGTGCCGTCACGAGTCCACGCGGCACCGTCGACGGTCGAGACGAAATCGGTCCGCATCCACGGGCGTTCCAGATCGTCGGGGTAGGCGTAGAGCTGCTCGAGATCGGGGGCGCTGGTCACCTTCGCATGGTAGGCATGCCCATCAGGAGAAGGAACGGCTCAGTCGGAGCAACCTGCCCCGGTGATGTCGCCGTCCGTTTCGGCAGATCCGCCGTCGTGCAGTGAATACGCCGAGCAATAACGGTTGCTGAGCAGTTCGGAACGGTCGAGTGTGACCGCCGACCAGGCTCCTCGGCCGGTCGGCTCCAGGTAGGTCCAGGAGTCAGCCGTCAACGGATCGATCGGCGCGCCCTTCAACCAGTGGTCCAGCCAGGCCTGCGTGTACACCGATGCCAGGGCTTGCCCGTAGCGGCTGGCCGGTAGCACGAGCGGGATGTCGGTGTATTCCAGATGGGTCGAAGCGCGTGGCACGACAACCATCGCGTCGAGGCCGGCCTCGGTCCACGCGTCGTAACCGGTGGCACGTTCGCGCGCCGGATCAGGCCCCGTCGACGGCGCCGGGGCCGGGATGATCGATCCGCCCGACAGCAGGTAGGGCATGACGGTGAAGCCGTACACCGACTGGATGCCGAGCGCGGGGACCGTGGGAGTGACCTCGCCGACGTCCAGCGGTCCGGAGCCGGACTGCTGGAGCTTGTCCAGGGCCACCACGGTCGAGACGCGTGGATCCTCGCCCTGGACCCGCGACACTGCGGCCGCGCCGAGCGAGTGGCCGATGATGGCGAAGCGGGTGGACCGCCCAGGTGCCGTCTCATGGTCGAGGGGCCGCCGGTCGAACTGGTCCCACAGGGGATTGAAGGCGTCGACATCGGCCGACGCCTTGTTCGGATTGGCGTAGGGCTCATCGGGTGTGGAGAAGAAGAAATCGGTGGCGTCGAGCGTGCCGTACACGAAGTTCGCCGGCTGCTGGAACGGAACGCCGGGGCAGCCGAGCATCTCCAGCTCCTTCGCCGGGGCGAGCGGGAAGCAGAACGGCAGATCGGAGTTCGTCTCGTGAGGGAGCGTCTCGCTCATGCCCTGCCCCTGGACGTCGTAGACCAGCACGATGTAGCCGCGCTCGGCCAGGTCCTGACCCAGCCACTCGTACATGTTTCCCGAGCCCTGGACCGATCCGGGGGTGAGGACCACGCCGGGGAACGGCCCGGTCAGGGCCTCGCCGGTGTAGGGGTCGGATGCGCCGGGCAGCGGCGAGTACACGGTGCCGCGCAGGAGCGCGCCGTACCGGTTGGTGAAGCTGACCGGCGTCTCGATGCCGCGCGTGCCGTCCCATCCGGCACGCAGTGGATTGCCGGTGTTCCAACCGGGCACGAGTGCGCCGGCCGTCAGGCTCAACCGTGTCGGGGAGGCCGCCATCGTGATGAGTTGCGAGATGTTGACCTGGGCGCCCTGTTCGACGAGGGCGGGCAGGTAGTTCGGGTTGTTCAGCTGGCCGCCCGGCCCGGTGATGCGGCCGTACGCCTGGGCCATCAGCCCGACGTCCTCGACCAGATAGGCCAACGTCCCGGGCTCGGGACGGTCGGCGGCGTGGGCGGAGGGCGTGAATCCGAGCGTCAGGACGGCAGCGAGCAGAGCAACGGTGAATCGGCGCACGTGAGGTCCAACGACCTGACGTGCGCCGACGTCACGCAGACTCAGGCGGGCAGGGCTTCGAGCGGAACCAGGTCGACGGCGCCGACGGCGTACCGCGCCAGGATGATCCGGGCGACTTCGACATCGGCCCCCAACGGCTCGGCGACCGCGACGGCTCCGGCCTCCAGCGCGAGTTCGCTGACCCGGTCGGTCAGTTGACCGGGGGCCAGGAACATCAGGCCGACCGCGATGTGGCGACGTCCGTCGGAACGATGCTGACGGACCGCTTCGCCGGCAGCGGGCGGCACGCTGGAGGCGAACGCCGCGATGGTGGGCAGTTTGTGGTGGCTGCCCCACGCGCGCGCGGCGCGCGAGATCATCGCGTTCGCGATGGGGTCACTCGATCCCGCGCCGGCCAGGACGAGCGCGTCGAGTTCACGGACCCGGTGCGCGGACAGCGCTGCGCGCAACCGTCGGTCCAGGACACGGAACAGGGCGCCCTCGATGCCCAGCACCTTCGTGACGTGAACACGCACACCGACATGGCGGGCCTGTGCCCGTTCAGCGGCCTGGGGCACATCGACGTTGGCGTGATACGCCTCGGTCAGCAGCAGGGGCACGACGACGATCTCGCTGTGCCCCTCGGCGACGAGGCGGTCGACGACCGTGTCCAGGTCGGGCTCGGTGTGGTCCAGGAACGCGGTCGTGACCCGGATGTCAGGACGCAGGCAGGTGACCTGCTCGGTGAGGGCGTGGATGGTGGCGGCAGAGCGCGGGTCGCGGCTGCCGTGCGCCAGAGCGATGAGTGCTGGTGCGGTCATGATGAAGTCCTCCTGGTGAGGTGGCCGATGAAGCTGAGTCCGAATGCGCGCAGGCAGCTGCGACACTCCCACTCGCCGTGCGTCGAGCCGTGGGGGCGCAGATCCTCACCTGCGCAGTACGGGCAGGCGTAGGGAACGAGGCGCTCGCTCATTTCAGGGCCTCTTCGTCGGCTCGGGCGACCCAGCGTGAGAACGACTCTCCGTCGTTGCGCTCTTTGAGGTAGTTGTGCACGATGCGTTCGACGTAGTCGTTCAGTCCGGTCTCGGTGACCTTGTGACCGCGCAGTTTGCGTCCGAACGTCGGATCCAGGCCCAGGCCGCCGCCGAGGTGCACCTGGAAGCCGCCGACCTGGTCGCCGTTCTCGTCGAGCACCAACTGACCCTTCAAACCGATGTCGCCGGTCTGGATCCGAGCGCACGAGTTGGGGCATCCGTTGACGTTGACCGTGATCGGCACGTCGAGATCGGGGATCGCCAGTTCGAGGTGGTCGACCAGGTCGGCCGCGCGGTCCTTGGTGTTGACGATCGCCAGCTTGCAGTACTCGATGCCGGTGCATGCCATCGTGTTGCGGCGCCACTGCGAGGGCCGCACCAGCAGGCCGATCTCAGCGAGGGCCGCGATGAGTGACTCGACGCGGTCCTCCTCGACGTCGAGCACCAGGATCTTCTGCATCGGTGTGGTGCGGATGCGGTCGCTGCCGTGCTCCTGGGCGATGTCGGCCAACTTCTGCAACGTGGTTCCGGAGATCCGGCCGACCGTGGCGGTGGCGCCGACGAAGTAGCGGCCGTCCTTCTGACGGAAGACCCCGACGTGATCGGCAGGTGTCTCCGGTGCGCCCGGATCATCCAGATCGGGCAGGTCGCGCCCGAGGTACTCCTCCTGGAGCACCTGGCGGAACTTCTCCACGCCCCAGTCCGCGACCAGGAACTTCAAGCGGGCCCGCGAACGCAGACGGCGGTAGCCGTAGTCGCGGAAGATGCCCGTCACGCCGGCCCAGACCTCGGGCACCTCGTCGAGGGGGACCCACACACCCAGGCGTTGGGCGAGGATCGGATTGGTCGACAGGCCGCCGCCGACCCACAGGTCGAAGCCGGGACCGTGTTCGGGGTGGACCGCTCCGATGAAGGCGATGTCGTTGATCTGCGGCACGACGTCGTGGTCCGGGTGTCCGCTGATGGCCGTCTTGTACTTACGTGGCAGGTTCGAGAACTCCTTGCTGCCGATGTACTCGTCGACGATCGTGCGCAGAGCAGGGGTCCCGTCGACGATCTCGTCGGCGCTGACGCCGGCGACGGGGCTGCCCAGCATCGTGCGTGGGCAGTCGCCACACGCTTCCTGCGTCTGCAGGCCCACGGCTTCGAGGCGGTCCCAGATCGTGGGGACGTCGCGGATGTCGACCCAGTGGTACTGGACGTTGTGACGGTCGGTCAGATCCGCGGTGTCGCGTGCGTACTCGGTGGACAACTCGCCGATCGTGCGCAACTGGGCCACGTCGAGCTGTCCGCCGTCGATGCGCACACGCAGCATGAAGTACTTGTCTTCCAGTTCCTCCGGTTCTAGGGCGCCCGTCTTGCCGCCGTCGATACCGGGTTTGCGCTGGGTGTACAGGCCCCACCAGCGGAAGCGTCCACGCATGTCACCGGGGTCGATCGAGTCGAAGCCGCGGTGGGCGTAGATGTTCTCGATGCGGGCGCGCACGTTGAGCGCGTCGTCGTCCTTCTTGGACTGCTCATTGGCGTTGAGCGGCTCGCGGTAGCCGAGCGCCCACTGGCCCTCGCCGCGCTTGCGACGGGTGGGCCGAGGCTTGATCGTGGCCGGTGCTGCCATCGGTGGGGTCCTAGCGGTAGGCAGGCACGCGGCACCGGGCTGGTCGGCAGCTGGTCGCCGCGCACCCGGAAAGAATCAGGTCATCAAGACATGGGTGGGTTCGCGCGGGTCAGTGGCGACACATCGCGCTGCGCGCACGACCGAGATCGACGTGGAGACGAGCCACGAGTCGAAGGTCCTGGGCGCTGAGCATGTCCATAGTCTGGTCAGGTGCCTTGGCATCCGACAACTGAAGATCTCAATTCCTGAGATGCTCGTCCATACTATGAGACTCGTCGAATGAGATCCCTTGATTCACAGGGAATATTTCTGACCGTTGTGGGTCGCATCACTCGGTATCGGACGGTGGCACCAGCACGCTCGCGGCCCATGCGCCCACGGCCGAGGCGAGGAGGGCGGCCGCTGCCGCACAACCGGCGGCGCTCCACGGCAGGAGTTCGGCGGTGGCCAGTCCGATGACGACAGCCGGCGAGAACGCGCCGAGCAGGCCCAGAGGGAGTGCGCCGGCGACGGCGACCGGCGCCGCACTCAAGGCGATGGGCCCGCCGCCGTCGACCGCGAGGGTCGCCCAGGCGCCGATCAGTCCGACCACGGCGCCACCGACTCCGGCGACGACCAGACCACTCGCGTCGTACGCCAGTGGTTCGGGCAGCCTGGAGTCGAGGGCGAGTGCACCGAAACCTCCGATGACAGCTCCGACCACATGCGCCGCATAGCAGGGCAGGATCGTGCCCCATGGCCGGCGACCGACGACCGCGAGCGTGGTCGCGACAGCCGGATTGGTCGTGTCGAGCGTCGACACGTCGTCATCGGAGCCGAGCTGGGCGTACCAACTGAGCAGGATCACCGCGGCCGCGACGGCCGCGACGGCGATCGTGGCGTCCGTGGCGCGTAGAGCCAGGGCGGTCACGAAGGTCAGGATGGCCGACGTCAACGCGCCGGTGGTCAGCGGCCGCATGATCCACGCCTCGGGTCAGTCATGTCGCTACGGTAGGGCCCATGGCGGTCGAACCGGTAGGCGACTCGGCCGAGCCCGAGCGAATATCGATGCGTCGGTTGTGGACCTGGTTCACCCGTGTCGTGGCCCGCACCGTCAGTTCCTGTTTCCGGTACCGCGTGACCGGACTGGCCGCCGAGGCGGCGTTCTTCGCGATCCTGTCACTGCCGCCCCTGGTGTTCGGTCTGGCCGGAACGATCGGCTTCATCGCCGAACGGTTCGATGTGGCTCAGGTCGACGTACTGAAGAACCGTGTGCTCGACCTGGCATCGCAGGCCCTGACGCCTGAAACGGTCGATCAGATCATCGCGCCGACACTCAACGACGTCCTGGACAGCGGTCGCATCGACGTCATCTCGATCGGTTTCGTCCTGGCCCTGTGGTCCGGATCGAGGGCGTTGAACGTCTTCATCGACACGATCACGATCATCTACGGACTCGGTGGGCATCGCGGCATCGTCAAGACCCGCGCACTGTCGTTCACGATGTACGTGGTGGCCCTGATGGTCGGCATCGTGCTGGTGCCGCTCGTTCTGGCCGGCCCTGACGTCGCGGCCGATGTGGTGCCCGAACGGGTCGACTTCCTGCGCGGGTTGTACTGGCCGACGGTCCTGGTGTTGTCGGTGGGCTTCATCGCGACGCTGTACCACATCGCGGTGCCCGTGCGGACACGCTGGCGGCTGGCTCTCCCGGGAGCGACGTTCACGCTTCTGCTGTGGATCTTCGGTAGTTATTTCGTCCGCTGGGCTCTGGGCTTCTCCAGTGGTGGCACGTCGATCTACGGTCCGCTCGCGGCCCCGATCGCCGTGCTGTTGTGGCTGTACGTCATCTCGATCGCCGTGTTGATCGGAGCGGCCATCAACGCCGCGATCGACGACGTCGCCGTCCACGACGACGACACGGACTCTTAGGCTGTCGACCGTGAACCGCTTCCGGAATCTGCTGATCCTGCTCGGAGTGGCTGCCCTGATCGCTGCGGCCGCCTGGTGGTGGCTTCATCGAGACGATGACGCGCCGGCGAATCACGACGCAGGGCCCACCGAGAAACCGGTCCTGATGATGAAGACCAAAGTGGTCGAGAAGTCGATC
>Ga0164243_10006870_pt1 | contig 17148 bp, 17 predicted proteins | sample OricompcompostOP_FD_108781 | JGI IMG/M metagenome (GOLD analysis project Ga0164243, IMG submission 108781) | Organic Plus compost microbial communities from Emeryville, California, USA - Original compost - Organic plus compost (OP) | ecosystem: Engineered > Solid waste > Mixed feedstock >... | reverse complement strand
TGCAATCAGGTAAGCCGGTAGGTTTGGTCAGGACACATCCGCAAGCGCCGAGGGTGTTATTAGCGAATAGTAACCTCGTTCCGAAATGGGCCACCTGGGAACATTTTAACGAACTCCGGGCGAGAGGTTTAATGATGTATGGACAGATGACTGCCGGAAGCTGGATTTATATCGGTACGCAAGGAATTTTGCAGGGAACTTATGAAACTTTTGTAGAATGCGGCCGGCAACATTTTAACGGGGATCTTTCCGGTAAATTATTAGTGACTGCCGGTATCGGCGGCATGGGTGGAGCGCAGCCGCTGGCTGCAACAATGGCCGGCGCTACCTTCCTAGGTGCGGATGTTGACCCGGCACGTATCCAAAAAAGAATAGACACGAAATATATCGATAAGATGACTTACTCGTACGAGGAAGCCATCAAATGGGTAATGGAAGCCAAGGAAAAAGGGGAAGCGATCTCCGTAGGCCTGGTGAGCGATGCCGGGGATATGCTTGAAAAACTGATCCGCGATGGTATTGTTCCCGATATCTTGACAGATCAAACATCGGCACATGATCCGATTAACGGCTATGTTCCGAACGGGTTGAGCTTGGAAGAAGCTGCCGCCCTGAGAAAGTCCGACCCTACTGCTTATAAACAACGTTCATTGAAAAGCATGGCCCGCCATGTAAGCTTGATGTTGGATTTGCAAAAGCAAGGCGCTGTAACTTTCGATTACGGGAATAACCTGCGTGAATTTGCCAAGGAAGGCGGCGAAGCTAACGCATTTGACTTCCCCGGTTTTACGCCGGCTTATATCCGCCCGCTTTTCTGCGAAGGTAAAGGGCCATTCAGGTGGGTGGCGCTTTCGGGTGACCCGGAAGATATATACACGACCGACCGCGCGCTAATGGAAGCATTCCCCGGAAATGCGGCGTTGCATAACTGGTTAAAGAAAGCGCAGGAAAAAGTTGCTTTCCAAGGTTTGCCTGCACGCATCTGCTGGTTAGGTATGGGTGAAAGAGAAAAAGCCGGCCTCATCTTTAATGATCTCGTGAAGAGCGGCAAAGTGAAAGCGCCTATCGTTATCGGCAGGGATCACCTGGATTGCGGTTCGGTAGCTTCTCCTAACCGTGAAACTGAAGCCATGAAAGATGGATCCGATGCTGTTTCCGATTGGACTTTATTAAACCTGATGAGTAATACTGCCGGGGGAGCGACCTGGGTTTCCTTCCATCATGGTGGTGGCGTAGGTATGGGTTATTCTCAACATGCCGGCATGGTGGTATTGGCAGATGGTACTGATCGTGCGGCTGCCTGTTTATCCCGCGTGTTATTCAATGATCCCGCGATGGGGATTTTCCGTCATGCAGATGCCGGTTATGAGAAAGCGCTAGAATACCGGGATGATTTCGGTTTAACAATATAATTCACTGGTCTTCCCCGGAAAGGGAAGGCCATAAATCAGATGTTCCATGTTATTAATCGGTCCATTCAAACAAGTTTTGCCCTTGACCGGCTTACCGGCAAAGGGCGCTATTCCCGATGAAGCTTTACAGGTTATCGAAAATGCCGGGGTGGTAGTGGATGGCAAGCATTTAGTCGCAGTTGGCCCGTTCAAAAGGTTAAAAGAATTATACCCCGCGGCCGAACTGCAATTCATAGAAGATGATCGTGTCTTGTTGCCGGGATTTATCGATGCCCATACGCATATTTGCTTTGATGGTTCGCGTAGCCGCGATTATGCTATGCGGATAGCCGGAAAGTCGTACTTGGAAATAGCCCGCGCGGGTGGGGGCATATGGGATTCGGTTACCAAGACCCGTGCCGCCAGCCTAGACCGTTTGGTGGAACTGACCGTGGAAAGAGCTAATCGCCATCTTACGGAAGGTGTAACAACGATCGAAGTAAAAAGCGGTTACGGTTTAAGTGGGCGGGATGAATTAAAAATGTTGGAAGCCATTGCGCAAGCAAATGATCTTACGGTAGCGACATTGATTCCCACATGCCTGGCCGCTCATATGAAACCAAGGGATTATGAAGGCGAGGCAGGAGCGTATTTGGATTGGGTGTTGCAGGAGCTTGTTCCGCAAATAGCCGGAAAGCAATGGGCGCAACGATTCGATATTTTTATAGAGGACACGGCATTTGATACAACGGTGGCCTTGCCATTTTTACAACAATTAAAATCGAGGGGTTTTGATCTAACGGTGCACGCGGATCAATTTACCGCCGGGGGCTCAAAGGTTGCAGTTGAGGTGGGAGCGGTTTCTGCCGATCACCTTGAAGCTAGCAGGGAGGAAGAAATTGCGCTGTTGGCTGCATCTAATACCGTTGCAACCGTTTTGCCCGGCGCTTCTTTAGGTTTAGGTATGCCGTATGCTCCGGCAAGGAAACTATTGGATGCCGGCGCCTGCTTGGCAATCGCGAGCGATTGGAATCCCGGTTCTGCACCGATGGGTGATTTGTTGCTGCAAGCAGCAGTGATGAGTGCGGCAGAGAAATTATCTACAGCGGAAGTTTTCTCCGGCTTGACAACCCGGGCGGCTATGGCATTAAGTTTGCGGCAAGTTGGAACTTTGGATATCGGCATGGATGCCGATATGCAGGCTTATCCCTGTAGCGATTACCGCGATATTTTATATTACCAAGGTAAAATGAAACCCTGCAAGGTTTGGAAACAAGGCCGATTAGTTCATACTTAGATAAATAGCATCAACATGAATCAGTATTATTATCCCGCGAACCCGCATATTTGGCAAGGAAGAAATGATGGCGATGATCCTTCGGCATGGCGTTGGCACCAGGTAGTTAAATGTTTGGACCTGGATAAAATGGCTTTGCCGGCATTAAAAGAAGGAGAAAAAGCTGCGGTAATACTAGGTTTCGCGAGTGATGAAGGCGTGCGCAGAAACAAGGGAAGAACGGGCGCAGTTGCCGGGCCTACCGCTTTGAGAAAGGCGTGCGCGAATTTTCCGGTTCATTTTGATACCAGTTCCGCAGTCTTTGATATCGGGGATATTGTTTGTGATGATCAGAACCTCGAAGCTGCACAAGCTGCCCTTGCGGAACTAGTAAGTACAATTCTCGATCTGGGCTATTTTCCACTAGTATTGGGTGGCGGGCACGAGGTTACTTATGCAAACGTATCCGGTATCAAGCAATCAAAGTCGGTTGGAGATAATTGGGCGGCGATTAATTTCGATGCGCATTTCGATATCCGTCAACCGGGAGTGGAAGGCCCCAGTTCCGGGACCGGGTTTTACCAATTGGCGGAGGAAGCGAGGGCTGCGGGGAAAGCATTTCATTACTTAGCCTTGGGTATCCAGGAAAACAGCAACACGAAATTATTATTTGATACAGCCGCTGCATTTGGCGCAAGCTATATACCGGGAAGTGATTTTCATCTTGATGGGCAAAACAAACTAATTCAATCCATCGGGGAATTTATTGATTCCCGGAGACACGTTTACCTCACTATTTGCCTGGATGTTTTTGCAGCCGCATTTGCCCCGGGGGTAAGCGCTACGGCATTTAACGGGATCTTACCGGACCAGGTTTTCCTTGCAGCTTTGCGGCAAGTATTGCGATCGGGTAAAGTTGTATCATTCGATATCGCGGAGCTGAATCCCGCTTTCGATATTGATTCTAGAACTGCTAAGTTGGCGGCATCATTAGTATTTGAAGTCATGCAACAGGTCTTAAAATAATTTTCAATCGCGATTTCAGCCTTTTAAATAATCAGTATTTCTCAACCGCCGCCTTAAAGCTGCGGTTGTTTTTTTATGAATTGGTGCAACGAATCATAAAAAACTGTAAACTTGCAGACGTCGAATTTTCCAGGGAGCATGAAAAAAATTGGTTTAATGTCGGATACCCATGGATATTTACATCCATCGGTCAAAGAATATTTTAAAAATGTTGATGAGATCTGGCATGCCGGGGATATCGGGAATGTGGCCTTAGCAGACGAACTGGAAGCGCTAAAACCATTGAGAGCAGTAACCGGGAATATTGACGGTGCCGATTTGAGAGTCCGGTACCCTGAAAATTTAAGGTTCGAGCTGGAAGGTGTAGATGTTTGGATAACGCATATAGGGGGCTACCCGGGAAAATATTCCCCGGCGATCCGTTCCGAAATACGTCAAAATCCTCCGAAATTATTTATTTGCGGTCATTCGCATATTTTAAAAGTCATGAATGACCCCGCGTTAAAGTTGTTACATATCAATCCGGGAGCATGCGGAAAACAAGGTTGGCACAAAGTAAAGACCTTGATTCGTTTTGAGCTGGAAGGTGGTACCATAAAGAATTTAGAAGTCATCGAGCTTCCCGGTTAACCAGGAGCCGTGGATAATTGTTAGAACGCATGCGCAAATACCTTACAACTGTTTTACTGATTTTAATCTGCCGGCAGGTATCCTTCGGGCAAGTGGATATTAGTTGGCTGAATCCCCCGCTTGATTCCAATTACATCGAGGATCATTCCAAGGACCTGACCGTACGTTTGTACGGTTCGAGAAAGTATACCCATTTCGACCTGGTGGATCATCAACAGAAAGAAAAAGTTTTATATAAGCCGAATAGCAATTTCAACGTTGGTTTCGGTTTCAATTATAAATTCCTAGGTATCAACTTCGGGTTTAATTTGCCATTTATTAATAATGATGATGAGAAATATGGCAAAACCAAGTATCTCGATTTGCAGAGCCATATTTATTTACGGAAGATCGTAATCGATTTTTACGGGCAATATTACAAAGGGTATTACCTAGCGAATCCCGTGAATACCCTGGAAAACTATCAAGTTAGCGGGCGTTTCCCGCAGCGACCGGATATGTATAATGTTGACCTGGGCGTTAGTGCGCATTATATTTTCAATCACCAGAAATTTTCTTACCGGGCGGCTTACTTACAGAACGAATACCAGAAGAAAAGCGCCGGTTCCTTTTTATTGGGCGGAGATATATTCAGTTACAAGATGAAGGGCGATTCCGCCCTGGTGCCGAGGGATATCAAGAATAAAGATTTCTTTGATTATGATGATTACCATAAAACCAATGTAATTAGCTTGGCCGTTAATGGCGGCTATGCTTATACTTACGTGATACGTAGTCATTTTTTCGTGATGGCTTCACTTTCAGGCGCCGTGGGAATTAATCATACGACTTTATATTACCTGGATACCGATCGTACCAACCAAGAAACCGGTTGGCAGTTGAATACTACCTTGAGGATTGCTGCCGGTTATAACTCCAGCAAGTATTTTGCAGGCATACATTATGTGGATATGAAAACCCGCAGTGAATCACCGATTGATCGAACTTACCAGGCTTTCGGTACCGGGAACTTCAGGGTAAGTTTTGTGAAACGCTTCGTTTTGAAAAAGAAATTATTTTAATGTTGATGCGCCGGAATCCGCGCTGAACTTTTAGGTTGTAGATGTTCGATAGCTGTTTTTCCTTGTTTTGACTTTCGAATTTTATTTAGATTCGAATAGTATTTAGAAATAACCTGGAACTCTGGCTGGTTCGAGCTTCCAAGTTCGGACTCCCGTTTTGGGCAACGTTCAATTGATAGAACATCTTTTTCGGGTGCACCAGGCATCCAAGAATCGGTAGTTCGTGGTGCAAGGAGCCGGTACCATTTTGTTTCCGGTATGATTGTAAATGTCCTGGATTGTGCGTTGGTCCGAGCTTGGAAGCTCGAACCAGCGTGGGTTTTGATAGCTGTTTTTCCATGTTTTGACTTTCGAAATTTATTTAGAAATAACCTGGAACTCTGTCTGGTTCGAGCTTTCAAGCTCGGACCAACGTGGATTTTGTACCAGTAAGGATTTTGAACCAGCGTGGATTTTGAGCATTAGGGATATCATTCAACAACCGGACCCGGTTTTCGAACTCTTGTAGCTTTCAGGCTTCAATAAGGAAGTCCAAAATACCCGGAACCTTCTCATTGGAATGCGCGAGGGATAGTAGTGGAAAGCCCGCAGGCACGACCGTAGGGAGTGCCGAGGACTTGCAGCGGATAGCCCGACCCGAAGGGGCGCGCCCCATTATTTTTACTGGTATATTTAAAGTATTAAAGAGTTGATTATCAGTAATTTAATAAAAATCACTTCCCTTTTTAAAAGAAATTATGCAATTTTTGTGACCGCGCATGCAACTTCAATCTTAAAGCGGTGTCATTAATTATGTAAACGAACTTAGACAATACATTGCATCAATCAATTCTAAATACAGCGAACCTCGTTTTGCGTTGCCGTAAAGGTGATGTTGCTGCTTTCAAAGAGCTGTACGAAGCTTATTCGAAAGCGATGTTCAACATCTGCCTGAGGATGGTCAGCAATGTGGCCGATGCGGAAGATGTATTGCAGGAAGCTTTTACACAGGTGTTTAAAAATATTGGTAAACTCAATGATGCGGCCACCGCGCCTGCCTGGATTAAGCGTATCGTCGTGAACCAATGTTTGAACCACCTGAGGAAGAAGAAGGTGTATTTCGAGGAAGTCGATCAAAATGATACAATGCCGGAAGATGACGGGGTGGATGAAGCATGGCATGCTGCAACCGTTAACTATGTTAAAGAAGCCATCGAGGCATTGCCGCAGGGTTACAAGGCGGTTGTGAACTTGTATCTTTTTGAAGACTATACCCATAAAGAGATCGCGAATTTTCTTGGTATCACCGAATCTACTGCCAAAACGCAGTATATGCGGGCCAAGGAAAAGATCAGGCAATTTGTAAAAGAAAAAACAATCACGCTATGAGGCAAGGCGATTCATTGAAGGACTTTATCCGGCAGCACCGGGAGGAATTCGAAAACGAAGGGCCCTCTCCCAAAGTTTGGGAAGCCTTAGCTTTAGAAGTTCCTACCGGGAGGAAGCAAGGGAAGCTGGTAACGCTCTTGGGCAAGCATTGGCTCAAGGTGGCCGCATCTGTAATCTTGCTGGTGAACGTGGCATTTTGGTTGCATTATATCGATGTAAAGAAAACTGTTGCTAACCAAAACGTGATCGGCATGATCCCGGGTTTACAGGAGGCCCAATTTTATTACTCTTCCCAAATCCAGGAACGGTTGGATATTATTCACAGCTTCCCAGCAGAGCAGTTGGGCTTGGATAGCACCGCATTGAAAGAGCTGGAATTGAGAAACGATACTTACTTGCATTTAAAAGAAGAACTGGAAAAAAATCCGGGCAACGAAAGAATCCGTGCCGCGATGATCCGGTATTATCAACTAAAATTAGAGCTGTTGGACCATATTTTGGCCGAACAGCAAAAATTTGACAGCACTAAAAAATTACCTCATGCTTCAGAAATTTAAAATATTCATATTACTTCTCCTTCCGCTATTCGCTTTTGCCGAAAAAAGAGATGTGTACTACAAACGCACCGTGGTGAAAGAATTTCAGCTTTCACCCGGTGGGATGGTACAACTCGAAAACAGGTACGGCAAGGTTGATATCAAGCTGTGGGATAAAAATGAAATGAAAGCCAACATCGTGATCACGGGCTTCGGAAGTTCCGATAAACAAGCCCGGGAGATGGCCGAATCGATCGATATCGAGGCCGGGCAAAACGGCAACAGCCTCAAGGTGGCCACGGTTTATAATGCCAAGGGCAAAAAATGGTGGCAAGGTAACCTGCGCGGAAATATCAAGAAACAAGTAAACATCGATTACGAGGTTTATTTGCCCAGGAACTTATCAAAATTGTCGATCGGGAATAATTTCGGGGATGTATTGGCAAATGAACTGCCTTTCCCGACCTTGATCAGCCTGAATTACGGCTATTACCACGTGGGTACTTCCAAGGGACTTTTGACGCTTCATATGAATTATGTAGACAAAAGCTCAATTACTAATGCGGACAATGTAGAAGTGCATTGTAATTATTCGGACATGAAGTTCGATAACGTGAAACGGCTTAAGATCAGCGCCAATAATGGCGACTTCTCGGTGGAGAAAGCGGAGGAATTGTCGGTCGACTGCAATTACGGCGACATGAACCTCGGGTCGATCGGTTCGTTGAGCATCAGCTCCAATTATACAGATTACAACGTGCGTGAACTAAGGACTTCCGGTAAGTTTAATACAACTTATGGAGATATTAAGATTGGTCGCCTGGGGATGCAGTTCAAGGGTATCGAGTCGGATATGACCTATTCCGATTTGAGTATCAAGATACCTTCCAAGCTGCAATTCGGGATCAAGGCCCGGTTGACCTATGGCGATGTTCGCAGCGGCGGCTTCGAATTCCAGAAGGTTAATAACATTAAGAAGTCCAGCCATCATGAGTTTACGGGCTATACTTCTTCTAGTACGGACCTGCCGATGATCCGCATGAGCGGCACTTACAGCGATTTAAAGATATCCAAGATAGATTGATGCAATCATTTGCATGGCAGGCGGCGGTAAGATATTCGTTTACTATCTCTACCAAAGCCTGCCCATCATTTTTATTCCCCTAAAAGATATTTTATGAATAAAAGATATGTATCCCTGGCAGGGACTGTTAATCTATTGCTTATTGCAATCATGTTTTTGGCATCCAGCTTTCTACATTGTAATGTTAAAGCAGGAGGTTCCGGTAAACCCGTTGTTCCCGGTGAAGGTATCGTGATAAAGGATGAAGTGATCCGCGGAAACGGGCAAATTAAAACGGAGACCAGGCAGGTGAGCGCTTTTTCGGAGCTGTCCAGCAGCGGTAAATACGAGGTACAATTGGAGCATGCAGGCCGGGAAGGATTGAAGATTGAAGCCGATGCAAACCTGTTGCCCTACATAGAAAGCTTCAACGAAGGGAAAGCCCTGGTGATCCGGTTCAAGAAAGGCTACGAATTGAAGCCTTCCGGTCAAAGAGGTATCATAAAATTATATGTTCAATACAAGAACTTGACGTATATCCGGGGCGCGGGCTCAGGAATGATCTTTACTAAGAACCAAGTAAAATCCGATAAAATTAGCCTGGATCTAAGCGGTGGCTTCAAGGTTAACATGGATATGGACGTATCCCGGATGGATTTGAACGTTAGTGGAGCTTCCGAGTTTTCTGCTACGGGGGTTGCAAAGCAATCGTCTTATAATATAAGCGGCAGGGCAGATATCCGGTCCTCAGATTTAAGATCGGACGATGTGTTCATCAACGTGGCAGGCAATACGAAGGCTTATGTGACGGCAGAGCAGGAATTATCTGCCAATATATCCGGGCGTGGTTCCGTATTTTACAAGGGCAGCCCTAAAGTAAAGCAGTCTATACTGGGAGCAGGGGCAGTAAGGCGACAGGACTAATAGGTACTTTTTCGGATCGAAATGGCTATTTTGGCCAATAATTTCTTTATATATTTGCAGATAATCAGCTGTAAAGCATATTATTTTCAAATAAAAAATTTAGGTTATGCCCTCCTTTGACATTGTAAGCAAAGTAGATACGCAAACACTGGATAATGCTGTGAATACAGTAAAGAAGGAAATCACCAACCGTTACGATTTCAAGGATTCACAAGTAACTATCGAGTTGAATAAGAAGGATTTAGTACTCACTATAGAGGTAGAAAGCGACATGAAGCTGGAACAGGTGAAGGATGTATTGATTAGCCGCTCGATGCGCCAGGGGTTGGATGGAAGCATTTATGATTTTAGCAAGGAGCCTTTCCAAAGTGGGAAGGTGCTGAAACAGCAAGTGACGATCCGCAACGGGATTAAGCAAGACGATGCTAAGAAGATCGTTAAAACCATCAAGGATTCCGGCCTGAAAGTACAGCCGGCTATCATGGATGACATCATCCGTGTAACTGCCAAGAAAATCGATGATTTACAATCTGTAATTCAATTGTGTAAGGAAGGAAATTTTGGATTACCTTTGCAGTACGTTAATATGAAGAATTAATTTTTATTCAAATGCGTATTAAGGTGGTTTTTAATATTAATAAAGATAAATTTGGATTTTTTCATAAATCCTGCTTCCAAATGTTTGATCTTTATTAAAAAATCCGTTACCTTTGCGCTCTGTATTTACAAATTTTAGATATGAAACAGGGAATTCATCCGGAAAATTATAGGTTCGTTGTATTTAAAGATATGTCAAACGGTGAAAGCTTTTTGAGCCGTTCTACCGCTCCTACCAAAGAAACAATCACTTGGGAAGACGGTAATGAGTACCCAGTAATCAAATTGGAGATCTCTAATACTTCTCACCCATTCTATACCGGTAAAAACGTATTAGTAGATACCGCAGGTCGTATCGACAAATTCAATAAACGTTACGGTAGAAAGTAATGTTTTAGTAGAAAATATTTTACTACATCCCATCGATAATTTTTCGGTGGGATTTTTTATTTTTAGGCCCTCATGCATAACCCTCATTACATCTTATTTGATACCCCCGGCCGAGATTTAATGTATCCATTTACGCATACCAGGCCTATGGCTGCTTGCAGGATCGGCATTTTGACGATCCAGGAAAAATGGGAACGTTGGCTCGGGGTTTCTTGCTCCCATTATACGGCTGAATATCTACAGCCTAAATACCCGCTTCAATTATCGCCGGAAGGGAAAAATTTGCTTATAAACGGGCATATATTACCCAATGCAGCCTTAGTTGAGGCTATCCGGGAGTTGAAACCGGGGCAGGAGCTGTTCAAGGAAAATCACCTGGTCGCAAAATACGTGGATGGAAAGGATTTCTTTAATCCCGTGGCACAAGCGGATAGGCTTAGCTTTGAAGGGGTGTTCACGAGGATTGATCATCCCTGGGAGTTGCATCAACATAACGCGGTGGCATTACAGGATGATTTCGAATTGCTTACCGCGGGCCGGGAGTCGGCGCCTATTGATCCGGGTAACCAAGTGGTGGGAGCAGGGAATATTTTTCTAGAGGAAGGCGCCGTGGTAACCCATTCAATTTTAAATGCTTCCACGGGGCCGATTTACATAGGCAAAGACGCCTTGATCATGGAAGGTTGTATGATCCGCGGCGGCTTGGCCCTGCTCGATGGCGCCGTCATGAAGATGGGAACCAAGATTTATGGAGCGGTGACCGTTGGAAAGCAAGGCATAGTGGGTGGGGAGATCAAAAACAGCATATTTTTCGATTATAGCAATAAATCGCATGATGGGTATATCGGGGACGCGGTGATCGGTGAATGGTGTAACCTCGGCGCCGGGACGAGTTGTTCTAACATCAAGAATAACGGTAGTGAAGTGAAGATTTGGATGGAAGCAAAGAATGAGGCCTGGCCGGCAGGATTGAAATGCGGGGTATTGATGGGGGATTATTCCCGTTGCGCTATCCAGACGATGTTCAACACCGGTACGGTTATCGGGGTTTCTTGCAATATTTTCGGGGGAACATTCCCACCGAAGTTCGTACCGTCTTTCACCTGGGGCGGGATCGGTTTGAGCGAGCGTTACCGCTTGGCAGAAGCGCTGCGCGATGTTACTTCCTGGATGTTATTTAAAAAGAAATCGCCCTCGGAATCGGAAAAACAAATCTTAACTTATATTTTTGAGCAGCAAAATAGTGGTCTCGCATAATACAAAACTGTAAATCGAATCATAAAAATGAGAAAAAAAATCGTAGCAGGTAACTGGAAAATGAACCTCACCTTGTCGCAAGGGGAGCAGTTGTTAAATGATATCGTGAATGCCGGGTTGAAGTTAGAAGATGATGTAGCAGTTGTTGTGGCGCCACCATTCCCATATTTACAAAAAGCAAAATCCATCTTGCAACATAACCCCGGTTTCTTCGTAGCCGCTCAAAATTGCGCCTCCGAGAAATCCGGCGCTTATACGGGTGAAGTATCGGCCGAAATGTTGAAATCCATTGGCGTGGACTACGTGATTTTGGGGCATTCCGAGCGCCGTGAGTACTTCAACGAAAGCAACGAAATTCTTGCTAAAAAAGTAGACTTGGTATTGGCAAACGGGATGAAAGCTATTTTCTGCTGCGGTGAGCCATTAGCTGTAAGGCAAGCCGAAACACAAAACGATTACGTTGCCAAGCAACTGGAAGAGAGTTTATTCCACCTGCCTGCCGAGGCTTTAAAAGATATTGTTATCGCTTATGAGCCCATTTGGGCGATCGGTACCGGGTTGACTGCATCCGCACAGCAGGCGCAAGATATGCACGCGTTTATACGTGCGCAAGTAGCTAAAAAATACGATCGCGAAACAGCGCTCCGTTTAACTATTTTATACGGTGGGAGCGCAAAGCCGGGCAATGCACCCGAGTTATTTGCCTGCGAAGACGTGGATGGCGGTTTGATCGGTGGGGCATCTTTAGTAGCGAAAGACTTTGCTGCGATCGCTCAAAGCTTCTAATAAATTCATTTACAATTTATAAAGAAGATGCTCCCTTGCCGGGAGCATTTTTTTTCAGAAAAATGCTAAAAAAATTAGCATTTGCCAAAATTGTTAGTATATTTGTAGTGTCACCAATCAATAAATGGATGCACATGGAAACACAAGATTTGCAAACTATAGAATATGATTACTTGGTAGTCATACACCCGGATGCGCAAGTGGAACATGATGTAACACATTATAAAGCGATCATCGCGCAGGAGTTGGGTGCTCCAGGGAAGGCATTTTCACCGGTTTATATCCCGTTATTCAGGTCTTCTTTTCCTAGTAAGTACGAAAGCGATTTTATCGATGTACTCACCCGTCTTTCGGGGGAACAGGGAGCTTTCACGGTATATACTTCGCGGATAGACCATGTAAATGCCGGAAGCGATAAGCATAATATTTATGTGAACGTAGCGAATCCCCGTCCCGTGGCAGCTTTACATAAAAGTATTTTGTCTGCTTTCGAATTGGAGGAGCAAGGTTATCAACCGCATATCACATTAGCCCGTGGATTATCAAGCGATGCTTTTGATAGGGTGCAGAAACAGTTGAACAACCGTTTATTCGTACGCTCGTTTTATTGCCACAGTTTTCTTTTGTTAAGAAAGCCGTTGGGTAGTTCCGATGCTTATGAAGCGGTACATGAATTTTGTTTCGGCAAGGATGATCCGCATGATGGGCCTTTGTATTATCATGCAGCATAAACCATTTTTGTATTGTAGCCGGTTGGGGATAGAATAAGAATATATCTATTCTGGATGTGAAGTTCGTATCGCGGAAATCCTTGAACGGCTAAAAGTAAGAATGCAAGAATGCAAGAATGTAAGAAAGCAAGAAAGTAAGAACGGAAGAAAGTAAGAGTGTGGAGAATTGAAGAAGCGGGGAGTGGGGCTGCGGGGACGGTTCCGAGTAAAAAGTGTATATATTTAAAAACATAGCTTATGTACATCTAGATACATTACTTCATATGTTTGATGTAACAATTATATGTTGTGTTCTATACTAAAGAAATGTTATACAACTTGGTATCATAGGCAGTTGTGCGACTCGATATAATTTCCATTTTATTTTTTTGTTTCTTTTTTCGAGGAAGCGAAAAACAAAGAAACGAATTAATTATGAAATGTAAAATGCAAGGAGAATCGAAAGAAATGCGGAATCGGAAAATATGGTTAACTATTAAGGAAAATATGGTTAGCAATTAATTTTATACGGTTCTGCTCTCAACAATGCGGGCTGATAGAAGGGGTTAAAAATGCAGGAAAATAATAGCTCTAATTGAAATTTGAAGAATAAAGCTACTGGATGCTTTAAAGAAAATTATATAAACATCCGATTATCAAACCGAACTTAAAATACCAGGGATCATGTAAAAAGTTTTGAATCAATATCCGGTTATACACTCCCCATTAAATTCAAGAATAATTCAGGTAACCCATTATTCCTATTTCAATAATTAAAAATTTAAACTGATGTCATTTAGCATAATGACACCTTGCGAGTTTATGTCTAAATAATTCGGGCAGTACATCGTAGGTGGTCTTGGAGCAATAATATTTATTGTCTTCAACAAGTTAACTATTCTTATATACATTGTATGATGTAATACCAATCGGTGTGCTGTCCCGAATAACTTTAAAAGCGGGTAGGAAAACAGTTTATGTGATCAAGTCGCATAATTACAGAACAGGAAGAAAAATCCCTTTGCGGTGTACATACTCCAAGGTGTGCAAAACCGGGTGTTAGCACCGCATGTAAAACTATTTACTAGGTGTTAACACCTATTTACAAAGAGCTTGTTGTTGAACAAATATGCAGTTGTCATTGTGCGTTAACCCCAATTTTTTAAACTTAACGATTAAATGTGCAGTAATGGAATGGATGCATATAAAGCCGGATTATGAGAACGGGAAAATGATACCAAGTAGAGACCAGGCTATATTTTCAAGGATGATGAAAGCCGGTTTTCAACTTGAATTGATACAGAAGAATCCGCGGTACGATTGCATGGAATATTTCTATTTTCATCCATCTCGATATATACAAGTGCATGAAGTACGTGCTACTGGCCAGGGCCTGGTTAATTTCTATCTTTTTTTACCTGGAGGTAGCACTACTTGTGCATTTGATCTCGATGGCTTGGAATCGGTTTTGAAGCGATGTGGATTATAAAAATATGTTATTTAAACTTTCAAAATGTGAATAACATGCTGCCGCAGATGTAAAATTATGGTCTACAGGATGAAGTGTCGACTAGGATCATTACATATAAAATTGATATACTGTGATTTATAGATAAATTAAAAACCTTGGAAAAGGAGTTGCCGGCATCTTTGTAAATGTTGAAATCTCGATTTTTTCAAATGGATTATTGGAAATAACTTTAAATACAGATCAGAACAAAAATGATTGTCAACAAGCAAATAACTGTTAAAGGAAATGTCCAAGGTGTATATTTCAGGGCTACGGCAAAATCGGTAGCTCAAAAGATGGGCATCGTTGGATATGTCAAAAATTTGCCTAACAGGGACGTGTTTTTAGAAATCGAAGGTTTGCCTACCATGTTGGAACAATTTGTAGCATGGTGCCGGGTCGGCCCCTCGTTGGCTGATGTATCGGAACTGGTATTGAACAATGGTCCTGTAAAGGGGTATCACAGTTTCGAGATCGAAAGGTGAAAATCAATCATAACCTATCGCAATAAAATTTGAAGAGCCGGGCATGCCCGGCTCTTCAAATTTATATTACCAAGTTCTTGGTGTAACAATTATAATGTTGTCGTAACATCCGGATGTTTTTTCAACCAACTTTTCGGTAAGGCTGATTTCGGTATTACGATCGTGATGGTATTCACCGCGAAATAAGGCTCAGATACGTAAACATATCCTTTAAAAGGACCGGCTTGTTCGCCCCATGAATTTTTTACCACGAAATATTCCTTGCCGCTTTTATCCTTGGCTAAGCCTGTTATATGCATCAGGTGATCATCTTGCGTAATTAATTCCTCGTACAACTTTTGACGGTACTCGGGGCTTACTTCCTTCTCCGCGACATCGGGATTGAATGGTGTCGCTTTGATCGCCTCTTCATCTTTAGGAGCGAGGGCATAACCGTTTTTAAATGCAAACCCACGGTTGCTAACATCCGCATCCCACATAACGGTGTATCCTTTTTTCAGGGCTTCCTTAGAAATTTGGATCAGCTCGTTTAATGGAACATTGTAATAAGAACCGTTCGAAAAGTTGTCCGGCACTTCCACGATGAAATTTTGATTATAAGGATGGTGGGTGAAAGATGTAAAACCTACATAGTCGTCTGCATTAAAATGCAATACTTCCGCGGCGAATGATTTGGGATTGTATTGTTTACCGTTATAATCAAATGTTGCGGGAGCTTTACCCATATATTCATCCAGGATAGCATTGAAACCGGGTTCCCAATCGGGCAGCGGTTTTTTTAGCTTCAGGATGCTGTCTAGGTAATTTTGCAGGCGGGGCGCCATCTTGCTGTGGTTGAAAAACTTGGCACCACCTGTTAAGCCGGAATATGCACTTTCCGGAACAGCGCCGTACCGGCTGATGGTATGGATCACATCGTGGCCCAATCCGCCCTCGCTAAATTGTGCGTGCCCTTGCCGCAAGATATAATTCCGGCCCTTATCGAGGTAAGTATTTCTTACCGTGAACATCTCGGAAATGTCTATGTCTTGCTTCTTGTGATCTTTCAGGTATTGAGATTCTAGCAGGGACGTTGTTGAAAAACACCAGCAGGTGCCCGTTTGTTGCTGATTTTTGATGGGGCTTACCGCGTTATCGGTCAGGAAACCGGGTTGTTCCTGTGCATTGGCTGCCATGCTACCCAATAAAAAGCATATGAATAAAATACGTTTCATGTTGAAAGGCTATTTATAACTGTAAGAATAATTGGCAATATAACAATAATCTTTCTCACGGCATCCGGCAGATTGATAAATGGAGATTTAAGTGGCAGGATTAAAAAAGCCGCTACCCTGAAGGCAGCGGCTTGAAAGAATGGCGGAGTATTTTGTTGCAGATTAATTAGATTTCTTAGAAATAGAAGTTGAAGATGAATTCCCTTTTTTCTTGATATGCACTTGATCGGCATCTAAATACCTGTTACAGATATCTATTAACTCATTATGCTTAGTTCCGTTGATAAAAAGATTTCCCTTTTTTAAGCTGATGGTATAATTATCATTTTTATCGATAAATCCCCTACGATCCAGCTCGTTGACAAATCCTTCTACATTATCGCGTTTGCCGGAACGGGTAGCGTATACACTTATAGCATTATCCTGGGCATTCCGTGTTTTGGCAATGGCCAAGGCATATTGTTGCTGTGCCCTGGCCTGGTTTAACCTGGCCTTGTCTTGGGCATCCATCATCATCACCCTGGCTCTTTCCATTTCTCTTTGAGCTTTAGCCCGGCTTCTTTCGGCGCTGGCTCTCGCTGTGGCATATCCCCTAACGGTAACAGCCCTAAGAGCGGAATCATTTACGCTATAACCCCTAACAACGATAGGTTCATTGCTGTCAACATTTGTCACGACAAAAACGGAGTCGCCTTTAAATTGGAAGGATTTCAATGAATTATTGAAGAGCTTAGCATCTTTGTTAAACATGATACTGTCAGATGTAAAGTTATAGTTGAAGTTCATGTTTCTACCGGGACGGAAAGTAAATATTTGCTGCTGCGCTTTTTTAAATTCAGCCTCGCTGATTTGATGTTGTTCCTTGGCAATTTCCAATTGTTTCATGGCTTCTTGCACTTGCAACTCCATCTCTTTCATATTTTG
>Ga0164243_10006869_pt1 | contig 17149 bp, 12 predicted proteins | sample OricompcompostOP_FD_108781 | JGI IMG/M metagenome (GOLD analysis project Ga0164243, IMG submission 108781) | Organic Plus compost microbial communities from Emeryville, California, USA - Original compost - Organic plus compost (OP) | ecosystem: Engineered > Solid waste > Mixed feedstock >... | reverse complement strand
CGGGCCGCTACGAGGCGGAGCTGGACGCGCCGGAGGCGGCCGGGCTCCTGGCCGGGCTGCGTGAGGCGGCGGGTGAGGGGGACGTGACGCTGCTGACGGCGTCGAAGACCCCGGAGACGAGTCACGCCGCGGTGCTGGCCCGCCTCCTGAAGCCGTGACGCCCCAGGAGGCGGGCGGCGCTCAGCCGACCTGCCGGGCGGCCTCCGTGCTGAGCAGGGGCGCGGCCCGGATCGACAAGCGGCCCAGGCACCTGCGACCGCCTCCGCACCACGGCGAACGAGCAGGACGAGACGTTGCTGACCGCGTCCAAGCCCCCACGGACCAGTCACGCCGCAGTGCCGGCCCGCCTCCTGAAGCCGTGACGCCCCAGGAAGCGGACCGGGCTCAGCCGACCTGCCGGGCGGCCGCGCGCCCTGCCGCGCGTCCGGAGAAGAGGCAGCCGCCGAGGAAGGTGCCCTCGAGGGCGTTGTAGCCGTGGACGCCGCCGCCGCCGAAGCCGGCGACCTCGCCGGCCGCGTAGAGGCCGTCGACGGGAGTGCCGTCGGCGGCCAGGGCGCGGGAGTCCAGGTCGGTCTGGATGCCGCCGAGGGTCTTGCGGGTCAGGATGTGCAGCTTGACGCCGATGAGCGGGCCGGCCGCGGGGTCGAGGATGCGGTGCGGGGTGGCGACGCGCCCCAGGCGGTCGCCGATGTAGCGGCGGGCGTTGCGGATGCCCTGGACCTGGGCGTCCTTGCTGTAGGCGTTGGTGATCTGAAGGTCGCGGGCCTCGATCTGGCGCCGGACGGTGTCCGCGTCGAGCAGCGGCTTGTCCGTCAGCTGGTTCATCCGCTCCACCAGCTGCTCCAGGGTCGGGGCGGTGACGAAGTCCGCGCCCTCGCGCAGGAAGGCGGCGACCGGGCCGGGGGCGCCCTTGCCGAGGACGCGTTCCTTGAGGAACCCGGCACGGTCCTTCGCGGTGATGTCCGGGTTCTGCTCGGAGCCGGAGAGCGCGAACTCCTTCTCGACGATCTTCTGGGTGAGGATGAACCAGGAGTGGTCGTGTCCGGCGATGTCCGCGTCGGTGCGCAGGTGCCGGAGGGTGCCGAGGGTGTCGTAGCCGGGCAGGCAGGGGTCGGGCAGGCGGCGCCCGAGGGCGTCGAACCACATCGAGGACGGGCCGGGCAGGATGCGGATGCCGTGGCCGGGCCAGATCGGGTCCCAGTTCCGGATGCCCTCGGTGTAGTGCCACATGCGGTCGCGGTTGACGAGGCGTACGCCGGCCTCGGCGCTGATGTCGAGCATGCGCCCGTCGACGTAGGCGGGGACGCCGGTGACCATCTCGGTGGGCGGGGTGCCCAGGCGCTCGGGCCAGTGGCGGCGGACGATGTCGTGGTTCGCGCCGATGCCGCCGGTGGTGACGACCACCGCCTGGGCGGTCAGCTCGAACTCGCCGACGGCGTCCCGGCTGGAGGCGACGCCGCGCGGTGAGGTGTCGTCGGCGAGGACGGTGCCCCGCACTCCGCGTGCCGAGCCGTCCTCGACGACCAGCTCGTCCACCCGGTGCCGGTGGTGGAAGGTGAGCAGCCCGTCGCGGGCGGCCTGCTTCGCGTACCGCACGAACGGCTCGACGACGCCGGTGCCGGTGCCCCAGGCGATGTGGAAACGGGGCACCGAGTTGCCGTGGCCGTCGGCGCGCAGGTCGCCGCGCTCGGCCCAGCCGATGGTGGGCAGGAAGGTGATGCCGTGCCCGTCGAGCCAGGAGCGCTTCTCGCCGGCCGCCCACTCGACGTAGGCGCGCGCCCAGCGCACCCCCCAGGAGTCCTCGTCGTCGACCCGGTCGAACTGGGCGCTGCCCTGCCAGTCGTTCCAGGCCAGGTCGAAGGAGTCCTTGATGCCCAGCCGTCGCTGTTCGGGCGAGTCGACGAGGAAGAGCCCGCCGAAGGACCAGAAGGCCTGCCCGCCGAGGTTGGCGGCGTTCTCCTGGTCGAGCAGGGCGACGCGGCGGCCCCGGCTGGTCAGTTCGTGCGCGGCGACGAGGCCGGCGAGTCCCGCTCCGACGACGATGACGTCGGCGTCCATGGCGACCGTCCCTTCCTAGGCGGTGGTGCGCTGTCCGGTGGTGTCGCTGCCGTCGGTCAGCAGCGCGGTGAGCAGCCGGCCCAGCCAGGCGCGGGCGTGCCCGGTGTCGCGGTCCAGCAGCAGCTGGGCCGTGACGCCGTCGTACGCGGCGACCACGGCGTGGGCGGCGCCGTCGGTGCCGCCGAGCACGGCGGGCAGTGCGGTGTGGCCGCGGGCACGGGCGAGCCGGTCGGCGATCGCGGCGCGCAGCCGGGCGCGGTGTTCGAGCAGGGTGGCGGCGACGTCGGGGTCCCGGGCGGCGTGCACCAGGAAGTCCGTCTTGACGAGCAGCCAGTCGCGGTCCAGGAGCAGCACCTCGGTGACCCGGTCCACGGCTGCGGGGACGTCCAGGCCGGGGCCGTCGACGGCGAGCGCCCCGGCGACCTGGTCGGCGATGAGGTCGGCGCGCTGCCGGTACAGGGCGAAGAACAGCTCGTCCAGGCTGTCGAAGTTGGAGTAGAAGGCGCCCCGGCTGTACCCGGCGGCCTCGCAGACCTCCTCGATGGAGACGCGCCCGAAGCCCTTGGCGGCGAACACGGTGAACGCGGCGTCGAGCAGGTTGGCCCGGGTGCGGACGCGGCGCCTGGTGACACGCCCCGCCGTCTCCCCCACCGCCATGTCGGACCTCCGTTCGATACGGGAATGTATCCGATACACCAACGTATCCAACAGGGGTGCGGAGCGTCCGGGGAGAATCAGCCCACATATAGGAACAGATTTTCGATTCAGGGGTTACGCTGGATCCATGGCCACGCACCTCCAGGGCTCCCTGTTCGACCAGACCGACGAGCTGCGGCTCGGCTCCCTCGACGGGATCCGCCGTACACGGCTCACGCACGGCGCCTGGATCGACGTCCTGCCCGGCTGGCTGAGCGGGGCCGACGCCCTCTTCGAGCGGCTGGCCACCGAGGTCCCCTGGCGCGCCGAGCGGCGCACCATGTACGACCAGGTCGTCGACGTGCCACGGCTGCTCTCGTTCTACGGCGCCGGCGACGCCCTCCCCCACCCCGTGCTCGACGAGGCGCGCGACGCGCTGTCCGCGCACTACGCCGGGGAACTGGGCGAACCGTTCACCACGGCCGGGCTCTGCTTCTACCGCGACGGACGCGACAGCGTCGCCTGGCACGGCGACCGGATCGGGCGCGGCGCACGCCAGGACACCATGGTCGCCATCCTGTCCGTCGGCGCGCCCCGGGACCTGCTGCTGCGGCCCGCGCGCGGCGGCGGCGAGACCATCCGCAGGCCGCTCGGGCACGGCGACCTCATCGTGATGGGCGGCTCCTGCCAGCGGACCTGGGAGCACGCCGTCCCCAAGACGACACGGGCCGCGGGACCACGCATCAGCGTGCAGTTCCGGCCGAACGGCGTGCGCTGAGCCGGTGGAGGCGGCCGGCTGACGCGTACGCGGGGGCTGCCTCCGGCGGACGGTGCCGGAGGCAGCCCTTCCTCTGGGCGCCGGACGTCCGCGCCGCCACACTGGCCGGGTGAGCGCCCCGCCGCCCCTCCCGGACACCGCCTCCCGGCGCACCGAGCTCGACACGCTCAGGGTCTGCGTCGTGCTCGGCCTGGTCTTCTTCCACTCCGCGCTCGTGTTCTCCCCGGACGACGACTTCTACGTCAAGAACGCCGAGACCACCGGTGTCGTGACCGTGCTCGCCGGGTTCGGGGTCGTGTGGGCCATGCCCATGCTGTTCCTCGTCGCCGGGCTCGGCTCCCGGCACTCGATCCGCCGGCGCGGCCCGGCCCGGTTCACCCGCGAGCGGCTGCTGCGCCTCGGCGTCCCCCTCGTCCTCGGCACGCTCGTGCTGTGCCCGCTCCCCCAGTGGCTGCGGCTGCGGGCCGCCGACGCCGGCTACGACGAGCCGTACTGGCGGTTCTGGCCCCGTTTCCTGACCGTCCGCCCCGACGCGGCCGACTTCCCGTTCGTGCTCGACGGGGAGCACTTCGAGACCGGCCATCTGTGGTTCGTGGTCCTGCTGCTGACGTTCAGCCTGCTCCTCGCCCCGGTGGCCGCGCCCCTGGCGGCGTGGGCGAAGCGCGCGGCCCCCGCGCTGGAGCGGCGGCCGGTGCTGCTCCTGCTGCCCGCGCTGCCGCTCGCCGCGATCAACGCCCTCCTCGGCATGGAGGAGGGCTTCGCGGGCTGGAACCGCTGGGCGTACCTGGTGTTCTTCCTCGCCGGATACACGCTCGCGGACGACCCCCGGGTCCGGGCCGCGCTGCGCCGGCTCGCGGTGCCCGCCGGGATCTGCGGGCTCGTGCTGTTCGCGGGGACCGCGCCCGGATTCCTCGGCCTGGACGACCCGTTCACCGACCGGAACGCCTTCGCGTGGACGACCCGCGCCCTGTTCGGGCTCGCGGGCTGGTGCTGGGTGGTGGCCCTCCTCGGCCTGCTGGACCGGCCCCGCCCGGCCCGCACGCCGTCGCGCGCGCTCGTGTACCTGGGCGTCGCCGCCCTGCCGGTGTACGTGCTGCACCAGCCCGTGGTGGTCGCCCTCGCCTACGGCGTGGTGGGCCTGCCGGGGCCGATCGCCGTCAAGTACGCGCTGATCGTGGCGGGTTCACTGGTGGTGATCCTCGCCCTGTACGAGGGGCTGGTGCGCCGCACGCGGCCGACCCGGTTCCTCTTCGGGATGCGCGGCGCCCCACGGGCCGGGACGGCGCCCTGATCTGCTTTGCTGTGCGCGTCGGTCAGGGACCTCACCACGCGGGACGATCATGCGCATCGATGTGCGGCACATCGCGGACGGCACCTATCTGGTGCACGGCAGCGACACGAACTGGATCATTCTCACCGAGGGTGACGCCGTCACCCTCGTCGACACCGGGTACCCCGGGGACCGCGCGGCGCTCCTCGCCTCCCTCGCCGAGGTGGGCAGCGCACCGGAGGCGGTCCAGGCCGTCCTCGTCACGCACGCGCACAACGACCACCTGGGCAGCGCCGAGCACCTGCGCGCCGCGTACGGCACGCCGGTGTATCTGCACGAGGCCGAAGTGCCGCACGCGCGGCGGGAGTTCCTGCACCAGGTGAGCGTGGGCACGGTGCTGCGCAACGGCTGGCGGCCGGGCGTCCTGCCGTGGGCGGTGCGGGTCCTGCGCGCCGGCGGCACCCGGCACGTCCCCGTCGCCTCCCCCGAGCCGTTCCCCCGGCCGGGCGCGCTGGACCTCCCCGGCCGGCCCGTCCCCGTGCACACCCCCGGCCACACCGACGGGCACTGCGCCTACCACCTGCCCGAGGCGGGTGTGGTGATCTCCGGCGACGCGCTCGCCACCGGGCACCCGACCTCCCGGATCGCGGGGCCGCAGCTGCTGCCGGACATGTTCCACCGCGAACGGGCCCGGACCCTGGCCACGCTGGACGTGTTCGAGAGGCTCGACGGCGACGTGCTGCTGCCCGGGCACGGCCCGGCGCTCACCGGGTCCGTCCGGGACGCGGCCCTTCAGGCACGGGAACGGGCGCAATAGGCTGAGGCGACGATCACCCCGACCGACGATCACCCCGACCGAGGACGGCCCATGGCACTCCAGATCAGCGCGACGAATCCGGAGCACCCCGCCCTGCTGCTGGAGCTGCCGTGGCAGACGCCGCTGGAGGAGTGGCCCGACGACCTCCTGGTCCCGCTGCCGCGCGGCATCTCCCGGCACATCGTGCGCTACGCGCGCGCCGGCGACGAGGTGATCGCCGTCAAGGAACTCGCCCAGCGCCCCGCCCTGCGCGAGTACGAACTCCTGCGCGACCTGGACCGGCTGGGCATCCCGGCGGTCGATCCGCTGGCCGTGGTCACAGGCCGCACCGACGCCGCGGGCGGCCCCCTGGAGTCCGTGCTGGTCACCCGGCACCTGGGCGGCTCCCAGCCGTACCGGTCGATGTTCGAGACGACGCTGCGCCCGGCCACCATGCACCGGCTGATGGACGCGCTGGCGGTGCTGCTGGTCCGGCTCCACCTGGCCGGGTTCGCCTGGGGCGACTGCTCGCTGTCCAACACGCTGTTCCGGCGGGACGCGGGCGCGTACGCGGCGTACCTGGTGGACGCCGAGACCGGCGAGCTGCACGCGCGGCTCAGCGACGGGCAGCGCGACTACGACCTGGACCTGGCGCGCGTCAACATCAGCGGTGAGCTGCTGGACCTGGAGGCGTCCGGGGCGCTGCACCCGTCCGTCGACCCGATCGAGTTCGGCGCGGAGATCTGCGCCCGCTACCGGTCCCTGTGGGAGGAGCTGACCCGCACGTCCGTGTACCCGGCGGGCAAGTACCACTACATCGAGCGCCGGATACGCCGGCTGAACGACCTCGGGTTCGACGTGGCCGAGATGCAGATCGGGGAGACCGGCGACGGCGCCTCGGTCACCTTCGTGCCCAAGGTCGTCGACGCCGGTCACCACCAGCGGCAGCTGCTGCGGCTGACGGGCCTGGACGCCGAGGAGAACCAGGCCCGCCGGCTGCTGAACGACCTGGAGTCCTGGATGGCCACCCAGGACGACCACGCCGCCGGCGCCCGGCCCGAGGTCCTCGCCCACCGCTGGGTGCGCGACGTCTTCCGGCCCACCGTGCGGTCCGTGCCGCCTCAGCTGCGCGGCGCCATGGACCCGGCCGAGATCTACCACGAGCTGCTGGAGCACCGCTGGTACCTGTCCGAGCGGGCGCGGAGCGACCTGGACTGGGACACCGTCGTCCAGGACTACATCGCCACGATCCTGCCCAGGGCCCGCGAGACGCTCCAGCCGACCAGCGCCGACTGACCGGGCCGGCTCAGACGTTTGGCACCACGGCCACCGGGCACGGCGCGTGGTGCAGGACGCCGGACGCCACCGAGCCGATCCGGGCGCCCACGGCCGTACGCCGGGCCCGCCGGCCCACCACGACGAGCTGCGCGCGGGACGCCACGGAGAGCAGCACCTGCCCGGCGCTGCCCATCTCCACGTGTTCGACGACGTGCACGTCCGGGAACCGCTCCCGCCACGGCAGCAGCGCCTCGGCCAGCGCCTTCTTCTCGTACGGCTCCAGGCCCCCGGCCTCGTCGAGGAGCTTCAGGGAGGCCGGGCTGTAGGCGAACAAAGGCGGCAGCGTCCAGGCCCGTACGGCACGGACGGCCGCGCCGCGCGCCGCCGCCGTCTCGAAGGCGAACCGCAGGGCCTCGGCGTCGTCGTCGGCGTCGCCCTGCTGGCCCACGACGATGTCGTGCCCGGCGACCTCCGCCGACGCCCGGTCACCGGCCCGCACCAGGACGACGGGCCGCTCCGCCCCGGCGACGACCTGCTGCCCGACCGAACCCAGCAGGAAGCCGACGACGGCGGCGTGCCCGCGCGAGCCCAGCACCAGCATCTCGGACTCCGCCGTGGCCGCGAGCAGCGTCTCGACGGACCCGCCGTCCACGACCTCGGTGCCGACCTCCAGCGCCGGATGCCGTTCGGTGACCGACCCCACGGCCCGGGCCAGCCCGTCCCGGACCCACCCGGCCTGCGTGTCCGCGTCGACGGCGGCCATCGCCTCGTGCTCCTGGAACCGCCACGCGTGCACCACGCGCAGGGCGAGCCCCCGGCGGACGGCCTCCCGGGCCGCCCAGGCCAGCCCCGCGAGACTCTCCTCCGATCCGTCCACCCCTGCCGTGATCGGGCGCGTCATTGCAGCTGCCTCCTGGTGTCGCGGTTGACGTCGGTCGGGCCCAGTCTCCACCACCGCCGCACCGCCCCGGACCGGCGGGGCGTCCCACGCGTACCTGAGCGAAGCGCGCGGATCGAACATACGATGGCCGGGAGTCGACTCGGCGGCAGTGCCTCGCGGCCGCTCGCCGCCTCGTCGAGAACGACGCCCGGGGTGGGAGACGTATGACTCAGGCTGCCGAAGCGGCGCGGACCGTCATCCTGACCGTGGACGACGACCCGGGGGTCTCCCGGGCCGTCGCCCGCGATCTGCGGCGGCGCTACGGCGAGTCGCACCGGATCGTGCGCGCGGAGTCCGGCGAGTCCGCGCTGGAGGCGCTGCGCGAGCTGAAGCTGCGCGGCGACCTGGTGGCCGTGATCCTGGCCGACTACCGGATGCCGCAGATGAACGGCATCGAGTTCCTCGAACAGGCCCTGGACGTGTACCCGGGGGCGCGGCGGGTGCTGCTGACCGCCTACGCGGACACCAGCGCGGCGATCGACGCGATCAACGTCGTGGACCTCGACCACTATCTGCTCAAGCCGTGGGACCCGCCGGAGGAGAAGCTCTACCCGGTCCTCGACGACCTGCTGGAGGCGTGGCGGCGCAGCGACTACCGGCCGGTGCCCAGCACGAAGGTGGTCGGGCACCGCTGGTCGGCGCGCTCCTCGGAGGTGCGGGAGTTCCTGGCCCGCAACCAGGTGCCGTACCGCTGGTACTCGGCGGACGGACCGGAGGGACAGCGGCTGCTCGCGGCGGCGGAGGCGGACGGGCAGCGGCTGCCGCTGGTGGTGACCCCGGACGGCACCCCGCTGGTGGCACCGGAGGCGCCCGAGCTGGCGGCGAAGGTCGGGCTCGCGACCACGCCGACCGCCGACTTCTACGACCTGGTCGTCATCGGCGGCGGGCCGGCCGGGCTCGGCGCGGCCGTGTACGGGGCGTCGGAGGGGCTGCGGACGGTGCTGGTGGAGCGGTCCGCGACCGGCGGGCAGGCCGGGCAGAGCTCCCGTATCGAGAACTACCTGGGCTTCCCGGACGGGGTGTCCGGCGCGCAGCTCACGGACCGGGCCCGGCGGCAAGCGGCGCGGTTCGGCGCGGAGATCCTCACCGCGCGCGAGGTGACGGGTCTGGAGGTGTGCGGCGCGGCGCGGGTGGTGCGCTTCTCGGACGGGTCGGCGGTGTCCGCGCACAGCGTGATCCTGGCGACCGGCGTCTCCTACCGGCAGCTGATGGCGCCGGGCTGCGACGACCTGACCGGGTGCGGGGTGTACTACGGGTCGGCGCTGACGGAGGCCCCGGCCTGCCAGGGCCAGGACGTGTACATCGTGGGCGGCGCCAACTCGGCCGGGCAGGCGGCGATGTACCTGGCGCGGGGCGCGAAGTCGGTGACGCTGCTGGTGCGCGGGGAGTCGCTGACGGCGTCCATGTCGTACTACCTGATCCAGCAGATCGAGGAGGCGCCGAACATCTCGGTGCGGACCCGGACGGTCGTCGACGAGGCGCACGGCTCCGACCACCTGGAGCAGCTGACGCTGCGGGACCTCGACAGCGGGCGGACCGACCGCGTGGACGCGCAGTGGATGTTCGTGTTCATCGGCGCGGCCCCGCTGACGGACTGGCTGGACGGGACGGTGCTGCGCGACGGGCGCGGGTTCATCCTGGCCGGGCCGGACCTGACGTCCGACGGGCGGCCGCCCGCGGGCTGGGAGCTGGACCGGCCGCCGTACCACCTGGAGACCAACGTGCCCGGGGTGTTCGTGGCGGGCGACGCCCGCTCGGAGTCCGCGAAACGGGTCGCGTCCGCCGTCGGAGAGGGAGCCATGGCCGTCATGCTCGTCCACCGGTACCTGGAGCAGTCATGAGCGAGGCGTGCCTGCCGTGCGAGCCCGCGGAGATCGGCTCGCTGTTCCTGTTCGAGAAGCTGACTCCGGAGCAGCTGGGCCGGCTGTGCGAGGCGGGGCACGTGGCGCGGTACGAGCCGGGGCCCGTGTACACCGAGGGTGACCCGGCCACCTGCTTCTACGTGATGATCGAGGGCACGGTGGTGCTGTCCCGCCGGGTCGGCGGGGACGACGTGGAGGTGACCCGCACCTCGCAGCGCGGGGTGTACGCCGGGTCCATGCAGGCGTACCTCGGCGACCGGGTGCGGCAGGTCTACAACAACTCGCTGCGCGTCACCGAGCCGACGCGGTTCTTCGTGCTGCCCGCCGACACGTTCGCGGCCATCATGCAGGAGTGGTTCCCGATGGCCGTGCACCTGCTGGAGGGGCTGTTCTTCGGGTCGAAGAGCGCCCAGCAGGCGATCGGGCAGCGGGAACGGCTGCTCGCGCTGGGCTCGTTGTCGGCGGGGCTCACCCACGAGCTCAACAACCCGGCGGCGGCGGCCGTGCGGGCGACGGAGGCGCTGCGCGAGCGGGTGGGCAAGATGCGGCGCAAGCTCGGCGTCATCGCGCAGGGCACCTACTCCCCCGACGTGATGGCGAACCTGATCGAGATGCAGGAGCGCACCGCCGAGCGGGTCGCCAAGGCGCCCGCGCTCAGCCCGCTGGAGGCCTCCGACCGGGAGGACGCGCTCACCGACTGGCTGGACGACCACGGCATCCCGGAGGGCTGGCGGATCGCCCCCACCTTCGTGCAGGCCGGTGTGGACGCGGACTGGCTGGACCAGGTCGCGGCGGCGGTGGACGAGGACGTCCTGCCGAACGCGATCGGCTGGCTGAACTACACCGCCGAGACAGAGCTGCTGATGGACGAGATCAAGGACTCCACCGCCCGGATCTCGCACCTCGTGGACGCCGCCAAGCAGTACTCGCAGCTGGACCGGGCGCCCTTCCAGAACGCCGATGTGCACGAACTCCTCGACAGCACACTGCTGATGCTGTCCGGGAAGATCGGTTCGCGGATCGAGGTCGTCAAGGAGTACGACCGGACGCTGCCGAAGATCCCGGCGTACCCGGCGGAGCTCAACCAGGTCTGGACGAACCTCGTCGACAACGCGGTCTCCGCGATCGGCAGCGCGGGCGGCGAGGGGACGCTGACCGTGCGGACGGCGCGGGAGAACGACACCCTGCTCGTGGAGTTCCGCGACACGGGGATCGGCATCCCGGCGGAGATCCGCGAGCGGATCTTCGACCCGTTCTTCACGACGAAACCCGTGGGCGAGGGCACCGGGCTCGGTCTGGACATCTCCTGGCGGATCGTGGTCGACAAGCACCACGGCAGCATCCAGGTGCGGTCCGAACCGGGCGACACACGGTTCCAGGTGCTGTTGCCGCTCACCACCGAGGAGGTCTCATGACCGGCGTCAACGGCATCGACCCGGGCGTGCCGCCGAGCGGCAGCGGGTGCACCGAGTGCGACGAGGCGGGCGGCTGGTGGTTCCATCTGCGCCGCTGCGCGCAGTGCGGGCACGTGGGCTGCTGCGACAGCTCGCCCGCGAAGCACGCCACCGCGCACTTCCGGGAGACCGGGCACCCGCTGGTGCAGAGCTTCGAGCCGGGTGAGAGCTGGTACTGGAACTACGCGACGGACGAACTGTTCGAGTCGGGGCCGGATCTGGCGCCCCCGTCGAGCCACCCGGAGGCGCAGCCCGCGCCGGGCCCGGAGGGACGGGTGCCGGCGGACTGGGCGCGGACCGTCCGCGGCTGAGGCCTTCGGGAAAAGGGAGGGGGGCCCGGCCGGGGCGAGTGGCAGGATGTGTGCGTGCCGCAGCCCTCTTTCAGTACGCCGTTGATCGGCCGGAATCCCGAACTCGCCCGGCTCTCCGGAGTCCTGGAACGCGCCCGCGCCGGGGACGCCCGCGCGGTGCTGGTCGCCGGTGACGCCGGGGTCGGCAAGAGCCGGGTGCTGGGCGAGGCGGCGGGGCTGGCCGCCGGGGCCGGGATGACGGTGCTCACCGGGCACTGCGTCGACCTCGGTGACGTCGGGCTGCCGTATCTGCCGTTCACGGAGGTGGTGGGCACCCTCGCCGCCGACGAGCGGTTCGCGGACGTCCTCGCCGCCCATCCCGTGGTGGGCGGGCTGCTGGGCGGCGGCTCGGACGCGGTGCGGGACCGGCTGCGGCTGTTCGAGGGCTTCGCGGGACTGCTCACCGGCCTGGCGGACCGGGCGCCGGCGCTGCTGGTCCTGGAGGACCTGCACTGGGCGGACCAGTCGTCGAGGGACCTGCTGCGGTTCCTGCTGAGCCGGGGCACGCTCCAGCGGGCCGCGGGCGGCGCGCCCGGACACCGGCTCGCCGTGCTGGCGTCCTACCGGGCGGACGACCTGCACCGCCGCCACCCGCTGCGCCCACTGCTGGCGGAACTCGTACGGCTGCCCGCCGTGGAGCGGCTCGAACTGCGGCCGCTGGCCGACGCCGAGGTGACCGAGCTGGTCCGCCACGTGCAGGACCGGCCGCTGCCGGACAGCACCGTGCGGCGGATCGTGGAGCGCGCCGAGGGCAACGCCTTCTACGCGGAGGAGCTGGTCGCCGCCACCGACACCGGGGGCGACGGGGTGCCGAGCGGTCTCGCCGACGTTCTGCTGATCCGGTTCGAGCAGCTGTCCGACACCGCCCAGCAGGTGCTGCGCACGGCGGCCGTCGCCGGGCGCCGCGTCGAGCACGATCTGCTGCGGGGCGCCGTGGGCCTGCCGGAGGACGAGCTGGAGGCGGCGCTGCGCGAGGCCGTCGGCCGGCAGCTGCTGCTGCCCGGCGACGGCGACACGTACGCGTTCCGGCACGCGCTCGCCCGCGAGGCGGTGTACGCGGACCTGCTCCCCGGCGAACGGGCCCGGCTGCACGGCGCGTTCGCCCGGCTCCTGGCGGCGCGCGGCCGTTCCCGGGAGACGGCCGCCGAGCGCGCCCACCACTCCCGCGAGAGCCACGACCTGGCCGAGGCGCTGGCCGCCTCGCTGGAGGCCGCCGAGCACGCGCACCAGGTGGGGGCGCCCGCCGAAGAGCTGCGGCACCTGGAGACCGCCCTGGACCTGTGGGCGTCGGTGGAGCCGTCGGCGCGGCCTTCCGGGGAGGGTGTGGACCGGGTGACGCTGACATTGCGCGCGTCGGCGGCGGCCGCGCACGCCGGGGCGGCGCACCGGGCCGTGGCGCTGACCCGTTCCGCGCTCGCCGGTGTGCGGGACTCCGACCACGAACTGGCCGCCCGGGTCCGCTACACGCTCGCCGGCAACCTGCTCGGCGTCGACAGCCTGACGGCGGCGTTCTCCTACAGCAGCGAGGCGCTGGCCCTGATCCCGGCCGACCCGCCGTCGCGGACCTGGGTGTGGGCGGCGGCCACCCATGTGCTGGCGGCCCGTCAGGTCGGGGAGAACGAGACGGCGTTGCGGGTGGCCCACGAGGCGCTGGCCGTGGCCGAGCGGCTCCAGGTGCCGGACGCCCGCGCGGACCTGCTGATCTCGCTGGCCGTGCTGGAGAGCGGCGGGCGCGGTACGCCCGAGGGGCGCGCCCGGCTGCGGGAGGCCCGCGAGGTGGCGCGGGGCGCGGGGAACGCGCCGGTGGAGCTGCGGGCGCTGTTCAACCTGGCCATCGGCTGTTTCGAGTCCGGTGAGCTGGAGGAGAGCGTGTCGTGGCTGCGGGAGGGCCTGGAGCGGGCCCGGCGGTCCGGGCTGTCGTCGTCGCCGTATCCGCTGGAGATGCGGTATCTGCATCTGCTGGTGCTGTACACGCTGGGCCGCTGGGACGAGTGCGTGGCCTGCGCGGCCGAGGACGCGGCGGTGCTGCCGGCGGCGGGCGCGTTCGCGGCGGGCCCGGCACTGTACGTCGGTCTCGCGCGCGGCGACGCGGACATCGTGGAGCGGACCCGTCCGCTCGTGGAGGGGCGGTTCGACTGGATGGGCCGGCTGGTGGCGAGCATCGTGCTCACCGACGAGGCGGCGCTGCGCGGCGACCCGGAGGCGGCGGTGGAGCGGATGCGTTCGGGGGTGGCCGCGCTGACCGACGACGCGGGGACCCTGCCCGACGCCACGGTCCGGCTGGCCGCGCTCGCCCTCGGGGCCGTCGCCGACCGGGCCGCCGCGCTGCGCGCGGCGGGTGACGCGGAGGAGCTGCGCCGCTGGGCGGACACGGCGGGTGAACTGGTGGAGCTGGCGCGGGTGACGGCCGGGCGCGGCGCCGACGGCGCCTCGCAGGGCCCGGAGGGCAGGGCGTGGCTGGCGCGCGCGGAGGCGGAGTGGACGCGGGCGGTGTCCGGGCCCGACGCCGGGGCGTGGGCGGCGGCGGTGGAGGCGTTCGCGTCCGGCGACGGGTACGAGCGGGCGCGGTGCCGGCTGCGGTACGCGGAGGCGCTGCTGGTGGCGGACAACCGGGAGGGCGCCGCCGCCGAGGCGGCGGCCGCCCGGCGGACGGCCGCGGAGCTCGGGGCTGGCCCGCTGCTGGAGCGGGTGGACGCCCTGATCCGCCGGGGCCGGCTCGCCGAGCAGCGCGCGCCGGGCTCGTCGCCGCTGACGGCCCGGGAGCAGGACGTGCTGCGGCTCCTCGCCGCCGGCCGCAGCAACCGGCAGATCGGCGAGGAGCTGTACATCAGCGGCAAGACGGCGAGCGTCCACGTGTCGAACATCCTCGGCAAGCTGGGCGCGGCGAGCCGTACGGAGGCGGTGGCGATCGCCTACCGGGAGGGGCTGATCGGCCGTGCGGAGGCCGTGGGCTGACCTGCCCGGTCAGGGCGCCCGGCCGCAGTCGAGCGCCGTCAGGTCGACGGCGTCGGCCATGGCCTGCATGCCCTTGTCGTTGGGGTGGAGGTGGTCGCCGCCGTCGAAGGTGGGCAGCATCCGCTCGTGGTCGTAGGGGCTGCGCAGGACGCGGTCGAAGTCGGTGACGGCGTCGAACAGGCCGCTGTCGCGCACGAACGCGTTGACCTCCTGGCGGACGGCCTCGGCGGCCGCGTCCCATTCGCCCCAGCCCTTGAAGGGGCCGACGGTCGCGCCGACGACGCACTTCCCGGCCGCGTGTGCCCGGGCGACGATCGTGCGGTAGCCCTCGATCATGTCCTCGGCGGTGACGCCCGTGTGGGCCTTGATGTCGTTGACGCCTTCGAAGAGGAACACGGTGCGTACCCCCGGCAGGGACAGGACGTCCCGGTCCAGCCGGTTCAGCGCGCTCTGCCCGGCGCCGTCCGCGAGGACCTTGTTGCCGGAGATCCCCTCGTTGGCGACGCCCTGGACGGGCGTGTCCGCGCGGTGCAGGCGGCGTGCCAGGTAGTCGGGCCAGCGGCGGTTCAGGTCCGAGCCGGACTGCCAGCCGTCGGTGATGGAGTCACCGAGCGCGGCGACCGCGCCGGTGCCGGACCGGGGGCGTACGGAGACGGCGTCGAGGTAGAGCCAGGAGCCGGTCGGCGTCGTCCACGCGGCGCCGCTCTCGTCGGCGGTGTGGTCGCCGTCGGCCGCGTACGAGGTCTGCATCGCCATGCCGTGCCCGGTGGCGGGTCCGGCGGCGTCCGGGCTGTGCAGGCTGACGACCAGGTCGGTGGCGGCGGGCAGCGAGCCGGGCAGCGGGTCGCTCCACACGGTGGCGCCCGCGGGCACGGCCACGGTGGGCGCGCCGCCGAACGTGAGCCGCCGGTTGCTGCCCCGGCGCAGTTCGGCGCCCTGTTCGCGGACGCCCGCCCACACGCTGTCGAAGGTGATCGTCCGGTTCCCGAAGGCGTTCGACAGCCGGACGCGGACGCCGGTGCCGCCTGCGCTGGTGTGCACGACGAGCCGGTGGCTGCGGTCCGCCACCCCGGTGCCGAGGGCGTCGGCGCTCGCCGCCCAGGTGACGACGTCGTGCGGGGCGGTGCTCGCCCCGGCGGGCGGGGCCGCGCAGACGAGCACGGTCAGCAGGGCGGCGGCCGCCGCGGGGACCGCGGCCCTCATCGGCCGAACCCCTTCAACGTGACGGAGGTACCGGGCCGCAGGGTGATCTGCCGGGTCGTGGAGCCGTGGGCGACGGTGGTGGTGCGCCCGCCGACGCTGCGGACGGTGACGTGGGTCGGTCTCCCGTCCCGCCAGCGCAGGTCGACCTCGAAGCCGCCGCGCGCGGGGACGCCCTCGAGGTGGCCGGAGGCGGCCCAGGCGTCCGGGAGCGCGGGCAGCAGTTCGATGTGCCCGGGCCGGGAGTACAGCAGCATCTCCACCATGGCGGCGGGGGTGCCGAAGTTGGCGTCGATCTGGAAGATGCCCCGGCCGCGTTCGGCCTCGTAGATGTCGAAGAGGTTGGACGCCGTGCCGTTGCGGCCGTCGGTCGAGGGGCGCAGGTTGTTCACGATCGACCGGTAGGCGTTCCCGGCGTTCTTCAGACGGGCCCAGCAGGCGGCGCGCCACGCGTTGGCCCAGCCGAAGTTCTCCGTGCCGCGCGCGGTGAGCAGGGCGGTGGCGCCGGCGACCACGTCCTTCGGGGTGGAGCCGTCGGGGCGGATGCGGTCGCCGGGGAACAGGTTGATCAGCGGGGAGAGATGGCGGTGCTCGGTCTCGCCGAGGTTGTCGGGGGACATCCACTCCTGGAGCCAGCCGGTGGTGGGGCTGACCTCCGGCAGGTACAGCTTGCGGCGCAGGGCGGCGACGGTGTCCGCGTACCGGGTGTCGCGGCCGAGTGCAGCGGCGGCCGTGCAGTAGGCGCCGAACAGCGTCCACACGACCTCCTGGGCGTAGGTGATGCCGCGGGCGTCCTGCGGGCCGTGCTCCGGGGACCAGTCGTGGTCGTCGACCAGCACCTCCTTCGAAGTGCCCGGCAGGGTCACGGGGAGCAGCCGTGCCTCCCAGAACTCGCAGGCGCCCTTGAGCAGCGGGTAGATCTTCTCCAGGTACTCCCGGGAGCCGGTGTACTCGTAGTGCTCCCAGAGGGTGGCGCACAGCCAGGCGTTGCCGGCCGGGTGCCACCACCAGCCGCTGCCGCCGTAGGGGTTGGTGGAGAAGGCGACGGCCCAGCCGGCGGTCCTCCCGCTGGTGTTGCGGAAGCGGTTGCGCGGGTCGTCGAACCGCCGCCGGGTGACGTCGGTCCAGGCGGGAAGCTGGGCGAGGCAGTAGTCGGCGAGGGCGTCGAAGCAGGCGGACAGGCCCGTGCGGTCGGCCATCCAGTAGTTCATCTGGATGTTGATGTCGGTGTGGTAGTCGCCCATCCAGTCCGGGTCGTTGCCGTCCAGCCACAGTCCTTGCAGGCCGAGGGGCAGGCTGTCGCGCGAGCCGCTGATCATGAGGTAGCGGCCGAACTGGAGGTAGGCGGCCTCCAGTTCGGGGTCGGGTTCGCCGTCGCGGGCGCGGGCGCGCAGCCGCTCCCAGGTGTCGAGGGCGCGCTGTCCGGCGGTGGACGTGCCGAGGGATAGCCCCAGCCGGCCGTACAGGGCGCGGTAGTCGGCGACATGGGTGCGCCGCAGGGCGTCGGCCGGTACGGCCGCGGCGGCGCGGGCCTTGGCGCGGGCGAGGCGCTCGGGGTCGAGGGAGGTGTCG
>Ga0164243_10006868_pt1 | contig 17150 bp, 12 predicted proteins | sample OricompcompostOP_FD_108781 | JGI IMG/M metagenome (GOLD analysis project Ga0164243, IMG submission 108781) | Organic Plus compost microbial communities from Emeryville, California, USA - Original compost - Organic plus compost (OP) | ecosystem: Engineered > Solid waste > Mixed feedstock >... | reverse complement strand
GCGTCGTAGACGTGGAAGCGGCTCTCGACCCCGTGCAGGCGCTTCCACTGGTCGGCGAAGCGCAGGATCGTGTAGACGCCGCCGAAGTAGGCGTGGTGGAAGTACGGCAGGAACCACTGGATCGACCTGATCTCGTATCGCTCCGCGGCGCGGTAGGCGTCGAGCAGCCTTGCGTTGGCGGCGAGCGCCTCGTCGGTGGCGTCGAACGCGCCCGAGATCCCCAGCTCGTCGGACTCGCTGAGGGTCGGGTCGTCGTCGGCGCGGTTCTTGCGCCGGCGGCGAGCGCGGAAGAAGGCGTAGCCGAACTCCGTCGGTCCCTGCTTGGTGATCTCCCAGATGTAGCGCAGGCGGTCCTTGTCGAAGCGGCCGCGCGGTTGGTCGGGGGTCGGGGTGCTGCTCAGGAGATCGCCTCCTCAGGCGTGCGCATCCCGCAGTCGCTGCGGGACAGGGTCAGGTTCGGGTTGTAGAACGGGTCGCCGACGGTGCGGAACTCGCCGTAGCTGCGCTCGGACGCGGCGAAGTCTCCCGGATCGACGTAGGCGCCGCGGCTGCGGGACTCGTCGTGCAGCAGGCGCACGTGCGGAAGGCAGAGCGAGCGGTGACCGGCGGCGGTCAGCCGAAGGCAGAGGTCGACGTCGTTGCCCGCGACGACGAACTGCTCCTGGAACCCGCCGACGGCATCCCACTTGGCGCGCTCGACCATCATGCAGGCCGCCGTGACCGCCAGCCAGTTGCGCGTGCCGCCGTCGGCGCGGCCGAACGGGGTCGGCTGCTCCGGCTTGAGGCCCGCGAACGGATGGCCGGCGTAGCCGTGCATGCCGAGCGCGGCGCCGGCGTGCTGGACGCTGCCGTCCGGGTACAGGAGCAGCGGTGCGACGGCGCCGACCTGCGGCCGCGACGCCTCCTCCAGCAGTTGCTCGACCCAGTCGGGCGTCATGACCGCGGTGTCGTTGTTGAGCAGGACGATGAAGTCGGCGTCAGAGCGAGCGACCGCCGCGTTGTTGATCGCGGCGTAGTTGAACGGCTGCTCGTCGCGCACGACCGTCACACGCGGATCGCGCGCCAGCTCGCGCAGCAGCTCGGCGGTCGCGGTCTCCTGCGAGCCGTTGTCGACGAGCTGGAGCGTGAGCCGCTTCCAGGTGCTGCGCTCCAGCACCGTCGTCGCGCAGCGGCGCAGCAGCTCGGGTCTGTCGCGGAAGGGGACGACCAGCTCGACCGACGGCTGGCCCGCGACGGCGCGCCGCACCAGCCGAACTCCGTCGCTGCGCTGCTCGACGGCGTCCACGGCGTCGCCCCACTCCGCCAGCAGCTCGGCGACCCGCGCCGCCGGCAGCGGCGGGTCGGGCGGCGTGCCGCGATGGCACAGCAGGACCGGAACGTGCGCGTGCCGCTCGCCGCGGGGGCCCGCAAGCCGCAGCGCGAGCTCGTGGCGCCAACCTGGTGCGCCGACGCGGCCGGCGAGCGCGCGACCGGCGTCCAGCAGCGCGTCGCGACGGACGCAGAGCAGCGCGCCGGAGTCGTCGCAGGCGAGCCAGCGATCGGGCGATGGGCCGGGGCGGACATGCGGCGCGCGCCGGCCTCCGTCAGCCGCCAGCTCGTCCTCGTCGCAGGTGACGACGTCTGCGTCGGGCGCGAGCTTGACCGCCTGCCCCAACCGCTCCAGCGCCAGCGGCGCCAGCTCGTCCCCCGGACGCAGCAGGACGATCCATTCGGCGTCCGACGTGCGCGCGGCCGCGAACGGATCCGCGTCGGTCAGCACCTGCGCCGGTCTCACGGTCGTCGCGGGCGGGGCCACGTCGCCGGTCGCGGACCAGAGCGCAAGCGGCACCGGCGGGAGGTCGGGCTCGCCGAGCACGGGCGGACGCGCCCACCGATGAACGCGCGGAACGGCCGCGACCGCCGGCTCGACACCTGCCTGGAAGCTCGCGAAACGGGCCGCCGGTGGCAGCGGCCGCTGACCGCGGGCTGCCGTGAGGCGGTGACGGAGCCGCCCGAGCCGTCGGCGCGCGGGCGGCCACCTGATGGCTGTGAGCGAGAGCGCCGCGAGCAGCAGCGCCGCGGGCGCGACGACGATCCAGCGGTCCATCTAGCGCTGCGTGCGACGCAGCCCCAGGATGCTCAGCAGGAACGACGAGAAGAAGACCTGGATGCCGACGATCACGAGCGTCGTCGCGAGGATCGCCAGCCGCTCCTCGCCGAGGCTGCCGAAGCCGCGGTCGACCCACTCGACCACGATCACCGCCGCGGCGACGAGGCCGGCGAACGCGATGCCGCCGCCGAGCAGCAGGCCGTGCTCGAGCTTGAACCGTCTGCGCATTCGGTCGAACCAGGGGTCCTTCTCGTTCATGAAGTACGTGCCGTATGCATGCGCGCAGAGGCCGAGCGCGACGACCTGCGTGCCGACGACCATCAGCAGCGAGCCGGCGATCAGCGCGTGCAGGTCCCACTCGCGGCCGAAGATGTTGATCTGCGCGAAGACGGTGATCGCGATCAGCGCACCGAGCAGCGCCATCAGCGCGCCCGGCAGGATGAACAGATGGTTCGGCGAGTGGACCAGCAAAAAGCGCAGATGGCGCCAGCCGTCGCGGAAGCTCGACAGCTTCGACTCACCGCCGCGCGGGTGGTACTCGATCGGGAACTGCCGGATGTCGAGGTTCTCCTTCGCCGCCCGGATCACCATCTCGGAGGCGAACTCCATCCCGGTCGTGCGCAGGTCGAGCTGCGGGAGCTTGTCGCGCCGCACCGCGCGCATGCCGCAATGAGCGTCGCTGATCCCCGTTCTGAACAGCAGGTTGAGGAATCCGGACAGCAGCGGGTTGCCGATGTACTGGTGCAGCCACGGCATCGCACCCGGATGGATGTTCTTCATCCGGTCGCCGATGACCATGTCGGCGCCGTCCTCCAGCTCGCCGAGGAATCTCGGGATCTCGTTGAAGTCGTACGTGAGGTCGGCGTCGCCCATCACGATGTACTCGCCGCGCGCGGCAGCGAAGCCCGCGAGGTAGGCGCTCCCGTAGCCGCGCCGCGTCTCGTGCACCACGCGCGCGCCTGCCGCGGCGGCCAGCTCACGGCTGCCGTCGTCGGAGTCGTTGTCCGAGACGACGACCTCGCCGGGGATCCCGTTGCGCTCGAGCACCTCTCGCGCACTGGTGACGCACTGCTCGATGTTCTCGGCCTCGTTGAGGCAGGGGATCACGACGGAGACCAGCAGCGGCCGGCTCTCGCGCTCGGCGGCAGCGAGGCTGATGGTGTTGTCGATCGCGTTCATGCTCGAAGGGGCGGCGGTGGAGCCGCTCTCGTGTGGTGCAACGCGCGACGAACGGAAAAGTCGCGCGGTTTCGCCGCGCAAGGCTAGCGCACGCGCCAGCGGCTTCGACCGGGCCCTCGGACGCGTGCGACCGGCGCACCTAGCGGCCACGCAAGCGGAGCGGGCGCGCACGTGATTCCGAGCGTGTCGGCTAAGGTCCCGGCGCGTGCGCGTCTGCCTCGTCTACGACTGCCTCTTCCCGCACACGGTCGGCGGCGCCGAGCGGTGGTATCGGAACCTCGGTGAGCGGCTCGCCGCCGACGGCCATGAGGTCACGTACCTGACGCTGCGCCAGTGGGACCGCGGCGTCGATCCGGGTGTCGAAGGCGTCGACGTGAAGGTGGTCGGCCCGCGCATGGCGCTCTACGCCGAGGGGGGGCGGCGACGGATCCTGCCGCCGCTCGTGTTCGGCGCCGGCGTGCTGTGGCATCTGCTGGGCCATGGCCGCCGCTACGACGTCGTCCACACCGCCTCGTTCCCGTACTTCTCGCTGCTGGCCGCAGCCGTGACGCGCCCGCTGCACCGCTTCCGGATCGTCGTCGACTGGCACGAGGTGTGGTCGCGCAGCTACTGGCGCGACTACCTCGGGGGCGTCGGCGGCGCGGTCGGAGCCTTTGTGCAGCGGCTCTGCGCACGGGTCCCGCAGCGCGCGTTCTGCTTCTCGCGCCTGCACGCCGGGCGGCTGCGCGACGAAGGACTGCGTGGGGAGCCGACGATCCTGACCGGCGAGTACGCCGGTTCGCTCGAGCGGCCGGAGCCGGCCCCGGCCCGTCCGGTCGTCGTCTTCGCCGGTCGCCACATCCCCGAGAAGCGCGTGCCGGCGCTGATCCCGGCGCTCGCCCGCGCCCGCGAGCGCGTGCCCGAGCTGCGCGGCGAGGTCTTCGGCGACGGACCGGAGCGTGACGAGGTGCTCGCCGCGATCGAGCGCGACGGACTGACCGGCGTCGTCGAGGCGCCCGGCTTCGTCGAACACGCGCGGGTCCACGCAGCGATGCGTACCGCGCTCTGCATGGTGCTGCCCTCCTCGCGCGAAGGCTACGGCCTCGTCGTCGTCGAGTCCGCCGCGCGGGCGACGCCGAGCGTCGTCGTCGCCGGCGCGGACAACGCCGCGACCGAACTGGTCGACGAGGGCGAGAACGGCTTCGTCGCACGCAGCGCCGCCCCCGATGACCTCGCCGACGCGATCGTCCGCGTCCACGAGGCCGGCCCGGCTCTGCGCGAGGCGACCGCCGACTGGTTCGACCGCAACAGCGAGCGGCTCTCGCTCGAGCACTCGCTCCAGACGGTGCTCACCGCCTACCGCGGCTGACCCGCCTCGGTCAGCCAGCGGCAAACGCTGGCCAAACCGCTCCAATAGCTCCCGCGCGCCATGGATCGACGGCATATGCGCTCCCCCAACCGGGACAGCCGGTGTACGGTCGGTCGCTCTGCACACAACAGCAGGAGGCCGAGATGCCACCGCCCGCCCACGTCCGCTCCAACCGACCGCAGCGTCGATGTGCAGCCCAACTCGCGCTGACGCTGCTGTTGCTGTTGTCTTGGGTCGCACCGGCCGCAGCGGACTTCTTTCCGACTGCCCCGCTCGGCGCCGCCACCTTCGTCGACCGCAGCTTGTACGACTACGGTCCCTCGGCAATCCTCGACACAAACGACCTAATCCAGGTGTGGTGGTGTGGCGGGACGACGCCTGGACAAGGCGACGACCACATCCTCCACGCCGTCTACAACCGCGCGAACGGGCAGTGGACGACGCCACAGGCGGTGCTCGGACCAGTCGCAGGCTCCGAGTGGGAGGACGCGCTCGTGTGCGACCCCTCGGTGGTGCGCGGCGAGTTCCACGTCTTCGGACAGACGTTCAGCTACCTCATGTACTACACCGGGTTCGGCTCCCACGGTCACACGAACCGGATCATGGCCGCGTTCTCCAACGACGGAGTCAACTGGACCCGCGTCGGCCAACCCATCATCGGACCCGTGGGCGGCGATGCACTGAATACGTACGGAGCCGGACAGACCGCCATCTGGAGTGTCGATGGCCATTCCCAGATCACGCTCTTCTGGACCGACGACACAACCGGCGGCATCCGCACCGCGACGACGGATCCCAACTACAGCGACGGCATACACTTCGGTCCGACGACGCAGGTCAGCAAGTCCGGAACCGACGGCCTGCTGCGCTGGAACGCCGACTTCGCGTTCGACTCGACGACCGGCATGGCCTATGCAGCGGTCCCGGGATACTTCGTCGTCGACTCCGTGCACCCGGAGACGTATGAGATCAAGCTGTTTCGCATGCCGATGGGCGACCTGCTTGCCGGGAGCGGCACGTGGGAGCGACTCGGCGACATCAACGGCGACGTGACCGGCAAGCAGTTCAACTTCGCGCCCGGCTTCCTGCGCAACGCTTGGGGAGACGTCGCGTACGAGCTTCACAACCTCGGCGGGCTGACGGTCTACTTCGGCGCCGGCGACGACGGTGCTGCATCGGACTGGGACCTGCTGTCGGAGACGTGGCGTCCGAGTCCGATGACCGTCCCGCTGCGCCGCTATGCGAGCTACGCCACGCTTCACCACTGGACGACCGCCGGGTACGTCGCGCCCGACTACCGCGACCCCTCGCAAGGTGGAACGGGACGCCTTGACGGCACGCTCGGTTACGTCGACATCGCACCGCAGTCACCGGGGATGAAGCCGGTCTGGAGCTGTCGGGTGGGCACGACAGCGGAGCGCTACATCGGCGGATGCGGGAGCGACCGCATCTATGGCGTCGCGGGATGGATCTTCGACAGACCGCCGGTGGGGATCCCTGTTGTGCCCCTGTACCAATGCGAGCTGATCGCCTCACACGACAGATTCCTGTCGAATCTGGCCGACTGCGAGGGGACAGGCACAGGAGTGCTGCTTGGGTACGCGCGCACGTCGGCGTCCGGCTTCGCAGCGCGTCGGGGCGGGGCCATCGGGGCGCAGGTCGTCGACCCGCCGCCGCTCCGACACGGTCCCGGCATCGGCGGCTGACCACCGCCGTCGCACGGCGTGGCGCCGGCGCCGTGCGGCCGCGGTCAGGTGTAGAAGGCCGACATCGCCATCAGCTGCGCGACGAAGCCGAGGCCGACCATCGCGCCGACCACGCCGCCGGCGATCGCGGCCGCGCGGCGACGGCCGAAGGCGAAGCAGCCGGCGACCGCGATCGCGGCGAGCGGGATCAACGCGGTGAAGGCGTAGCGCCCCTGCTCAGACGGTGACAGCCGCGAGCCGGCGTCCGCCGTGTAGTAGGCGAATGCGACGCCCGCGAAGACGCCGACGACGATCAGCGCCAGCGTGGTGAGCTCAGCCGCGTGGAGACGGACCCACGGCAGCTCCCGCACGCAGCTCGCCAACGCCATCGCGCCGAGCGCGAGCATCACCACGACGATCACCACGTAGACCCAATGCGGGAAGACGATCGAGTACCAGCCGAACGCCGCGAAGCCCCGCTCGACGTAGATGTCGAAGAACGGCCAGCCGGGCGACTGCAGTCGTTCCATGAACGGCAGCCGCGGGAGGAACGTCTGCCACAGGTAGGAGAAGTAGGCCCGCGGGCTGGCGACCGCTGCCGATCCTTCGGTCGGCGAGCCGCCTGACGGTGTCGTCAGCAGCCCGCGGTCGTAGTGTCTCGTGTAGAGCGTCCACAGCCCGAACAGGACGAGCGACGCGCCGCCGAAGGTGAGCCAGGGCGGCAGCTCGGTGCGCCATCGGCCCTTCAACCCACGCACCCATCCGACGGCGCGGAGCTGGCGCCAGGCCATCACGGCGAGCGCGAATCCGGCAGCGGGATACAGCGCGTAGCCGGTCCCCTTCATGAGTGGCACCGCCAGGCCGGCCGCCGCGAGCCCGACCGCGAGCCTGACGGTCAGGCCCCGCCGCAGGCCGCGCAGCAGCAGCCACGTCAGCAGCGCGGCCGCCGCGTTGACGCCGACGTCGTTGTTGACCGACCCCGCCATGAACGCGACCATCGGCTGGAACGCGACGAGCAGCGCCGCTGCGACCGCGACCCATCTCCGCCGTGGCACCAACTCGCGGAACGCGAGGAACACACATGCGACAGTGACCGCCCCGAGCAGCGCGGAGACGAGCCGCATCGCCTGCAGTTCGTCGAAGCTGGTGCCGCCGGCGACGTGGTATGCCGGCGCGAGCAGCGCGTAGTACAACGGCGAGTGGACACTCGCAGCGGTCGGGCCGCCTCCGTTGTCGCGCCGTATCTCGCCCAGCGACGCCTCGCGCGCCTTCCACGCGTCGACGTCCGCCTCCAGCCACGGCGGACGTCCGTCCATCGCGGCGAGGTACGACTTGACCATCGAGGCGTCGAGGTCGAGCGACTCCCGATCGGCGTACGCCTGCTTCGTCGACGGGAAGCCGGCGTCAGGCGGGCGCCCGTTCTCGGCGAAGTACTGGGCGTACGCGAAGTGCTCCGGCTCGTCGGGCGTGTTGAACGCTGGTGAGATGAGCGACCAGCCGGCCGAGTTGACGAACGCGATCAGCGCCAGCGCGACCACGAGCGGGACACGGCGCGTCGACGCTCCGGCGACCGTCACCGCCATCAGGCGCACCGCGCTGTAGCCGAGCAGCGGCATCGCGACGAACAGGAGCAGCACGTAGACCCACGGGCCGATCGGGTCGGGCCGCAGCAGCGCCGCGCGCGCGAGCACGTCGGGCAGTGCGGCGATGAGGCTGCGCTGCTCACCCGCTCTCGGCAGATACCAGACCGAGACGCGCGCGTCGACCCGGTCTCCGTCGAGCAGCGCAGGACGCGTGTTGCCCGCAAGGCCTGGGTCGCCGCCGATCTGGACTTCGCCGCCGACCGGTGAGACGCAGACCGTCACGGGCGTCGAGTCGGGCGACGACGGCCGTGCTGGGATCGGGAAGTCGACCTTCGACAGTCCGGGGGCGTCGGCGGCCGGGACGTTGCTCCGCAGCGTGGTGTCGGCGCCTCTGACGCGCATCGTCAGCGCCGGACGCGTCGTGCCCGCGTAGACGGCGAGCTGGACCCGGCCGGTGTCGGCCGGAAGGTTGAGGTCGCGGACGCACAGCTCCGCGCCGTCGCCGACCGTCGCGACCGGCTGGAAGAGCCGCACGCTGTTCGTGCCGGTGTAGAAGTCCCGCGGCACCAGCGACCACACGATCGCGACGACAGCGATCAGCGCGAGGACCCCTCCGGCCACTGCCCAGATCAGGCGCGAGCCGGGCAGCAGCAGGTCGAGCGGAGCACGACGCCTCCCAGGCGCCGACGCGTCCCGGGGCGTTGTCATCGGAGTGTCGGGCACCGGAGCGCCAGGATGCTAGCGAAGCCACCGACAGCACCATGGGGACCGGGCCGCACCGCGCGTAGTAGCGTGCTGGAGCAGATGAACCTGACGATCGACGTCGTCATCCCCGTCCACGGTGGCTGGAAGCACACCGAGCGCTGCCTGGTCGCGCTCGCCGGTCAGACGGTGGCGCACCGCGTCTTCGTCGTCGACAACGACTCCCCCGATGACACGGTGGACCGCGTGCGCGCCGGCTTCCCGTCGGTCACCGTCATCGAGATGGGCGAGAACGCCGGTTACGGCCGCGCCGTCAACGCTGGCGCGGCAGCCGGTGACGGCGACGTCGTCGTCGCGCTCAACAACGACGTGGCGTGCGCGCCTGACTTCCTTGAGCGCGCCGTCGAGCCGTTCACCGACCCGACGGTCGGTGCGACCGTCCCGCTGCTGCTCCGACCGGGCGGCGCTCTGATCGACGCCTTCGGACTCTCCGTCGACGCGACGCTCGCCTGCTTCGTGCGGCTCCAGGGCAGCCCGCTGGAGAGCCTGGGAGCCGGCGTCCCGACCCCGGCGCTGCTGGGGCCGCACGGCGGTGCTGCGCCGTACCGGCGCAGCGCGCTGGAGGCGATCGGCGGCTTCGACGAGCGGATCTTCTTCTACGGCGAGGACCTCGACGTGGCGCTGCGGCTGCGCGCGGCCGGCTGGCGCAGCGTCGAGGCGCCGGCGGCGCGAGCCGTCCACGAGAACGGCGCCACCGCCGGCAAACGCTCCGCGTGGCAGCGGGAGCACGGCGGGTTCGGCCGTGGTTACGTGCTGCGCCGGTACGGCGTCCTGCGGAGCCGCGCCGGCCTGCGCGCGGCGGCGACTGAGCTGGCCGTCGTCGTCGGTGACCTGCTGATCTCGCGCGATCTCGCCGCCGCTCGCGGACGCGTGGCGGGCTGGCGCGCCGGCGGCCACGCCGGACAGCGCGTGCCGCCGCCCGTCGGGGGGTCGGCGATCGGCTTCCGCGAGAGCCTGCGCCTGCGCCTCGCCGACTACGGACTGCTGCGCCACTGAGCTCGCCGGAGGACATCGAGGCGACGGAGTCGCCCAGGTCGACCGGCCATCGCCCGATGACCGGCGGTGCTGTCATGTCGGCGGTCGGCCGGATCGTCGTCGCGGGGACCGGCGCGCTCACGACGATCCTCGTCGCGCGCCTGCTCGGTCCCGACGGCGCAGGCGGATACGCGCTCGCGCAGACGCTGATCCTGTTGCTGATCCTGCTCACCACGCTCGGCGTCGAGCATGGGATGACCTACTACGTCAGCAACGGCCGTTGGGGGCCGCTGAGCGCGTACCGCAGCGCGCAGCTTGTCGCGCTCGCCGCCGGCGTCGTCGGGCTCGCGCTCGGCGTCGGCGCGCGCTTGGCCGTCCCCGCGGCGTTCGGCGAGCTGTCGGTCGCCGACACGGCGGTCGCGGCCTTCGCGCTGCCGTTCGCGCTGTCGTGGTTCTACTTCTCCTACGTCGCGCTCGCGATCGACCGTTACGAGGCGTATGCGGTCCCACCGCCGCTGCAGTCGACGCTCGCGCTCGTGTTCGTCGCCGGCCTCGCCGTCGCCGCTGGACTGGAGGGCGCGATCGCGGGCTTCACGGCGGCGCACGTCGTCACCGCGATCGTCTTCCTGGTCCTCGGCCGGCGCACGATCGCCCGCGCCGGTCGCCCCGAGCCGACGCCGCCACCGCACCAGCTCAGGCACGCGATCAGGTTCGGCGTCAAGGGCTACGCCGCCAACGCGCTCCAGTTCCTCAACAACCGGATCGACCTGTTCGTGCTCGCCGCCGCGGCAAGCGCGGACGAGGTCGGGCAATACTCCGTCGCTGTCGCGGTCACGAGCGTGATGTGGCTCCTCCCGCAGGCGCTCAACGACGTGCTGTTCCCGCGCATCGCGGCGCTCACCGCGGCCGGCCAGGACGCGCGCGCGACGCTCACCATCGTCGAGACCAAGACGCTGCGCCACTCCGTCCTCGTCTGCGTCGTCGGGTCGGCGGCGCTCGCCATCGCGCTGCTCGCGCTCGTCGTCCCGGTCTACGGCGCCGACTTCCGCCCTGCGATCGAGCTCGGCCTGATCATGCTGCCGGGCGTCGCGCTGCTCGGCGTCAGCGGCACGCTGTTGGCCACCTTCGTCGGACGAGGCCATCCGGGCTACTCGCTCGCGATCACGGCTATCGTGACGCCGGTGACCCTCCTGCTCTACGCGCTGCTGATCCCGGCCGAGCACGCCCGTGGCGCGGCGCTCGCGTCCAGCATCTCGTACGCCGTCACGTTCGTGCTCGCCGCGCTCGTCTACCGTCGCGCCACCGGCGCCGCGGTCCTGCCGCGGCTGCTGCCCACGCGCTCGGAGCTGGCCGACTACCGCGCGCTGCTGTCGACTCTCCAGGCACGGGCGGGACGGGTGTGACCGCGCCGACCGCGACAGCCGCCTGCCCCGTCTGCGACGGCCCCGGGACCCCCGAGCGGCGTTTCGGCGACGCCCCGCTGCAGCGCTGCGAGGCGTGCACGTTCGTCTTCCTCGACGGCGCGGTCGACGTCGGCCTCTACGGCGACGACTACTTCGAGGCGTACGCAGGCGGCGACTACCTCGCGCACGAGCACCAGCGCCGACACGAATCGCGGAAGCGGCTCGACCTGCTCGCACGCGTGACACCGGCGCCGGCGCGCCTTCTGGAGGTCGGTGCCGCGGCAGGGTTCTTCCTCGCCGAGGCGCGCGAACGCGGCTACGACGGCTACGGCGTCGAACCGAACGCGGCGATGGCGCGTCACGCCCGCGACGTGCTCGGTGTCGCGGTCCACACCGGTGTGCTCGCCGACTCCGCCGCCGAGCCCGGCTCATTCGACGCCGCGTGCGCCTTCCACGTCGTCGAGCACCTCGAGGATCCGGTCGGCGAGCTGCGCAGGGTGCGTGAGGTCCTGCGCCCCGGCGGTCACCTGCTGGTCGAGGTGCCCAACGCCCAGAGCGCCGCCGCCGCACGTCAGGGTCCGTCATGGGCGCCGCTCGACCTGCCTTACCACGTGGGCCAGCACGGGCCGCGCTCACTGCGCGTGCTGCTCGAGCGAGCAGGCTTCGAAGTCGGGCTCGTCGACACGGTCCCGTTCGCCTTCTACGCCGCTCGCTCGCGCCCCGAGCAGCTGCTGCGCGGCGCCGTGGAGGCCTTCCGCAGCGGCGCGCCGTTGCCCGCGGGCCCCCATCCCCACGGCCACCAGCTGCTGCGCGCGGTCGCGCGGCGACCGGCCGACGGCTGAGGCTCAGCGCAGCCGGGGAGCGGCCATCGGAAGCGCCGCGAGCGCGCCCGCGCCCGCGCGGTAGACGGCGGCGCGCACGCGCTCCGCCGGTCGTCCGCCGCCGCCTCGCGCGGAACGCGGCGGCGGACCGTCCATCCAACGGACGATCGGCTCGACGACGCGCGGCCATGCAAGATCGGCCGCGGCGCCAGCAAGCCCTTCGGCGTAGGCAGCTCGGCCACGGTCGAGCACCCGCTCCAGACCGGCTGCGACCGCCGCCGGGTCCCGCGGCGGGACGACCGCGCCGAGGTCGTCCCGCGCGATGCGGGCGGCCAGCTCGTCTCCCTCGGTGCAGACCGGCGGCAGCCCGGCCCAGAAGCAGTCGAGCAGACGAGTGCGCGACGAGAAGCGCGTCTCGAGGTGGTCGACGTGGGTCGAGAGCGCGCAGTCGGCGGTCCGCAGCCACTGCGCCCGTTCGTGGTAGGGGACCCACGCGTCGTTGAAGACCACGCCGTCGCCGAGCAGCCCCAGGTCGCGCGCGAGCGCTCTTGCCTCGGCCGCTGCCCGGCGCGCCGGCGCCGCGCTCGACGCGCCCATGAAGACCAGGCGCACACGCGGCCGACGCTCGCGCAGCGCGGCGATCGCGCGGATCGCGGTAGGCGCGTCGAGCCACGACCACAGCCCGCCGTTCCACAGCACCATCTCGTCGTCGGGCGCGATGCCGAGCCGAGCCCGGGGGTCGTCGCTCGACGGCGCCGGCCGCTGCGACGGGACGCCGTAGGCGACGACGTCGACGAGCGAGCGCAGCGTGGGATCGGCGTCGTAGCGCTCCGGCGTCACCTGGCCCTCGGCGAGCAGCGCTCCCAGCCACAGGTCGCGCTGGCGCTCGTTGGCGCAGGCGACGTGGTCGGCGCAGCGGAGCGCGGCGACGAGCCGGTCGCGCGCGAACGCCCCCATGAGCCGCCGCAGTCGCGGATCGCGATCGGCGAAATGCTGCAACGTGCCGAACAGCTCGGGGTCGTAGAGGTCGAAGACAAGGCGTGCGCGCGCGTGTCGCAGGCGCCGCATCACGGCTGGCCACGCCGGCTGCGCGACGATCAGGTCCGCGGTGGCGACGAGCTCGTCGAGCGCGGCCGGGGCGTGCGGGGCATACAGCGAGACGGGCAGCCCGACGTCGCCGCCGTCGTGCTCGGCCGCAGCGATCGTGACCTGCGCCCCGAGCCGCTCGCCGAGCGCGTGTCCGAGTTCCACGGCGCGGATGCCGACACCGCCCATCGAGGCGCCGACGCGGTCCGGGTAGACGAGCAGCACACGGCTGACGGCGGGCATGCCCGCAAGGTATCCGACCGTTCGCCGGGCTGCCGCCGCGAACGCCGCCGGGTACCCTCATCGCTCGATGACCTTCGCCCGTGCCGCCGCGTCGCAGCCCGTGCCGACCGCCGTGGAGTGCCGGTGCGGGTCGCGTTGAACCTCGTCTACCTCGTCCCGCGCGAGACCGGCGGGATGGAGGTCTACGCACGGGAGCTGCTGCCGCGGCTGGCGGGGATCCCCGGCCTCGATCCAGTCGCGATCGTCAACGAGGCCGCAGCCGCCGACCGCGACGCCCCGTGGAACACGACGGTGCGGTCGGTCGTCGCGCCGGTCGACGCACGCGACCGCAAGCAGTGGGTCTGGGGCGAGCAGCGCCACGTACCGCGGCTGGCCCGCGGCGAGCGGGCCGACCTTGTCCACAGCCTCGCCTCCACCGGACCGGCGCGCCTTGCCGGCGGGCCCCCGCGTGTGACGACCGTCCACGATCTCCACTACGCGGTTGCGCCGAATGCCCACTTCGGCTTGCGGGCGCTCGGCATGAGACTGCTCGTGCCCGCGGCAGTGCGCGCCTCACGCCGTGTGATCACGCCGTCGGAGTCGACCAAACGCGACGTCGTGAGATTGATCGGCGCCGCGGCCGACAGCGTCGACGTGATCCCGATGGCGACCACCCCGCCGGGCGCCGCCGCTGACGCGACCGACGCTCGCGAATTGCGCGACCGCCTCAGGCTGGGCAAGCGGCAGGTGCTCCTCAGCCTGGCCGCGAAGCGGCCCCACAAGAACGTCGAGGGGCTGATCGACGCGCTCGCGTTGATCCCGTCGGAGCGCCGACCGGTGCTCGTCGTCCCCGGCTACGCGACCGAGCACGAGGTGAGCCTGCTCGCGCGTGCGGCCGATCGCGGCGTCGCCGAGTCGCTCTGCTTTCCCGGCTGGCTGTCAGACCGCGACGTCGAAGGGTTGTGGCGGCTGGCCGACGCGCATGTCTTCGCCTCCTTCTATGAGGGCTTCGGGCTGCCCGTGCTGGAGGCGATGAGCCGCGGCGTCCCGGGCGCCTGCTCAGACCGCGCGTCGATGCCGGAGGTCCTCGGTGACGCCGGGCTGCTGTTCGACCCCTCCGACGCGCGCGCGATCGCCACGGCGGTCGAGCGGCTGCTCGGCGAGCCGGAGCTGCGCGACCGTCTCAAGATGGCTGGCGTCCGGCGGGCGGCCGAGTTCTCATGGGCACGCACGGCGGAGTCGACCGCCGAGGTGTATGCCCACGCGCTTGCGTGAACGCTGCACGGGACCTCCCAGTGTTCCGCCCGCCCTTGCACTAGACTGCGGAGCGTTCAGCAGACGACGAGGCCGCGCGGGGCGGACTTCACGTCTTCGACGCTTCCGCGCAACCTTTCGACGTTTCGGTCGTTCAGGTTGGCGGAACGATCCCCCAATCGTCGCCTCGGCGACCCACACGATGTCGACCTCTCCCTTCGAAGTCATCCCCTCTCCCTCCACGCCGGCAGCCCCGGCGACGGTCGGCATCCCGCGGCTGCCGGAAGTCGAGCAGGTCGCGGTGCTCGACGTCCCGCTCGCGCTGACCGACTACGAGCGCGTGCTCGACTGGATCGACGCCGCGGTCGCCGCCGACGCGCGCGAGTACGTGTGCGTCGCCGCGGTCCACACGGTGATGGAGTCGCGCGACGACGACGCGCTGCGCAAGGCCGTCGACGGCGCCGCGTTCACGGTCCCGGACGGGCAGCCGCTCGCGTGGGCGCTGCGCGCGCTCGGACACGACATCGACAGCCGCGTCTACGGCCCCGAGCTGATGGAGCGCGCATGCGCCCGCGCCGCGAGAACCGGCCAGCGGCACTATCTCTACGGCGGCCGCGACCAGAGCGCCCTCTTCAAGTTGACGCTGAGGCTGCGCCAGCGCTTCCCGGGACTGCGGATCGTCGGCGGCTGGTCGCCGCCCTTCCGCGAGCTGTCGGAAGCAGAGCTGGACGCCGTCGCCGCGGACATCAACCGCGCCCGACCGGACGTCGTCTGGGTCGGCATCGGGGTGCCCAAGCAGGAGAAGTGGATGGCGGCGATGCGCCACAGGCTCGACGCGCCGGTGCTGGTCGGCGTCGGGGCCGCGTTCGACTTCCATGCCGGTCTCGTGCCGCAGGCGCCGCCGTGGATGCAGCGCCATGGGCTCGAATGGCTGTTCCGGCTCAAGCAGGAGCCGCGCCGTCTGTGGAAGCGCTATGCGCGCCACAACCCCCGCTTCCTCGCCGGCTTCGCGCGCCAGTGGGCCGCGGAGCGCGCCGGCCGCGTCTCCCGCTAGCCTGGCCGCTGATGACCGCGCCCGGCGCCATCCCCCGGCGCGGACCGGCGCGCGTCCGCCCGGCCGCGTCCGCCGCGTGGCTGCCGCTCGCGGCGCTCGTGCTGATCGGCGCCGTGCTGCGGTTCGCGACGCTCGGCCGCCAGAGCCTCTGGTTCGACGAGGCCGCGACGTGGCAGCTGACGCAGCTGCCGCTCGGCGAGATGCTGCGCGCCCTGCCCGACAGGGAGAGCAACCCGCCGCTCTTCTACCTCCTCGAGTGGCTCACGACAAGAGCGCTCGGCGACAGCGAGGCAGCGCTGCGAGCGCTCTCCGCGTGCGCGGGCACGGCGTTGATCGGAGTCGCGTACGCGATCGGAGCGCGGATCGGAGCGGCGCGGCCCGGCAGTCGGCGGATCGCGCTCGCCGCCGCGGCGCTGGCGGCGGTCAACCCGATGCTCGTGTGGTTCTCGCAGGAGGCGCGCAACTACTCGCTCATCGCGCTGCTCAGCGCGGTCGCGCTGCTGCTGTTCCTGCACGCGCTCGATGACGGCCGTCCAGCGCTGCTGGGCTGGTGGGCGGTGGCGTCGGCGCTCGCGCTCTGCAGCCACTACTTCGCCGCGTTCGTGCTCGCTCCGCAAGCCGCCTGGCTGCTGTGGAGACATCGCCGCCGCGCGACCGCTGCAGGCGCCGTGGCCGCCGTCACGCTCGTCGGCGCAGCGCTCCTGCCGCTGCTGCTCGCCCAACGGGACAACCCATACGACATCGCCGGGCAGTCGCTCGGCCTGCGAATGCTCCAGGTGCCCAAGCAGTTCCTGCTCGGGTACCACGGTCCCCTCCCGCTGCTGTGCGGGGTGCTCGGCGCGGGCTGCCTCGTCTGTGCGGTCATCCTGCTGGTGCGCGGGACCGAAAGGCAGACGCGCGACCGCGCGCTGTTCGTCGGCGGGATCGGCCTCGTCGCCGTGCTTCTCGCGTTCGCCGGCGGGCTGCTCGGAGCCGACTACCTCAACGCCCGCAACCTGATCGCCGCGCTGCCGGCGCTGCTCGCGGCGCTGGCGGCCGGGTTCGCCGCGCCGCGCAGCCGACACGCTGCGGTGGGGACCGCGGCGCTGGCCGGGTTGTGCGCGGTCTCGCTCGCGATCGTCGTCGCGGTCGCCGCCGACAAGACCTACCAGCGGGCCGACTGGCGTGGGCTGGCGCAGGCGCTCGGCAGACCGGCGGAGCCGCGAGCGCTCGTCGTCACGCCCGCGAACGGCGAAGTCGTGTTGCGCTACTACCTGCGCGACTTGGAGACGCTGCCGCAGGACGGGGTGCCGTTGCGCGACGTCGTCGCCGCCGGTGTCGCCGAGTCAGGCGGGCCCGGGCACGCGCCCCGTCTGCCGCAGCCGACGTCAAGCCGCTATCCCGACGGTGCGTTCGGCACGCCCGTCGCCGAGCACAGCGACACGTGGACGCTGCTGCGGTTCCACGAGCAGCGGCCGCGCCTCGCACAGCCCTGGCCGCTCGCCGCCGTCCGCTTCTCGCAGGAGTTGCCCAGCGTCCTCCTGCAACGGCCAGGAGGCTGAGCCGTGCGACGATTCCAGCGGCCCGCTCGCCCGATACCCTTCCTGCGATGAGCGCCCCCGCCCCCGACGTCGCGGTCATCGGCCTCGGCCGGATCGGTCTGCCGCTCGCCCTCAGCTTCGCCGACCGCGGCCTCTCGGTCGTCGGCGT
>Ga0164243_10006866_pt1 | contig 17152 bp, 14 predicted proteins | sample OricompcompostOP_FD_108781 | JGI IMG/M metagenome (GOLD analysis project Ga0164243, IMG submission 108781) | Organic Plus compost microbial communities from Emeryville, California, USA - Original compost - Organic plus compost (OP) | ecosystem: Engineered > Solid waste > Mixed feedstock >... | reverse complement strand
TGGTATGGGAATGCGATCCCTACACCCCGTGGGTCGACGGCCAGACCGGCCGCAGCTTCCCGGCGCTGGGCATCTTCGCGCACGAGGCCGTGTGCGTCGATACCGCCAACCGCACGCTGTACCTGTCCGAGGATGCCGGCGGCGGCCGCTTCTACCGCTTCGTCTGCGACGCCGCCGACTGGCCCGCGGGCGTGGACCGCCCGCGCATGCAGAGCGGCACGCTGCAGGTGCTGCAGATCCGCGCGCTGCCGCAGGACGCCGAAGTGATCGCGGCCGCACAGGCCGGCGGCGTGGACCTGAACAGCCCTTGCGCGGTCCAGTGGCAGGACGTAGTTGCGCCGGAGCAGGGCCAGGCCTTCGTCCGCGCCACCGAGCGCGCCGCGGGCCGCGTCCCGCCGGGCACGGAGTTTCCCAAGTGCGAGGGCACCTGGTTCTTCAACGGCATCGTCTATTTCGCCACGCAGTCCAACCACCGCATCTGGGCCTACGACGTGGCCAACGAGACGGTGGAGGTGATCTACGACGGCAACCGCAACGGCGAAGACCCGGTGAACTACTCGGTGAACCGTCCCGACAACATCACCGTGACCGCGCTGGGCGAGATCCTGGCGGTGGAGGACGGCGGCAACCTGGAGGTGGGCGTGGTGCGCGCCGACGGCACCTCGCAGGCCATCGCGCGGCTGGTCGGGCATGACGACAGCGAGACGACCGGCGTGGCATTGTCGCCGGACGGCCGGCGGCTGTACTTCAGCTCGCAGCGCGGCACGACGGGGGATTCGGCCGATGGGGTGACGTTCGAGATCCTGCTGCCGTCGGCGGCGGCGTAAGGGACGGGGCTGCCTGGCCGCCCATGATTTGGTGCGGGGCCACGGCCATGCTAGAATAATCGACTTCCTTGGCGCCTTGCGCCAGGAGCGCCTGCCGCGGCATCGGCCCTCATCAGCCACGGCAGGCCCAGCACCCCATGCCGACGTGGTGAAATTGGTAGACACGCTATCTTGAGGGGGTAGTGGCGAAAGCTGTGCGAGTTCGAGTCTCGCCGTCGGCACCAAGATGCAGTTCAGGCGCAGTATCAGGCAGTACCCGGAAGTCCATGAAACCCGCGATTCTCCTCTGCGAGCGCGGGTTTTTTCATTGTCTATGCATTTACCATCCCTGCTGGTGCTGCCCGGCGGCGGCGGCAGGCAGTGGCTGGTCCGTTGCCGGACGCTCGATGGCAAGCCCGCCGCTGAGAAGGCCCCGTACTTCGCTCAACCATCCAGGGTTGGATAGGCGGCAGCGAACCGCGGCACCAGGACGGCGAGACGATGATTGCCCGTTGGGTCGCCGTTATTCGGTGGCAGTTTCCCGAGGGAATTAGTGTATGTACAATAAGTGCATGCACATCACATTCGACCCGACCAAAGACAGCAGCAACCAGCGCAAGCACGGCGTGTCATTGGCCGAAGCGGCGAAGTTCGAATGGGATGGCGCCGTGGCGCGAGAAGACACGCGCCGCGCGTACGGCGAACGCCGCATGGTCGCCTTGGGCTATATCGGCGCGCGGCTGCATTGCGCCATATACGTTGATCGCGGCGAGGAACGCCGCGTCATCAGCCTGCGCAAGGCAAATTCAAGAGAGGTGAGACACTATGCCGAAGCTTAAGCCTGGGACCATCGTCCCGACCCCGGAAGAAGATGAGGCCATCAACCGCGGGATTGCTGCCGATCCCGACACCTACGAGCTGACCGCCGCTGACCTGAAGCAGATGAAGCGCTTGGGCCGGCCGAAGGCTGCCGTGACGAAGGAACGTATCACCATCCGGCTATCGCCTGAAGTGGTGGAGGCATTCCGCGCCCAGGGCAGTGGCTGGCAGACTCGGATGGATGACGCCCTGCGCGAGTGGCTGAGAGAGCACGAGACTGCATAAGACAATCACCTGGAAGGCTGGAGGAGCATTAGCAGGGTAGGACACCAAACGCCAAACGGCGTTCGGGCAATGGATTGCATCGGCGAATCTTATTGCCAGCGTCTGGGGCTGGTAGATCTCGGGCCTGGAAATCCAAAGCCCGGAGCATATGGGCCCCGGAGGTCAGGCGTCGGTGCCATCATGCTGCGCCATCAGCCGGCGGGCGATATGGCCCACCTCGCGAGCGGCGCGGCCCAGCGGGTGGCGGGTGGTCGTCAGCATGACCACCAGACGGGGCAGCATCGGATCAACGATGGGGCGGGCCTGCAGCAGGCCCGCCGCCACTTCTCGTTGCACTGTCTGGGGGCTGAGCACCGCATAGCATCCGCCACGGCTGACGATGGCCTTCTGGGCCTCCAGCGAGTCGGCCTCCACCACCACCTGCGGCTTGAAATGCAAATGCCGTGCCGTATCCTCGACGGCGATGCGCAGTCCATTGGGTGGTGCGGGCAGCACTAGCGGCAATCCGGCGAGCCGCGAGAATTTCACCGTGCCGCGCCCGCGTACCGGTTCCGGCCGGCCCACCAGCATCAGGTTCGACGTGGTGATCACTTCTCCGTGGTCGTCCTTGCGGACGCGATATCGGCTGAGCAGGGCGATGTCCGTGCGGCCGTCTGCCAGCCATTCTTCGATCTGATTGCCGAATCCCTCCAGCATTCGCAGCCGTACGCCTGGATACGAACGGTGTACCTCCTCGTACAGGTCGCCGGCGATGGCGCGCATCAGGGAAGGCAGCATGGCAAGCGTGACGTTTCCGGCCGGCGAGCGGCCCAGCTCGCGCATATCCGCTCTCAGTTGTTCGCTTTCTGCCAGGAGGCCCCGTGCCCGCGGCAGTGCGGCTTCGCCCAGTGGGGTCAGCGAGACACCGCGCCCCGTTCGATGGAACAGCGTTCCGCCGAACTCGGTTTCCAGCGCACCGATGATCCGGCTCAGCGAGGGCTGGGTGATGCCCAGGGAAATTGCTGCCAGGGAGATGTTCCGGAACTGAGCGACTTCTACGAAGGCACGCAGCGCTTTGATATCCATGATGATATGTCTCTAATGTATATCTGGTATTGCTAGCATTCTATAGGAGCATGGTTGGTCCATTGCTAGACTCCTCGCGCTGCCCTTAATACCTTCAATTCCAGGCAGCATTTTTCGAGGAGACGCCGTGTCCATGCTTCGTTCGATCCAGGTAGCCGCGATGGCTGCCTTGCTGCCGCTCGCACCGGGTGCAGCCCATGCCGCCTATCCAGAGCGGCCGATTACGCTCGTCGTGCCCTATACCCCCGGCGGGGTCACCGACATGCTCGCGCGGGCGGTTGCCAAGATGCTCGGCGAGAAAGTGGGACAGACCGTTGTCGTCGAGAACAAGGCAGGTGCCGGCGCCAATATCGGCGCCGATTTCGTCGCCAAGGCGAAACCCGACGGCTACACGCTGCTGATGGGTTCGGCCGCCACTCATGCGATCAATCCCAGCCTCTACAAGAAGCTCAACTACGACCACATCAAGGACTTCGCGCCGATCACGTTGGTGGCCAAGGTGCCCAACATACTGGTGGTGAATCAGGATGTGCCGGCGCGCAGCGTCAATGAACTGATCGCCTATGCCAAGGCGCACCCCAATCGGCTGAATTTCGGTTCGTCCGGGGTGGGGGGGACGATCCATCTGTCAGGCGAACTCTTCAAGAGCATGGCGGGTGTCCAGATGCTCCATGTGCCATACAAGGGCAGCACGCCCGCGGTGTCGGATCTGATCGGCGGCCAGATCCAGCTGATGTTCGACAGTTCGGTGATCCCCTACGTCAAGGCCGGCAAGTTGCGCGCCCTGGCGGTAACGAGCGCACACCGGTCGCCGGCCTTGCCGGACGTCCCCACCATGGACGAGGCCGGGCTGCCCGGCTATGAGTCCACCGCATGGTTCGGGATTCTGGCTCCGGCAGGCACGCCGCAGGCCATCGTCGACCTGCTCAACAAGGCGATCGTCGCCGGAATGAAGGAGCCGACCGTGACCAACTGGATGGAGGCCCAGGGCGCCGAGGCCATCGGCGATACCCCTGCCGACTTCGAACAGTTCATCAAGGACGAGACGGCCAAGTGGGCCAAGGTCGTCCAGGAGTCCGGCGCCTCGGCCGATTGAGGCCGCAGAGTCCGGGAACAACGCAGGAATATCCGCAACCATGAGATTTGACAACGATGCGCTGCATGCGGCGCTGCATCCCCGCTCGGTGGCCGTCGTCGGTGCATCCGACAATCCGGACAAGGTGGGTGGACGTCCCGTCGACTACCTGAAGCGTTTCGGCTATCGCGGAAACATCTACCCGGTGAATCCGAAGCGGGAAATCGTCCAGGGCGTGCGCTGCTATCCCGATCTGCGGGCCCTGCCCGAGGTGCCGGATCTGGCGATCATTGCCGTGGCCGGCGAGCAGGTGCCGGCCGCGGTGCAGGATTGCGCCAGCTGCGGCGTGCGCAGCGTCATTGTGTTGAGCTCCGGGTTCGGCGAGACCGGCGAGGCAGGGCGCGCGCAGCAGGAGGCCATGACGGCGCTCGCGCGCAAGTCGGGAATGCGCTTGATCGGGCCGAATGCGCAGGGGCTGGCCAATTTCAGCAACGGCGCCGTGGCCAATTTCAGCACCATGTTCACCCAGGTGCCGCCACAGGATGGCCCCGTGGCCATCGTGAGCCAGAGCGGCGCGACCAGCGCCGCCCTGTACACCCGCTTGCGCGAGGCCGGCGTCGGCGTGCGATATGTGCTCGCGACGGGTAATGAAAGCGATGTCACGGTGTCCGAGCTGGCCCTGCGCGTCCTGGACGACCGCGAGGTCCGGCTTCTCATCCTGTATGTCGAGGGCATCCGCGACGCGGACGTGCTGGCCGAGGCTGCACGGCAGGCCGGTGCGCAGGATGTGCCGGTCATCGCCATCAAGGCAGGAAGGGGAGTCCAGGGATTGGCGGCGGCGGCCTCGCACACCGGTGCCCTGGTGAACGAGGACGGCGTCGTGGACGCGTTCTTCAACCGCCACGGGATCGCGCGTGCGGCGGATCTGCCCGCAGCGGTCGATATGGCCCGGCTGCTGCTCAAGCCCGGCGTCGGGCCGGGCCGCCGATTGGCAATCGTCAGCAACAGCGGCTCTTCATGCGTGATGTGCGCGGACCTGGCGGAGGAATTCGGGCTGCCGCTGGCCGGCCTGGCCGCCGATACGCGCCAGCGCATCGCGCAATCGCTGTCCTCATACGCCGCATGCGCCAATCCGGTCGATCTCACCTCATCGCTGCTGGGCAACGCGGACGTCTTCGGCCAGGTTCTCCGTGCCGTGGGCGACGATCCGGAGGTCGATCTGTGCGTGGTGAGTCTGCCCGTCGCCGGCGCGGGCTACGCCCTGGACAGGATGGCGGAGGATGCGCTACGCGTGGAAGCGGCGACGGGAAAGGCCCTGGCCGTCACGGCCACGCTCGAGTCGGCGCTGGAGCCGTTCCGGCAGCGAGGGTTGGCTACCTTCGCCACCGAGCGGCAGGCGGTGGCAGCCTTCGACGCGGCGACCCGCCTGCGTGCGGGCATGCGGCGCCGGCCTCCGCGCCTGGAGGCGATCGCCACGCTGGCCCTGCCGGCGGGGGCCAGCGCATTCCTCAGCGAAGCAGACAGCCTGGCCATACTGAGCAAATGCGGTGTTCCGGTCGTCGAACATGAGGTCTGCGAGACGGCAGATGCTGCTGTGCAGGCGTGGCGGCGCATGAACGGACCGGTTGTGCTCAAGGCCTGCTCTGCCTTGCTGCCCCACAAGTCGGAGCATGGCCTCGTCCATCTCGGCCTGGACGGCGAGGCCGAGGTGCGCGCTGCGTTCGAGAAATGCCGTGGCGATGTGGCGGGCCTGGGCCTGCCCTGGGACGGGGCGGTGGTGGCGAGGATGGAGAAGGGACGCCGCGAATTTGCCGTCGGCGCGAAGCTGGATCCGATATTCGGGCCCGTAGTGATGATCAGTGACGGGGGGAAGTACATCGAGGCCCTGCCCGACTTCGTGCTCCTGCTGCCGCCGTTCGATGCGCACGAAGCGCGCGAGGCGATGCTGGGCGGACTGCGCGTCGCGCCGCTATTCGCGGGTGTGCGGGGCGAGCTTGCCATGGACATCGATGCCCTGGCCGATCTGGCCGCCGCCGTAGGCCGCGCAATGATGGCGGGCGCGCGATCGATCGTTTCCATGGACCTGAACCCGGTGATCGTGCGCAGCGCCGGACAGGGGGTTGTGGTCGTCGATGCGCTGATCGAACGAAGGATGGCGCCGGGCGCCCCTGCAGCCACAGTCTGCCGGAACGAATCGAAAACAGAGGAACTGCGATGCTGAATGAACCATCACGCGTGCGTGTCGAACGACGCGGCGCAGTTGCGCTGCTTGTGCTGGACCGGCCAGGGGCGCTCAATGCGATCGATGCCGCCATGCGTGACTCCCTGATCGCGGCTCTGGCCCAGTCGAATGCCGACGCGGCCGTACGGTCCATCGTATTGACGGGAGCCGGTGACCGCGCCTTTTCGGCCGGCCAGGATATCGCCGAGGCTGCGGGGTTCGCCGCCGGGCAGGTCGATGGGTGGATGCGGCACCAGCAGGCAATGTTCCAGGCCGTCCGCGACCTGGACAAGCCGCTGGTCGTGGCCTTCAATGGCCTGGCCGCCGGAACGGGCTTCCAGCTCGGCCTGCTGGCCGACATCCGCGTCGGGTTTGCCGAGATGAGCCTGGGCCAGCCGGAGGTCCGCGTCGGGTTGGCGAGCATCCTCGGCTCGTACCTGATGACCCTGCACCTGGGACTCGCCCAAAACCTGGAGATGTCCCTGCTCGGCAGGCTGATCCCGGGGACGCGGGCGGCCGAACTGGGGCTGCTGAACTTCCTCGTGCCGCGCGAACAGGTATTGGAGAAGGCGCTGGAGATCGCCGTCGAGTTCGCGCAATTGCCTGCCAATGCGCTGAGGCTGACCAAGGAACGGTTTCGCTTGTCGACGCAGCCTGCTTTTGCCGAAGCGTGCGACGCCGTCAGCCGCTACCACACCATGGAATACGAGACGGGAGAACCGCAAGCGGTCATGCGGCAATTCCTGGCCGAGCGGCGTTCTCGGCGCGGTTGAGCCGCGCCTGCCGCCCGCACGTCCCAACCGGAAATCTGCAGATGCACGAATATACGAAAGCCTACCTGGCCGGTCGATGGACCGGACCACTTGCCGGAAACAGCCTGACGCTGCATGACTCGTACACGGAGGCGCCGATCGGCACCGTCGCGCTTGCCGGCGAGGAAGTGATCAACGCCGCTGTCGCCGCCGCACGCGATGCCTTCCCGCAATGGTCGGCGCAATCTCCCGCCTATCGGGCCGAGCTGCTGGAAAAAGTCGGTGCCGCATTGGCGAGCCAAGTCGATACCCTGGCTCCCGACATCACGCGGGAAGTCGGAATGCCGCTGAAGCTGTCGCGCCGGTTGCAAGTGCAGGCACCGGCAGCCGCATGGCAGGCCTATGCCGGCATCGCGCGCCAGTTTCCCTATGAGGCTGCGATCGGACACAGTCTCGTCACCCGCGTGCCGGTCGGGGTGGTGGGTTGCATCACACCCTGGAACTATCCATTGCATCAGATCACGGCGAAAGTCGCGCCGGCACTCGGTGCGGGATGTACGGTGGTCCTGAAGCCGTCGGAACTGGCGCCGGCGGGGGCGTTTGCCTTGGCGCAAGCCATCCATGCCGCCGGTTTTCCGCCTGGCGTATTCAATATGGTTCTTGGGGACGGCCCGGGTGCAGGCGAAGCGCTGTGCAGGCATGGCGAGGTCGACATGATCTCGTTCACCGGCTCCACCACGGCAGGCCGGCGCGTGGCCAGCCTGGCCGGCCAGGGAATCAAGCGGGTCGCGCTCGAACTGGGCGGGAAGTCGGCCTCCATCGTCCTGCCGGGAGCCGACATGCCGGCTGCCGCGCGGCATGCCTTGAGCGCCTGCTTCATCAACAGCGGGCAGACCTGCAACGCCATTACGCGGCTGCTGGTGCCGGCGTCCCAGTACGAGGAATGCCTGGCTCTGTTGGCGAGAGGGGTAGAGACCTTTGCCATGGGAGATCCGCTGGACGCGGCCACTCGCCTGGGGCCGCTGGTGTCGGCCCGCCAGCGCGACCAGGTGCGCGCCATGGTGGACCGCGCGCTTGCCGCGGGCGCTCGTCTCGCCACGCCGGATGCTTCCCGGACTGTGCCTGCCCGGGGGTATTTCGTGGCGCCGACGGTATTGGCCGATGTTTCGCCGGACGCGGAAATCGCCCGCCAGGAGGTGTTCGGGCCGGTGCTCGCCGTCATGCCCTATACGACGACCGAGCAGGCGATCGAACTCGCGAACGGTACCGATTATGGCCTGGCTGCGGCAGTGTGGGCGGCCGATGAGGCCGCGGGCATGGCGGTGGCGCGGCGCCTGCGCGCGGGGCAGGTCGACGTGAATGGTGCGCCTTTCAATCCCGCGGCGCCGTTCGGCGGCTTCCGGCTGTCGGGCGTCGGCCGCGAAAACGGCGTCCATGGCTTCGAGGAGTTTCTCCAGAGCCGTGCGATTCAGCGGCCCGCGGAATGGAGCAAGGAGTAAGCCATGGTGTTCGAGCAGATCAAGTATGCAGTCGCCGATGGCGTGGCGACACTGGTCTTCAACCGTCCGGATCGCCTCAATGCGCTCACGCGGGTGATGGAGGCGGAGATCCACGATGCGATGGACCTCGCGGACCGCGATCCGGAAGTGCGGGTGATCGTCCTGACCGGTGCTGGTCGCGCCTTCTGCGCCGGCATGGACATGGATGAGCTGGAAGTTCTGCCTCCGGGAGACATCCGGGCGCAACGGTGGATGCGGCCGTACGACATGAACCGCCGCGCGGATTATCAGACGCGCTATTCCTATTTCCCCGCCATATCGAAACCCGTGATCGCCGCGATCAATGGCGCCGCCGCCGGGCTGGGGCTCATCATGGCCCTGTACAGCGACCTGCGCTTTGCCAGCGATGCCGCGGTCTTCAGCACGGCCTTCTCGAGGCGAGGGCTGATCGCGGAGCACGGCATTGCCTGGGTGCTGCCGCGGCTCGTGGGGCAGGGCAAGGCTTCGGATCTGCTGTTCTCGGCCCGCAAGGTGCGCGCCGAGGAGGCTTTCAGAATCGGCCTCGTGGACCGCCTGGTTCCTGCCGCCGCCCTGGACGAGCAGGTGCGCGAGTATGCCCGCGACCTGATCGAAAACGTGTCCCCGCGCTCTTTGCGTGTCATGAAGCGTCAGCTTTGGGAAAGTCCGTTCCAGTCTCTCGGCGAAGCGGTGGCGGATGCCAACGGGGAAATGTGCGACAGCCTGTCCAGCGATGATTTCCGCGAAGGGGTGGCGCATTTCCAGGAACGCCGCCCCGCGCGGTTCACAGGCAGGTGACGGCTGGCGCGGCCGGCGCGGCGCTACGGCGCCCCAGCCGGCCGCGCCACCGCCGCCAGCGTCCCCGCCGCCGTCGTCGCGATCACCGTCGGCACCACCTTGCCGAACGCCCCGCCGCCGCCGGCCGGCAAATCGTTCAGCGCCGTAGCCACCGCCCACACCCCGCGGCGCCGGGCCAGCATCCGGTAGCTCTGCAGCAGCCCGGTGCCGCGCGCCACGACATACAGCGTGCCGTCCACGAAGCGCATGGCGGGCAGCGAGCTGGCGTGGGCCTCGAGCTGGGCGGGGCGGCCCTGCTCCACCAGCCACAGGGCGCCGCCGGCCCGTTCCAGCACCGCCACGACGACGTTGCTCTGGTCGTCGGCGCCGATGGCGGGTTTGCCCACGTATTCGATGCCCAGGTCGACGGCCGCGGACCAGCGGGCCGCGCTGGCGGGCGCTTCGGTCAGGCGCACCAGGTGCCGTGTGTCCCGCCGCCGCAGGTAGAGCTCGATCCTGCCCTGCGCGTTGCGCATGGCCGCCAGGCCGCCGCCGGCGGCGGGGGCCGGCACGGTCTGCCAGGGGCTCCAGCCGGCGTCGCTGCCGGCGCCGCGCTGCGCGGTCGAGAACGTGCGGCCCGCCTGGTCGACGGCGAAGACGACGTAGCGGCCCGCGGCGTTGCGGGCGATGGCGGCGTTGCCCAGGGCGTCGGGCAGTTCGGGCAGCGGCCGCCATGCGGTCCAGTCGCCGCTGATGCCGGACGGCGAGGCCCAGTAGTACCGCTCGTCATAGCCCATTGCGACCGCCGCGGCCTCGCCGCGCGGCGCGACGGCGGGGATGTGCGAGAAGCGCGCGCCGGCCATGGCCTGCCAGCCTTTCCACGAGCCGTCCAGGTTGCGCTTGTTGACCCACAGGCCGCCCAGCGCGTCGCGCGCGAAGACGCCGACGGTCGAGTCGGGATAGGAGAACGACACCAGCGAGCCCACTGTGCGGCCGCCCAGGCTGGTCCAGCGGCCCTGGCGCGGGTCCCACAGGTTGACGGCGTCGTTGGCCTCGCCGGCGGCGAACACCATCAGCCCGCCGCGCGCGTCGGCAAAAAGCTCCGGCGCGACGTCCTGGCGCGACACGTAATAGGCGCGGCGCACCCAGGCCGCGGCCGGCCCGGCGGGTTCCTTGCAGTCCTGGGGGCCGGCGCAGTAGTGGTAGTCGCGCCAGGCGTACTGGCGGAAAATCTCCGACTTGTTCGCGATCTCCGCCTCGGTCAGGTTGGCCTCGCGCTCCTGGCTGGGGTAGTCGATGTAGCCCATCTCGGCATAGTTGCCGGGAGCCAGCCGGATGGCCTCGCGCGCCAGCCGGGCGCTGGCGATGTGGTCGGGGTGGCCGTGGCCGGCGCAGCGCCAGCAAAGCTGGGTGTACGGCACGCTGATGGTGTCGTCCAGGTGGCGCACGGTGGTGGGATCGTAGTCGCGGATCAGGGCGGCCAGCGTCTGCACCAGCGCGTCGCGGGTATAGATCTCGGGGTGCGGCCCCAGCGTGTCGGCCGTGTTGTCCGGCACCGACTCGGCCCGGCTGAGCGGCGTCAGGCTGCCCCAGCCCTTGCCCAGCCACGGGTCCTTCAGGCGCATGCTCAGCAGCTGCACGCGCGGATTGCCCTGCAGCGTGAAGCGCGTGATGACGTGCCCGGCGGCCCGCACCGTGTCGGTCTGCCACAGGTCGGGCTGCTGCGCCATGTGGGCATAGGCCGCATGCACGCCGCGCTCGCGGCCCAGCATGTAGCCTTCGCCTTCGCCCGCGTCGCTGGCGGTCAGGTAGACGACCTGCACGCAGCCCCCGGCCTCGATGTTCGACACGAGGTCGGGGTTCATGAACAGCAGGTCGTCGTCCATGTGCGCGACGAACGCCAGGTCCTTGATGCCGTGGCAGTCCGCCGGCGGTGGCGCGGGCTCGGCGGCGTGGACGGAGGGGGCAGTGAGCAGGGCTGCCGCGCAGGGCAGGGCCAGGCGGGCAAACAGGCGGCGCAGGGCCGCGGCGGCGGGCATGATGGCGTCAGGCGGGGGAGGGGCGTAGCCCTCGGTGGGCGCACGGGCTGGGCGCCGTTGCAGGGGGGAAGGCACGGCATGGGGCCATGCCGCGCGGCGAGTATAGCGGCGGCCCCGCCGCCAGGGGGTAACGGCGCATCGGGGTTTACGCCAGACCCCCGAGGCGTGCCGGAATGCGTTGTCGTGCGGGCGCAACGAAGCTGCTGCTATCCCGGGAGAGAATCAGAGAATGACTTCCAGCCCTTTGCGCTCGATGCTGTCCAGCCGCCGTTGCGACGGGCCGCTGGGCTTCTTGTCGGGACAAAAAAGCCTGCCGCGAACGCGGCAGGCTCTGTTCTCCCTCCAGCCCGTCAGGCTTCGGTCTCGCCCATCGCCGGATCGCTGACGGTATGCGCCCCCGTCTCCACGCGCCCCGCGAAGCGGCGCAGGTAGGCCGGGTCGCTGTCGCAGGCCGCGGCGAAGTCATACCATTGCCCGCTGTCGGCCAGTTCCCAGTGCAGCTGCTCGGTCGCGCCGGCGGCCACGCGCACCGTCCAGGGGCCGTCGGTGCGGTACGCCCGCGGCGTCACCGTGAACGTGCAGTCCGCCTCGCCGCCGTTCATCAGCTCGGCATACACGTTGCCGTTGGCGACGTCGTAGCACACGCGGATCTCGGGCTGTGCGCGCGCATCGGCGATGCGCGCGGTGTCGCCCTGGAAATGCCGGTGATAGCCGTTGGGGCCCAGCACCCACAGGTCGTAGCGGCCCAGGTTGTCGCGCACGGCGTCCCAGGTGTCGCTTAGCGTCTTGCCCGCTTCCACGACGTAGCGGCGCGGTATGCGGTCCAGGTGGTGGCGGTCGTACACATGGAACACCGCGCCCTGCGCGCCGGTGTTGGCGAATACGAGCTCCACCTGGCCGTCCGCCCGGCAGCGCGCGCTGGTGTGCAGCTCGTACGGCAGCGCCCGCGACGGGCGCGTGCCGCTGGCCTGAATCGGCATCTGCCTGTCGGCCGGCAGCGGCATGGCGGGCAGTGCTTCCTGCTCCACGCGCAGTTGGTCCACCTGCGCCCGCGTGCTGCGCCCGCCCAGCGTGGGCAGGGCCTCGTCGTTGGGCGTGGCAAAGTTGAAGGCGCTGGTCAGGTCGCCGCAGACGGCGCGGCGAAACGGGCTGACGTTGGGCTCTTCCACGCCGAAGCGCGCCGCCAGGAAGCGCAGCACCGAGGTGTGGTCGAACACCTGCGAGTTGACCCAGCCGCCGCGGCTCCAGGGCGAGATCACGAACATCGGCACGCGCGGGCCGGGGCCGAACACGCGTCCGTCGGGCGCGGGCTGGCCGGTGCTGCCGGCGGGGGCGGGTTGCGTGAAATACTCCGCCGCCATGTCCGTCTCGCTCAGCGTGGACTTGCCGGCATAGGTCAGGTCGGCATTGCGCGACGGCGGCGAGGGCGAGGGCACGTGGTCGAAGTAGCCGTCGTTCTCGTCGAAGTTGACCAGCAGCACCGTCTTGCTCCAGACCTCCGGCACGGCGGTCAGCGCGTCCAGCACCTCCTGGATGAACCAGGCGCCCTGCACGGGGGTGGACGGGCCGGGATGCTCGCAATAGATGGACGGCGCATTCACCCACGACACCTGCGGCAGGCGGCCCTCCTTGATGTCGCGGCGGAAGGCGTCCAGGTAGTTCTCCGGCTGCGTGCCGGGCAGGGTGTTGGCGATGCCCTTGTACAGCGGATTGCCGGCGTTGTCGGTGGCCGGGTCGTAGGCGTGGTAGGGCAGCGCCTGGCCCGTGTTGGCATAGGGCGCGTTGGGCTCGCCGCCGCTGGAGACCGGAAAGCCCGAGGCCAGGTTGGCGGCGCGGAACTGGCGGAAGGCCCCCAGCATGTTGTCGCCCCATTCGTCGGGCATGTTCTGGTAGCAGATCCAGCTGATGCCGGCTTCTTCCAGGCGTTCGGCGTAGGTCTTCCAGGTGTAGCCGGTGGCGTCCGAGCCGGGCTCGCCGCTGATCCAGTCCCATTCGTTGTTCACGTAGGCCACGTTCTGCGCCGTGGGGCCGTTGGTGCCGGTCAGGTGGAACGAGCGGTTGGCGTCGGTGCCGGTGTGCATCGAACAGTGATAGGCATCACAGAGCGTGAAGGCGTTGGCCAGCGCGAACTGGAACGGGATCTCCTGCTCGCGGAAATAGCCCATGGACGTGTCGGTCTTGTGGCGCGCCCATTGGGTCATGCGGCCGTTGTCCCAGGCCTGCTGGCTGTCGTCCCAGGCGTGCGGCGTGCCGCTGGCGCGCTGTGCGTTGTGGGCGGTGCCGTCCAGGTGATAGGGCGTGAGGAGGTCGCCGCCGGCGCGCTCCTGCTGCCAGACGCGGCGGCCGTTGGGCAGCGGGATGGTGAGGCGGTCGCCGAAGCCGCGCACGCCCTTGAGCGTGCCGAAATAATGGTTGAACGAGCGGTTCTCCTGCATCAGGATGACGACGTGCTCGACGTCCTTGAGGGTGCCGGTCTGGTTGTTGGCCGGGATGGCCAGGGCCTTGCGGATGCTGGGCGGGAAGGCCGCCAGGGCGGCGGCGGCAAGGCCCGCGCCGCTGGCGGTCTGCAGGAAATGTCGACGGGAGTTCATGGGATTCCGTGCGTGGGGAGGGGAAACGCCCCGGTCAGGGGGCGCAGCGCAGTTCGGGGGTGTTGCCGGTGGGCGGGTGGGGGCGGGACTGCTGGACGGCTTCGTCGCCGCCGCAGGCCGCCAGCAGGACGGCGATGGCCAGGACGGCCGCGAGGGGGCGCGGAGAGATCATGGTGGGCATCGGATGGGCAGTGGAAGGGGACGTGCCTATGCGCCGCCGAAGGCGGGCAAGGCCGCGGGCAGTCTAGGCAAGCCAAATGACAGGCCAGTGAATCGCCCGGAGCCGATGCGCAACAGGATGCTAACGAGGCGGACTGCCGCCGCCCCGCGTCAGGCGACCAGGTAGCCCCCGTCCACCGGAAGGATGACGCCCGTCATGAAAGCCGCCGCGTCGGAGCACAGGAACGCCACGCCCTGCGCGACGTCGTGCGGCGTGCCCCAGCGCCCCAGCGGCGTGCGCGCCAGGATGGGGCCGGCGCGGGCGGGATCGTCCTGCAGCGCCTGGGTGAGCGGGGTGGCGATCCAGCCCGGCGCCACGGCGTTGACGCGGATGCCGTCCTCGGCATAGGCCAGGGCCAGCGACTTGGTCAGCTGCGCCACGCCGCCCTTGCTGGCCGCGTAGCCCGGCACCAGCGCGCCGCCGAAGAAGCTCAGCATCGACGCGGTGTTGACGATGACGCCGCCGCGTTCCTTCAGCAGCGGGCGCGCCGCGCTGCACACGCGCAGCGTGCCGGTCAGGTTCACGGCCAGCACCTGCTCGAAGACCTCGGGCTGGTGCTCGGCGCCGCGTCGGATGATGCCGGCGCAGTTGACCACGATGTCCAGGCGCCCGATGCCGGCGAAGAGCGCCGCCACGCCGTCGGCCTGGCTGACGTCGGCCAGGCGCACGGCCACGTCGCCGCGCAGCGAGCCGTCGCCCGCATCCAGGCCCACGCCCGTGACCTGCGCGCCCAATGCGGCCAGGAAGTTGGCCACGCCCGCGCCGATGCCCTGCGTGGCGCCGGTGACCAGCGCATGCCGGCCGCGCAGCAGGCCGTCGCGAAACGTCGTGTCGCCGCGGCCGGGCGGAACCGCCTTTGGGGAAGTCGTCATGGCGCGCCCCTCAGCGGATGAACTGGCCGATGTAGTCCTCGCCCAGCCCCACTCTGGCGAAGTGCGCCTTGCACATGTCGATCTTGGTGAAGACGTCTTCGTAGCCCATGCCCTTGCCCCACGGGTCGGTGTAGTACATGACGCCGTTGACCTGGAAGTAGGTGATCATCTCTTCGACGTCCGGCGGCACGTACAGCGTGTGCGTCTCGCCGGGCGGCTCGAACACATAGCTGCCCTCCACCGCCTCCCAGTCGTGTTCCAGGTAGCGCCAGCGGCCCTTCAGCACGAAGCCGTGCACCGCCTGCGGATGGCGGTGGCGGCTGAGCACGCCGGACTTGCGCACGCGCAGCAGGTTGGTCCAGTAGCCCTGGCTGGCGTTCAGACAGAGCGGGCGGAACCAGACGTTGTCGGCCTGCGGCACCCACAGCCGCTCGTCGGCGGGTATGGCCTGCGGGATCACGATCTCCGGCCGCGCCTCGGCCGGGTTCGGATGCTGGTAGGGCATGAGGGGATCGGTATCGGGCGCGTCGGTCGGCATGGTGTCTCCGTTGTCGGTATGGGTGTCGTGTGCCTGGGAAGCGGGCGTCAGCCGGGCGCGGCGTCGGGCTCGTAGCCCAGCCGGGTGGACAGGCGCAGGCAGATGCCCGCCATGATGTCCTTGATCTTGCCGATGTCGGGCCGCGGCGTGCCGTCGATGCGGGCGATGTGCGGCACGTTGATGGCGGCCACCACGCGGCCGCCGTGGCCGAAGATGGGAAACGCGATGTTGGTGACGCCGGCGATCTGGATGCTGGGCATGCTGGCATGGCCCTGCGCGCGCACGGTGTTCAGGATGGCGAACAGTTCCCCCGGGTCCATCTGCAGCTCGCCCTCGACCTTGATGTGGCTGCTGAGCATGCGGGTGCGCTCGACCTCGTCCTGGTAGGCCAGCAGCACGTGGCCGGAAGACGTGTCGGTCAGGCCCATGGCCTCGCCCACCTTCAGCCCGAACGACCAGCGCTCGGGGCTGTCGACCTGCGCCACGATGACCACCCGCCCGCTGCGAAACAGCGACAGGTGGCACGACTGGCGGGCCCGTTCGGCCAGCTCCTGCAGCAGCGGCATGGCCGCCTGCACCAGCGACTTCACGGGCTGCTGCTGGTGCGCCAGGCGGAACAGCTTCAGGGTCAGGGTGTAGCGGCTGTCGGGCTCGCCCTGCTGGATGTAGCCGCGGTGCTGCAGCGTCATGACCATGCGGAAGATCTGGCCGACGTTGCGGCCCAGCGCCTGGCTCAGTTCGTTCAGGGTGTAGCCCTGTTCGCTGCGCGCGAGCGCCTCGAGGATGTCCAGGCCCTTTTCCAGCGCGGGCGCGCGGTATCGGTTGGCGGTGGTGGCGTCCATGGATGCGTTTTTATGGATGAAAGACGGTGTGCCCCTGCGCAAGCGTATCGCCGCGGTGCGCGGTATGCATCGCGGGAAATCCCTGAAGCGTGCGCCGTCAATTTCCAATTGCAGCGTGCGCGCCAAGTGGCTTAGGATATCCGCCAGCGATCTCAAAAGTCTTTTTCATGAATGAAACGCCGCGCGCAGTCGCGCCGGCCGGCCCCGATCACACTGGCGCGGCAACGTACCGCGCCGCCGTAGTCTGCAGTCCGCAAGACCACAAGCCGCAAAGGCAATACACAAAAACCGGAGGAGACAATGAAGAAGCACCGCTTGCTTGGATACGCGCTGGCCCTGTGCGCCAGCGCCCTCGTCGGTACCGCCCATGCCGCCTGGCCCGAACGGCCCATCACCATGTACGTGGCCTGGGGCGCGGGCGGCGGCACCGACGCCACGGCGCGCATCATCGCCTCGCTGCTCGAGAAAGAACTGGGCCAGCCCGTCAACGTGGTCAACCGCACGGGCGGCAACGGCGTGGTGGGCCACGCGGCCATCGCCAAGGCCAAGCCCGACGGCTACACGCTGGGCATGCTGACGGTCGAGATCGCCATGATGAAGCACCAGGGCCTCACCTCGCTCACGCCGGCCGACTACACGCCGCTGGCCCTGATGAACGTCGACCCGGCCGCCGTCTCGGTCAGCGCCACGGCGCCCTACAAGACCATGGGCGACCTGATGGACGCCATCAAGG